>JACXTT010001753.1_pt1 | contig 35661 bp, 35 predicted proteins | sample 9270951 | NCBI WGS metagenome assembly JACXTT01 (sample SAMN15532306, study PRJNA645909) | rock metagenome | isolation source: weathered quartz diorite | place: Puerto Rico | collected 2017-06-21 | reverse complement strand
GCAGACCCGGCCGGCGCGCACCGCGCTGGCACAGGCCGCGCGCGCGGCGCAGCGCGCCGGCATCCCATCCTTGAGCGCCGAGGTGGAAAGCGCGGCCCAGGCGCTGCACAGCCCCGCGGCACGCCGCATCGCGCGCGGCGAGGAACGGCCCCTGCTGCTCGAGGAAGTCGAAGCGCTGCTGGCGTCGAAAGCGCTGGTCGTTGATGCGTGCCGCTATGCCGTGCGCTGCGCTGGCACCGCGGTCTCGCTCGCCCGGCGACCGGCGTTGTTCACGCTGGCGCGCGCGCTGGCCGAGGCCTGGCCCGCCGACGTGCCGCGGGACACGCTGATCGCGCACGCCTTCCGCACCAGGCACGCCGATGCTTCGCACCGCGCGCGGCTGCGTGTCGAGATCGGTCGGCTGCGCAAGGTGCTTGGCGCATTTGCCGGCATCACCGCAACCGGGCGCGGCTTCGCGCTGGTGCCGCACCGCGCGCGCGAGGTGGTGGTGCTGGCGCGGCCCGTGGAAGAGAAGCACGCGGCGTTGCTCGCCTTGCTGGCCGATGGCGAGTCATGGTCCAGCTCTGCCCTCGCGCTGGCGCTGGATGCCAGCCAGCGCTCGGTGCAACGGGCACTGGAAACGCTTGCGGCCGCGGGCAAGATCCAGTCCCTTGGCCACGGGCGCGCGCGCCGCTGGATGACGCCGCCGGTGCCGGGATTCACGACGACCTTGTTACTCCCCTCGCCGCTGCCGATTGACTAGCATGTAGCCATCCCCAAGCCACCAGGATGACAGCATGAAACGATCACAAGCCGAAGTGCTTCGCGAGTATGGCCCCTTCCCCGGGGTCGAGAACGTCCACGGTGTCAGCTATGACGGCCAGCGGGTCTGGTTTGCCAGCGGAGACAAGCTCAATGCCCTGGACCCGGTCACCGGCAGGACCTTGCGCTCGCTCGATGTCGCCGCCCATGCCGGAACGGCTTTCGACGGCCAGCACCTGTACCAGATTGCCGAGGACCGCATCCAGAAGATCGATCCGCACAGCGGCCGCGTGCTGGCCACGATCCCCGCGCCGGGCGGCGGCGGCGACTCGGGGCTTGCCTGGGCCGAAGGCACGCTGTGGGTGGGCCAGTACCGGGAGCGGAAGATCCACCAGGTCGATCCGCAGACGGGGGCGATCCTGCGCACCATCACGTCGGACCGCTTTGTCACCGGCGTCACCTGGGTCGATGCCGAGCTCTGGCACGGCACCTGGGAAGGCGACCAGAGCGAGCTGCGGCACATCGACCCGCAATCGGGCGCGGTGCTGGAATCGGTCGCCATGCCGGCCGGCGCGGGCGTGTCGGGGCTGGAGTCCGACGGCGGCGACCAGTTCTTCTGCGGCGGCGGCAACAGCGGCAAGATCCGCGCGGTGCGCCGGCCCAGGCCAGCCGGGAAGCGCCCCGCCGACGCCACGGGCAAGTAGCCGGCATTCACGCTGAGCGGACAACGTTCACTATTCCTTACAGACAAGGGCGCTGCCACCATCTATTCTCCTGTCGCAAACGGAATCCCCCACAACAAGGAGAATGCGATGAAATCCGCTCTGGCCCTTCTGGTCGCCTGCAGCGCACTGCTGGGCGGCTGCGTGGTAGCCCCCTATGACGACTACGGCAGCGGCCACCAGGGCTGCCCGCCGGGGCAGGCAAAGAAGGGCAACTGCCGTGTCGACACGTATGGCAACGAGTCCTTCTGCCCGCCGGGCCAGGCCAAGAAAGGCCGCTGCTGAGCCCGCGCCGGCCCCGCACTGACCGGCCGGTCCCGGCTGGCGCCGCCTGGCGCCAGCCGGTATTGCACGGGCCGGCCTGACGGACGGAGAATGGCGGGATGCGGGCATCTCGCCCGCAGGAGAGCGCCATGCCATCCCGCACGCCATCCCGGTATCTCGGCAAACTGTGCGTTGCCGCTGTCGTGCTCGGCTCGCTCGGGGCCTGTGCGACCTTGCAGCCGGAACAGACCGGCAAGCAAATGATCGGCAGCCCTGAAAGTGCCGTACGCAGTACATTCGGATCCCCCACCGAGACCTACCGCCTCGCCGACGGCACCACCCGCTGGATCTGGTCGCGCCAACCCCTCGGCCATGAGGTCTATGCCGCTGATTTCGACGCCGGCGGCAAGCTCACCGACTATCGCCAGATGCTGACCGAGACGGAGATCTACCGCGCCCAGGTCGGGACCTGGACCAAGAAAGACGTGCAGGAGCGCTTTGGCCGGCCGCGCGAGCCCATCCAGTACTACCCCCTGATGAAGCGTGAAGCCTGGTCCTGGCGCATGTACAAGACTGGCTTGCAGACCGCGCATTTCAGCTGCTACTTCGATGACGCCGGTGTGCTGCGCCAGACCATGATCATCGTCGACCCGCTCGGCGGCGACTCGCGCCACTCGCGCTGAAGCAAGGCCGGCGAGGCCGCCGGTGCCATTGCCGGCAGCAGGGGCTCCCCGGCCCACGGGCCTTTTTGCGCGCAGAATGGTGGCGATGCGGCAACCGCCGCCAACCCTCCATGCGGAAAACGAACGTGACCACTGCGATCCTGCTCGAGAACATCCACCAGAGCGCCAACGCCCGGCTGACTGAAGCCGGCCTGCAGGTCGAGCGCCGCACCGGCGCCCTGGCCGGTGCCGAACTGCGCCAGGTGCTGGCCAGCCACGACGTGGTCGGCATCCGCTCTGCCACCCACCTGCGCGCCGACGACATCCGCAGCGCGCCCGGGCTGCTCTCGGTGGGCTGCTTCTGCATCGGCACCTCGCAGGTGGACCTGGAAGCCGCCACCACCGCCGGCATCCCGGTGTTCAACGCGCCCTTCTCCAACACCCGCTCGGTGGCCGAGCTGGTGGTGTCCGAAGCGGTGATGCTGCTGCGCCGGATTCCGGAGAAGAACACCCTGGCACACGCCGGCAAATGGGCCAAGGGCGCCGCCGGCGCGTTCGAGGCGCGCGGCAAGACCATTGCCATCGTCGGCTACGGCAATATCGGCTCGCAGGTGGGCGTGCTGGCCGAATCGATGGGCATGCGCGTGGTCTACTACGACGTGCTGGCACGGCTCTCGCACGGCTCCGCGCGCGCTGCGGGTTCGCTGGAAGAAGCGGTGTCGCAGGCTGAAGTGGTGACCCTGCATGTGCCAGCCACGCCGCGCACGCGCAATATGATCGATGCGCGCATCCTGGCGGCCTGCAAGCCGGGCGCGATCCTGATCAATGCCTCGCGCGGCAGCGTGGTGGACATCGCCGCGCTGGCCGCGGCGCTGCGCGAGAAGCGCCTGGGCGGTGCCGCCATCGACGTGTTCCCGGAGGAGCCGAAGACCAACAACGACCCCTTCGTCAGCGAACTGCAGAACCTGCCCAACGTACTGCTGACCCCGCACGTGGGCGGCAGCACCGAAGAGGCGCAGGAGAATATCGGCACCGAAGTGGCGGCCAAGCTGGCGCACTTCCTGGCCACCGGCGGCACCATCGGCGCCGTCAACTTCCCCGAAGTCGACCCCGGCCCGCTGCACGCGCCGGCGCGGCTGCTCAACGTGCACGGCAACGCGCCGGGCGCCCTGGCGGCACTGAACACGCTGCTGGCGCAGGAGAGCGTGAATATCACCGGCCAGCACCTGCAGACGCGCGGCCACACCGGTTATGTGGTCACCGACCTCGACCGGGTGCCGTCAGACCAGTTGATGCAGGCGCTGCGCACCCATGCAGGCTTTGCCCGCTCGCGGCTGATCCTGCGATAGGACAGCGGCCATCCCCAAGGTCAATTGTCACAAGAGTGTCACAGCCCTTAAGAATGTTCTGAGCCCGTCGCTATGATGAATGTGGCCCACGCGCGGATCCGTGGGCCAGCCTTGTGCGGGTTCTCGGTGGCGGCCTGCCTCAGCGCCACGCTGACAATAAGAGAGGGTACTCATGAAAACGGTCGAACTCAGCAGGAAGCCCGCCGGCGTTGCCGGCCGGCTGGTCGCAGCAGGTCTTCTGGCAGCCGCGGGGGCCGGCCCCGCTGCCGCGCATACCGGCACCATTACTTTCCTTGGGGGAATCTCGTACCCGTCCTGCGGCTTCAGCCCATCCGCCGGATTGTTGCAGGCAAGCTGCCGGCAGCCGTCGGGGCAGACCGTCTCGGCCCCCTTGCCGATGTCGCCTGCCCGGATGCCCGGGCAAGCCCGCGTCGGCGTGGCAAGGATGGACGTCGAGCCCGCCCGTGCCGGGCAACGCGGCACGCCGGACGCGTACGTGGTGGTAGTGACCTATCAGTAAACGTCATGGCAGGCAGGTGCCCGCACAAGCCGGGCCTGCCTGCCGCCATCCCCTGCCCGCGCCGCGTCAGTCCAGGCGGATATTGGACGCCCGGATCGCTTCAGCCCAGTAGGTCTGCTCCACCTTCACCACATCGGCAAAGGCCGCGGGGGAGCTTCCCTTGACGATAATGCCGAGATCGACCAGCCGCGTGTGCAGCTCGGGGTTGGCCAGCACGCGGTTGACGTCGGCCGACACCTTGTCGACCACGGCGCGCGGCGTCGCCGCCGGCGCGAACAGGCCCAGCCAGCCCTGGCGCTCCAGCCCGGACACGCCCGCCTCCTGGAAGGTCGGCACATCCGGCAGCAGCGGCGAGCGCGACTGCCCGGCCACGGCGACTACCTTGAGCTTGCCGGCGCGCGCATGCTGGCGCGCGGTGACCGCGGCCACGATGCCGGCTGGGAGTTGCCCGCCAAGCAGGTCATTGACCAGCGGACCCTCGCCCTTGTAGGGCACGTGGGTCAGCTCGACCCTGGCGTTGCGGCCGAAGATCTCCATCTGCAGATGTCCGCTGGAACCCAGCCCATAGGTGCCGTACGGCAGCGGCTTGCCCAGCTTGCGGATGTAGTCGGTCAGCTGCTTCACGTTGGCCGCCGGCACGTCGGGCTGGAGCACCAGCGCCAGGTTGGATGTCGCCAGCTCCGAGATCGGCGCGAAGTCACGCACCGCGTTGTAGCTTGCCTTGCTGTACAGGAGCGGGGCCTGGACCAGGCCGGTCAGCGCGAACAACAGCGTGTAGCCGTCCGGCTCTGCCTTGGCCACCATGTCCGCGCCGATCATGCCCCCGGCGCCCGGCCGGTTGTCCACCACCACGGCCTTGCCCCATGTCTTGGCAAGGCCGTCCGCGACCATGCGCGCGACCACGTCGCCGGTCCCCCCCGCGGCGTACGGCATCACGACGCGCACCGTGCGTGCCGGGAAATCCACCCCCTGGGCACCACCCTGCGCCCGCGCGCCCAGCCCAACCCCGGCCAGCGCCGCACCCGCGACGCCCAGACCCATTTGCTGCAGAACCCTGCGCCTGCCTTGCTGCATGCCTTGTCTCCTGTGTCTCGTCTCCGGCAGCCGGCCTCGTGCCGTGCCGGCATCCTGCCACGCCATGTCCGGCCAGCCTCTGCGGGCCGCTGCCGGGAATGCGTGCGGGCCACTGTAGGGGGCTCGGGTGCTGCTGTCGTCCATCGAAGGGAGGAAATTCGGCAAGCCGGCAGAATCGTCCAAACGAACTAGGACGCAACCCTTAGGGCGGTGGAACAATCGCCCGGACCTGATGCCTCTCGCCAAAAATATTGCTCATGCAGCACTTATGATCCTGTCCGCCGCATGCGGGCCGGGGTGGCCGGCGACGGGCATCGCCCATAGGAGAGTGCATTGCATCCCTTTGCCAACCACGCCGTGAGCGGCGGCCCACTGCCGCTGCCGATGGTGCTCGCCTCCAAGCTCGCGCCCCCCGTGGCGCACCCCGCCACGATCGGCCGGCCGCACCTGGTCGCGCGCATGGCGCAGGACCGCGCGGCCCGCGTGATCCTGGTGCGGGCCGCGGCCGGCTTTGGCAAGACCACGCTGATGCAGCAGTACGCAGAGTACTGCGCAGCGCAACAGCAAGCCGCGGTGTGGCTGCGCCTGGATGCGGGTGACAATGACCTGGAACGGCTGCTGGTCCACCTGGACGCCGGCCTGGCCGCGCTGCGCGGCGGCAAGCGGCGCGGGGCGGCAACGCAGGAGCCGGCCAGCGGGCCGCGCCTGGCACACCGCATCCGGGGGCTGGTGGGCGCCGCGGCACAGCCGTTCGCGATCGTGCTGGACGATTTCGAGACCTTGCAGAGCCCGCCGGCGCTGGACCTGGTGCAGCAGCTGATCGAGGTGATGCCGCCCTGCGGCACGCTGGTGATCGGCTCGCGCCCCGCGCCGGAAATCGGCCTGGGCCGGCTGCGCGCGCGCGGGCAGTTACTGGAGATCCCGCCCGCCGCCCTGCACTTTTCCGTCGACGAGGCCACGCAGCTGCTGCGCGGGCGCTGCGGCCTGCCGCTGCGCGACAGCGACATTGCCACGCTGCACCGCCGCACCGAAGGCTGGGCCACCGCGATCTACCTGGCCGCGCTGTCGCTGCAGCAACGCAGCGACCACGCCGCCTTCGTCACCGCGTTTTCCGGCACCCACCTGGAACTGGGCGAATTCCTGGCCGAGGACATCCTGGCGCGGCAGTCCGACGCGTGCCGTGCCTTCCTGCTGGAAACCAGCGTGCTGGGCCAGCTGAGCGCGCCGCTGTGCGACGCCCTCACCGGCCGCGCCGATGCGCGCGCGATGCTGGATCACCTCGAACGCGCCAACTCGCTGCTGTTCCCGCTCGATGCCGAACGCACGTGGTACCGCTACCACCGGCTCTTTGCCAGCTTCCTGCGGCACCGGCTGGCCGCGCAGGCGCCGGAACGGGTGGCGCCGCTGCACCTGGCCGCCGCGCACTGGTACCTGGAGCACGGCTACCCGATCCCCGCGGTGGACCACCTGCTGCAGGCCGGCCGGCATGACGAGGCCCTCGGCGCCATTGCCAGCCAGTCCGACTCGCTGCTGGGCACTGGTCGGGTGCGCCTGCTGTTGCGCTGGTTCGACCAGATCCATCCCGCAACGCTGGCGCGGCAGCCGGCGCTGGCGCTGACGCGCGCTTGGGTACTGCTGCTCAACCGGCGCCACCCCGAGGCCATGGCCGCACTGGCGTCATTCCAGCCCGAACTAGAGCAACTCGGCGACGACAACCAGCGCGCGCGCCTGGTGGTGGAAGCACAGACCATCCACTGCGTGCTGCTGGCCATGACGGATCAGGTCGAGGCCTGCCGCGATGCCGCCAGCGCGCACCTGCGCCGCCTGGCGCCGGACGAGCGCTTCCAGTACCGCATCCTGGCCAATTCGCTGGCCTACGCGCTGATCTGCACGCACCGCTACGACGAAGCGCGCAGCGTGCTGTCGCGGGCGACGCTGCGCGCGCAGCAGCCGCAGTCGGTACGCGGCGTCAGCGACACGCTGGAAGGCGTGATCGACCTGGTGCAGGGACGCCTGGGCAACGCGCTGGCGCGCCTGCGCGCAGCGTCCGGTGATGGCCCGGGCAGCGACGTGTTCTGGGCACTGGCGCTGTATGAGCACGACGCGCTGGAAGAGGCCGGGCGCCTGCTGGCCAATGCCCTGCCCTACAGCAAGGGCAACGGCCCGCCCGATTCGATGATCGCCTGCCACGTGCTGTGCGCGCGGCTGGCGCTGGCGCGCGGGGACCGCGGCCAGTGGCTGCAGCGCCTGGCTGAACTGGAGCAACTGGGCCAGCAGTGCGGCACCGCGCGCATCGTGTGCTCGGCCTGGCTGGAGCGCGCACGCGTCGCCACGCTGGAAGGCAAGCTGGAAACGGCATTGCAGGCGTTGCAGGCCGCCGACCTGTACGGCGGCTGGGAAGCGCTGGACGCCACGGGCCATGCCAACGATATCGACCGGCCTTCCATCGCGCGCTGCCGGCTCGACATTGCCCGCGGCAATATCGCGCCGGCGTTGTCCGCGCTGGATGCCGCCATCCCGGCCGCACTGGCACGCCAGCGCTACTGGCGCCTGATCCGGCTGCGCATCCTGCGCGCCACCGCGCTCGACGGCATGCAGCAACGCGATGCCGCCCTGCAGGACATGACCGAAGCCCTGCGCCTGGCCAGCCATGAAGGCTTCCTGCGCTCCTTTCTGGAAGAAGGCGAACGCGTTGCCGTGCTGCTGCGGGCCTGGGCAGGCTCCCATCTGGCACAGGCAGCAGCGCTTGGCGTGGCCAAGCCTTTTGTCGCCAGCCTGCTCGCGCGGCTGCCCGGGCCGGGCTCGACCAAGCCGGCCGCAGAAGCGCCCGCGGAACCGGCGCACCAGCCCGACCCGCTGACCGGGCGCGAACTGGAAGTGCTGCGCATGCTGTCCGCTGGCTACCGCAATCGGGTGATCGCGCAGAAGCTGTTCCTGTCCGAGCTGACCGTCAAGTCGCATCTGCGCCGCATCCATGCCAAGCTGGGCGCGCAAAGCCGCACAGAAGCGGTGGCGCTGGGCCGCGCGCGCGGCCTGATCCCGTGAGCCGTGCGCACGGATAAGCGAGTGCAGTCTTGACACCTTGGTTCCTGCTTCCTTTAATGGTGTAACGCATCAGGTGCCTTGCCTGATCACTTTTGCCGATTACTTCAAGCCATGATGGAAACCGGTGAAGTCCACGATCCGCAGCGCAAGCAAGAAGAACTGCGCAGCTTCCTTTTCCTGACCGCCGTGATGGTGCCGGTACTCTCAGTCATCATCGTGGCGGGCTATGGGTTCATTGTCTGGATGACCCAACTGATCAGCGGTCCGCCGTCGCATTGAGCGACCGGGGCGGCATTTGACAAATAAAAACAAGCTGCAGCACAGACTGAAACGGCATCGAACCGGAGCTTGCGCATGCCCGCAGCTAGACGTGCCATCCCCATCCAGCCGCTGCCCGCGAGCGAAGAGTGGCATATCGCCGGCATCGTCGTGCATGCGATTCCCGACAGCCTGGCGCAGGTGCGCGCCGCGATCGAAGCCATCACCGGCGCCGAAGTCCACGCCGCCAGCGATGCCGGCAAGCTCGTGGTCACCATCGAAGCCCCCACCTCGCGCGCCATTGCCGCGCACCTGACGTACCTGCACCAGCTCGAGGGCGTGCTGTCGGCCGCGCTCGTCTACCAGCAAAACGAAGACGCCGAGGCAATGCACGAAGCGATGGACCCGGCAATGAACGAGGAGGCAGGCACATGACCATCTCTCGTCGTGATTTCATCAAGCAGACCGCTGTCGCCGCGACCGCATCGGTTGCCGGCGTGACGCTGCCGGCCGGGGCCGCCAACTTTGTCACTGACAGCGACATGACCAAGCTGAAGTGGTCCAAGGCGCCCTGCCGCTTCTGCGGCACCGGCTGCGGCGTGACCGTGGCGGTCAAGGACAACAAGGTGGTGGCCACGCAGGGCGATCCGCAGGCCGAGGTCAACAAGGGTCTGAACTGCGTCAAGGGCTATTTCCTGTCGAAGATCATGTACGGGCAGGACCGGCTGACCAAGCCGCTCTTGCGCATGCAGAACGGCAAGTACGACAAGAACGGCGAATTCGCCCCGGTCACGTGGGAGCGCGCCTTCGACGAGATGGAACGCCAGTTCAAGCGCGTGCTGAAGGAAAAAGGGCCGACCGCGGTGGGGATGTTCGGCTCGGGACAATGGACGGTGTGGGAAGGCTATGCCGCGTCCAAGCTCTACAAGGCAGGCTTCCGCTCCAACAATATCGATCCCAACGCGCGCCACTGCATGGCATCGGCCGTGCAGGGCTTCATGCGTACCTTCGGCATGGACGAGCCGATGGGCTGCTACGACGATTTCGAGGCCGCCGATGCCTTCGTGCTGTGGGGCTCGAACATGGCCGAGATGCACCCGATCCTGTGGACCCGCATCACCGACCGGCGCCTGAGCTACCCCAAGACGCGGGTGGCGGTGCTGTCCACCTTCACGCACCGTTCCTTCGACCTGGCCGACATCCCGGTCATCTTCAAGCCGCAGACCGACCTGGCGATGATGAACTACATCGCCCACTACATCATCAAGAACAACAAGGTCAACAAGGACTTCGTCAACAAGCATACGGTCTTCAAGGAAGGCGTGACCGACATCGGCTATGGCCTGCGCCCGGAACATCCGCTGCAGAAGGCGGCCAAGAACGCTGCCGATCCCGGTGCCTCGCGCCCGATCACCTTCGATGACTTCGCGCGCTTCGTGGCCAAGTACGACGCCGACTACGTCAGCAAGCTGTCGGGCGTGCCCAAGGCCAAGCTGGACCAGCTGGCAGAACTGTATGCCGATCCCAACGTCAAGGTGATGTCGCTGTGGACCATGGGCTTCAACCAGCATACGCGCGGCAGCTGGGCCAACAACATGGTCTACAACCTGCACCTGCTGACCGGCAAGATCGCCACGCCGGGCAACAGCCCGTTCTCGCTGACGGGGCAGCCGTCGGCGTGCGGCACCGCGCGCGAGGTGGGCACCTTCTCGCACCGGCTGCCGGCCGACATGGTGGTGACCAACCCCAAGCACCGCGAAGAGGCCGAGCGCATCTGGAAGCTGCCGGCGGGCACCATCCCCGACAAGCCGGGCTACCACGCCGTGCTGCAGAACCGCATGCTCAAGGACGGCAAGCTCAATGCCTACTGGGTGCAGGTCAACAACAATATGCAGGCCGCCGCCAACCTGATGGAAGAAGGCCTGCCGGGCTACCGCAACCCGCAGAACTTCGTGGTGGTGTCCGATGCCTATCCCACCGTGACCGCGCTGGCCGCCGACCTGATCCTGCCCAGCGCGATGTGGGTGGAAAAGGAAGGCGCCTACGGCAATGCCGAGCGCCGCACGCAGTTCTGGCACCAGCTGGTCGATGCACCGGGCGACGCGCGCTCGGACCTGTGGCAGCTGATGGAGTTCTCCAAGCGCTTCAAGGTCGAGGACGTCTGGCCCGCCGAACTGATCGCGAAGAAGCCGGAGTACCGCGGCAAGACCCTGTTCGACGTGCTCTACCGCAATGGCCAGGTCGACAAGTTCCCGCTCAAGGAAGTCAGCGCCGAGTACCACAATGCCGAAGCCAAGGCTTTTGGCTTCTATGTGCAGAAGGGCCTGTTTGAAGAGTACGCGACCTTCGGCCGCGGCCACGGCCACGACCTGGCCCCGTTCGACGCCTACCATGAGGCGCGCGGGCTGCGCTGGCCGGTGGTCAACGGCAAGGAGACCCGCTGGCGCTACCGCGAGGGCAGCGACCCTTACGTCAAGGCCGGCACCGGCTACCAGTTCTACGGCAACCCCGACGGCAAGGCGGTGATCTTCGCCCTGCCCTACGAGCCGGCGGCGGAATCGCCCGACAAGGAATACCCGTTCTGGCTGGCCACCGGCCGTGTGCTGGAGCACTGGCATTCCGGCTCGATGACGCGGCGCGTGCCGGAGCTGTACCGCGCCTTCCCCAACGCGGTGGTGTTCATGCATCCGGAAGACGCCAAGGCAATGGGGCTGCGCCGCGGCGTTGAGGTGGAAGTGGTGTCGCGGCGCGGGCGCATGCGCTCGCGCGTGGAAACCCGCGGGCGTGACGCGCCGCCGCGCGGGCTGGTGTTCGTGCCGTGGTTCGATGCCAGCCAGCTGATCAACAAGGTGACGCTGGATGCCACCTGCCCGATCTCGCTGCAGACGGACTTCAAGAAGTGCGCGGTCAAGATCGTCAAGGTCTAGCCCGGAATCGAACAGGGAGACGCCATGAAACCAAGCCGATCCTGGATGCCCCTGCTGGCCCTGTGCGCGCTGCTGCTGGCCGTGCTGGCAATGCCGGCGCACGCCCAGGGCCTGGTCGACGCGATGCGCGGTCCCACGCCCATCGCCAGCGAGAGCAAGGCGCCGCTGCTCTACCCGACCGAGAACAAGGACATCCGCCGCACCCGCAACTACACCATGCAGCCGCCGACGATCCCGCACAAGATCGACGGCTACCAGGTCGACAAGGACTTCAACCGCTGCATGTTCTGCCACGCCCGCACGCGCACCGAGGAAACCCAGGCGATTCCGGTCAGCATCACGCACTACATGGACCGCGACAACAACGTGCTGGCCGATGTCTCGCCGCGCCGCTACTTCTGCACGCAATGCCATGTGCCGCAGGCCGACGCCAAGCCGCTGGTGGGCAACACCTTCATTGACGTCGAGCAGATGCTCAAGCGCAAGCCCGGCGTCAAGGGCTCATCCAACTAGCGGATGCGCGCCATGCTCGACCTGATCAAGCGTTACTGGCGAACCATCAACCGGCCCAGCGCGTATTTCAGCCTGGGCTTCCTGACGCTCGGCGGCTTTGTCGCCGGCGTGGTGTTCTGGGGCGCGTTCAACACCGCGCTGGAACTGACCAACACCGAGCAGTTCTGCACCGGCTGCCATGAGATGCGCGACAACGTCTACCAGGAGCTGCAGGGCACCATCCACTTCACCAACCGCAGCGGCGTGCGCGCCAAATGCTCGGACTGCCACGTGCCGCACAACTGGACCACCAAGATGGCGCGCAAGATGCAGGCGTCCAAGGAGGTCTGGGCCAAGATCTTCGGCACCGTCGACACCCGCGAAAAATTCCAGGCGCACCGGCTCACGCTGGCCCAGCACGAGTGGGCGCGCTTCAAGGCCAACGATTCACTGGAATGCCGCAACTGCCACGACTACCAGTCGATGGACTTCACGCGACAGAGCCCGCGCGCGCAGGCCATGCATTCCACCTACCTGGCCAACAAGGAGAAGACCTGCATCGACTGCCACAAGGGCATCGCGCACCATCTTCCCGACATCTCCAAGGCCGAGGAGAAATGACGCGTGCCAGTCTGCTCGCCCGCGCCGCCATCCGGGCTTCCGCCTGAATCCCCACGTTGCGCCGCCCCCGTGCTGAGCGCGAGCGGGCTGGCCATCTCGCGCGCCGGACGCCCGGTGTTGCGCGGCATCGACCTCGACCTCGCCCCCGGCGGCCTGCTGCAGGTACTCGGCCCTAACGGCAGCGGCAAGACCAGCCTGCTGCGCGTGCTGTGCGGGCTGGCCATGGCCGATGCCGGCACGCTGCACTGGCGCGGCCGCCCGTTGCGCGCCGCCGACCCTGATTATCAGCACGCGCTGGCGTATGTCGGCCACACCAACGGCATCGACCCTGACCTGAGCCCGGCGGAAAACCTTCGCTTTGCCGCGCGGCTCGCCGGATCGAACGACAGTGCCGATGGCGTCGCGCGCGCCCTCGCCGCGCAAGGGCTGGAGCGGGTCGCAAACGCGCCGGTGCGCACGCTCTCGCAAGGGCAGCGGCGGCGCGTCGCACTGGCGCGCCTGTCGCTAGCGCAGCGCGCCCTGTGGCTGCTGGATGAACCGGTGACCGCGCTGGATGCCGATGCCTGCGCGCGCTTCGATGCGCAGCTCGGCAAGCACCTCGCCGCCGGCGGCATGGCCGTGATCGCCACGCACCAGCTGCTGCCCGCTGGCGGCGCGGTGCTGCACCTGGGGGCGCCGGCATGATGCGCACGCTCGCCGCCATCGTCGCGCACGATGTCTCGCTGTCCTGGCGGCGGCGCGGCAGCCTGCTCGGCGGCGTGGTGTTCTTTGTCATCGCCGCCAGCCTGTTCCCGCTGGCGATCGGCCCCGAGCCGCAGCAGCTGCGCGCGCTGGCGCCCGGCATCCTGTGGGTGACGGCACTGCTGGCGTCGATGCTGTCGCTGTCGCGGCTGTTCGCGCAGGAGCACGCCGATGGCAGCCTGGACCAGCTGCTGCTGTCGCCGCATCCGCTGGCGCTGCTGGTGCTGGCCAAGATCGCCGCGCACTGGCTCACCAGCGGCCTGCCGCTGCTGTTGCTGACACCGCTGCTGGCGCAGCAGTACGGGCTGCCCCTGGGCGCATCGCTGCTGCTGGCGGCGTCGCTGCTGGTGGGCACGCCGGCGCTGAGCCTGATCGGCGCGGTCGGCGCGGCGCTGACGCTGGGCGTGCGCGGCGGCGCGGTGCTGCTGTGCATCCTGGTGCTGCCGCTGTGCGTGCCGGTGCTGGTGTTCGGCGCCAGCGCCGCGGCCGCGGCCGATGCCGGGCTGGACGTGATGCCGCAGTTCTCGCTGCTGGGCGCCTGCCTGGCGCTGTCGCTGTTCCTGTGCCCGCTGGCCACCGCCGCCGGGCTGCGCATCGCCATGGAGACGCCGGCATGAGCCAGCCGCTGCCATCCGTCCACCCCGCTGCCGCGCCGCGGCCCCCAGTCCGCGGCGGCTGGCTGGCTTATGCGGCGCCGGTGCGCTTCTATCCGCTGGCCGGGCGCATGGCCCCGTGGTTCTTTGCCACGGCGGCACTGTTCGCGGTGGCGGGACTGTGGCTCGGCTTTGGCGTGGCCCCCACCGATGCGCAGCAGGGCGAGGTCTACCGCATCATTTTCATCCACGTGCCGGCGGCATGGATGTCGATGTTCATCTACCTGGTCATGGCCGGCTACTGCGCGCTGGCACTGGTGCTGCGCACGCGGCTGTCGTCGATGATGGCCTCGGCGCTGGCGCCCACCGGCGCGCTCTTCACCGCGCTGGCGCTGTGGACCGGCGCGCTGTGGGGCCAGCCCACCTGGGGCACCTGGTGGGTCTGGGATGCGCGGCTCACCTCCGAGCTGATCCTGCTGTTCCTGTACCTCGGATTTATCGCGCTGGAAGCGGCCATCGACGAGCCGCGCCGGGCCGAGCGCGCGTGCGCGGTGCTGGCGCTGGTGGGGGTGGTCAATATCCCGGTGATCTATTTCTCGGTGCAGTGGTGGAACACGCTGCACCAGGGCGCATCGGTCAGCCTGACCGCGGCGCCGTCGATGGCGGCCACCATGCTGGCTGGCATGCTGCTGATGACGATGGCGTGCTGGATGTACACGGTGGCGGTGGCGCTGGTGCGCGTGCGCTGCATCCTGCGCGAACGCGGCGAGGTGCCGCACGGCCTGGCCATGGTTCCCGGAGAGACCTCATGACGCTGTCCTCGCTGCTGCCCTACGGGCATCACGGCATCTTCATCGCCGGCGCCTTCGGCGTGAGCGCGGTGCTGCTGGCGCTGGAGCTGGTGCTGCTGGCCCGGCGCTGCCGTGCCACGCGCCAGGAAGCCGCCCAATGACACCACGCCAGCGCCGCTTCGGGCTGCTCGCCGCGGCGCTGGCCTGCTGCGGCATCGCGGCGGCGCTGGTGCTCAATGCCTTCCGCTCCAACCTGGTGTTCTTCTTCAGTCCCAGCCAGGTCGCCGCGCAGGAGGCGCCGGTGGCACGCAGCTTCCGGCTGGGCGGGCTGGTGGCACCCGGCTCGATCCGGCGCGAGGGCGACGGCATGACAGTGCGCTTCGTGGTCACCGACACCGCGCGCCAGGTGCCGGTGCAGTACCGCGGCCTGCTGCCCGACCTGTTCCGCGAAGGCAAGGGCGTGGTGGCGCGCGGCCAGCTGCAGGCGGACGGCACCTTCATCGCCAGCGAAGTGCTGGCCAAGCACGATGAAAACTACATGCCGCCCGAAGCCGCCGACGCGCTCAGGCAGGCCGAACAGGTGAACCGCCGCATGGCCGAGGCCGCGCCGGCACAGGGAGTGCGCGAGTGATCGCGGAACTCGGCCATTTCGCGCTGATCGTGGCGCTGCTCGTCGCGCTGGTGCAGGCCGTGGTGCCGCTGGCCGGGGCCGCGCGCGGCCAGCTGGCGTGGATGGCGCTGGCGCGCCCCGCCGCGCGCGTGCAGTGCCTGCTGGTGGCGCTGTCCTTCGCCGCACTGACCTGGTCCTTCGTCAGCAACGACTTCAGCGTGCGCTATGTCGCCGCCAACGCCAACAGCGCGCTGCCGCTGGCGTACCGCATCGCCGCGGTCTGGGGCGGGCACGAGGGCTCGATGCTGCTGTGGACGCTGATGCTGGGCCTGTGGTCGCTGGCCGTGTCCGCGTGCAGCCGGCAGCTGCCGCTGGCCGCCGTGGCCCGCGTGCTGGCCGTGATGGGCGCGATCAGCGCCGGTTTCCTGGCATTCCTGCTGTTCGCCTCCAACCCCTTCGTGCGGCTGCTGCCGCCCGCGATGGAAGGCCGCGACCTCAACCCGCTGCTGCAGGACCCGGGCATGGTGTTCCACCCGCCCCTGCTCTACATGGGCTACGTGGGCTTCTCGGTGACCTTTGCCTTTGCCGTGGCGGCGCTGCTGGCCGGGCGCGTCGATGCCGCCTGGGCACGCTGGTCGCGGCCGTGGACCACGGTGGCGTGGGCCTTCCTGACGCTGGGCATCATGCTGGGCAGCGCCTGGGCCTACTACGAGCTGGGCTGGGGCGGCTGGTGGTTCTGGGATCCGGTCGAGAACGCCTCGTTCATGCCGTGGCTGGCCGGCACCGCGCTGATGCATTCGCTGGCGGTCACCGAGAAGCGCGGCGCCTTCCGCGCCTGGACCGTGCTGCTCGCCATCTTCACCTTCTCGCTGAGCCTGCTGGGCACCTTCCTGGTCCGTTCCGGCGTGCTGACCTCCGTCCACGCCTTCGCCGTGGACCCGAAGCGCGGCATCTTCATCCTGGCGCTGCTGGGGCTGGTTACCGGGCTGGCCCTGGCGCTGTATGCGTGGCGCGCGCCGCGGCTGGCGCGGCGCGTGGAGTTTGCGGCGGTCTCGCGCGAGTCGATGCTGCTGGCCAACAATGTGCTGCTGGCGGTGGCCGCAGCCACGGTGCTGCTGGGCACGCTCTACCCGCTGCTGGTCGATGTGCTGGGGCTGGGCAAGATCTCGGTCGGCCCGGCCTATTTCGAGCAGGTCTTCGTGCCCTTGATGGCCCCCGCGGTGCTGTTGATGGGCGCCGCGCCGCTGGCGCGCTGGCGCCACGGCAGCCTGCCCGACATGGCGCGCCGCCTGCGCTGGGCCGCCATCGCCAGCGCGGCCATCGGGCTGGGGCTGCTGCTGGTGCTGCGCAATGCGTCGGCGCTGAGCGGGCTGGGGCTGCTGCTGGCAGCCTGGTGCGTGCTGAGCGCCGTGGCCAGCCTGGCGGCGCGTTTGCGCCAACAGCAAGGGCGCCGCCTGGCCGCGCTGCGCCAGTTCACGCCCAGCTACTGGGGCATGCTGCTCGCCCACGGCGGCGTGGGCGTCTTTATCGCCGGCGTGACGCTGGTATCCGGCCAGGAAAGCCTGCGCGAGCTGCCGATGCGCGCCGGCGACAGTGTCAGCGTGGGCGGCTATGACTTCCGCTTTGCCGGCGTGACCCAGGCCGGCGGGCCCAACTACGACGCGCTGCGCGGCACGCTGGTGGCCTCGCGCAATGGCAGGCGGGTAGCACTGCTCCACCCCGAGCGCCGCATCTACCGCAGCCAGGACATGCCCACCACCGAGGCCGCGATCGACAGCGGCCTGGCGCGCGACCTCTACGTGGCGCTGGGCGAGAATGTCGGCAACAGCGTCGATGGCGGCGCCTGGGCCGTGCGCATCCACGTCAAGCCCTTTGTCGACTGGATCTGGGCCGGCTGCGTGCTGATGGCGCTGGGCGGGCTGCTGGCCGTCTGCGACAAGCGTTACCGGCTGCGCCGCCGTGCCGCCAATCCTGCCGCCGCGCCGGATGCGCCGGATGCCCCCGCAGTGCCGGCATTGGCCTCCGCCCATGAGGAGACGCCCGCGTGACGCGTTTCCTGCTGCCGCTGGCCGCCTTCCTCGCCCTTGCCGTCGCGCTGGCCGCCGGGCTGCGCCACGACCCGCGCGAACTGCCATCGCCGCTGGTCGGCAAGGCCGCGCCGGCGTTCCGCCTGCCGCTGCTAGAGCCCGAAGGCCGCACGCTGGCAAGTGCCGACATGCGCGGCAAGGTCTGGCTGCTGAATGTGTGGGCGTCGTGGTGCGCGGCCTGCCGCTCCGAGCATCCGCTGCTGGTGGATTTTGCCGCGCGCTCGCCGGTGCCGCTGTATGGCCTCAACTACAAGGACGAGACCGGCGCCGCGCGCGACTGGCTGCAGCGGCTGGGCAATCCCTATGCGGCTTCGCTGGTCGACGCCGACGGCCGCGTCGGCATCGACTACGGCGTCTACGGCGTGCCCGAGACCTTTGTCATCGACCAGCACGGCGTGGTGCGCTACCGCCAGGTGGGCCCGGTCACGCGCGAGGTGCTGGAGCGCAAGCTGATCCCGCTGATCGAGCAGCTGGAACGACAGGGAGACAGCCATGCGTAGCCGGATCCGCGCTACGCTTGCCGTGTGGCTTTGCTGCGTCTCGCTGCAGGCGATGGCGCTGACGGAAGCCGAACTCGATGCCCGCGTGCACGCGCTGTCCAACGAGTTGCGCTGCCTGGTCTGCCAGAACCAGACCCTGGCCGACTCCAACGCCGACCTGGCAGTCGACCTGCGGCGCCAGATCCGCGCGCAGTTGCGCGGCGGCGCCAGCGACGAGGCGGTGAAGGACTACCTGGTGCAGCGCTATGGCGAATTCGTGCTGTACAAGCCGCCGCTGCGGCCGCTGACGTGGCTGCTGTGGTTCGGTCCGCTGCTGCTGGTGGCCGGCGTGGCGGCCGCCATCGTGCGAGCGCGCTCGCGCAGCCGCCAGGCCGAAGCCACGCTCGACGACAGCGCGCAGCGCCAGCTAGCGGCCTTGCTGGACGAATCGACTACCACGCCCACGGAGCATCGCCAGCCATGACCACCTTCTGGCTGCTCGCCGCCGCCCTGATCGCCGCCACCACCGCCTGCCTGCTGTGGCCGCTGCTGCGCCGCCAAGCTGTGCCAGACCCGGGCACGCCGGAACGCACCTTGCTGGTTGACCTGTACCACGACCAGCTGCGCGAGCTCGACACCGACCTGCGCGGCGGCACCCTCACCGCGGCGCGCCACGCCGAAGCCCGCGACGAACTCGGCCGCCGGCTGCTCGATGACGCCGCCGGCGCCGCCATCGGCACGGGACGGGCCGGCACCTCGCCCCTGCTCGCCGCGCTGCTGCTCGCATTGCTTCCCAGCGCCGCCATCCTGCTCTACCTGCACCTGGGCAACCCGGTCGCGCTCTGGCGTGCCAACGACCTGCCCGAAAGCACCGGCAACCAGCACCAGCTGAGCGGCGCGCAGGTCGAGGGCATGGTGAACCAGCTCGCGCAGCGCCTGCGCGAGTCGCCCGGCGACGCGCAGGGCTGGGCCATGCTGGCACGCTCATACAGCGTGATGGAGCGCCATGCCGACGCCGCCGCGGCCTACGAGCGGGCCGTCGAACTGGCGCCGGACGTGGCCGCGCTGCGCTCCGACTACGCCGATGTGCTGGCCAGCCTGAACGGCGGCTCGCTGGAAGGCCCACCCATGGCGCAAGTGCGCCAGGCGCTGGCGCTGGACCCGGACGACCCCAAAGCGCTGGCGCTTGCGGCCGGCGCCGCGGCCGAACGCGGCGACAAGCAGGCGGCGATCGGATATTGGGACCACCTGTACCGGCTGCTGCCGGCGGATTCGCAGACCGCGGCGCGCATCGCCGCCAACCTCGCGGCCGCGCGCGGCACGGCTGCCGCGGCGCAAACCCCGAAGATCACCGGCATGGTCACGCTCAGCGAAAAGGCCGGGCGCACGCCGCAACCCGGCGACACGCTCTTTGTCTATGCGCTGCCCGCCGACGGCTCACGCATGCCGCTGGCAGTACTGCGCCGGCAGGCGCGCGATTTGCCGCTGTCGTTCACGCTGGATGATGCGATGGCGATGCGGCCCGACCACCGGCTGTCAGGGCAGCAACAGGTCATGCTGGAAGCGCGGATTTCCGCCAGCGGCGGCGCCTTGCCGAAGGCCGGGGACCTGGTGGGACGCACCGGACCGGTGGCAGTCGGCACCGAGGGCATCCGCATCGCCATCGACGGCGCGATCGCGCCATAGTGGCTCAGGCGGGCAGCGTCGCCTTCAGGTTGGCCAGCATGTCCGCCACCATCTCCTTCAGGCCGTACTCGGCCTTCCAGCCCCAGTCCGCGCGCGCGACCGAATCATCGATCGAATCCGGCCAGCCCTGCGCAATCGCCTGGCGATAGTCGGGCTCATAGCGGATCTGGAAGCCTGGCACCTGCTCGCGGATGGCCGCTGCAATCTGCGCGGGCGTGAAGCTCATCCCGGCAATGTTGTAGCTGCCGCGCTCGCCGAGCTTGTCCGCCGGCGCCTCCATCAGTTCGATGGTGGCGCGGATGGCATCGGGCATATACATCATCGGCAAGGCCTCGTCTTCCTTCAGGAAGCAGGTGTAGGGCTCTCCCTTCACCGCCGCATGGAAGATGTCGACCGCATAGTCGGTGGTGCCGCCGCCGGGCGGGGTCTTGTGCGAGATCAGGCCCGGATAGCGCACGCTGCGCACATCCACGCCGTGATTGGCGTGATACCAGCGGCACCAGCCCTCGCCTGCCTGCTTGGAGATGCCGTAGACGGTGGTGGGCTCCATCACGGTCTTCTGCGGTGTCTGCCCGGCAGGCGTGGTCGGGCCGAAGGCTGCAATCGAGCTTGGCCAGAACACCCGCTCCAGCCCGGTCTGCCGCGCCAGTTCCAGCACGTTGAGCAGGCTGGTCATATTGAGGTTCCAGGCCCACTGCGGCGCCTTTTCGCCGGTGGCGGACAGCGCGGCGGCCAGCAGGTAGACCTGGGTGATGCCATGGCGCTCGACCACGGTCGCCAGCTCGCCCCGGTCGGTCGCGTTGAGCATCTCGTGCGTCAGGTGCACGTGTCGGCCAGTGGGCACCACGTCGGAGGTGATCACGTTGGTGCGCCCGTAGCGCTCGGCCAGCGCCAGCGCCAGTTCAGACCCGATCTGGCCGTTGGCGCCGACGATCAGGATCTTCGGTTTGCCATCTTCCATCAGATCAACCCCAGTTCGCGGCCGGCCTGGCCAAAGGCTTCCAGCGCCGCCTGCAGCGCGGCTTCGTCATGCAGCGCGCTCATCTGCACGCGGATGCGCGCCTGACCCTTGGGCACCACCGGGTAGAAGAAGCCGACCACGTACACGCCCAGCTCCAGCAGCCGCTGCGCGAGCTGCTGCGCCTTGTCGGCGTCGTAGACCATGATCGGGATGATGGGGTGGTCGCCCGCCTTGACGTCGAAGCCCAGCTGGTCCAGTCCCGCGCGGAAGAACCTGGTATTACCCTCCAGCCGGTCACGCAGCTCGGTACTGGCTTCCAGGATATTGAGCACCGCGATCGACGCGCCCACGATGGCCGGCGCCACCGTATTGGAGAACAGGTAGGGCCGCGAGCGCTGGCGCAGCAGCGCCACGACTTCCTTGCGCGCGCTGGTGAAGCCGCCGGAGGCGCCGCCCAGCGCCTTGCCCAGCGTGCCGGTGATGATGTCGATCTTGCCGAACACGCCGCGCGCCTCATGCGTGCCGCGCCCGCGCTGGCCCATGAAACCGGTGGCATGGCATTCGTCGATGCCCAGCAGCGCGCCGTACTCGTCGCAGATCGCGCGCATCTGGTCCAGCCGCGCCACGGTGCCGTCCATCGAGAACACGCCATCGGAAAACACCAGCGTGTAGCGCGCACCGTCGGCCCGCGCCTGCTCCAGCTGCATGCGCAGGTCGTCCATGTCGTTGTGCTGGTAGCGGTAGCGGCGTGCCTTGGACAAGCGGATGCCGTCGATGATCGAGGCATGGTTGAGCGCATCGCTGATGACCGCGTCTTCCGCGCCCAGCAGCGTTTCGAACAAGCCGCCATTGGCATCGAAGGCCGAGCCATAGAGGATGGTGTCCTCAGTGCCGAGGAAGGCCGACAGCCGCGCCTCCAGCGTCTTGTGCAGGTCCTGCGTGCCGCAGATAAAGCGCACCGAGCTCAGCCCGAAGCCATGCGTGCGCAGCGCCTCGTGCGCGGCCTCGATCACCTGCGGGTGCGATGACAAGCCAAGGTAGTTGTTGGCGCACAGGTTGATGACCTCGCGGCCGTCGGTGGTGCGCACCCGCGCACCCTGCGGCGTGGCGATCACGCGCTCATTCTTGAACAGCCCCGCCGCGCGGATGCTTTCGAGTTCAGTACGGATGGATGCATAGAATGCCTCGGCATTCGACATGGCTTGGCTCCCGGTGGTGTGCGAGGGATGTGCTAGGATTCGATCGATAAATCGAACACGTTCTGTATATCGAACATTTTGCGCAATATAACGAACATTAATCCATGACGCAAGCCCTCGCCCAGACCCCGCAGGCCGATGGCCCGCCCGCCGTCGGCATGGCGCTGCAGGCGCTGCGTCAGCAGCAACGGCTGTCGCTCGATGAACTGTCGCGCCGTGCCGGGGTTTCCAAGTCGATGCTGTCGCAGATCGAACGCAACCTGGCCAACCCCACCGTGGCGGTGCTGTGGCGCCTGGCCAATGCGCTTGGCGTGAACCTGACGGACTTCCTCGCCGGAGGCGCCGCTGAGCGCCCCGGCGGCGGCATCACGGTGGTCCAGCCGCACGCGATCCCGTCGCTGAAAAGCCCCGATACCCGCTGCGACCTGCGCATCCTGGGCCCGATCGACCTGGCCGGCCGCTTCGAGTGGTATGAGCTGACCATCCAGGCCGGCGGCGTGCTGGCCTCCGAGCCGCACGAGGCCGGCACCCAGGAACACCTGTCGGTGCTGAGCGGATCGATGACGGTGCGCGCGGGCGCCGATGAGAAGAAGCTGAGGCACGGCGAGACCGCGCGCTATGCGGCCGATGTCGCACATGCGATCTCCAATGGCGGCAAGACCACTGCCACCGCACTACTGGTTGTAGTGCATCCGGGCTGACGCGGGCAAGGGTTGCGACAGCCCGGCCGGCGGATTCAGCGGGCGCCGAACCACCGTTTGACCCGCTCCCACAGCACGCCGAAGAACATCGCCAGGGGATTGAGGCGTACCGCCTGGTTGCGTTCGGCATCGCTCAGCGTCGGGTCCATCCGGCGCGCCACCGACTTGCCAAAATCGGCAATCATGCGCCGCACGAAATCGCGCACCAGCCCCGACCGCGAGAACTGCGCCAGCGGCCCCTGCAGTGAATACTGCAGGTCGACCGCGACTTCGGTCTCGTGCGCGGAGAGCGCCTTCAGCTGGTAGGCGATGTCGCCCGCGGCCTTGGAATTGCTGAGCGAGTCCTGGCCCGCGCCCTTCAGCACGCCACGCTTGAGCGCATCGTCCCGCTGCAGGCGCGCGGCGCCGTCGAACCTGGCGGACATCGGGCCGAACTTGATGGCGATATGGCCCTTGACCTTCTCCCCCGCCATTTCAGTGAGCACCGCGCCCGGCAGGCAGCCCGCCACGGCCGGCAGGTCAGCCATGAAGGCCCATACCGCGTCGAGCGCGTAGGGGACGGTGAAGCTGCCTTCGATGCGCGACCAGCCTTTGCGGTCGGCTGACCGTTCCGCCTCGGCGCCGGTGCCGGCGGCCAGGTGCGGCAGCGTGCCGAGCGCTTCGTCGGCAACGGCAAAGCCGGTGAACTGCGCTTCGGCCGGGGCCGCGCCCGCGACGTGCCGCGCAATCACGCCGGCTGCGTCGCGGCGTGCGTCCAGTACCGAGCGGATGGCGGCGACGATCCCCATATAGCCAGTGCAGCGGCACAGGTTGCCTGACAGCTCGTGACGGATGGTAGCGTCGTCGGCGTCAGGCAGGCGCAGCACGATGTCGCGTGCGGTCGCCAGCATACCCGGCGTGCAAAAGCCGCACTGCAGCGCATGATGCTGGTTGAACGCCGCGCGCAGGTCGGCCATCACGGCATCGTCCTGGTAGCCTTCGACGGTGACGATGTCGGCGCCCTTGCAGGCAGCCGCGAAGGTGATGCACGACCGCACCGGCTTGTCATCGAGCAGCACGGTGCAGGCGCCGCACACGCCGTGCTCGCAGCCGAGGTGGGTGCCGGTCAGCCGGTGCGTGTCGCGCGGGAAGTCGCCCAGGTGCGTCCGTTCCCCGCACGCGCGGGAAACCCGGCGGCCGTTGACATTGAATTCGATGGTCTGCACGGGCGCTCCTCAGTTCAGCATTTGCGTGACGCAGCGCATCACGACGGTACGGTAAAGCTTGCGGTCGATGGCGTCCTTGCCTGGCGCGGCCTGCGCCACCGCTTCGTCCACGGCACTGGCGGTGAGCGCTGCGGCGCCTTGCGCGGCGACCGCGCGCGTGAGGCCGGGCAGCACCACCGGTGGCCCGTCCAGCGCGCCGAGCACGATGCGTGCAAAGCGGCGGCTGGCATCGAAGTACGCGGCGCAGCTGGCTTCGGCAAACTCGCCGGTCTTGCGGCACAGCTTATGGTAGCCCCAGCGGCTGTGCGCGGTGGCATGCGGCACGCGCACGGCGGCGATCAGCTCGCCGTCGGCCAGCACCGTGGTGTAGGCGCCGATCATGAAGGCTTCCATGGGCACCTCGCGCGTGCCGGTGCCTGATGCAATCTCGATGCGCGCACCCAGCGCGGTCATCGCCACTACCCAGTCCGCGGCCGGGTCCGCATGGGCCAGGCTGCCGCCCACGGTGCCGCGGTTGCGGATCGCGCGGTAGGCTATGCCACCCGCCACGGCCTGCAGCATGGTGCCGCGCAGCGGGGCGAACACGCCGTCCTCGATCTGCGCATGGGTCACGCAGGCGCCGATGCGGATGTCATCGGGGGTGGATGCGACTTGCCGCAGTTCGGCGAGCCCCGACACATCGACCACCGTGTCGGGACGGGTCAGCCTCAGGTTCAGCATCGGGCCGAGCGACTGGCCTCCGCCCATGGTCTTGGCCACATCGGTGCCCGCGCCAAGGCGGGCCAGCGCCTCCGGCAGCGAGCCGGGCGCAAGATAGGAAAAAGCGACGGCTTTCATCGGTCAGGCTGCCTTCTTGCTTTGTGCGCCGGCTACTGCCGCATCCAGCGCTTCAAGGATCTTTCTCGGGGTCAGCGGCGTTTCCTGCAGTTCGACGCCGAAGTCGCGCAAGGCGTCGTTCACCGCGTTGAAGATCGCCGCCGGCGGTGCGATGGCGCCGCCCTCGCCCATGCCCTTGGCGCCAAATTCCGTATGCGGCGACGGCGTCTCGAAATGATGGATGCGGATCGACGGAATCTCGGTCGGCCCGGGCAGCATGTAGTCCGCCAGCGTGGAGGCCAGCGGCTGCCCGTTGCCGTCATAGCGCATCTCCTCGAACATCGCGGTGCCGATGCCCTGCGCCACGCCGCCATAGGTCTGGCCCTCGACCACCATCGGATTGATCATGGTGCCGCAGTCTTCCACCACCACGTAGTCCAGGATCTCGACATGGCCGGAATCGATATCGACTTCCACCGCGACCGCGTGGGTGGCGTAGGTGAAGCTGCCGGTATCGACCGCGGGCTTGAAGCCCATGGTGACCTCCAGCCCTTGCGCATCCACGTCGGACGGCAGCAGGTGGGGATTGATGTACCAGGTGTCGGCAATGCGGCCGATGTCGATGACGTTGGCATTGCCTGCACGAACCGCGCCGGCTTCGAACGTTACCGCCTCCACCGGCTGCCCCAGCATATGCGCACCAATCTTCCGCAGCCGCGGCAGCAGCGCCTTGCATGCCCGCGACACCGCGCCGCCCGACATCACCAGCGAGCGCGAGGCATAGGTGCCGGTCGAGAACGGCGTGAGCCCGGTATCGCCGTGCACCAGCTTGATCCGTCCGATATCGATGCCCAGGATCTCGTGGGCAATCTGCGCGAACGTGGTCTCCATGCCCTGCCCGTGCGAATGCACGCCGACCCGCACTTCGAGCCCGCCATCCGGCGTGATGCGCACCGTGGCCGAGTCGAAGCCGGGGATCACCGGCGTGCCCCAGGCCGCGAACACGGAAGTGCCGTGCGCCGACTGCTCGGTGTAGGTGCCAAAGCCCACGCCGACATAGCGGCTGCCCTGCGGACCCGCCTGCTGCCGCGCGCGGATCGCGGGCAGGTCGATCATCTCCATCGCCTGGCGCACGCTGGCCGGGTAGTCGCCGCCGTCGAAGTGCTTGTTGGTCACGTTGACGTAAGGCATGGCCTGCGGCGGCACCAGGTTTTCGCAGCGCACTTCCCACGGCTCGCGCCCCACCTCGCGCGCGATCGCGTCCATCATCAGCTCCATGGCGAAGCAGACGCCGGTCCGGGCCACCCCCCGATACGGCACGAAGCCCGGCTTGTTGGTGGCCACGCAAGTGGTTTCGCAGCGGTACCCGTCCAAGGCATAGGGACCGGGCAGGTTGCCGATCGCCTGCCCCGGCTCCAGCCCGATGGTGAAGGGCCAGACGGAATAGGCACCGCCGTCGATGGCGATCTTCGCGTCCAGCGCCAGCAGGCGGCCGCGCTTGTCGGCATAAGCGGTAAGCTCGTAGTGATGCTCACGCGAGTTGGCGCCGGCGGTCAGGTGCTCGCGCCGGTCCTCGATAAAGCGGAACGGCCGCTTGTAGGTCATCGCCAACCAGGCGATACAGAGCTCTTCCTGCTGCAGCACGCACTTGTAGCCGAAGGCGCCGCCCACGTCCGGCGAGATCACGCGCACGCGCGCCTGGTCCAGGCCCAGGCAGTGGCTCAGGATGGTCCGGATCATATGCGGCACCTGGGTGGCGCTGTACACCACCAGCTGGTCGAACTGGTGATCCCAGCAGGCCAGCACCGCCTTGCCCTCCATCGGCACCATGCACTGGCGCGCCAGGTTGATCTTGCGGTGGACGACGACGGATGCCTCGCGCTGGCGCGCCTCGAAGTTCTTGTCGATATTCAGCGTCAGGAAGGTGTTGTCGCGCCAGTGTTCGTGCACGCGCACCTCGCCGGCGAGCTGGCGGGCCTGCGCCACGTCGGTCAGCGCGGGCAGCTCGTCGAACTCGGCCACCACCTGCTCGGCGATGTCCTCGGCTTCGGCGCGCGTGGGGGCAAAGGCCATGGCAACGGGCTCGCCGACAAAGCGCACCTTGCCGCTGGCCAGCGGCGCCTGCGCCGACGGCTGGTAGGACGGGAACGCCGAATCCGCGACGATGTCGCGCGCCGCCGCCATATCTTCACGCACGATCACCGCTTGCTCGTGGCGCGCTGGCTTGGTCACGGACAACAGCCTGGCATGCGCCACGGGGCTGCGCAGGAAGGCCACCTCCTGCAGGTCCGGCATGGCAATGTCCGCGACAAAGCGCCCCTTGCCGTGCAGGTGCCTGGCGTCTTCCTTGCGCGCCACCCGGGCTCCCACGCCCTGGCCGCGTCCTGCCTCCGAATGATCCGGTTCCATCGACGATGTCATTGTTTTATCCGTCCCGATGATTCATGCAAGCGCTCATTCGCGCACCCCGATGGCCGCCAGCCCTTCCGCGCGCGAGGCCACCGTCGCATACTTCTGCCCCATGTCGAACAGGTTGGCCTCATGCGGGCCAAGCGCCCGGTCGCCGACGCAGTCCGACAGCACCAGCGGCCGGAAGCCGTACTGCATGGCGTCCACCACGCTGGCGCGCACGCAGCCGCTGGTCACCGCGCCGGCCACCACCAGCGTGCGCACGCCGCGCTGCGTCAGCCAGGCGGCCAGCGACGTGCCGAAGAATGCCGACGGCACGGTCTTGCGCACCACCAGCTCGCCCGCCCGCGGCGCCAGTTCTTCGACGATGGCGCTGTTGCGCTCGCGCTCCTTCAGCGACAGCATGTTCGGCACCTTCATGGAAAAGATGTTGTGGTCCGAACCATCGTCCGCAAAGACAATGCGGCTGTGCGCAATCGCCCAGCCTTCGCGCCGAGCCACGGCCAGCAGCGGCACGGTGTTGGCGATGGCCTCGCGGATATTGCCGCCGCCGAACACCTCCGGATCGGCAAAGCCGTTGACGAAATCGACCACCAGCAGCCCGAACGGGCCCGCCAGTTCCAGGTCGTTGCCGAAGCCCTGGCGCTGGTACGCGCCGATCTCCTTGTGCATGGCTACTTCTCCTCCGGGTAGCGGAACCCGTCCGTGACCTTGCCGCGGGTCACCACATCCACACCGTCCAGGCGGACGGTGCAGCTGCGCACGGGAATATCGATATGGCAGGCCGTGGTGCGGCTGCCGCCGGCTTCGTTATTGGGGCCGAGCGAGAACAGGAAGTTGCCCTCGAAGGCACGCGCGTCCATGCCGATGGTGGCCTCGCGATCGTACAGCCCCAGCGTGGACCAGTGCGCGCGCGGCTGCAGTCCCCAGCCGATATGCGAGATGGCGTAGGCCTGCGGGTCGTTGAACGACGCCATGTACTCGCTCAGCAGCTCGGCGTGCAGGCCGCCTTCGATGCGCGTGGCGAAGCCGCCCTCCACCGTCAGCATGACCGGCTCGGTGACGTAGGTCTTCTGCGGCAGCAGGATGTCGCCGCGGTCCAGCACGATGGTGCCGTTGGCCGCGCCTTCGTTGGGCCAGGTCAGCGCGAAGCCGCTGGGCCAGTGGTCCCAGCGCCCGGGCTCGTCGACAAAACCGTACTCGCTGATGGCAGGGAACTCGCCCAGCGGGCAGCGCAGGTCGGTGCCGGCCGGCGACACCACATGCATTTCCTTTGCGCGGCCGAGCCGCGCGGAGGCGGCCTTGACGCGCTCGCGGTCGGCCTCGCAAGGCACCAGGCGCGCCAGCACCTCGGGCGGCTCGACGGCCAGCAGGATCCTGGTGCCGCCCTTCAGGATCTCATGCTGCTCGGGGGAGAACAGCAGCGTCATCAGGTCCAGCACCAGGTCGCTTTCCCTGAGCGCGGCAATCGCGGCACGGTTGCCCGTGAGCGGGGTCGTGCCCAGGTAGGCCAGCGCGTCGCGGCTCAGCGCCTTCTCGCCGTTGACGGGCGGCAGGTCGAGCCGGTTGACGATGGCACCCATCGCCTGCGTGGCGATCAGCGCGGTGGAGAGCGTCTGCGGGTGGGTCGCGGCGCTGGTCAGGATGGTGACGGTCTGCCCCGGCTCCAGCCGGGACAGCTTCAGCACCTTGCGCCAGGCCTCGATCATCTGGTGGTCACTTACCGGCATGTCGCCTCCTTGCGTGTCATTGCGTCAGCGGCGCGCCGAGGAAATCCCCAAGCGCCGCGTAAAAGCCCGCTTCGTCATCCCACGGGATCATGTGGCCGGCACCGGCAACGTGGCTGACCAGCACCCCCGGCAGCAGCGTGCGGATCTCCGCCACGTCTTCAGCGCGCACCACGTCGCCACGCCCGGCGGTCATCAGCAGCGTCGGCACCTTGACCCGGGACAGGTCCGCATGGATGTCGTCGCGATGGAAATCCTCGAAGCTGCGCACCACTGCGTCTTCGTTGCAGGTATGCAGCCATTCGGCGCGCAGGCGCAGCTGCTCGTCGGTCCAGGTCGGGCAGAAGCGGCGCATGCCTTCCATGTCGGTGCCCTGACGCGACAGGCGGATGGAGTCCACATACCACGGCAGTTGCGCGGGATACGGGCGGCGCCCTGGCCCCGACACCGGCGGATCGGCCAGCACCAGTCGCGCCAGGCCGTCTGGCCGGCCCGCCGCGGCGCGCACGCCGATGCGCGCGCCCATCGAATGGCCAACCACGCTGTAGCGGCGCAGGCCGAGCGCCTCGGCAAAGGCCACCACGTCGCGGGCCTGGGCGTCGAGGCTGTAGTCCAGCCCGGCCTCAGCCGACGACAGGCCGCGCCCGCGCACGTCCAGCACATAGGTATCGAAGCTGGCGCCAAAGCGCTCGCCGACGAAGCCCCAGGTGATTGCCGGGCTGGTGATGCCCGGCACGATGATCACGGGATCGCCCGCGGCACGCGCACCGTCATTGCCGCCATAGCGCAGGTAGTGCTGGCGAATGCCGTTGGCATGGACATGGCCGCCATAAAGGAAGGTGGTCATGGCATGCCCTCAGTAGGCGCCCGACAGCAGCGCGCCGGCGCCCGGCACGACCGGCTCCAGGTCCAGCGCCTTGAGCATGGCGTAGGTGGTGGCGATGGCGGCGGTGATGACCGGCTTGCCCGTCATCGCCTCCACCTTTGCCACGGCCGGCAGCGACGGCATCTGCACGCAGGCCGACAGCACGATGGCATCGACATCCGCCAGGTTCATCTGCGACACGATGCCAGGCAGCAGCGCCGGATCGTGGCGGCCGACCTCCAGGTTGTCCGGGATCTCCAGCGCACGGTAGTCCACCACCTCATAGCCTTCGTTGCGGATGTAGTCCACCACCAGCTCGGTCAGCGGCTTCATGTATGGCGCCACCACCGCGATGCGGCGCGCGCCGATCACGCGCAGCGCATCCACCAGCGCACCGGCGCTGGTGATGACCGGTGCGTCGCCGCCATTCTCGATGGTGTGGGCCTTCAGGCGCTGCTCCGACTTGCGGTGATAGCCGTGGCCCATGGCCATGATGGCGACCAGGCAGGCGTAGCCGAGCACGTCGACCCGGGCGTCGCTGAGCTCCACCGCGCAGCGGTCGGATTCGGCATCCATGGCGGCCAGTTCTTCCTTGACCACCTTCTTCATGCGCATGCGGCTGGAGTGGAAGGTAAAGCGCTCCGGACGGAGCTGCTGGCGCGCCAGCAGCATGGCGGGAATCTCGGTTTCCATGGTCGTGTTCGAGCTGGGAACGATCTGGCCGATGCGAAAGACTTTTTGCATGAGGGTCCTCGGGTTGTACGGTTACAGCTTGAGCAGGCGTTGCGCGTTGCCGTGGCAGACCAGCGCGCGCGTGGTGTCGTCGAGCGGCGCGTCTTCGATGAACTTCGCCGCGACTTCAGTGGATTCGTAGGGATAGTCGACCGAGAACATCACCGCCTCCGCGCCGAGCTCGGCAATGGCACCGGCCAGCGCACCGTGCGAGCACACGCCCGAAGTGGTGATGACGATATTGGTGCCGATGTACTCCGAAGGCGCGCGCGCCAGCCGGACGCCGTGCGAATAGACCGCAAAGCGGCTGTCGAAGCGCCAGCGCTGGTACGGCAGGCCCTCGCCCATATGGCCGAGGATGATCTTCAGGCGCGGGAAGCGATCGAACACGCCGCCGAACAGCAGCCGCAGCGCATGCGATGCGGTCTCGACGCCCCAGCCCCACGCCGCACCGGTCAGCTCGGGGTGGCCCGCCAGGACCTGCGGCTGAACCAGCGCGTCGGTCGGGTGCAGGTACATGGGCACATCCAGCGCCTGCATGCGTTCCCAGAAGGCATCGTATGCAGGGTCGTCGTAGTAGCGCCCGTGGGTATGGCCGTTCACCAGCGAGCCCTTGAAGCCAAGCTCGCGCACGGCGCGTTCCAGCTCGCGCGCGGCGTGTTCCGGGTCGTGCATGGGCAGCGCGGCAAAGCCGGCAAAGCGCGTGGGGTGGCGCGCGATCTGCGCGGCCAGGAAGTCATTGCTCTCGCGCGCCCGCGCCACGGCAAGGCCGGCGTCGGACTCGCCCTGCACGCCCGGTCCAGTCTGCGACAGCACCGTGATGTCGATGCCGGCACGGTCCATCTCGGCGAGGCGGTCCTCGTCGAAATCGGCGAGGCGGCGGCCCAGTTCGGCAAACACCGCCGGATCGATATGCTGCGTGAACGCCTTGGAATAGGCCTGGAATCCCGGCGTCATGAAATGCTCTTCGAGGGCGATCTTCTTCACTTTGGTCATGCTGGTGGGGGCTCCTGATTGGTGAAATCGCTTCGCTGCGGGCGCGTCCCGCACGGCATGCGGCGTGCGCCTATGCAATTACTCAGTACACTGATTAGTTTCGGATTCTAGTCAGCGAAGTTCCAAAAGTCTAGAAGCGGCGCGGAGGGTTAACACCTATAACGATGGGCCATATACCCTCAGTACACTGAGTCCAGATGCTCAGTATGCTGACAATATTAAGAGACCATTTAAATAGGCGATTTCGGGCACGCCGGCACATTGCGGACTGGCCCGCATTTTGCTCAGCATACTGCGCTTCTCATCAGCATACTGACTGATGCACCGGAAGGATGCGGCGCTGCACTGCGCGAGGGACCGACAGGCCCTGGCTAGCGGCGCCGGCACCTCCGGGACGAGCAGACATATAGAGACAATAGCTTCACCAAAGGACCCCCGCCATGACGTTCAGCCTGACTCGCAGTGAGACGAGCGCCCCCGCTTCCGGCATGACTGCCGAGGAGCGCAAGGTCATCCTTGCCTCTTCCTTCGGCGCCCTGATGGAGTGGTACGACTTTTACATCTACGCCGCGTTGGCGGTGTACTTCGGCGCACTGTTCTTCCCCAAGGGCAATGAGACTGCCGCGTTCCTGGCCAGCCTGGCCACCTTCGGCGCAGGCTTCCTGATACGGCCGGTGGGCGCGCTGCTGTTCGGCCGCCTGGGCGACCTGATCGGGCGCAAGTACACCTTCCTGGTCACCATCCTGCTGATGGGTGTTGCCACCGTCGGCGTCGGCGTGCTGCCCACATATGAGCAGATCGGCATCACCGCGACGGTGCTGCTGGTGTTGCTGCGGCTGCTGCAAGGCCTGGCGCTGGGCGGCGAGGTCGGCGGCGCGGTCACCTACGTGGCCGAGCACTCTCCCGTGCACAAGCGCGGGCTGTATACCAGTTCGCTGCAGACCACGGCAACACTGGGCCTGCTGTCCTCGTTGCTGGTCGTCTACCTGCTCAAGACCTTCCTGACCGAGGCCGAGTTCCGTGACTGGGGCTGGCGCATTCCCTTCATCGTGTCGCTGGTGATGCTGGTGATCTCGGTCTACATCCGCGGCAAGCTGCACGAGTCGCCGGTCTTTGCCCGGATGAAGGCCGCCAACACCACCTCCAGGGCGCCGATCCGCGAGAGTTTCACCAACTGGAAGAACCTCAGGTCCGTGTTGCTGCTGTTCGTGGTGGCGGCGGGCCTGGGCGCCATCTTCGGCACCGGCCACTTCTACTCGATGTTCTTCCTCAACAAGACGCTGCACGTGCCGCTCGAAACGGTCCACAAGCTGATCGGGATCGCGCTGGTGGTGGCCACGCCCTGCTACCTGCTGTTCGGCTGGCTGTCCGACCGCATCGGCCGCAAGTACATCATGATGGCCGCCTGCCTGCTGGCGGCGGTGTGCATCCAGCCGGTGTTCAAGGGCCTGACGCACTATGCCAATCCGGCACTCGAGCAGTTCCAGCAGCAAGGCGCCGTGCAGGTGACGGCCGGCGACTGCAAGGCGCGCCTGTTCGGCGAGCCGGTGTCCGCCTGCGACAGGATCCGTGGCTACCTGACCGACCTGGGCGTGGGCTACACCTTCGTGCCGGCCACCAATCCGGCGCAGGCGGAAGTGCGCATCGCGGACCGCACGCTGCAGGGCTTTGATCGCGACGCCATCAAGGGCGCCCTGGTGGCGGCCGGCTGGCCCGAGCGCGCCGACCCCGCGAAGATCAACACGCCGATGGTATTCGTGCTGCTGCTGGCCCCGATCCTGTTCCTGGCCATGGTGTACGGGCCGATGGCTGCCTTCATGGTGGAACTGTTCCCGGCCCGGGTGCGCTACACCTCGTTGTCGCTGCCCTTCCACCTCGGCGCGGGCTGGGTCGGCGGCATGCTGTCCTTCGTGGTCACGGCCATGAACGTGGCCAGCGGCGACGTCTACTTCGGCCTGTGGTACCCGGTGATCATCGCCGGCCTGGCCTTCGTCATCGGCATGCTGTTCGTGCCGGAGACGCGCGGCCGCGACCTGGCCACCTGAGCGGCACTACGGGTGAAGCTGAAGGGCGGATCTCTCCGCCCTTTTTCCCAGCCAATTATTCAGCATACTGAATTTATCCGCACTACCGCGGCGCAGCGATGGCGCCGCGGTCTGCCGACGCAGTCATCGCAACCATTCCAATTTTTCGCGTAGACAACCTGGAGCCCCTGATGTCCACCTCTCGCATCCTCCGCACCCTCGCTGCGTCCTCCACCCTGCTGGGCCTGGCGGCCGCCACGCCCGCACTGGCCGACGCCAACGGCGTGAAGATCGGCGTCATCACCGATATGTCCGGCTCCTATGCCGACCTCTCCGGCAAGGGCTCCGTGCTTGCCGCGCAGATGGCCGTGGAAGAGTTCGGCGGCAAGGCACTCGGCAAACCGGTGACGGTGCTTTCCGCGGATCACCAGAACAAGGCGGATATCGCCTCGTCGCTGGCGCGCCGCTGGTTCGATACCGATGGCGTCGACATGGTGATCGACTTCCCCAACTCGTCGACCGCTCTGGCCGTGCAGGAAGTGGCGCGGCAGAAGCAGAAGATCGACATCGTCTCGACCGGCGGCGCCATGGCGCTGACCAACCAGAACTGCTCGCCCACCGGCTTTCACTGGGCCTGGGACACGTACTCGGTGTCCTACCCACTGGTGCGGCGCTTGATCGAGCAGGGCCGCAACAGCTGGTACTACATCACCGTGGACTACGCCTTCGGCCAGTCTCTGGAGGCAGATTTCCGTAAGGCCGTGGACGCCGGCGGCGGCAAGAACGTGGGCGCCACCCGGCATCCGCTCAACGCCAGCGATTTCAGCAGCCCGGTGGTGGCCGCCTCGGCCTCCAAGGCCAAGGTGGTGGTGCTGGCCAACGCCGGCAATGACATGATCAACGGCGTCAAGGCGGCCGGCGAATTCGGCCTGATCAAGGCGGGCCAGACGGTGATCACGCCCTCCACCTTCATCACCGATCTCAAGAGCCTGGGCCTGAACGCTGCGCAGGGGCTGACCTATGTGGACCCGTTCAAGCTCGACCAGGATGGCAAGTCGAAGGACTTCGTCGAGCGCTACTACAAGCGCCACAAGGCCTATCCCACGCATGGCCAGATCGGCGTCTATTCCGGCGTGCTGCATTACCTGAAGGCAGTGGAGGCAGCGAAGACCGTGGAAGGCCCGGCCGTGGCGGAGAAGATGCGCGCGCTGCCCGTCAACGATGCTTTTGTGCGCAACGGCAAGGTGCGTGTCGACGGCCGCATGGTGCATGACATGTACCTGGCCCAGGCCAAAACCCCGGCCGAGTCCAAGGGCCCGTGGGACCTGGTCAGGTATATCGGCACGATCCCCGGCGACGAGGCCTTCCGACCGCTGTCGGCCAGCGAATGCCCCCTGGTGAAGAAGTGAGCGCGCCATGCCTGAAACCGATGTAATCCTGCAGACGCAGGGACTGACCAAGGCGTTCAAGGGCTTTACCGCAGTCAGCGATGTCAGCCTGTCCGTGCGGCGGGGCTCGATCCATGCGCTGATCGGCCCCAACGGCGCCGGCAAGACCACCTGCTTCAACCTGCTGACGAAGTTCCATGCCCCCTCGTCCGGCTCGATCCATTTCAACGGCACCGACATCACCGCGCTGCGCCCGGCCCAGATCGCCCGCATGGGGGTGATCCGGTCGTTCCAGATCTCGGCGGTATTTCCGCAACTGACGGTGCTGGAGAACGTGCGCATCGCGCTGCAGCGCCGGCTCGGGACCTCCTGGCATTTCTGGCGCGGCAAGCGTTCCCTGTCGCGGCTGGACGGCCGCGCCATGGAACTGCTGGATGCGGTCGGCCTGGCCGGCTTCGCGCACCTGGGCACGGCGGAGCTGGCCTACGGGCGCAAGCGCGCGCTGGAGCTCGCCACCACGCTGGCGACCGATCCGGAACTGATGCTGCTGGACGAACCGACGCAGGGGATGGGCCATGAAGACGTGGAGACCGTCACCGCCCTGATCAAGCGCGTTTCGGCAGGGCGGACGGTGCTGATGGTGGAGCACAACATGAGCGTGGTGTCGTCCATCGTGGACCGCATCACGGTGCTGCAGCGCGGCGCGGTGCTGGCGGAAGGGACCTATGACGAGATCTCACGCAATCCGCAGGTAAGGGAAGCCTATATGGGAACCACTGACGAACCCGAAGACCGCCATGCAGCCGCGGCGGCGCTGAGCGCGGAGGCATCATGACCAGGACGGCCTCCCCTGCCCTCGAACTGCGCGGCCTGCACGCCTGGTACGGTGAATCGCACATCCTTCACGGCGTGGACCTGACCGTCAACCCGGGCGAGGTGGTAACGCTGCTCGGCCGCAACGGCGCCGGGCGCACCA
>JACXTT010001752.1_pt1 | contig 35665 bp, 30 predicted proteins | sample 9270951 | NCBI WGS metagenome assembly JACXTT01 (sample SAMN15532306, study PRJNA645909) | rock metagenome | isolation source: weathered quartz diorite | place: Puerto Rico | collected 2017-06-21 | reverse complement strand
GCGAGCGCTGGCGCTGGCGCTCGCGCTCGCGCTCGCGCTCGCGATGATAGGGTCGATAGCCCCCACCGCGAGCCGCGGCGATCTGGTCTTTCGTGGCGCCGCGGACCACGGGCGCTGGCCGCCCGGGACCGAGATCGTGCCGCTCGAGCTCGAGAACGGCCAGGCCTTCGTCGCGGCCACGCTGCGCAGCCCCTCGGGGCGCTCGGTGTCGGGTCGCCTGGTGCTCGACACCGGCGCGCCGACGCTGGTCGTGGGCGTCGAGTGCTGGAATCGGCTCCAGGTCGACACCCTGGTGATGGGCGGCAGCTTCATGCAGTACTTGCGCCGCCCGCTCAGCACGGTCGAGCTCGGCGAGGCCCGCGTGCCCGAGCTCGCGATCGGGGGCGTCGTGGCCGACTCGCTGCTGGGTCCGGACGTGATCGGGTTGCTGGGCCCGAGCTTGATCCAGGACCGCGCGCTGGTGCTCGACTACGCCCGCTCGGAGTGGGCGATCGTGCCACCGCGCCTGGCGGTGGTGGAGCGGGACAGCAGCCGGCGCAGCGTCGCCAATCTGACGCGCGACGCGCGCGTGCGCCGCTCGCGCGCGGCGTACGCGTCGGTGCTCGACGCCCAGGCCACGGCGGTGCCGTTCCGTCTCTTCGAGGGCGGCCGCCTCCTGGTCGAAGCGCGCGCTTGCGAGTCGGAGACGCCGTGGTGCGGCACACCTCTCACGCTGCTCTTCGACACCGGAGCCTCCGCGTGCGTGCTGTTCGAAGACGCCCTCGCGGAGCGCGTGGCTCACGCCGCCTCGTGGCCGCGGCTCCACGGCGTGCCCATGCGCACCCTGGTCGGAACTTCGCGCATGGAGGCCACCGTGGTGCCGCGCCTCGAGCTCAGCGCCGCGATGCCGGCGCTGGCGGTGATGCGGGTCGACGTGGCGTTGGCGCCGCGCCGCGCCCTGCCCGACATCGAGGGCACCGTGCCGGAGCGCGTGCACGGTCTGCTGGGGGCGACCTTTCTCGAGCGCTTCCGGCTGGTGTTGGATTACGGCAATCAGGTGCTGTGGCTCGAGCCGCGCCTGGGCGAGCGCGCGCGCGCGTTCCGGGCCACGCACGTCGGCCTGCGGCTGGAGCGGCGCTGGGGCACGTTGCGCGTCGCGGCGGTGGCACGGTCCTCGGCGGCCGCCCAGGCCGGCGTCGTGAGCGGCGACGAGGTGCTCTCGATCGACGGCGTTTCGGTTCTCGACGCCCGACCGGAGGATGCCGAGGGGCGACTGGAAGGCGCCCCGGGATCGGAGGTGGTGCTGGTCACGCGTCGCGAAACCTGGCAGCGCGTGCTGCGTTTGCGCCGCACGTCGCCACCCCCGCCCGGCGGCGCCCCGGCGCTTTCGAGAAACCAGGGCATCCCCTAGGATGAACCGTCGCGCTCCCCACCGCGCGATGGTCCGGAGGAAACCAATCCCCGATGGATGGCGGCTGGTGGCAGCGCCTCAAGGGCGGCGTGGTCGTGATCGTGATGGGGGGACTGCTCCTCTATGGGTCGTGGCCCTGGCTGCCGCTGCACGCCCACAGCGCGCTGCCGCAGACCGTGGTCTTCTACGGCTTCAGCATTCTCGACCACTCGATCACCGACGACGTCTTCCCGGCCTTTCGCCGGCGCTGGGCCGCCGCCGGCGGGAGCGTGGAAATGATCTCCTCGTTCGCGGGCTCCGGGACCATCACCAACCAGATCATCATGGGGGTGCCGGTCGAGCTGGCGCTGCTGGCCCTCGAGGCCGATGCCGACCGGCTCGCGCTGGCGGGCGTAGTGCGGCCGCACAGCTGGCGCGCGCTCCCGCACGAGGGCGTGGTCAACCGCACGCCGATCGTGATCCTGGTGCGCCCGGGAAATCCGAAACAGATCCATGATTTCGCCGACCTGATGCGGCCCGGCGTCGGCGTGGTGCATCCCGATCCGCTGACCTCGGGCGCCGCCAACTGGGCGATCGCCGCCGAGTACGGCGCCGGACAGCGCGCTCATCCGGAAGACCCGGAGGCTGGCTACAAGATGCTGCTCGGGATCTGGCGCAACGTCGTGGCTCAAGCCGCTTCGGCGCGGGCAGCGCGCACGCAGTTCGACCTCGGGTTCGGCGACGCGCTCATCACCTACGAGCAAGAAGGGCTCTGGGATCAGGCCCGCGATCGGCTCCATGGCGAGATCGTCTACCCGCGCTCGACCATCCTCTCCGAGCACACGCTGGTGGTGGTCGACCACAACGTCCCGAGCTCGGAACGACCGATGCTCGACAGCCTGGCGGCGTTCCTGTGGTCCGAGCCGGCGCAGCGAATGTTCGTCCACAACGGCTTTCGCAGCGTCAACGATCAGCTGGTGCAGGCCGATTCCGCGTTTCGCCGCATCGAAGACCCGTTCTACATCGCCGACCTCGGCGGCTGGAAGCAGGCCAAGCGGCGCATCGTGAACGAGACCTGGCGCGACCGCGTCCTGAAGGAGCTGCAGCGATGAGCGACGCCGCCGCCACACCGATGCGGCCCACGGCGCGCGGGTTCCGGCTTCCCGAGGCGCTGCTGCCGGTCGGGTTGCTGGTGGCGCTGCTGCTGCCGCTGCTATTGATGCCGTTGTCGGCGGTGTTCGTCTTCGCCTTCCGCGGCGGCCTGCCTGCTTTCCGCGAGGCGCTGATCACCGAAGAGTCCCAGTTCGCGATGCGGTTCAGCCTGTTGATCGCGTTCGCGACCGCGATCGTCAACGCCGTGCTCGGCACCTTCGCGGCCTACGTCCTGAGCAAGTTCCACTTCCCTGGGCGGGGCGCCCTCAACACCGTGGTCAACCTGCCGATCGCGATCCCGACCGTCGTGGTCGGAACCTCGCTGCTGCTGCTGTGGGGCCCGATCGGGCTGATGGGCAAGGCGCTCGAGCCTTACGGGCTGCAGCCCATGTTCACGCCCATCGGCGTGCTGCTCGCCCATCTGTTCGTGACCTTCCCCTACATGCTGGGCTCGGTGAAGCCGCTGCTCGACGAGCTCGAGGTCACCTATGAAGAGGCCGCGGCCACCATCGGCGCCTCGCGCTGGCAGACCTTCTGGCACGTCACGCTCCCGGCGCTGCGCGCCAGCATCTTCACCGGCGCGCTGCTCACCTTCGCGCACTCGCTGGGCGAGTTCGGCGCCACCGTGCTGGTCTCGGGCAACCTGCGGCTGCGCACCCAGACGGCGCCGCTCTACATCTTCGCCCAGTTCGAAGCCGGGAATCTGGCGGGCGCGAACGCCGTCGCCGCGGTGCTGGCGGCGCTGTCGTTCGTGATCTTCTTCCTGCTCCTCAACCAGGCGCGGCCGCGCGAAAGGCAGCGCTGAGTGGGCATCCAGGTCCAGCTGGTCTCGAAGCGCTTCGGCGCGCAGCGCGTGCTCGATCGAGTCTCGCTCGACATCGCGCCGGGCGAGCTGTTCGTGCTGCTGGGCGCGAGCGGCAGCGGCAAGAGCACGCTGCTGCGGCTGATCGCCGGGCTGACGTCGCCCGACGAGGGACGGATCGCGCTCGCGGGCCGCGACGTGACCCACCTGCGCCCGCAGCAGCGCGACACCGGCTTCGTGTTCCAGAACTACTCCATCTTCCGCCACATGTCGGTGGCCCAGAACATCGAGTTCGGCATGCGCCTGCGCCGCGTGCCGCGCGCCGAGAGTGCGCGGCGCCGCGACGAGCTGCTCGACCTGGTGGGGCTGCCGGGGCTCGGCAACCGCGACGCGGTGCAGCTCTCGGGTGGGCAGCAGCAGCGGGTCGCGATCGCGCGCGCGTTGGCCTACGAGCCCAAGGTGCTGCTCCTGGACGAGCCCTTCGGCGCGTTGGACGTGAAGATCCGCCATCAGCTGCGCCGCAGCCTGCGCGCCATCCACGACCGGCTCAAGATCACGACCGTGTTGGTGACCCACGACCAGGACGAGGCCTTCGAGCTGGCCGACCGCGTCGGCCTCATGGATCGCGGGCGCCTGGTCGAAGTCGGCCGCGCGGAGGATCTCTACGCTCGTCCGCGCACGCTGTTCGCGGCGACGTTCCTGGGCAGCGGCACGGTGCTGATGGGGCGGATGCGCGGCGGCGAGTCGCGCTTCGAGGGGCTCGAGACCGGCATCGTCCCGCAGGTGCCGCACGAGGAGGGAGCGCCCACCTACCTCTTGCTGCGGCCCGAGGATCTCGATGTCTCCTCGGCGCCCCGCGTCGACGATCGGCCTTCGCTCGGTCCAGGCGCGGTGGTCGACCAGCGCTTCGCGGGCGCCCTGCGTCGGGTGCGGATCCAGCTCGCGTCCCGCGCCGAGGTCCACCCCGGGTCCTCGCCGGCGCCGGTTTCGGAGGGCGTCCTGGTGGAAGCCCTGCTGCCGTCCCAACAGCCGCTCCCCGAGAGCGAGCTCTGGGTGTCGATGAGACGCTGGCATTTCCTCGACCCGCCACCGGCCTCGCTCCTGGTGGCCGATGACGGCCGCGGGCCGGCGCGACGCCTGCAGATCGCGCGCGAGCTCGCGCGCGCGCTGGATGCGCGCATCACTCTGCTCGGGGTGGCGTCGGACGCGCGCCACTCGGAGCGCCTCGGCCGCGGCTTGAGGCGCCGGCTCCACGCGGCTGGTCTGGGCGAGGCGGAGCTGCGACTGCGTTATGGCAACGCCGCGAACCAGATCCTGCGCGAGCAGGACGAGCTGTTGAGCCAGATGATCGTCTTCCCGGCCCGCGCCCGCCCCGCCTGGCTCGACCGCCTGCCCGGCAACGGAGCTCCGGGTCTGAGCCGCACGATGCGCGCGGTGCTCGAGAGCGCCCGCGTGCCGGTGCTGCTCGCGGCCCGTCGGGCGCGCCCGCTGCGGCGGGCCGTAGTGGTCATGGCGCCCGAAGAGAACGGCCACGACGCGCGGCGCTTCCTGGAGCGGCTGGCGCGGCCGTTGGCGATGGAGGTGAGCGACCTCGTCACCGATCTCGACTCGAGCGAGCCCCTCACGGAAGTCGAGGGCGCGGACCTGGTGGTGCTGCCGATTCCGCGCCGTGGCGCGCAGGACACCCTGCGCCTGCGCCCGCGCGTGGCGCGCCTGCTGGCCACCACCGATCGCTCGATCCTCGTCGTGCCGAGCCGTGACGCCTGAGTCGCGCAGAGCCAACCCATGAACCGCGCCGCCGACGTCGCGATCGTCGGCCTGGGGGCCATGGGCAGCGCGGCGGCGTATCACGCCGCGCGCCGCGGCCGGCGCGTGCTGGGCTTCGATCGTTACGCGCCGCCGCACGATCGGGGCTCGAGTCATGGCGAGACCCGCATCATTCGCGAGGCCTATTTCGAGGACCCTCGCTACGTGCCCATGGTGCAACGCGCCTACGTCCTGTGGCGCGAGCTCGAAGCGACGAGCGGCCTGGCGCTGATGCGGGAGACCGGAGGGCTGATGATCGGCCCCGAGGACGGCGTCCTCGTGCGCGGGGCGCGCGCCAGCGCCGAGACCCACGGGCTCCCTTACCAACGGCTCGATGCGGCGGCGATTCGCGCCCGCTTTCCGGTGCTGGCGCCGCGCGAGGACATGGTGGCGATCTGGGAGCCGCGGGCCGGCGTGCTGTTCCCCGAAACGTGCGTGCGCGCCCACCTCGAGGCCGCCGCGCGCGACGGCGCCGAGCTCCACCTCGACGAGCCGGTCGAATCGTGGCGGCAGGACCGCGCGGGCTTCGAGCTGCGCACGGCGCGCGGTGCGTACCACGCCGAGCACCTCGTGCTGGCCACGAACGCCTGGCTCGAGCGATTGGCCCCGGACCTGGGTCTCGGTCTCGCCATCACGCGCCAGCCGCTGTTCTGGTTCGAGCCCCGTGCCCGACACGCCGAGTTCGCGCCCGAGCGGCTGCCGATCTATCTGTGGGAGCCCGAGCCGGGACGCTTCTTCTACGGCTTCCCGGCCTTGAATGGACAGCTCAAGGTCGCGATCCACCTCGAGGGCGCGCCGAGCGATCCCGATGCGATCGATCGCGAGGTCCACGACTCCGAGGTGCAGGCCCTGCGCGATCGGCTGGAGACCTTCATGCCCAACGCGGCCGGTCGCTTCGTGCGCGCGGTGGTGTGCATGTACGCCAACACGCCGGACGGGCACTTCGTGATCGATCGCCACCCCGAGCACGAGCGCGTGCTGGTGATCTCGGCCTGCTCCGGACATGGATTCAAATTCTCGAGCACCATCGGCGAGATCGCCGCCGATCTATTGCTCGAAGGCCGCACGTCGCTCGATCTCGAGCTGTTCCGGCTGCGCCGAAAGGGGATGCCGTGGACCGGCTCGACCATCTGATCCTGGTCGCACCCGCGCTGGAAGCCGGGATCTCGGCGGTGGAGGCGCGGCTCGGCGTGCGCGCAGCTCTTGGCGGCAAGCACCCCGGTCGCGGCACGCACAACGCGTTGCTCGGGCTCGGGGAGGGGCGCTATCTGGAGATCATGGCCAAGGACCCGGACCAGACCGTGCCCCAGGAGCGACGGTTCCTGAAGCTCGCCGAGGGCACGCCGCTCCGTCTCGCCACCTGGGTCGCCAAGGCGCGCGACCTGGAGGCCGTCGCCCGGCGTGCGCGCGCGGCAGGAGTCGAGCTCGGCAAGCCGAAAGAGGGTGGACGCACGAACCCGGACGGCAGCCGGCTCTCGTGGCGGTTGCTCGGCGCCGACGCGCCGCGCCTCGATGGGCTCGTGCCGTTCTTCATCGATTGGGGAGATTCGCCTCATCCCTCGGCGAGCGCGCCCGCGGGCTGCCTCCTCCGTGGGCTCCGCGCCCTTCATCCGCGCCCGGCGTCCGTTCGCGCCGCCTTGCAAGCGCTCGAGCTCGAGCTGGCCGTCGACGCCGGCGAGTCGCCGGCGCTGATTGCGAGCCTGGAGTGTCCGCGCGGGCCGGTCGAGCTGCGCTGAGGGGAGAACGATGAAGGCATGGCTGCTGGTCGCCGCGCTGCTCGCGGCCGCCGGCCGGTGCAAGGGATCGAATCCCGCGCCGCCCTTGCCCGGGGCCTTCGCGGGCGAAGGCGTGGTTCACCGGGGCGTCGGCCCCGAGTGCCCGAACGTATGGCGCATCACCACGCCCGACGGGCGCATGCTGTGGCCGGTCGAGGATGCCCGCTTCCACGTCGAAGGCCTGCGCGTCCGCTTCTCGGCGCGCGCCCGCGCCGACGTCGCCAGCACGTGCATGGCCGGCACGATCGTGGAGCTGACGTCGATCGAGCGCCGCTGACCGCACGCGGTCAGGGGGCGATGTTCTTGTTGATCCGAAACAGATTGTCAGGGTCCCAGCGCCGTTTGACCTCGACCAGCCGCGCCAGGTTTGGACCGTAGGCGGATTGGATGCGCTCGCCGCCCTCCTCCTCGGTGAGGAAGTTGACGTAGGTGCCACCCGTCGAGAAGGCCCGCATCTCGCGCCACGCCGCGCGCGCCCACTCGACGTGCGTCGCATCATCCTCCGGTTTTTCCCAGGAGCCGGTGATATTGAGCACCCACTGGGCATCGCGGTTGCCGACCGCGGAGTGATCGGCAGGTTTCTGTTCCAGGGCGCCGCCGATGGGGAAGAAGATGATCGCAGAGTGGGGCGATCCGATGGCGCGCGCATGCCGGATCGCGGCCTCCATCACCGGGCGCTCGAGCGCAGGCAGATACTCGGACTTCCAATAGTAGCGCCGCCCCTTGGGCTGGGTTGCGTCGAGCAGGCTCTGCTGGGTCACGTAAGGCCGGCGCTGGATCACGTCGCCGACTGCGCCCCCCAAGGACTTGAGTCGCGCCGCCCAGCGCTCGCCCTCGGCGACCGACCCGCTGTGGCACATCACCAGGAGGACGACGCCCTGGCCGTGGACTTCTTTCGCCAGCCACGGCGCCGGCGGGGCGCGACGCAGGGCCGAGGCCATCGACAGCTCGGGAGGGGCCTCGGCCATGATCTGGCGCTGCAGCTCGAGCACCTCGGGAGCGCGCTCGTCGCGCCACGCGATGGCGCCGCCCATGATCTCGGGGCCGACCGGCGCCAGCTGATAGTCGAACCGCGTCACCACCCCGAAGTTGCCGCCGCCACCGCGCAGGCCCCAGAACAAGTCGGGGTTCTCGCGCTCGCTGGCGCGCACGATGCGCCCATCGGCCGTGACCACCTCCATCTCGGTCACGGTGTCGGAGGTCCAGCCGAAGCGACGGCTCAGGTAGCCGAAGCCGCCGCCGAGCGTGAGGCCCGCGGTCCCGGTGTTGGACACGAAGCCGAGGGTCGCGGCGAGGCCGTGGAGCTGGGTCTCGCGGTCGACGTCACCGAGCAGGCAGCCGCCCTGAGCGCGCGCCGTGCGCGCGGCCGGATCGACCCAGACGCCGCGCATCAGGCCCAGGTCGAGCAAGAGCCCACCCTCGCAGGTTCCGAGCCCGGCGATGTTGTGGCCCCCACCCTTGATCGCGAGCGCCACTCCTTGCTCGCGCGCGAAGCGGACCCCGGCTAGCACGTCCGACACTCCCAGGCAGCGGGCCACCAGCGCGGGCCGGCGCTGGATCATGGCGTTCCATACCGTGCGGCAGTCTTCGTACCCAGCCTCTCCGGGCTTCAGTAGTGGGCCGCGCAGCTGGGAACGAAAGCGATCGACGGCTTCGGATGGAATCTCAGCGGTGTGGGGGACGGACGCGGGAAGATTCATCGATCACTGCCTCCTGAAGGAACGAGCCTCTTCATTCACGTTCGAGCAGCACCGTGCCCGCGAAGCGCCGCCACATCTCGCGCCGCTCGGGTGGAGCGAAGCGCGAGAACGCGCGCCACAACCAGGCGAACGGCATTTCGCGTTTGAGCCGCCGCGCTTCGTCCCAGGTCGAGCGAAACCTCACCTCGCGCCAGCCGTGCGCGGCGAAGAAGCTGGTGCCCTCGGCGGGGGCGAAGCGAAACGGCGCCGACGACGTCACTGGGCCCAAGCGCCTCGATATCCACTGGAGCAGGGCCGGGGAGGCGAGGTCGAACAGCCACCACCGCAGCTCGGGGATCGCGCGCAGGTCGTCGGCGAGCGCGCCCACTTGCTCCGGCGCCAGATAGATCAACAGCCCCTCGGTCATGACCAGTCCCGGCGAGCTCGCTTTGGCCAGCTCGGGCAGGCGCGCCTGCCGGCGCGCGCGGTCGCGCAGATCGAGCGACTCCGTGCGATAGCGGCAGGCCGGCGCCTCGGCCGCCATGATCGAGTGCTTGTACTCGAGCATCGGGGCGAGATCGACGTCGACCCACTCGAGCGCGGCAGGGAGCGGCAGGCGCCAGGGCCGGGCGTCGAGCCCCGCCGCCAGATTGAGCACCGAGCCCAGTCCGGGCTCGCGCACCAGTCCCATCAGCTCCTCGTCGAACAAGCAGGTGCGCACGACCATCGGCCAGCTCGGCGCGCGCGTACCCAAGGCGCGCAGCATGGCTGCGCCGCGCGGCCCCGCCAGGCGGCGCGCGTAGGGATCGCGGAAGTGCGCGTCGCGGCGCTCGCTCTCGAGCGCGCGATACATCGCGACCCAGAGCGCGGTGTCGGAGACGTCGTGGATCGCGCCCGAAGCCGCTTCGGTGGTGGTCGAGCTCATCGTGTCACGCGGCCTGCTTCGGCTCCCAGACCCGGATCGGCATGATGATCACCTGAACGCCGCGGAACTGCAGCCGGCGCTGGATCGCGAACGCGGTCTCGTGGTGGAGCGAGCGCGTGAACAGGTTCTCGCGCTGGAACACCAATTGACCCGCGAACACGACGGGGCGACGGAACTCCTTGATCAGGTCGAGGCAGATCGACTCCAGCTCCTCGATCAGGTCGGTGCCGACGGTGAAGCGATACTCGGCGTAGTATCCCATGCGCTGGGCCAGGCGCACGTACTTCTCGAGATCGGTGCGCACCCGGGCCTCGAGCTCGTGCACCGCCGCCGTCCCCTTGAAGCGCCCGGAGTCCACCAGCCCCACCGAGCAGAAGACGAAGTTCTTGAAGTGGCGCGGGAAGAGGCGCTGCACCGACAGCACGGTGTGAATGCCGAGCCCGGCGTACGACTCGACCAGGACGATCGCGGTCGGGCCGTCGGGCGCCAGCTCGGGCATCTGGCGCGGCGGTGGGAGCGGCAGATTGGTGAGCACCTTGTCGAGCGAGACCAGCATGCGGCGCACCCGGCGGTAGTGGCCGCGCACCACGAAGCAGTAGACGATCAGCGCCCCGGTCACGGCCAGCGTCACCCAGCCGCCTTCCAGGAACTTCAGGGTCGAGGTCACGACCAGGATGGTCCCGGTCACGAACGCGCCCACCCCGGCGACGAACAGGCGCCGCTTCCAGTGCGCCTGGCTGCTGCGCGCATTCCACCAGTGCCGCACCATGCCGAGCTGGGTCAGCGTGAAGGTGAGGAAGACGTTGATCGAGTACATGACCACCAGCACGCTCACCAGCCCGCCGCTGTAGAGCAGCACCAGAATCGCCGCGACGCCCATGCCGACCACGCCGTTCTGCGTCACCAGCCGTTCGGACAGATGCGCGAAACGCTTGGGCACCCAGTTGTCGACCGCCATCGCGCCGAGGGTGCGCGGTCCGGCCACGAAGCCGGTCTGAGCGGCCACGAAGAGCAACGCGCCTTCGGTGAGCAGGGTGAAGACCACGACCCCATTCCCGATCGGCATGTTGCCGATGTGCCAGCCTGCGACCAGAGTCCGCCACAGCGACGCGTTGAGCGTGCGACCCGGTTCGTGCTGGACCGCATTGAGCAGGTAGCAGAGAAGAATCCCGCCGGCGGTGAAGGCCAGGGAGGTGGCCATGTAGAACATGGTGCGACGCCCGGTCTCGGCGCGCGGCTCGCGCAGGATCTCGGTGCTGTTGCTCACCGCCTCGATCCCGGTGTAGGTGCCGCCGCCGAGGGAGAAGGCGCGCAGGAAGACCAGCGAGACGCCGATCCATCCCAGGTCGCCGACCGCGCTGCGGGTGTCGGACACGGTGTCGGTGAGGATGTGCCCCATCGCGCTCCCGTGGGCCAGGATGCCGTAGAGGATGAGCGTGACGTGGCTCAGCATGAAGCCGAGGAAGATCGGCGTGAGGATCAGCACCGATTCCTTGACCCCGCGTAAGTTGAGCGTCGTGAGCCCGAGCACCATGACCAGCTTGAGCGGCAGCTTGAGGAGCGCGAGCTCGGGCGGGAGGAAGGAGAAGATCGCTTCGACCCCCGACGCCACCGAGATCGCGATGGTCAGCACGTAGTCCACGACCAGCGCCGTGCCCGAGACGATGCCGGGCACGGTGCCGAGCAGCTTGGTCGCGACCAGGTATCCACCACCGCCGCTCGGGAACAGCTCGATGATGTAGGCGTAGGAGGCCGAGATCAGGAAGATCGTGGACACCATGGCCACCACCAGGTACAGCGCCAGATGGCGGTGGGCGCCGAGCTGGAGGAAGGCCTCCTCGGGACCGTAGGCGGACGACGACAGCCCGTCCGATCCCAGCCCGACCCAGGCGAAGAACGCAATCAGCGCGAGGGAATGATGAATGTGGGGATCGAGGAGGTTCTTGGGCGCTCCGATCACCCACGCCCGCAATCGGTCGAGCACGGCGGGACTGTAGGGCCAGCCGGACGACGGGCGCAAGACTCGTGGGAGAGGCGGTCGCACGAGAATCCCGACCTGCATGCCTTGCGCGCGGCGCGCGGCTTGTTACAGTCTGCGCTCCGGACCCGACTCTTGGAGGAGCCATGCGCAAGCCGACCCACGCCGATGCCGAGCTGCTGATCCACCTCTACGAAATCCGCCGCGACCCCGAGCTGCGCAAGGCGCGGGCCTGGTTCCTCACCGAGTTCAAGGCCCAGAGCTTCGCCGAGATCAAGGCCAACTACCTGTCGCACGACGAGAAGGATCGCTACTTCCGCATGACCACCGCCTACTGGGAGATGGTCGCGACGCTGGTCAATCGCGGCGTGCTGCACCCTGAGCTGTACTTCGACCACACCGGCGAGGACATCGTCACCTGGGAGCGCTGCAAGCCCTGGATCGCCGAGGCGCGCGCCGCGATGCGCCCGACCTACCTCTATCAATGGGAACGGCTGGTGAACGACCATCAGGCGTTCCGCGCCCGCACCACCGCCCAGTACACGGCGAAGCACAACGGTCGCGAGACCGCCACGCCCGCCCGCAAGGCCAAGCCGGCGCGCGCGCGCCGGTAGCAGTCTCGTGTCGTCCTCGATCGGCCGGCTGTTCGTGGTCACGACTTTCGGAGAGTCGCACGGCCCGGGCGTGGGCGTGGTGGTCGACGGCATGCCGCCCGGCATCGCCGTCGATCCGGCCGTCATCCAGCGCGAGCTCGATCGAAGGCGGCCGGGTCAGAGCGCGCTCACCACGCAGCGCCAGGAGGGCGACAAGGTCGAGGTCCTGTCCGGCCTCTTCGAAGGCGTGTCGCTGGGAACGCCGATCGCGATGCTGGTGCGCAACACCGACGCGCGCTCGCAGGACTACGAGGCGCTGCGCGAAGTGTTCCGCCCCGGACACGCCGACTACAGCACGCAGCAGAAGTACGGCGTCCGCGATCACCGCGGGGGCGGGCGCTCATCCGGCCGCGAGACCGTAGGGCGCGTCGCGGCCGGAGCGCTGGCCAAGACCGCGCTCGCCACGGTTGGCGTCCGCATCGTGGGCGGCACGGTGCAGGTCAAGGACGTCAAAGCCATGCGCCGAGATTGGGACGAGGTCGAGAAGAATCCCGTGCGTTGTCCCGACGCGCAGGCCGCGACCCGCATGGCGGAGGTGATCGAAGCGGCGCGCGCGGCACAGGACTCGGTCGGCGGCGTCGTCGAGATCCTGGCGAGCGGCGTGCCCGCGGGCTGGGGCGATCCGACCATGGCCAAGCTCGACGCCCTGCTCGGCGCGGCGATGCTCTCGATCCCCGCCACCAAAGGCGTCGAGATCGGGGGTGGATTCGGAATGGCCGAACTCACCGGCTCGCAGACCAACGACGTGTTCGACGGCGAGACCTTCCGCACCAACTTCTCCGGCGGGATCGCCGGCGGCATCTCGAACGGCGCCGAAGTCGTGGTGCGCGTGGCGGTGCGCCCCGCGACCTCGATTGGCAAGCCGCAGACCGCCGCCAAGCAGGGCGGCGGCACGACCACCGTCGAGATCAAGGGTCGCCACGATCCGTGCATCTGCCCGCGCGTCGTGCCGGTGGCCGAGAGCATGATGGCGCTGACCTTGATGGACGCCTGGCTCAGGCAGCGCGCGCTGCGGGGGAGAGAGAAGTAGGGGCCTCGTCCCATGGTCGCCCTTCGCAACACCGCCTTGGCGCCAGGTCACTACATGGTCTTCTCCTATCTTGGGAACTCATCGTTTCAACGACCATTCTCGGTCCAGATCGATGAAGCGGAGCCTCCGAGCCCATGATCACCACTCGGTTCCAGTCGCTCAGCCAGATTCGTGAGCAGCTTTCCCCGGGGAGAGTTGGTTTCGTCGTGTGGGCGCTCGCCTTTCTCTTGAAGGGAATCACTTGTTGCCGAGCAGACGCGATGACGTATGACGTCGCGCTGGGGTTCGCGGCGTGCGACGTGCGTCCCCTTCCGTACCAGACGTCCAGTGGGTTCACCGCGACCGCCGCGATCGGACGGATCGTGGCGCCGGGAAAGAGCGCCAAGGCGAGCCTGGCCGCGGCGGCCGGCGGCGGCGGCGGGGGCATTGGCATCCCCGAGCGCGGCGATCCCGGCCGGCGGACTCTGACGACCGTGCTGTTCGGGCTCGAAGTTCGCCACGCGCACACGTCGAGAGGGTCCTTTGCGTTCCTCGGCCTCGGTTTCGGTCACTCGACCCTTTCCGACGCGCGCCGCGATCTCCGGCCGCCGGAATTGGAGATGCGAATTCCTTCGCGGGACTTGACGGCCTTTGCCGCGGGAGCAAGCTTGGGCCATCGGTTCGACGTAGGGTCCGGGCCGTTTGGAATCCTGGTCGAAGTCCAAGCTCGAGGGTTGTGAACGCGGGCGAGATTCCCGCGTCGACGTACGCTTTGACGGTTGGGCTGGCCCGCTGAGCCGCATCCGGAGTATCCTCCGCACGTGAACTCGATGCGCCTCGCACTTCCGTATGCGTACGCCTATCCCTCCGGGGTGGGCAGGACGGCATCGGCCTAGCGAAGCGCGCGGACGAGCCACCCACCTCCGGCGAGCGGAGGTGGGTTTTTTGATGCCTCCGCCTGAGGGAGCACACGATGACCCGATCCACGATCGCCGCCGTGCGCGGCGCGATCTCCGTCCCGGCCGACACGCCGCGTCACATCCGCGCCGCGACGGCGCAGCTGCTGCGCGCCTTGCTCGCGGCCAACCGTCTGACCTCGACCGCGATCGTGAGCGCGATCTTCACCACCACACCCGACCTCGAGTCGGAGTATCCGGCGCACGCGGCGCGCGACCTGGGATGGAGCGACGTGCCATTGCTGGGAGCACGCGAGATCCAGCCGCCGGGGGCTCTGGCGCGCGTCGTGCGGGTGTTGCTGACGGTTCATACGTCGAGCGTCCGACGACTGCGTCCGGTCTACCTCGGCGAGGCCGCGAGGCTCCGTCCCGATCTCGCGCCGCCGCGCGCGACGCGCAGCGCCAAGGCGTGGCGGATCGCGATCATCGGCCTGGGGCAGATCGGTGGCTCGATCGGGCTCGCCCTGGCCGGCTCGGGCTGGGAGCGCCGCGGCTTCGACCTCTCACGCGCCGTGACGCGAAGCGCGCTCGGAGCCGGCGCGATCGATCGCGCCTCGGCATCCCTCGAGGTCGCTTGCCGCGGCGCCGATCTCGCGCTGATCGCGGTGCCGATGGACGCCATCGTGGACGTGATTGGGCGCGTTGCGCGCGCCCTGCCGCGTGGCGCCGTGCTCATCGACACCGCGAGCGCACGCCAAGCGCTGGAGCCTGCACTGCAGGACGCGCGCCGCCGCGGCGTCCAGGCCCTGGGCGGCCACCCGCTCGCCGGCAGCGAAGGCCGCGGCTTCCGATCCGCGCGCCCCGATCTGTTCCGTGGCGCGGTCTGGTGCTGGAGCCCAAGTCGCGGGCGGGCGATTCCGGCGCCGGCACGCGCGCTGGTGCGCCACCTCGGAGCACTGCCCCAGCTGGTCTCGGCCGCGGCGCACGACCGAGCACTGGCCCGCACCAGCCACCTGCTCTATCTGATCGCTCGCGCCGTCGCCGACCAAGGGGCCGCGGCCGCGCGCGCCGGGCTGGCCGGTCCGTCGTTTCGCGACTTCACCCGGGTGGCGGCCAGCGACCCACGGGTTGCAGGGGCTTACGTTCGGGCCAACCGGGCCGAGGTCGTTCGCGCCTGGTCGGGGGTGCGCGCCCGCTTGGATCGCGAGGTCGCCCGGCTCGAGCCCCAGTCGGGGTCGCGCCGGCCCCCGCGCCGAACGGGGCCGGGGCGTTGACCGTCCGCGAAGCGCGATGCTACCGTCCTTTGTCGCGAAAGGAGACTGCATCATGTGGATCGAGCAGACCTGGGTGTATTGGCGCCGCGTGCGACGCGGCCGGGAGCTCGCGCGAATCCGCTGATCGGTTCGGTCCCCGCTGCGTCGACAGGCCCACGCTCCACGGCGTGGGCTTCATCGTTGGTCCCTGACGGGACGATCACATGCTCGTCGTGCTGAAGAAAGGCGTGAGCGAGAGCGCCACCTCGGACGTGGCGGGGCGCCTGCGCATGCTCGGCCTCGCGGTGCATCGCTCGGATCACGACGGTCAGGTGCGATTGGGCGCGGTCGGCGACGGCGCCCCGATCGATTGGGAGCTGGTGCGCGGCTGGCCAATGGTGCAGTCGGTCGCGCCGATCCCGGTGCCTTTCAAGCTGGTGAGCCGCGTCTTCCAGCCCCGCGACACGGTGCTGTCGGTGGGGCGCTGCGCGATCGGGAGCCATCAGCTCGTGTTGATGGCGGGGCCGTGCTCGATCGAGAGCGAGACCCAGGCCTTCACCGTCGCCGAGGCCGTGGCGCGCTCGGGCGCGACCGTGCTGCGCGGCGGGGCTTACAAGCCACGCACGTCGCCCTACTCGTTCCAGGGTCTGGGCGAGGAGGGACTCAAGCTGCTGCGCCGCGCCGCCGACGCCCACGGGCTGGCGGTGGTGAGCGAGGTGCTCGACACGCAGCTCGTCCCTTTGGTCGCGCGCTACGCCGACGTCCTCCAGGTGGGCGCGCGCAACATGCAGAACTTCGCGTTGTTGCGCGAGGTCGCGCACGCCGGCAAGCCGGTTCTCCTCAAGCGTGGCCTGGCCTCGACCATCGAGGAGTGGCTGATGAGCGCCGAGCACATCCTGTCGCAGGGCAACAGCCAGGTGATCCTGTGCGAGCGCGGCATCCGCACCTTCGAGACCTACACCCGCAACACGCTCGACCTGAACGCGATCCCGGTGGTGAAGGAGCTCTCGCACTTGCCGGTGATCGTCGACCCGAGCCACGGCACGGGCATTCGCGACAAGGTCGCACCGATGGCGCGCGCGGCGATCGCGGCGGGCGCGGATGGACTGATCGTCGAAGTCCATCACGACCCCGACCACGCGCTCTCCGACGGCCCGCAGTCGCTCTACCCGGACCAATTCGCCGCCCTCGCCGATCAGATCCGCACGATCGCGGGAGTCGTGGGGCGCACCCTCTAGGTTCCGCCGTGACCGGCGCGCGCGCGTTCGATCCCGAGGACGACCTTCACGTCCAGGTCTACGACGAGGCGCCGCTGTGGTCGGCGGCTGCAGGCGGCCTGCTGCTCGAGCACGTTCCGCTCTCGGCGCGGCGCGCGCTCGACCTCGCATGTGGGACCGGATTCCCCTTGCTCGAGCTGGCCGAGCGTCTCGGGCCTCGCGCGCGGGTGGTGGGACTTGATCCCTGGCTGGCTGGCCTGCGCCGCGCCGATCACAAGCGCTCGCGCTGGCCGGTCGCCAACGCCGATCTCGTGGCGGGCGACGGCGCGCGCATGCCGTTCGACGATCGCTCCTTCGACCTGGTGGTCTCGAGCCTGGGCCTCAACAACTTCGATCAGCCCGAGGCCGCCCTGCGCGAGGTGAGCCGCGTGCTCACTGCGGATGGCGTGCTGGCGCTCGCTACCAACCTCATGGGTCACATGAAGGAGCTCTACCGCGCGCTCGAGCGCGCCGTCGCCGACGATCCGGCGGCGCTCGAGCGGCTGCGAGTCCACGAGCAGCATCGCGGCACCCTCGAATCCCACGCCACCCGTCTCGCCGGCGCCGGCTTGCGGGTGACGACGACTCACCGCCGCGCGACCGTGCTGCGATTCGCGGGGGCGGAGGCGCTCTTCGAGCATCACTTCATGCGGCTCGGCTTTCGCGCAGGATGGGAAGAGGTTGCCGGACACGCGATCCGACTCGACCGCTTGCGCGGCGAGCTCGACGCCGTCGCGCGCGAGCAGGGCGAGCTGCGGCTCACGATCCCGCTCGTTTACGTCGAGGCGCGCCGCTCCTAGCGCCGCGGGCGCGCCACCGCCGAGTCGGCGGGCGTGCGCGGCGTGAGCACGTACTCGGGCCGTGTCCGCATCCCCGTCACCGGCCAGGCGACGGCCGGGTCGGCGAAGACTCTGCCCCGAACCAGGTAGTCGGCGAGCAACGCCTCCTCGAGCAGCCAGTCGCGGTTGTCCATCACCAGGACCGGATAGGCGTGCGCCGCGAGCGTGTCGCGCATCGCGCGCAGGAGCCCGCTCTCCACCGCCGCCTTCGAGCCTTTCACGACGTCCATGAACGGAGCGACGTGCGCGTGGTCGGGCTTGCCGGCGGTCACGGCGAGGTAGCTGTGGGAGGAAACAAACACGCGGCCCGGCAGCGTCCGCAGCCCGTCGAGGAGTCGCTGATTGGCTGCGCGGTCGGCCGCCGTCGGAACCTGGCTCGCCGGGTTCCACCACAGGAGCGCGAGCTGCAGCAGCATCACCGCCGAAACCACGACGCGGAGGGTACCCGACGCGGAGCGCGAGACCTGGGCCCAGGCCACGGCCGCAACCATCGCCAGGGCGAGGTGGGCGGTCATCAGGACGTTGTCGTAGCCACCCCGATAGAGCCGCAGCTGCCAGGCGCTGGCGAAGAGTCCCAGGCCAAGCGCACCGAAGAAGCCCATGGTGTCGAGCGGGGGCCGGACGCGGGGACGCGCGATCATCCAGGCGATCGCGGCCAGGATCGGGATGAACGGGCGCAGGTCGTGGAGCGGAAACAACCAGAAGAGCGAGGGGCTCATCGCGAAGCGTCGCGCTGCCCCGAAAACGTAGTAGCGGAACCAGCCTCCACTCTGCGCATCGAGGACGAGCACCGTTCCAAGGATGGCGAGCGCCACGCTCACCGCGAGCGGCACGCCCCGGCGCGGGTCGCGGATCAGCAACCACAGGAGCAGCGGCGCGACCACCACCACCGCGGACTGCTTGGTCGCGAACGCCAGCGCGAACGCGAGCGCGCCGAGCAGGGCGGACCTCGAGGGCTGTGGATCGGCACGCAGCGCCCAGGCCCCCGCCAGCACGAAGGCCAGATAGAGCGCATCGGAGCGCGCCACGTCGAGCCACGCCCCGCCCAGGCGGTAGGCGGCGGCGAAGAGTCCGACCGCGAGCCAAGCCGCCGACCGGCTGCGTGTCTCACGCCGGACCACGTCGAAGAGGAGCGCGAAGATCGCGATCGAGGCCGCGAACGAAACCAGTCGCAGAGCCAGGAACCCGGTTCCCACGACTCGCGCAAAGGCCGCGCTCACCTGGAAGTAGAGCGGGGTGTAGTTGAGCCCCACGAACGCCACCGACGGCGCGACATAGATGGGCTGGCCGGCGAGCACGCGCCGCACCAGCTGGAGCGCGGCGCCCTCGAGCCACTCGAGCTCGAAGGGGTAGGAGATGCGGAGCAATGCCACGCCCAGATAGGCGGCGACGTACCAGCTGGCGCCAATCACCAGGAGGGTGCGCAGCCCGTTGGCGAGCGGTCGCCGTGGCGGGGGTGGCGCGACGGACGCGCGTCGCGAGGCGCGGGAGCGTCGGCCAGAGGTCATGGACGCGACATACTGGCATCGGCGCTGGCGCACGACCAGTCGCCAAGGGCTCGCGAGTGGCGCAGCCCTTGACACGCCGCGCACCGCGCGCGTTTACTCCGTCGCCTCACGGGCGCTTAGCTCAGCTGGTAGAGCACTTGCTCGACAAGCAAGGGGTCACTGGTTCAAGTCCAGTAGCGCCCACCATTTGCGGCCGGCCGTGACGGCGCGATCTCAAGCGCCGCGGCGTTTCGCGGGAACTTCGATGTCGATCGCCTCCACCTCCGAAGAACGCCCCGACGTCGCGCACTATCCGGGCGGCGAAGCGCTCTATCGCCTGCGCCACTCCGCGGCGCACGTTCTGGCCACGGCGGTGACCGAGCTGTTCCCGGACGTGAAGGTGGCGGGTGGCCCGCCGATCGAGAACGGCTTCTACTACGACTTCGCGGGCGCGCAACCGTTCACCCCCGAGGACCTCGAGCGGATCGAGGCGCGCATGCGCGAGATCGTCACCGCCGATCAGCCGTTCGAGTACGAAGAGACCTCGCGCGACGAGGCCCAGCGTCGATTCGCGGCGGCGGGAGAGAAGTACAAGCTCCACTTCCTGGCGATGATTCCCGAGGGAGCGAAGGTCACCTATTACCGAAACGACGGCTTCCTCGACCTGTGCCGCGGTCCGCATGTGAAGAGCACCGGCGAGATCAAGGCCTTCAAGCTCACGCACGTGGCCGGCGCCTATTGGCTCGGCAGCGAGCGCAACGAGATGCTGCAGCGCATCTACGGCACCGCCTTCCCCTCGGCCGCCGAGCTCGACGCCTATCTGGAGCAGATCCAGGAGGCGCTGAAGCGCGATCACCGGCGGCTGGGCAAGGACCTCGACCTGTTCTCGATCCACGACGAGGTGGGAGGGGGCCTGGTCCATTGGCACCCGAAGCTCGGCATGGTGCGGCATCTGATCGAGCAGTTCTGGAAGGAAGAGCACCTGAAGCGCGGTTACCAGCTGGTCTACACGCCGCACATCGCGAGCGAGAAGCTCTACGAGATCTCGGGCCACCTGGTGAACTACGCCGATCTGATGTACGCCCCGATGGACATCGACGGGCAGCCCTACCGCGCCAAGCCGATGAACTGCCCGGGCCACATCATGATCTACAACACCCACCGTCACAGCTATCGCGAGCTGCCCATCCGCTACGCCGAGCTGGGCACGGTGTACCGCTACGAGCGCTCGGGCGTGTTGCACGGCATGGAGCGTGTGCGCGGCTTCACCCAGGACGACTCGCACGTCTTCTGCACCCGGGAACAGCTCGCCGATGAAGTCTCGGGCATCCTCGACCTGATGGACGTGCTGCTCCAGACCTTCGGATACGAGTACCGCTGCTATCTCGCGACCCGACCCACAGAGAAGTATCTCGGCACCGATGAGGAATGGGCCTTCGCGACCGAGGCGCTGCGCCAGGCGCTCGAGCGCCGCGGCCTGCCCTACGAGGTCGACGAAGGCGGCGGTGCGTTCTATGCGCCCAAGATCGACGTCAAGCTCAAGGACGCGATCGGCCGCGAATGGCAGTGTCCGACGATCCAGGTCGATCTCAATCTGCCCAAGCGCTTCCAGGTCACCTACACCGGCGCGGACGCGCAGGAGCACGAGGTCGTGATGCTCCATCGCGCGCTGTTGGGGTCGCTCGAGCGCTTCGTCGGCATCTACATCGAGCACACCGGTGGCGAGTTCCCGGTATGGGTGGCTCCCGTGCAGGTTGTGGTCATTCCGGCCAATCCCAAGGCTCACGACTACGCGGCCGACACCGCGCGCTTCCTGAAGGACGGCGGCGTGCGGGCTCAGGTCGACCTGCGCGACGAGAAGATGGGCGCCAAGATCCGCGATGCGGAGCTGGAGAAGGTGCCCTACATGCTGGTTGTAGGTCCGCGCGAGGCCGAGGCCGGCACCGTCTCGCCGCGGCGAAAGGGCCAGGGACAGCTCGGCACCATGGCCCGCCTGGCCTTCCTCGAGCGGGTGCAGAAGGAGAGCCGGGAACGAACCCGGTAGCCCGAGTCGCTGGCTGCGCGGCGGTTCTGTTCGCGGCGCCTCTTGCGAGCGCGCGCGCGGCGACCGGCACGTTCGACAGCGTCGACTGGATCGCGCTCACCAGCGAGCGCATCGCCGTGGTCCAGACCGAGTCGATCGTCGACTCGCTGTTCCCGCCGCCGGCCGGTGTCCTTCGCCGCACCACGCACTTCCGCGTGCTGCGCCACCTGCTGGGGCAGGGGCCGGTGCGCGGATCATTCACCGATCAGATCGCCAAAGGCGTGCCGCGCCCGGCGCGCGGCGACACGCTGCTGGTGCTGTGGCAGCTGGACGTCGGCGCGAACGCGGACACCTCGCGCTGGACTCAGGTGATCTCGCTTTCGCACCGCGGCACCGTGCGCAGCGATCGCGGCCTCGACACCCACTTCGGCGTATTCCATTCACCCGACTCGGTGCTGGCCACGGTGGAGCGTCGGGTGCGGATGATCCGCGCCGGGCGGCCCTTGGGCGATGCGCGGGCGTGGCGCTTCGCGGACTTCGTCCGCGGCCGCGGGTCGCTCGCCTACTGGATGCCGGAAGCGAGCGAGGCCCAGCGTGCGACCTACGCCGGAAGCATCAACCAGCTGGTCGTTCCGGCGGACGCCGACCGGTTGGCCAGCGTCCTGCGCGAAACCCACGCGCGCCGCGCCGAGGAGCGCGCGACCGCGGCATGGCGGCTCGCCGCGTATCCCGGTCCGCGCGCCATCGCGCGCCTGCGCGAGATGCTGAAGGACGACGCCGCAGTAGCCCTGCGCGAAGACGGACGCGCGAAAGCGGTGCACGCCGTTCGCGCCCAGGCCTATCGCGTGCTGGTCGGCATGAGTGTCGCGGCGCCGCGCCCGCCGGGGTTCGCCGCCGACTCGACGTTGCTTCCCATGTTCGAGAACTAGCGCGTCATCAACCCCACGCGCACCGGAATGATGGGCGTGCTCGCGCCCCTCGACGAATAGAAGTCGTAGTGGACGTCGGCGAAGAGCTCGGGCAGGAAGGGCGCGCGGATCGCGATGCCCGGGCCGATGCCGAGCGCGAGGTTGGTGTGCTCGCGAGTCGGGGTTCCCAGCGGCGTCAGCCTGTCGGCGGGATCATTGACGTACCCGACACCGACCAGAGCGTCGAGGTAGGGGCTCAATCGGCCTCGGCCCCCGAGCCTCAGCCCCGCCATCAGGCTCAACAGCGTGGCGTCGCTCGACCGCGGGCCCGATTCACCCAGATCCGACGTCGAGAGCGGAAAGATCTGATAGCCTGCGCCTGCGCGTGCGGTCGATGGGACCGACGCGCCTTCGGCACGCACCACGAGCGCCCCGGCCTCGGCGAGGCGCTGCTCGAAGCCCAACGTCGCGCCCCACCCGCCGCGGAATCCGAACTCGGAGGTTCCGGTGGGTCCGCCGCCGACGAAGAAGCGCGTCTGCGCGCGGCTCGCGCTGGGGGCAACCGCCAGGAGAGACGAGGCGATGAGAACAGCCGACGCTGCCTTCATAGAGGATCTCCTTCGGCCCAATCCTGGCGGTCGTACCACGACCGCGGCTCGAGGTTCCGCCTCCGGGCCTCCTGGCGCCACAAAAAAGCCGCCGGCCTTGCGACCGGCGGCTCGTCTGTCTCTGGAACCTAGAAGCCGAAGCTGAAGCCCATCGCGCCTTCGGAGCCGCTCGGCAGCCACTTGGTCTTCGCGCCGCCCTCTGACGCGCTGCCATAGCCCCAGTACTGGCCGATGTGGCCAATGAGGCCCAGGTTCTGGCCCAGCAGGATGTGCGCGCCGACGCGGCCGGTGAGCGAAACGCGCGTGGTGCTCGGTCCCTCGACCTCGCCGGTCGGATCCTTGGCCTTGGCCTTGCCGCCCCAGACCTGGATGCCGGGCCCGGCGAAGACCTGGAGCTTTTCGCTCACCTTGGCGAAGCGATCGCCGCCGACACGGACCTGCCACGACGACACGGTCTGCCTGAAGTCGGTGGCCCCGACCACCGCCGGGTCCGCGGTATCGCTCTCCTTGAAGTAGCCGATGCCGGCGGTGACGTTCACCGCGTATTCCGTGGCGAGGAAGTACCAGTACTGACCCTGGATGCCGACCTCGGGCCTTTGGAAGGTGATGAGAATGCCGCCCGCGTCCCCGGTGAGGTCGGCAACGCCGCGGCTGAGCTGAATCGCGAGCAGCGAGCTTCCCTTCTCGAGTGCGGCGGCGGACGCCAAGGTGGGAAGCAGGAGCACGACCAAACCGAGCAGCCACAGCCTCGCGATTCTCATCGGTCCTCCAAGGGGAACCCGGCCACCATGGCCGGAACGGCGAGCGAAACTAGGGAGGAGGGGCGGCTCTGTCAACCGGGCCAGCACGCCGGTGTGGCGGACGCGCGCGCTGCGCTTGCGTCGATCCCGGCACGCCGAGTAGACTCCCGCGGTCGTACCAAGCAGAAGCCCCGCGCTTCTCACCCTCCGCGGACTCGACGTCTTGCTCAAGGGTTCAGGCTAGCGGTCCACCGTGATCGCGCCTATTCGCCGGCTCGAGCCGGGCGGGGTTTCGCCGTTCCGAAATCCAGCCCGGCTCCGCGCTTTCGGCGCGAGCCCGCGCGGCGGCCGGGGTCGTAGTCCCAACAAACCAGGAGGTGGATGCCATTTCGACGCCACGGCAACCCGAACATCGAGTAAACGAACGTATTCGAGTCCCCCAGATTCGATTGATCGGCGACGACGGCTCTCAGGTCGGCGTGGTGACCGTCCGAGAAGCCCTGGCGATGGCGCAAGCGAAGAACCTCGATCTGGTGGAAGTGTCTCCGACGGCGCGGCCGCCGGTGTGCCGCATCATGGATTACGGGAAGTTCAAATACGAGGAGAGTCGCAAGGCCCGCAAGGCGAAGAAGAAGCAGCACGTGGTCCAGCTCAAGGAAATCAAGATGCGGCCCAAGATCGAGGACCACGACTACGGCTTCAAGATGGATCACGCGCGCGAGTTCCTGGGCGAGCGCAACAAGGTCAAGTTCACGATCATGTTCCGCGGCCGCGAAATGGCCCACCAGGAGATCGGGCGCCGCTTGATCGATCAGATCGTCGCCGATCTCGCCGAGATCGCCGCGATCGAGACTCCGGCGCGCAGTGAAGGCCGGACACTCACGATGGTGATGCAGCCCAAGCCGCCCAAGATCGGCCCGGGCATGAAGGTCGACGGCAACGCGGCTTCTTAGACCTCTCGCACGAGCGGTGTCCGAACAGGAGGGACAGGCATGCCCAAGATGAAAACCAATCGCGCCGCTCGCAAGCGGTTCAAGATCACCGGGACGGGAAAGGTGGTGCGCGCCCAGTCCGGAAAGCGCCATGGCATGATCGGCAAGTCGCGCAACCGGAAGCGTCGTCTGTTGAATCCCGTGGTGGCCGCGGCAGCGGATCAAGCCCGTCTGCAGCGCATGCTCGGCCGCCGCTAAACCCGACCTCGACGTCCGTCCCGCGAGCCGGACCCTCGCCGCGGGAGGACATGGAGAATCGTAATGCCTCGCGCAAAGACCGTCGTCCCCGGACGTGCCCGACGCCGCAAGGTGCTCAAGGCGGCCAAGGGCAACTACAGCGGGCGCCGCAAGCTCTACAAGAGCGCGCTCCAGACCGTCCAACGGGCCGGGCGCTTCGCCTACATCCACCGGCGCACCAAGAAGCGCGACTTCCGCCGCCTGTGGATCACGCGCATCAACGCGGCCGCTCGGATCCACGGCCTTTCCTACAGCGCTCTCATCTCGGGTCTCAAGCGGGCCAACGTCGAAGTGAATCGCAAGCTCCTGGCGGATCTGGCGGTGCGCGACGCGGCGGCCTTCGCCAAGCTCGCGGAGGTCGCGAAGTCGGCGGCGGCGTGAACCCGGTGTCCGAGCGGGATGCGCTGCTCGCCGGGTTGGATCCGGCGTGGAGCACCACCGACCCGGCGTCGCTGCTCGCCGAACACGAAGAACGCAGCGCCGAGCTCGAGCGGCTCGATGCGGCCTTGTCCGACGCCTTTCGCCGTTGGGCCCACGCCTTGGCCGGCGCGCCGGACGTGAAGTCGCTCCAGGAGCGACAAGTCGCGGTGCTGGGGCGCGAGCGCGGCGTCCTGAAACGGGCGCTGGGCGAGCTGGGCCAGCTGCCGCCCGACGAACGACGCCGTCGCGGCGCCGGCCTCAACGCGATGCGCGTCGGCCTCGAGGCCGTGGTCAAGGCGCGGCGCGAGCAGTTGGAGCGCGCCGCCGAGGCCAAGGCCGCGGCGGGTCTCGACGTCACGCTGCCGGGACGCCGGCCCTGGGTCGGCAAGCCGCACGTGCTGGCCCAGGTTCAGGCCGATCTGCTCGATCTCTTCCACGGCCTCGGCTACTCGGTGTACACCAGCCCCGAAATCGAGAGCGACGAATACAACTTTACCAAGCTCAACTTTCCCAAGGACCATCCGGCGCGCGACGCGCACGACACCTACTGGATCCGCGAAGGCGCGACGCTGCTCCGCACCCACACCTCGCCGGGATGGGTGAGGGCGATGGAGGAGCGCAGACCGCCGCTCCGCCTGGTGTTTCCGGGCCGCGTCTACCGGGCCGAGCAGGTCGACGCCAGCCACATGGACCAGTTCCACCAGATCGACGGCCTCTTCGTGGATCGGGACGTGAGCATGGCCGACTTGAAGGGGACGCTGGCCACGTTCGCGCGCGCGATCTACGGCCCGCAGGTCAAGACGCGCCTGGTGCCGGTCTATTTCCCCTTCGTCGAGCCGGGCTGCCAGCTCGACATCGCGTGCGCCATCTGCGGCGGCAGCGGCAAGAACGCGGACGGCTCGCGCTGCCCGGTGTGCAAGGGCTCGGGCTGGAGCGAGCTGCTGGGCGCGGGCATGGTGCACCCGAACGTGTTCCAGGCGGTCGGGCTCGATCCCGAGGTGTTCACCGGGTTCGCATTCGGCATGGGACTCGAGCGCATCGCCATGGCGCGCTACGGCGTGGCCGAGATCCGGCTGTTCCTGGAGAACGACGTTCGTTTCCTGAGTCAGTTCTGAGCGGAGCACGCATGCGTCGCGCGAAGCGCAAGATCGCCTGGGGATTCGGAGCCCTGATGGTGGCCCTGGCCGTGTTCCTGGTGCCGACCATCTGGCTCAAACCTTGGTCGCTCGACCATTACTACGCGCGGGTCTTCTTCGAGTTCGCCGCCCGTCATCCGATGCTCATGACCAACCTGGGGCTGCTCGACGGGACGCCGTTGGACTTCTACTCCGACAAGCTCGACGACTTCTCGCCCGAGGCCGAGGATCGCGAGGTCGAGTTCCTCGAGCAACAGCTGAAGGTGCTCCATTCCTACGACCGCACCCGGCTCGATCCCAAGGCACGGCTCTCCTACGACGTCCTCGACTGGTTCCTGACCGACGAGGAGGCGAATGCCCGCTACAAGGACCACGACTATCCCGTCAACCAGCTCTTCGGATTCCAGAGCGAGCTGCCGGATTTCATGATCGATCAGCACCCGCTGCGGCGTCCGCACGATGCGGAAACCTACGTGACGCGCGTGTCGCGCTTCGGCGTGGCTTTCGATCAGACGCTGCGCGGCTTGAGGCGACGGGAGGCCGAAGGCGTCGTGCCGCCGCGCTTCGTGGTCCGCGACGTGCTCCAGCAGATGAACGGGTTCGTCGCGGCGCCCCCGCGTCAGAACGTGCTCTACACCCACTTCTCGAGCCGCGCCGACTCGATTCCCAACCTCGGCGCAGACCAGCGCGATCGGCTGAGAGGCCGTCTCGAGCACGAGATCGCGGGCACGGTCTACCCGGCCTATCATCGGCTGATTGCTTACGAGGAGAGCCTGCTGACGCGCGCCAACGACGACGACGGCGTGTGGAAGCTCCCGGATGGCGATCGTTACTACGACCGCTGCCTGCAGACCGAGACCACCACGACGCTGTCGGCGGACTCGATCCATGCGCTCGGGCAACACGAAGTCGATCGCCTGCAGGGCGAGATGCGCCGCATCCTGGGGGCCCAGGGCTATCACGGCTCGGACTTGGCCGCCACGCTGCGTGGCGTGCTGGCCGAGTCGCGCTTCCAGTTCCCGGCCGGCGACTCGGGGCGCGCCATGATCCTGGCCCAGTACCAGGCGATCCTCGACGACGCCAACGCCCGCGTCGGGGCGCTGTTCGATCTGCGACCCAAGGCTCGGCTCGCGGTCGAGCGCGTTCCCGCCTTCAAAGAAGCGACCGCCCCCGGCGCGTATTATCAGGCCCCCTCGATCGACGGGCGACGGCCGGGCGTCTTCTACGCCAACTTGCGCGACCCGCACGAGACGCGGCGTCCCGAGATGCGCACGCTCGCCTATCACGAGGGCATCCCCGGCCATCACTTTCAGATCTCGATCCAGAACGAGCTCAAGGGCGTGCCCTTCTTCCGCCGCGTGCTTCCGTTCACCGCTTATGCGGAAGGTTGGGGCCTCTACGCCGAGCACGTGGCGTACGAGAGCGGCTTCCATCAGGACGCCTACGACTCGCTGGGCGCGCTCCAGGCCGAGCTGTTCCGGGCCGTGCGTCTGGTGGTCGACACCGGGATCCATCGCGAGCGCTGGACGCGGGAGCAGGCCATCGACTACATGGTGCGGAACACCGGTATGTCCGAGACCGAGATCGTGAGCGAAGTGGAGCGCTACATCGTCGATCCCGGGCAGGCGTGCGCGTACAAGGTCGGGCAGCTCGACATCGTGCGGCTGCGCGAGCGGGCGCGCGAGCGCCTGGGCTCGCGCTTCGACATTCGGCGCTTCCACGACGTTGTGCTCTCGAACGGGTCCCTGCCTTTGAGCCTGCTGGAGCGGGTGGTGGAGGAGTGGGTGCAGGAGGAGATGAAGAAGCCGGCGGCGGGGGAGCGCGGGTGAGGCGCACCGAGTGGGTGGTCAAAGACGGCTGGGTCTATCGCGTCGCCGACCTGGCGCGCGCGGTCGGCGTGCGTCCGGCGGTGGAGGGCTCGATGCCATGAGGCTGCCGCTGTCCTGGCTGCGGGAGTGGATCGACGTCGAGGCCGGCGCCGAGCGCGTCGCGGAAGCCCTCACGCTGCGCGGGTTCTACGTGGAGGGAATCGAGACCTTCGGCCACCGTTATCCGGGCGTGATCGTGGCCCGCGTGCTCGAGGTGGCCCGCCATCCCAACGCCGATCGACTCTCGCTGTGCCAGGTCGACGGCGGCGCGGGCCCACTCTCGATCGTGTGCGGCGCAGCGAACGTTCGCCCCGGCATGCTGGTGCCGCTGGCGACGATCGGGGCCCGGCTCCCGGATGGGACCGTGATCCGGAAGTCGAAGATCCGGGGCGAGGAGAGCCAGGGCATGCTGTGCTCGAGCCGCGAGCTCGGACTCTCCAAGGACCACGAGGGCATCCTCGATTTGCAACGCATGGTGAGCGCGCCGTCGAGCTTGGTGACCGGCCGGCCGATCGACGAGATCCTCGATCCACCCGACGAGGTGCTCGAGGTCGAGATCCCATTCAACCGCCCGGATGGCCTGGGCGTCGTGGGCTTGGCGCGCGAGGTGCGGGCCGCCCTGGGGGGGCGTTGGACCAAGCACGCCACGACGCGCCTGGCGGCGCGCTGGAGCGGACGCAGCGACTTCGATCTCGAGATCGAGGACCCCGAAGGCTGCCCGCGCTATCTGGCCCAAGTGGTCGAGGGCGTGCAGGTCGCCCCCTCGCCACCGTGGCTGGTGCGGCGCCTGGCCGCAATGGCGCAGCGTCCGATCAACAACCTGGTCGACGCCACCAACTTGGTCCTGCTCGAGCTGGGCCAGCCGCTCCATGCCTTCGACCTGGCACGGCTCGAGGGCGGCGCGATTCGGGTCCGGCGCGCCAAAGTCGGAGAGACGCTGACCACGCTCGACGGCAAGCCACGCACGCTCGACCCCGAGGTTTTGGTGATCGCGGACCGGGATCGCGCCGTGGCGCTGGCCGGAATCATGGGCGGGGCCGACAGCGAAGTGCGCGACGACACCACGACGATCCTGCTCGAGTGCGCCTGGTTCGATCCGCGCCGCGTGCGGCGCGGCGCACAGCGGCTCGGCCTCTCGACCGAGGCCTCGCGCCGTTTCGAACGCGGGGTCGACCGGGCCATCGGCTCACCGGCCGCCGCGCGCTTCCTGGCGTTGCTGCGCGAGCTCTCGCCCGACGCGCGCCTCGGCCGCGCCCGCGAGCGCGTCCACGGCACGCCTCCCACCCGCACCTTGCGCTTGCGCAGCACCCGCCTCAAGCGTCTGCTGGGCGTGGCAATGACCGCCGAGGAGGCGCGCCGCCATCTCGAGGCGTTCGAGTTCGGCGTCGACCGTGGCGATCCGCTCGCGGTGCGAATTCCGACCTGGCGCCCCGACGTGACGCAGGAAGACGATCTGGTCGAGGAGGTGGGGCGCGCCCACGGGTACGACCGCATCCCCGAAGCCGCGCCCGACTCGCGCGGCGTGATCCCGAGCCGCAACGAGGCCGAACAGCGGCGCGAGCGCGCGGGCCGGGCGATGCGGGCACGCGGGCTGCACGAGGCGTGGTGCTCGGCGCTGATCTCGGAGCGCGAGGCGCGCGCGTGCGTGGCCCTGCTGGGCGACGCCGAGGCGAGCCTGGTGCGAGTCACGAACCCCACGAGCCGGGAAGGCGAGGTGCTACGTCCGAACCTGGTGGCGGGTTTGCTGCGCGCGTGCGCGCACAACCTGAACCAGGGCGCGCGCGCGGTTCGCCTCTATGAAGTGGGGGCGGGTTTCGCGGACCGCGGCGCCGCTGCGCTGCCCGAGGAGATTCCGATGCTGGCCGCGGTGCTGTGCGGGCCGCGTTACGCGCACGCGCACGACCCGGCGCAGCAGCCAGTGGATTTCCCCGACGCGAAGGGGTTGTGGGAAGCCTGGCTCGAGGAGATGAACGTTGACACTCCCACATGGCGCGCATATTCTTCGCCCGGTTGGAAACCCGGTGCCAGTGCTGAAGTTGCGTCATCAGCTTCGCGCATTGGATGGGCCGGCGCGCTGAGCCAGGAGCTGCTCCAGATCTGGGGCATCGAGACCGAGGCCCACCTCTTCGTCGTGCGCCTCGATGCGTTGCCCGAGCGGCCTCGCCAACGCAAGGCTCGTCGACCGGGACGTTTCCCGCCGGCTCGTCGCGACGTCGCCTTCTTCGTTCCGGAGTCGGTGACTCATCGCGATGTGGTCGACCTGCTGAACCGAGCGGGCGGGGATTGGCTGTCGAACGTCGAGCTGTTCGATGTCTACGCCGGGCCCGGGACACCTCCGGGCATGAAGAGCCTGGCCTTCGCGCTGGAGTTCGAGCATCCCGATCGAACGCTCGCCGAAGCCGAAGTCCAGGGCGCACAGGACAGGATGTCGGCCGCGGTCACGCAAGCGACCGGGGGGCGACTGAGGGAACGATGAGCGAGACCATCGCAGTCCATACCGATTTGGACCTGCTCGCCGAGCGGGTCGAGAAGGCCGCGGCGCTGGTGCAGCAGCTCAAAGAAGAGAAGCAGCGACTCGAGCGCGAGAACCAGACGCTGGCCGGCCGGCTGGAGCAGCACGAGCGTGCGCTCCAGGGCCATGAGCCGTCGATGCTGATGAATGAAGTCCAGGCGCTGCGCAAGGAGCAGCGCACCTGGGAGGGGGAGCGCCGCGAAGTGGCGACACGGATCGAGACGCTGGTCCGCAAGCTCGAGCGGCTGGAGGGATGACGAAGGCGCCGTGAGGCGTTTTCGTCTTTGCTGCAGAGTCGAATCCAACGCGGATCGGAACCAACGCAGGGGAATCACGGCGAAGCGGGGGCACCCAATGGACGCCAAGAACGTCGTGCAGGTCCAGATCTTCGGCCATAGCTACACGATTCGTGGCGAGGCCGACCAGGACTACATCATGGGCGTGGCTTCCTACGTGGACCGAAAGATGCGCGAGATCACTGAGAAACTGCCGGTGGCTTCGCTTTCGAAGGTCGCCATACTCGCTTCCCTCAACATCGCGGATGAGCTGTTCAAGGAGCGGGCGCGGCACGAACAGAATCAGGAGCAGCTCGATCGCCGCGCCGCTCGCCTGAATGCGGTCCTGGACGACTTGCTCCAGGACAGCCCCTCGAGGTAACCGAGGAGGAGCCGACCGATCGACGTGAGTTCCCTGCCGTGCTCGTGACGCACATCAAGTTCTTGAACCGTTAAGAACACAAAGGGAGTGCCGGTGAGCGGCGACGTGGCCGAACGACCCATGTGGGCGGGCGGCGACCGACCCGGTCGGAGGCGCACCCACCTGGAGTTTTCCGGGTCTCAAGAACGGAGTGCGCACGGCATTTCGGTGGGGATCTATTCTCCGCCGGGACCTGGCCCCGCGCGCGGGCGCGGGCCAGGGTCCAGGAGAACGACATGAATCTGGTGCAATGGGTCGGCGGCATCGTCCTCGGTGCCGCCTTTTCGTTCGTGCTCGGTTACGTGCTGCGGGCTCGCCAGGGCCGGCTCCAGCTCGGCAGCGCCGAGCAGCGGGCGCAGCGTCTGGTCGAGGAAGCCGAACGCCAGGCCGAGTCGGTCCAGCGCTCGGCCGTGCTCGAGAGTCGTGAAGAGGCGCTGCGGCTGCGCCAGCAGGTCGAGCGCGAGACGCAGGAATCGCGGGCTGCTCTGGTCGCCGCCGAAGCGGCGTTCCGAGATCGCGAGAGTGCGTTCGGTCGGCGGGTCGAGCTGGTGGACAAGAAAGAGCGCGACGTCAAGCGCCAGGAGCAGGACCTGGTGCGGCGCGAGCAGGCGGTGGAGCAGCGCGGCGGCGAGCTCGACGCCATGCTGCGCGAGGAGAGCGCGCGCCTGGAGCGCATTGCCGGTATGAGCGCGGAGGAGGCCAAGACCCTTCTCGTCGCCGGCATCGAGAGCGAGGCGCGCGCCGAGGCCGCGCGCCGCACCGCCGAGATTCGCGAGAACGCCCAGCGCAACGCCGAGCGCGAGGCGCGCAAGATCATCGCGGTCGCGATCCAGCGTTACGCCGGCGACCAGGTCTCGGAGTCGACGGTCTCGGTGGTGCACTTGCCGAGCGACGACATGAAGGGTCGAATCATCGGACGCGAGGGCCGCAACATCCGCTCCTTCGAGACCATCACCGGCGTCGACGTCATCATCGACGACACGCCCGAGGCGGTGATCCTGTCGGCCTTCGATCCGGTGCGGCGCGAGGTGGCGCGACTCGCGCTGGAGCGCCTGGTCGCCGACGGCCGCATCCACCCCGCCCGGATCGAGGAAGTCGTGGCCAAGGTGAAGGACGAGGTCGAGAGCCGCATTCGCGAGCTGGGCGAGCTGGCCTGCCTCGAGGTCGGCGTGCACGGCATCCACCCCGAGCTCCAGAACCTGCTCGGCCGACTCCACTACCGCACGTCTTACGGCCAGAACATCCTGCGCCACTCGGTCGAGGTCGCGCACCTGGCGGGGGTGATCGCGGCCGAGATCGGCATGGATCAGAAGATGGCCAAACGTGGCGGTCTGCTCCACGACGTGGGCAAGGCCATCGACCACGACCAGGAAGGCACGCACCCGCAGCTCGGCATGGAGGTCGCCTCACGCTACGGCGAGCCGGCGCCGGTGCTGGAGGCGATCGGCTATCACCACGACGACTACGCCGGCGGGAGTTTGTGGCCGGTGCTGGTCGCGGCCGCCGACGCGCTGTCCGGCGCGCGGCCGGGGGCGCGGCGCGAGAGCATCGAGATCTACATCAAGCGCCTCGAGTCGCTGGAGAAGATCGCCAACCAGTTTCCGGGCGTGGAGAAGTCCTACGCCATCCAGGCCGGGCGCGAGATTCGGATCTTGGTCGAGCACGGCCGCGTCGACGACGCGCGCGCGCAGGACCTGGCGGGCGAGATCGCGCGCCGCATCGAGAAGGAGCTCGAGTACCCGGGGCAGATCCGAGTCACCGTGATTCGCGAGACGCGCGCCGTGGAGTACGCCAAGTGACCGGACGAGGCCGCCGTGGCCGGTGGTGTTGGTCGCTCGCCTGGCTTGTGCCCCTGAGCTCCCGACGGCGGGAGGATCGTTGCTGAACCTGCTCTTCATCGCCGACGTCATCGGCGCTCCGGGCCGCGACGTCGTGCGCGCGCTGCTGCCGGACCTCCGGCGCCGCTACGACATCGGCCTGGTGGTGTGCAACGGCGAGAATTCCGCCGGGGGCTTCGGGCTGACTCGCGACTCGGCGACGGCGCTGTTCGAGGCCGGCGTCGACGTGCTGACCGGTGGGAACCACCTGTGGGACCGCAAGGACAGCCTCGCGTATCTGGCGGGCGAAGAGAGGCTGGTGCGCCCGGCCAATCTGCCGCCCGGCACGCCCGGCCAGGGGTCCCGGGTGTTTGTCGCCGAAGACGGCACCCCCGTCGGTGTCGTCAATCTGCTCGGCCGGGTCTTCATGAAGGAGGTCGATTGTCCGTTCCGCGCCGCCGACGACGCGTTGGCCGCGCTCCGGGGCAAGTGCCGCGTGATTCTCGTCGATTTTCACGCCGAGACCACCGCCGAGAAGATGGCCATGGGCTGGCACCTCGACGGGCGCGTCAGCGTGGTCGTGGGAACCCACACCCACGTCCAGACCGCCGACGAGCGCGTGCTGCCCAAGGGCACCGCTTACCTGAGTGACGCCGGCATGACCGGTGGCTTCGACTCGGTGATCGGCATGGATCGCGTCGCCGCGCTGCGTCGCTTCCTCACGCTGCTGCCGGAGCGGTTGAGTCCCGCGGCCGGCGACCTGCGGCTCGACGCGGTGCTGGTGCGCATCGATCCGGCCACCGGGCGCGCGCAGTCGATCCAGCGCATCGAGCGGCAGTACCGCCGCTCCGATACCACGGGCGGCGCGCGTCGCCTGGGCGGCACCGAGCCCGCGGCCGCGGCGCGAGCGGCGGCCAAGCGCCGGGTCGATGAGCTGCGGCGCGCGGGCGTGATCCCGACGTTGGCGTTGGTCGCGGTGGGCGAGGACCCGGCGTCGATGATCTACCTCAAGCGCAAGACCGAAGCCTGCGCCGAGGCTGGGATCGAGGTGCGGCGCGTCGCGATCCCGGCCGGCGCCGAGACCGGCGCGGTGGTCGAGCGCGTGCGCGCGCTGGGGGAGGATCACGGCGTCCACGGCATCCTGGTGCAGCTGCCGCTTGCCCCGCCCGCCGATGGCCAGGCCGTGCTCGAAGCCGTCCCGCCCCACAAAGACGTCGATGGATTCCATCCGGTCAACGCCGGCCGGCTCGCCGCCGGCTTGCCCGGATTCGTTCCCGCCACCCCCAAGGGCATCCTCGAGCTGCTGCGCTATCACCAAGTCCCGCTCGCCGGCCGACACGCCGTGGTGCTGGGACGCAGCAACATCGTCGGGCGTCCGATGGCGACACTGCTCTCGACTCGCGGCGTCGACATGACGGTGACGATCGGCCACAGCGCGAGCGGTCCCAGCTTGCGCGATCTGGCGCGCGAGGCCGACCTCCTGGTGGCGGCGATCGGCAAGCCCGAGATGGTCGACGGCGACTGGGTCAAGCCCGGCGCCGTCGTAGTCGACGTCGGCATCCATCGCGTCCCGGCCGAGAAGGGCACCCGCCTCACCGGCGACGTCGATGCCGCCTCGGTCACGCCAGTGGCCTCGGCGCTCACGCCGGTGCCGGGGGGCGTCGGGCCGATGACGGTGGCGATGGTGGTGGTCAGCACGGTGCTCGCCGCCGAGCGCGCGTTGAGCGACGTGAGGGTCTGAGCCGGTGGAGTCCTCCCGCATCGCGACGGCGCCGGCGCGCGAGCGCATCCTCACCGTCACCGAGCTCAACCGGCGCATCAAGAACGCGCTCGAGCAGAACTTCCCCGGCCTGTGGGTCCGCGGCGAGATCACTGATTCCAAGCGGGCCGCGAGCGGCCACTTCTACTTCTCGCTCAAGGACCGGGAGGCGCAGATCGATTGCGTCGTCTATTCCAAGGAGGCGTCCCGGCTCAAGTTCGAGCCCCGGAACGGGCTGGCCGTCGACGCCTACGGTCCGGTCTCGGTGTACGAGCGGCGCGGCCGCTACCAGTTGGTGGTCGAGACGATGCGTCCGGCCGGCATGGGCGACCGGCTGCTCGCGCTCGAGGAGCTGAAGAAGCGCCTTCAGGCGGAAGGGCTCTTCGACGAGGCGCGCAAGAAGCCGCTGCCGCGCTTTCCGCGGCGCATCGGCATCGTCACCTCGCCGGTCGGCGCGGTGATCCGCGACCTGGTGCACGTGCTGCGCGGGCGCTGGCCTGCGATCGAGATCGTGCTCGGCGCGGTCCGCGTCCAGGGTGAGGGCGCCTCGGTCGAGATCGCGGAGGCGATTCGGCAATTCAATCGCGAGCGCCAGGTCGATCTGCTGATCGTCGGTCGTGGGGGCGGGTCGCTGGAGGACCTGTGGTCCTTCAACGAGGAGCCGGTGGTGCGCGCCATCGCCGCGTCGCGGCTTCCGATCATTTCCGCGGTGGGGCACGAAGCGGACGTGACGCTCGCCGACCTCGCCGCCGACGTGCGCGCGGCCACACCTTCGAACGCGGCGGTGCTGGCGGTGCGCGATCGGGGCGAAGTAGCGGCCCGGATCGACGGCCTGCGCCGCCGCCTCGACCGCGACCTGCGCCACACGCTGGCGGGTTATCGCCAGCGCCTCGACGGGGCGCTGGCGAAGTACCGGTTCAGGAACCTGCGCGAAGTGTTCGCGGTCTGGCGCGACACGATCGACGCCTGCGGCGTCCGGCTCCGTCAGCAGCTGCGGCGCGCGCTCGACGAGCGCCGGCGCCGGCTGGCGTCCGCCGCGGGCGCCTACGGGCTGCGCGAGTGGCCGCAGC
>JACXTT010001751.1_pt1 | contig 35665 bp, 31 predicted proteins | sample 9270951 | NCBI WGS metagenome assembly JACXTT01 (sample SAMN15532306, study PRJNA645909) | rock metagenome | isolation source: weathered quartz diorite | place: Puerto Rico | collected 2017-06-21 | reverse complement strand
GCGTCGACGCCGGTGGCGGTGTTGGCGCCGCCGGTAGTATTGGTGGCGAGGGCATTCTCGCCGGTGGCGGTGTTTTCGCTGCCGGTGGTGTTGTGGGAAAGCGCGGTATCGCCAAAAGCAGTGTTTTTGATGCCGGTGGTGTTGGCGAAGAGAGCATTGAAGCCGGTGGCGGTGTTGTGAGAGCCCGCAGTGTTTTCGTCGAGAGCGCCGTCGCCAAAGGCCGTATTGTCCCTGCCAGTGGTATTGTGCAGCAGCGCATTCGTTCCGCCGGCGGTGTTGGCGGCAGCGTCGCTGACGTCGTTGTTCGGCGGTCCGCCGTAAGAAGAGTGCGCGAACAAGAGGAGGCAACTGGTGAGGAGAAAGGCGAGGGAAGCCTGACGAAGCATACGGACCTCCTTGAGGGATCAACGTGGTCGGCGCAGTGGGGGACGCCGCCAAAAAAGCGCACGACCGCGATTGTGTTTTTTCTGTAAAGACGTAACGAATGAGGCGGCTTTGCTGGTGCACGAAGAAGGGCTTTTATAAGAGCGTTCCCCCAGCATCCAAGCCCAGCATCAACCGCCCGAAAGCCTCTAGCCTGCCATCGAGATCGAAGACTACGTGACACGAGATCGTATTCAGGTCGCGGAGCGCGCGTTGCAAGGGGTGGTCGAGAAAATGCGCGTGGGCCCCGCTGGCTTCGACTACCGTCTGCACTACTCGTTTGCATCGATCAACCGCGACGGCGAATTGGGTCGCCCAGCGCGCACGGTCGATCATAGTCGCCGTGTTGCGCCGGGCGCAAACATCCGCTATCACGTCCCGAATCAGCAATTCTGCTTCGCGTACTTCCACCTCAACACGAGCCAGGCGCATCTGCGCGGAAGCTTTGTCTGCTTGCCTGATCCGCGACCCCAACCGCACTCGATTCGCTAGTTGCTCACGAAACCGTTGCACAGCCATTCGGGCTTGTCCTAAAGCGGGCGTCGTCGCCGCCATCGTCAGCACAGGCAGCATGGGGGTGCGATAGAGAGGACCAGCATGCAGGCGCGAACCGGGCGCTTCGCCATTACCCATCTCCAGCATCGAGACGCTGCGCTCAGCAGGGATGTACACATTGTCAATCACCACATCATTACTGCCCGTGCCGACCATGCCATCGACATACCAGGTATCCTCGACTTGCACTTGCGAGAGGGGCACGGCAAACCAACGGGAATCAGGTTTGCCTTCCGGAGTTTGCTCCAGCGCCCCAGGAATCACCCAATCACAGTGCATAACACCGCTAGCCCACTGCCAGCGCCCGTTTAGGCGATATCCTTCCCCTTCGCGCACAGCCGAGCCGCTCGGGGCCAGCATAGCCGGCGCCAGCACGTAGGAACGATTGGCAAAGAGTTCTTGCTGAAAGGCAGCGGGAAACTGCGAGAGAATCCAGTTGTGTTCGATGTAAAAATTAGCCACCCACGCCATCGACGTATCGCCTTCTCCGAGTGCGAGCCCCACTTCAAAAAAGGTGTCGAGATCCAGCTCCAACCCGCCATAGCAGTGGGGCACCATCAGCTTGAAAATCTCAGCTTCCTCCAGCGCACGAATGACGGCGTCAACCGGCTTGCGCAAGCGCTCCGCCTCGGCGGCGTGTGACGCCAGGAGCGCCGAGAGCCCGCGGGCGCGAGCGATCAACTCCGGGCCGGTCGTCGGCATCGTATGTTCTTGCTCGACTAGTTGTGTCCCCATTTTTCTCTCCTTTTTCTCTATTTTATTTCTTAGCAGTGAACACTAGCACGCCGTCGTCGGCTGCAGCTTCCTTGTCGGCGTAGGCGCTACGCACGGTGACGTCGCGGAACCCGGCCTGGGCAAGCATCAGCAACAGTTCCTGGGCGAAATAAGCACAGACGCGTAAACTTTTTTCTTCTTCAGCGACGAGTTTTCCTTCTCGCCACAGGGCGACACGAATCTCCAACGTTTCTGTTTGTTCCAAGGGGTTGACATCCGCTAGGCGTAATTTCAGCTCATACTCGTCACCGTTGGTGGCGCGTTTGCGCTGACCTGACGCCGGCCAGGCTTGAGGCAACTGGCGTCGTTTCTCTGAGGTCCAGTATTGCCAGGCTCCAGCAGTTTTGTAAGGGAGATGGTGGTCGAAGACCAGTACGCCTCCAGGATCGAGATGCTGATACAGCCGCCGTAGCGCTTCCATGTCATGTGGACGACTGCCGCCGATCCCAAAGCCGCCGCAGATAAAGATCGTTTTATAAGTACGCGGCAGCGCCAGCTCGTGCATCGCCTGGGCATAGAGCCGAGGCGCAAGTCCTTCTTCTTCAGCTTTGGCGCGACAAAGATCGACCATATCAGTCGAGATGTCACACCCATCTACATCCAACCTGGCGCGGAGATACGGAAGCAGCAGTCGACCCGTACCGCACGCCACATCGAGCGCGGGTTGACCGTATCTTTCGACACATTGTTGAAAATAGGCGATCTCTGGCCCATCGGTATTAAACTCCGCCCACCACTGGGCCACTAAACCATAATGCCACGTCTGCGGTGTTGTGGTCATATTGTCTCCTTGCATAAAGGAAATATAACAGCGAGCGCCAGGCAGCCTCTACGCGCCAGCGGGGGTTGAGGAAACTGGCGGTTTAGCGCTCGCGCACTGCTTTTGTCGTTATGGCTACCGATTGCCCGCCCCGGTCTTGGATCTCTGCTACCGCTGTCTGTAACACTTCGTTCTGTGCTCGCAGTTCCGCCACCTGCCGTGCAACTACCTGTAACTGCTGAATCTGTCGCTGTTGCTGTTGAAGGGCGAGCAGCAAGAGCGGCGTTAATTCCTCATAGCGCACGCCTGCAATCTTCCCAGTCGCATCGCGGGTGACTAACTCCGGATATACTCTGGCGACTTCCTCTGCGATCAAGCCGTACTGGAGGGGACCTCTGGGCTCTTGCTTATAGTGAAACGTGACCGGGCGCAGTTGCTCAAGCTTCTGTTGCTGATCGCTAAGGGGGTGGATGTCGCGTTTGTAGCGGGCTGACGACACCAGGGTCCCGAGCTGTCCATTGGCATTGATTAGCACTGTGTTGCCGGTGATGGGGGTGCTGGCTACCCCAGCGACAAAGGCGCGGGTTTGGATATTGCCGAGGCGTAAGGTATTCGTTTCGGCAGCAGCCCCCGGATGGCCCAGATAGATATTCTGGCTGCCGGTCTTCAGGCTGGCTCCCGCGCCCCAACCGACGGCTGTGTTGCCCACTCCGGCAGTCTGCGCCGCCAAGGTCCCCCAGCCTAAGGCGGTATTGTAATTGCCCGTGGTGTTCCCCATCAACGCCTGGTAGCCGCCCGCTAGATTGTATTCTCCGGTGGTGTTGTTGAGGAGGGTTTTAGCCCCACTAGCCGTGTTGTAGGAGCCCGCCGTGTTGGCGTAGAGCGCGGAATCGCCGTCGGCGCTGTTACCATTGCCGGTAGTGTTAGAGAAGAGCCCCTTGATGCCGGTGGCGGTGTTGTTGATGCCGGTAGTGTTGCTGAGGAGCGTGTTGACGCCAGTGGCGGTGTTGTCAGAGCCGGTGGTGTTGGCGGAGAGTGCATCGGCGCCGGCAGCGGTGTTATTGTCACCGGTAGTGTTGTTGAGAAGCGCGCCGACTCCATTAGCCGTGTTGGCGGCGCCGGTGGTGTTTAAGAGCAGCGCGTTGTGGCCGGCAGCGGTGTTATCGTGGCCGGTAGTATTGGAGAAGAGTGCGTCGGAGCCGGTGGCCGTGTTGTTGTTACCGGTGGTGTTGTTGAGCAGCGTGTTAGCTCCACTGGCAGTGTTGTCGTGGCCGGTAGTATTGGAGAAGAGTGCGTCAGAGCCGGTAGCGATGTTGTTGTTGCCGGTGGTGTTGGCGGAGAGGGCGTTGAGGCCAGTGGCCGTATTCTGAGAGCCAGTGGTGTTGGCGGAGAGAGCGTTGAGGCCGGTGGCCGTATTCTGAATGCCCGTGGTGTTGGAGAAGAGAGCGCTGCGGCCAGTGGCCGTGTTGTCGTCACCCGTGGTGTTGGTGGCGAGGGCGCCGACGCCGGTAGCCGTGTTCTGAGAGCCGGTGGTGTTGGAGGAGAGCGCCTTGGCGCCGGTGGCGGTGTTGTCAGAGCCGCCGATGTTCGAAACGAGAGCGTTGAAACCGGTGGCGGTGTTGCGAGAGCCGGCGGCGTTGAAGAAGAGCGCGCTGACGCCGGTGGCGGTGTTGGTAGAGCCAGTGGTGTTGTGCCTGAGTGCGCTAGCTCCGGTGGCGGTGTTGGCCTGGCCCGTAGTGTTGGCGGAAAGCGTGGAGTAGCCAAAGGCGGTGTTGTTGAAGCCGTTGTTATTGAGCAGCACATTGGTCCCGCCTGCCGTGTTGAAATGAGCGTCGCTCTCGGTGGGATTCGGGGGCGGGCCGCCGTTGGCCAGGCGCACGGTCAAAAGCGTCAAGCCTAAGATTATCATGAGGTGTTGGGCTCTACGGGGCATAAGAACCTCCTTCAGGTAGTGGTATTGTTCGGTTCCCCAGAATCGCACACAAATGAGTATACTCTACCAATCGCGTAATTGAGTTGTCAAACTCAATCGCAATCAAGGGTGCATGACAATTTCTTGGTAACAAATATTTTTATCTCTCTCTGGAATCCGGCTGTAGTTTATCCTGAGCAAAGCCGAAGGGCCGGAATGACGGCTTTGCCTCATTATTCGTCATTCCCCCGAAAATCCCCTCGCCCCTTGGGGGAGAGGGCTAGGGTGAGGGGTAAAGAGAAGGTGCCCTTCGTATTCTTTTCATGTTCAAGGGTGCAACACAGTTCGACGCGGGAGAGCACCTTCCCACCAGCCGTGTGTGGATGCTATACGAAGAACGAATCGTCGATGATAAGAGCGGCCTCAGATGGCGCAAATTTATATTTCTTCTACTTTCGAAGATTTAAAAGACTACCGTGACGCAGTCTACAAAGCATTGCGCAAGCTGCGCCACGATGTCGTTGCGATGGAGGACTATGTCGCGACTGATAAGCGTCCGCTGGATAAGTGTCTCACCGATGTCGAGTCCTGTGATGTATACGTCGGCATCTTCGCTTGGCGCTATGGCTACGTGCCGAAGAAAGATAATCCCCAGAAGCAATCCATCACTGAGCGGGAATTTCGCCATGCGGTCGAGAAGGATAAACCATGCTTGATCTTTCTCCTTGCGGAGGACGAGCCATGGCCGCCAAGGCTCATGGAAAATGGTCGAGGCGCTAGACAAATAAAGTCGTTGCGCAAAGAACTAGGAGAAAACGCTACTGCCAGCTTTTTTCGCGATTCCAACGAACTTGCTCAGCTCGTCGTTACCGCTGTTACCCGTTGGAGAGATGAACGACCGGAACCCTCTCCTCCACTAAAGCCTCTCGGTCCTGGCGCACTGCTCAACGTTCCTGACCTCCCGCCGCATTTCTTGCCGCGACCAGAGGACATTGCCGCACTGAAACAAGCGGTGCTCGCTCCGACCAACCAGCCTGTTGTCGTCACCGGAACTATTCAGAAGATTGGCGTGCACGGCATGGGCGGGATCGGCAAGTCGGTGCTGGCGACGGCGTTAGCGCGCGACGACGAGGTGCGGCGTGCATTTCCCGATGGAGTGTTGTGGCTTACGGTTGGGCAAAATCCGCCTTCGCTCACGGGCTTGCAATTGCAGCTTGCCCGCATGCTCGGCGACAGCCCGCCTGCGTTTGAGGATATCCAACAAGGCCGCGCCCATCTCAGTAAACTTTTCGCGGAACGCGCTTGTCTCGTCATCGTGGACGATTTGTGGGACGCGGAGCACGCCAAAGCCTTCGACGCCCTTGGCTCACGTTGTCAAATGTTGGTAACGACTCGCGACGGAACCCTTATCACTGCACTGGGCGCGGTAGAGCATCGGGTTGATATTTTGAGTGAAGCACAGGCGCGGCTGTTGCTGGCGGAATGGACTGGGAGAACCGTGGCGTCTTTACCTGTTCAGGCCGACGAAGTCGTGCGCCAGTGTGGCCGCTTGCCGCTAGCCCTGGCGCTCAGCGCCGCGCAGATTCGCGACGGCGTCTCGTGGCAAGATCTTGTTGGAGCGCTGCAAGCGGCGGACCTCGCGTTTCTCGACCATTCGCACGTCAGCATCATGAAGTCACTCAAAGTGAGTATCGACGCGCTGTCGCCGGATGATGCACGTCGCTATCTCGCTTTGGCTGTCTTCCCAGCGGACGAAGCGATTCCGGAAGCTACGGTGCTGACCTTGTGGGGCCATGCAAACGGCGCGAGCGAACGCACCCTGCGTAAACTGCTCGCCATGTTTGAGCGTAAAGCGCTGGTGCGTGTGGATGGTGAATCGCCATCGCGGAAAGTGTCGTTGCACGACTTGCAGTACGATTATCTGCGCGCGATCACTACCGATCTATCGAGTTTGCATACCGAGCTGCTTGCTGCCTATCAAGCGCGTTGTATAAACGGCTGGGCTAGCGGTCCCAATGATGGCTATTTTTTTCAACGTTTGGCGAGTCATCTTATTGGCGCCGACCGGCGCGACGAGCTACGAGATCTCCTCTACGACTTCCCCTGGCTGCAAGCCAAGCTCGATGCGACGGACATCAATGCGGTGCTCGTAGACTATGACCTGCTGCCAGACGATACCGAGCTACGCCTGGTGCAAGGCGCGTTACGTTTGTCGGCGCATGTGTTAGCTTATGATCCGGCGCAGTTGCGCAGCCAACTCTATGCTCGCCTTCTGACCTTCTCAGAACCCAAGCTGCAACACCTACGTGAGCAAGCTGGAAGAGCGGCAGATGCTCCCTGGATACGCAGCCTGCAACAAACTATAACTCCGCCCGGCGGACCACTACTGCGCACGTTGGCGGGTCACAGCAGCGGGGTCACCGCCGCGACAGTGACCCCAGATGGGCGCTACATCATCTCTGGCTCTGCTGACCAGACCCTGAAGGTGTGGGAGCTAGCCAGTGGACGGGAGGTGCGCACGCTGGCGGGCCACGGCAGCGGAATTTGCGCTGTGACGGTAACCCCGGATCCGGATGGGCGTTATGTGATCTCGGGCTCATATGACCAGACCCTCAAGATGTGGGAGTTGGCTAGTGGGAGGGAGCTGCACACAATGAAGGGCCATGCTCGCTGGGTCAGGGCTATTACTATTACCTCAGATGGGCGTTATGCGATCTCAGGCTCTGGCGACTGGAGCCTCAAGGTATGGGATCTGGCCAACGGACAGGAAGTGTGTACGTTTGAGGGCCACAGCGCAGAGGTCACCTCTGTCGTCGTCACTCCTGATGGGCTTCACGTTATCTCAGCCTCTAGGGACCAGACCCTTAAGATGTGGGAACTGAAGAGTGGACAAGCGGTGCACACTTTGAGATGGCACCATCACTGGGTTACCGCTGCGACCATCACCCCAGATGGTTATTACATCATCTTTGGCTTTACTGATAACACTCTCAGAATGTGGGAGCTAGCCAATTGGCGAGAGCTACGCGTGTTGGAGGGGCATCGTGGATCGGTCACTGCCGTCACTGTTACCCCTAATGGCCGTTATATTATTTCTGGTGCTTCCGACGACACTCTGAAAGTGTGGAAGTTAGAGAGTGGGCAGGCAGTACAAACCTTGGAGGGCCACAGCGACTCGATCACCGCCGTCGTCGTTACCCCTGATGGTCATCGTGTGATCTCCGGATCTGACGATCATACTCTGAACGTGTGGGAACTAGAGAGGGGCCGAGAAGTTTCCGTTTTGGAGGGGCATAGTAACAGGGTTACCGCGATTATTGTGACCCCAGATGGGCGCTACGTTATCACCGGCTCTGACGACAACACTCTGAAAGTGTGGGGATTAAAAAGTAGACGGGAAGTGCGCACTCTAACAGGTCATAGCGACTCGGTTACCGCCATTACTGTCACCCTTGATAGTCGTTTTGTTGTCTCTGGTTCTAGGGACCTTACTCTTAAGGTGTGGGACCTGGATAGCGGGCGAGAAGTACGCATGCTGAAAGGGCATCATCACTCAGTTACCGCTGTTGCCGTTACCCCAGACGGGCATCATGTCATATCGGGCTCTGAGGATCACACCTTGAGGGTATGGGAGCTGAACAGTGAACGAGAAGTACGGACCCTGAACGATCATCACGGCTGGGTTACTGCTGTTGCCGTCACCCCTAATGGTCGCTTTATTATTTCTGGCTCAGGGAGCGATATGCTTAAGGTGTGGGAGCTGTCCAGTGGACGGGAGGTACTTACCCTGGAGGGTCACAACAACTCAATTAGCACAGTCGTTGTCACTCTTGATGGGTACCACATCATTTCCGGTTCTTGGGACGGGACCCTCAAGGTATGGGAGCTTAGTAGCGGGCAGGAAGTGCGCACCTTGGAAGGGCATGGAGACGAGGTCAACACAGTCACTGTTACCCCAGATGGGTGCTACGCTATCTCTGGCTCGGATGATCGTAGCCTCAAAGTGTGGGAGCTACTCAGTGGACGTGAGATCACCACGTTCACTGTAGAGAGTCCAATTCTCTGTTGTGCCGTGGCCCCAGATGGTCGGACGATCGTGGTAGGCGATTCGTCGGGCCGGGTGCATTTTTTGCGGTTGGAGGGAGTGGGAGAATGAGAAAGCAAAAGGCAAAAAGCAAAAGGCAAAAAGCAAAAGTGGTAAATGAGGTGGAACGTGAAAAGGGAGGAGGCTCTTGGAGAATCCCCAGTGGTTTCGGTGGGTGTTGGTTGTTGCAGCGTTCATGAATGTGCTTGGCGCTCTGACGTTTATGCCGCCGTTTCCGGCGTTGCGCGCGCTCGCGCAACTTCCATCTCCTGAGCCGCCGCTCTATGCGTGGCTATTGGCGCTGTGGATTCTTTTCTTTGGTCTGGCCTATCTCCGCCTCGCTTACGTAAAAACCCAGGAGCGATTGTTCTTGCAAATCGCCACAGCGGGGAAGTTGTCTTTTGTTGTTCTGTTGTTTGCTTTCTGGCTCCAGGGCGATCTGCCGACTCAGGCGCTACAAGCTGGCGTGAACGATCTGATCTTTGCCTGTATTTTTGCTTTTCAGCTCTATCAGAGTCGTGATACGTAGGAATTGTAAGAACGATTGCGCACCAAGGGCTCGGTAGTGGTACAATTCAATCGGGTCGCTTTCTTGTGCAGTAGAGGTCCGATTCATCGGACCCACCACAGGGCTTGATGAATCAAGCCCCTACACAGTGGAGCGCAAGGGTTGCTCGTTGTCAGGAGTCATCCCTTACATGCGATATTGCACCACTGCCAATGGCTCTTTTCTCTTGACAGGTTCCTGCCGCCATGCCAAAGTGAACCGAGATTCAGTTTACTCCGAGGCCGTTTGCGTTGAGGGCTTCCTCGGAAGGAGAGTTGCCGGTGCGAGAGGCTTTTCCCTCCCTAACTTTTTTTCAATCTTTGCAAACCTTGATGCGACAGGAGGAAGCTCGTTTCCGCCGCCTGGGTTTCATCGATGCGATGATCGGCATTCATATTGTCGGTCCATCCGGGCAGGAGTGGCGGTATCTGCTGACGTTCGAGGTGTTCGAGTGCCATGAGGTTGCTGAAGTAACAGGTTTTGATCTCGCTGCGATCGATTTTGTTCTTAAAGGCGAGCTGTCTGCCTGGGTCGAGATGTTGCAGAATATCCAGCAACACAACGGCGCTGACGTGACCCATTCGCTCAATACCTTGACGCATTTCGGCGAGCGGCTGCAAGTGTTGTACGATGATCCTGACGGGCGCGATAAATTGTTCCGCTTTCAAGAGAGCATCCAAGAGTTTTTTGATCTGTCGGTTTCGTTAGACCTCGAATTTCCAGCCGGTAACATCCACAACGTCGGCGTTTCTGCGCAAGTGTCGTAGAGTAGGAGATTCCTATGGCGTATCTCAGCACAGTTGATTTCTTTGATGACAAAAATTTTCTTGATCGCTGGCAGCGGAATCTCAAGGGTGATCTTGATCTCTCTTGGATGAACGCCAAAACCGAGAAACTAGCTGCGACGCCGGAGAATCCCCGCCGAGGTCTGACGCTACGCGACTTAGACAAAGGGGCGTACGGTTTTTCTGAGATGCCTGACGTGGTGCGCGACAACCGCAGCTTCGCGCCGCGTGGGGCCGAACTGCCGGACGGGTTGCCGGACCTCCAAGCTGAAGTCAGCCAAAAAGGCGAGGTCTGGGCGTATAACACTGAAGGCTACTACGAAGAGGCGATGACGCGCCAATGGAACGCGACGCTGGATGTGCCCTGGCAAGAGCTGGCGAAAGCTGAGCTACCGGATGAAATCGGTCGTGCTTATGCCCAGCTGTTGACGTTTCTTACCGAAGTAGAAATGATTGCGACTGACGTGCCGGCGGAATGGATGGGGCGACTCAATAACAACTTCATGGAAGTGAAGAATTTCATGGCGACCCAGGTCATGGATGAAGCGCGGCACGCTGAAGTGTTCCGCAAACGGGCATTGACCACGGGGTACGGGCTCATGAAGGCAAGCCCCGCCAATGAAATCGCCCTGAAGCAAATTCGCGATGCCGACTCGTTTGCTGAGATGTCGCTGTCCTTACACCTCATTGGCGAAGGAATGGTGCTCACGATGTTTCGTTTCAGCGAATACATTGCACCCACTGAAGCGGATAAGAAAATGTTCCGCTTGATCATGCAAGATGAGGCGCGACACGTGGGCTACGGCTTGCAACACCTCAAATGGGTGATGCGTCACTTTCCAGAGAAACGCGAAATCATCCACAAACACCTCGACGAGGCGGAGAACATGGTGTTTAGCGGCGGCTATGCATTAGAAGTGACGGAGCCCTTTATCGTGCTCGCCGGCAAGGGGTTGAAGAAAGAGAACATCGAACAAGGCGCTAAGATCACCGCGTTGTTTCAAATGAAGCAACTGGAGGAATACTTTGAACGCCTTGATAAATGCGGTCTCGGCGACCGGCGTGAAAAAAGTAAACTCCACAATGCGCTCGTCTTGACGCGTGCGGGGCTGCAAGAAGCCGGCGTGCTGGCGGCGTAGCTCAGGAGCATGACCTTGAATCATGAAGCGTAGAGGGCGGGAACATCCCGCCCTTTCTGTTTGGGGTGAGCAGCAATGGCTTTTTATCTGGAAAAAGATTTTTTCGAAGATCTTGAACTCTTCAACCTGACTCAGCAAGTCATGACAGGGAATCTCACGCTGCGTTGGTTTGATCCCAAGACCGAACGGGTCCGCGTGTTTCCCAAAAATCCCGCACGTGGATTGACGTACGAAGACTGCAACGTCGGTTCGTATAGCTACGATCGACTGCCCGAATTGATTCGCAACAATTACAGCATGGCGCCGCGCGGCTCGGAGTTGTGGGGCAAACTACCAGATCTTGGCTACACCATCAATCGAAAAAGCGACGTGTGGGCTGACAACGTCGCCGCTCTCTACGAAGAAGCCAAAGCGCGCCGTTGGGCGCCGGCAGTCGACGTCAAATGGGATGCCTTCACGCAGACGCCGTTGCCGGAGGCGCAAGAAGCGGCGATGGCGCAGCTCTGTACTTTGCTGCAAGAGTGCACCACGGTCTTGATGGCGGCTTCTTCGCAGTGGATTTACGCAATCAACCAGGAATTTCTTGAACTCAAAAGTTATCTGAGCGCCCAGATTTTTGATCAGGCTCGTCATCTCGAAGCGCTGCGCAAACGCGCGCTCGCAGGAGGGCAGGGCTTGAAGCGCGCCAGTGTTGACGCAGAACAGGCGCTGAAGGAGATTTTAAGTGTTGAGACGTATGTGCAAGGGTCGGTCGGCGGCAATTTGCTGCTTGGCAGTTTCCTCTTGGGCGTCTACCGACATCTTGCCGCGGTAGCGCCGTGCGAGACGGATCACCGTCTCTTTCGCTTGATGATGCAAGATGCGGCTCGTGTGGTCGCCTACGGTAGTGGTCATCTGCGGTATCATCTCGTCCAGCAGCCTCATCAAGCTGGCTTCCTGCATGACTATCTCGATAGTGCAGAGCACTGCTTGCTTGGGTTGATTGGTTGCCCGGAGTGTGTGGAGCCACTCATTATCCTTTCTGGTGGTGGAACGACGCCAGAACAGGTGCATATCGGCAGCCGTCGCGTAGGGCAGTTGTTCGGCAACATTGTCGCTGAATATCTCGAACGCTGCGAACGCGGCGGACTGACCGGTCGCCGGAAGCGTAGCCGCCTGCCGGACTATTTACAGCGGCTTGGTATTTGACTCATGGGCCGTCGCAAGAATTTTGGTGAGTTCGATCGCGGCAGTCCGTCATTCCCCAAAAGACCATGCACTGCTGGACAAGCCAGCAGTGGCACCCTCCATTGTGCCCTTTCCCCCTAGCCCTCTCTCCCGAGGGGCGATGGGATTGGCTAGCGCCGCGGTTTTGTCCTTTCTACCCTGATTGCTTGGTTGCTCTCATCTTATGTCTCGCGTTTCCTACTTCCCTGACCGCCTATAGCCTGTTTCCTCTCTCTTTTCGTTTCCCACTTGCTTGTGCTGATTTGCGACACACGGTACCATCCGCGCTATGTCGTCGTCGAGTTTCAATTCACCGTTCCGCAATTTGAAGAAAACCGTCAAATTGCCGGAGAAGTCTGCCCCAGTTGCGAAACCCAAGCCTGAGCCGCCGCCGGAGCCTGAAATAGAGGAAACCGAAGAGGAACTCTTCTGGCGGGAGATGCAAGGCGTGGCGCCGATCAAACAAGATGGCCGGGTGCGTATCTCTAGCCCGCCGCCACGGGTGACGAAGCGAGCGCTGGTAGAAGAGAATGAAGCGCTGGCTGAACTCTATGATTTGGTGGCGGGGCGCACTGGGTTCGACATCACGGATACGGAAGAATACGTCGAAGGGTGTGTGATCGGGCTCGATACGATGTTAGTGCGGAAACTACGTCAAGGAGATTTTTCGCGTCAGGCGGCGCTCGATCTTCATGGTATGAAGGTGGATGCGGCGCAGGCCGAGCTGGAACGGTTTCTGTTAAGTGCGGTGCGCACCGGACTACGTTGCGTGTTGATTGTCCACGGGCGCGGGAAAAATTCCCCCGGACAAGTGGCGGTGCTCAAAGATCGCGTCAAGTCGTGGTTGACGCGCGGTAAACTTGCTCGCAGCGTGCTAGCGTTTGCCTCCGCGCGGCCATACGATGGCGGACCTGGCGCGCTTTATGTACTGTTGCGGCGTGAGCGCGCCCGAAAAAAATCTATGGAAGTGCTTGAAGGGGCAAAGCGAGAGTGAACGAGATGAAACATACAGCGAATGTAGAAGAGCAGGTCGTCCCTCGTTTGGTTTATACCGGCGTGGATGACAATGTGTTTATACGAGTTCCCAGCGAAGCCCAGTCGCATCAGCTCACGTGGAGTTGGGAAGAGGGTGCGCCTAGCGCAAGTGCGCAAGAGCAGGAGACGCGTATGCGGCTTGCCCACGCCTGGCCGACCTGGGCGCCGGATGAAAGTCGAGTGGCGTGCTTTGGTATGCGCGGCTCCGAGAAATCAAAACTGGAAACCTTTCTCTACGTCGTGTCGGCTGATGGCGTCGAATCCTGGGAGCTGGCCAATCTTGCCGGCGGGATGCCGATTTATGGCAACTGGTCGCCGCGCGCCAACAGTTTTGCTTCGCTCGTACAACGAGGGGAGCAGCACTTGTCGCTCGAAGTGGCCTCGTTAGAAAACCCTGGTAAGACGATTCCGCTTGTGAGCGGCGCGCCGCTCTTTTGGTCCTGGTCGCCGCAAGGAGACCGTCTCGCCGTTCATGTGCGAGATAGCCGTAAGGTTCCTTCCACTGCACGCGTGCTGATTTTGGAGGCGACCTCAGGGTGCATCGTGCGAGAAGTCTCGATGCACCCCGGGGAATTTCGTGTTCCAATCTGGTCGCCACGCGAAGATCTACTTGCGTATGTAGAGAGCAATGCCGATGGGGGAAACACCCTGATTCTTTTAGATGTGGAATCCGGCGACAAGGCTCCATTAGGAGCGTGTGCTGGCATGATGTCCGCTTTGTGGTCTCCTGACGGTCGCTGCCTCGCTTTTGGCGAAGCGTCTCAAGTGAACTCCGCAACCTTCTCGACCGTCAAGATTGTTGATCTTGATAGTGGCCGCATCTCGCCTTGTGTCAATGAATCCGTCGCCAGTTTTTTCTGGTCTCCACCGGGGGACGCACTCTGTTACCTGACGATTGATTCGCAACGGAGTCACCTCTGCTGGAATTTACAGCATTGTAAAACGGAAGAAAAAACAGAACTCATCCGTTTCTTGCCGAGTCGCGAACAAATGTTAGTGATGTCGTTTTTCGACCAGTATGCTCTTTCTCATCCGCCGGTGGCGCCCGACGGCAGCGCGGTGACTTTAGCCGGGTATCTACTTGATAAAGAGCTGCTCAGCTCCGACGTGTCAAAAATTGCCTCGCGTGTGTATACCGTGCAATTGGCGAAAGGGGCCCACCCGCAAGCCGTGGGGCGCGGGCAATTCGCCTGCTGGAATCTGCCGGCCTGAAATAGAAGAAAGGTATGCAGGGGCGAGTTTGCGTCATTACCGGCGCTAGTTCGGGCATTGGCCGAGCCGTTGCGATGGGGCTTGCACGCATGGACGCAAGCGTTGTGTTGGTGTGTCGCAACCGTGAGCGCGCGGTGGCGACTCAGACCGCAATCCGCGAAGCTACAGGCAATAAGACCGTCGACTTTTTATTAGCCGATCTTTCGGCGCAAGCGGAGATTCGCCGCCTTGCCCAAGAACTGCTTGCTCGTTATCCGCAGATTCATGTATTGATCAACAACGCAGGCGTGATCAACTGGAATCGTGCTACTACTGCTGATGGCGTCGAGACTGTTTTTGCAGTGAACCATCTTGCCTACTTTCTGTTGACTAATTTGTTGCTTGACCGTATGGCGGCGAGCGCCTCGGCTCGCATTGTCAATGTCGCCTCCGACGCCCACACCTGGAGCCCGTCACATTTGGACGACCTGCAAAGCGAGCGGCAGTACAAACCTTTTCGCGTGTATGGACAGTCAAAACTTTGCAACATTCTCTTCACCCGAGAACTGGCGCGGCGCTTAACTGGAACAAAGGTCACAGCAAACGCCGTTCATCCCGGCGGCGTAGCGACCGGTCTTGGAAGAAACAACGGCTGGTGGGCCAATTTGATAGCTCTCACTTTGAAGCCCTTCATGCTCTCGCCTGAACGAGGCGCAGATACAGTGCTGTATCTTGCCGCCTCGGCTGATATTGACGGAGTTAATGGCAAGTACTTCGCGAAACGGCGGGAAACGCAACCGTCGCGCCTCGCACTAAACGACGAGGAAGCACGACGGTTATGGCGGGTTAGCGCGGAATTAGCAAAGCTGACTGTCTGATCGAGTCGGGGCGCGGCATGCTGCACCCCTGCCAGTTGCGTTCCCAGGCAGAGCCTGGGAACGAGGTCACGCCGGGCGCCCTATGCTAGAAACCTCCAGGCCTTGGACACCCACCCATCATAGTGAAGAGATGCTGCGCCAGGTCCAGGGTTGTGTGATCGTGCAGATAAGGCCCGACAATCTGAACGCCTACGGGTAGACCATTAGCCAGGCGACCAACCGGAACGACAGTGGCGGGTAGGTAACAGGCTCCCGCTGGCGCCATCCACGTGAGCAGCTCCCAATACGGACGTTGTTCTCCATTCACAGAGGCCACCCGAGCTGACATAGGCTCCGAGTGGTCATGCAGAATAGCGGGACACGGCATAACCGGCAACAGCATGATATCCCACTGTTGGAAAAACTCTTCCCAGCGTTTGCGCATTTGCATGCGTCGCTCGTTGTAGCTGAGCCACTCGCGGTGCCGCATCGCCAGGAGGCGGCGTGTTTTGGCAAGCGAAGTGTCGCCAGTGTCGGTCGCATACAGTTCAATCTTGTCACGCGTCGTGCCGCCCGCCAGTGCGGCTTGCAAGAGCGCGAAAAAGGTGTCGGTTACTTTCTCTAAAGAAAACGCTGGACGCGCATCCATGTCCACTGTAGCCCCAGCTTGAGCAAGGGCGCGAGCGGCGTTCTCCAACAAGGTGCGGACGGCGGGTTCGACACGGCAATATGGATCGTCTAGCCACGCGGCGATACGATATTCTTTCAGCGCTTGCCGGCGAGGGGGCGGCAGCTCCAACCGCCACGCTGGCTGCTCCCAGCGATTGGGGCCAGCCATAATCTCCAGCCCGAGTTTCAGATCTTCGATGCTGCGGGCCATCGGCCCCGCAACCGCTAGGTCCGCAAGTGTTAGGGTCCCAGGAGGTCCAGGAATCTGCCCATGGGCCGGCACAACTCCATAGCTTGGTTTATGGCCGACGACGCCAGACATGTGAGACGGCAGACGAATAGATCCGCCGATGTCGCTGCCCAATTCTAACGGCGTCAACCCGCAGGCCAGCGCTGCCGCAGAACCACCGGACGAACCTCCGGGAGTGCGAGTGAGATCGTGGGGATTATTCGTGGTTCCAAAGACGGCGTTGTAACTTTGTAAATCACCGGCATAGATCGGCAGGTTCGTTTTGCCGAAGATGACTGCCCCGGCTTCACGCAAGCGCGCGACCGGCCAGGCGTCTTCTTGCGGGATGAAATTCGCCAGCTCCGGCGCGCCAGAGGTCGTGCGCATCTCCGCTGTTTGGAAGGAATCTTTAATTGTCATGGGAACGCCGTGCAGCGGGCCACGCACTGCCCCGCGCGCCAAAGCAGCATCTGCCGCATCGGCTTCAGCTCGCGCCCGTTCGGCGTCAATCGTCACCACGCTGTTAATGGTTTTATCGAGCGTGGCAACCCTGGCCAGAAAATAGTCGAGCGTTTCTCGGCTCGAAATTTCTCGTTGCCGAATCTTCTTCGCCAAGTCGATAGCTGTCAGATAAGCAAGTTCGGACACAGTCCCCTCCTATTTTGGGCGGTTCATTAACGGTCGTGATCTTTCCTTGACAGGTTTTCAGGCGCCTGTCAAATTTTACGATAAGGGTACGAATTGATTGTCCGGTTCCCCATATCTCACGCGACAGCGAGAGAGGGTGCCACTGCTGGCTTGTCCAGCAGTGCGTGATCTTTTTCGGGGGGAATGACGAGAGCACGAGGGAACTGTCATTATTTCTTTCCTTTCTTCTTCGCCGCCACATACAGCAGGTCACATTCTTCCTCTACGGTTGTCTCTCCTATCGCAAGTCTTCTGATCGTCAGAAAGCGATGCTGAGCGACGACTAGGCCAGCATGAGCTAATAAGCTGGTGATCGTGTCAAGCGAACGTTTTGTGTAGACACCGTGGGCAAACAAGTGCGGCGGATAGGTAGTCATCATCACTCGTCCTTGCTTCTTGATGACGCGAGCGGCTTCACGCAAGGCGACTTCGGCCTCCAGATATCCGAGCGACTCTGGCAAGAGCACGAGATCGAAGCTCGCAGAGGCAAAGGGCAGGGCATGGGCGTCGGCGTGCACTAACGCTTTAAGGCGATAACGCTTCGCTGCTGCTTGCAGCATGGGAAACGACAGATCCAGGCTGACCACAGTGTGGCCCAATTTCTCAAAGTCGCACTCCAATTCGCCAGTGCCGCAACCGATCGTCAGGATTCTACTCGGTCGAGCAAATTGAGAGGCCAGCCACTTTCGCAATACCGGGTATTTGCTGGTAAAGGTAAAGTAACGTGCGTCCCACCCTTGTCGGGCGACCCGCCGAAAAAAGCTGAGCGCCGGACGTCCTCTGAATTTACGCGCCGTTGGCGTTTTCAATCTGTTCCTCCTCGATCATTAAGCCCCGTATTTGCCTAGCGTGAAAATCTCCCATAGTTAATGCCCCCGGGATGCTACGTCCTGCTCATCCTTGCAGCGGGGGTGGACGACAAATGGTGCTCCGCAGCTACGCCTGTCCGAGTTGTGGATTGTTGCTGCTGATTGTAATAGCGCGCCGCAGAGATCCGCCGCTGACGAATTAGGCGGGAAGTCTTTCGAGAGGTCGTCTTTCTCTTGGATACCTCTAATAAACGAAAAGATTGGGGGGAAAAATTCTAGAGAAGCAGAAAAATATCGTGGCAAGAATCGAGATATCCTTGTATATTCTATTCAGGGTTGAGCAAATGCACCAAGAGCAGACAATTCTCATGCATCTTTCAGACATCCATTTTCACCAACTTCGAAGCGGAGGTGTCTACGACCTTGATGTAGATCTTAGAAATGAGCTTGAACGAGATGCTCAAGAGATGCGGAAGAAGTTTCCCTACATCCAGGGGATACTCGTCACCGGAGACATTGCCTTCTCAGGACAGCAGAGAGAATATGAAATAGCTCTCAATTGGCTAAAGTGCATATGTGATATAGTCAAATGTCCGCCTGAGAACGTTTGGACCACGCCAGGAAACCATGATGTCGACCGATCTATAATTGCGAAGAGCCGCACCCTACAAATGTATCATAGAGAACTTCGCTCAAGAGCCCTTGAGTGTGATGCAGAACTGCGACAACTACTCGTCGAAGATGCAGAGGCTGGCCCGCTTCTTTTTCGCCCCCTGCAGGCATACGTTGAGTTCGCATCTAAGTTCGGATGTCAAGTTGACCACAGTTCTCCCTATTGGCAGCACGAACTGAAGCTGAACGATGGATCGACTCTCCAAATACGAGGCCTAACTTCAACTTTGATATCTGACAACTTGGACGACAATGCTCAACACAAATTGGTGCTTGGTAATGCTCAGTGTACTTTATTGCGAAGAGATGGGACTACTTACATGACCCTGTGCCATCATCCTCCGCAGTGGCTTCTCGACCAAGATGCCGTCGAAAGTGCCCTCAATACTCGTGCCCATATACAACTCTTCGGGCATAAACATCTCCAAAGAGTGGATCAGATCAATAATACACTTCGGATCACGGCCGGAGCCGTTCATCCTGAGCGAAACGAGAAAGATTGGAAACCGAGATACAATTACATCTTGCTCTTCGTCAAAGATGAGGGTGGACACCGGACGCTTGAGGTCGATGTTTATCCTCGGGTTTGGAAAGAGAGTGATATTGAAAAGGGGTTCTCTGCCGATTTCAATTCAGACGGATCAGATCATCGCCATTTTTCGCTTCCTCTTGGCCCCTGGACACCACAGTCTTCGCTCCTTCCCGAGCGTATCGTTGCTGAAGAAGTAACAATAAGTGATTCTGCAACTCCTGAGGGGCAAACTAACACAGGAGGTGCCGTGATGGATGATGCAAGACGGCTTGTCTACAGATTTCTTACTCTCCCGTATCATGAAAGAATTGCGATTTCACAGAAACTGCAGTTACTAGAGGACGAAGATAAAGGAGTACAAGATGCAGAGTTATTCAAACGATTCTTCCAGCGAGCGAAAGAACGAATCCTTCTTGAAAAGTTATGGCAGGAGGTAGAGACACGTCATGTTGAAGACAAACGTCTTGAGAATCCATTTGCTGGTCGTTGATGAGGCGGTAGAGCATGCATAAGGATTTTGCTGATTGGTACCGTATCGCTCAGATCGATCCAGACGGATCGTTACTTGAGAGACGCTGGCAAGCAATTGAGATCTTCAGTGAATCAGCCGACGTTACAAGCGTTCTAGAATTATTACGGCTGTTCTACACTAGGCCATCAAAAAATACGAGTTTTCTTGAGGCGTACCGTCAGCCTTTCAAGGAAGTTGATGCGGCTTTCCCAATGCGCAACAACGATCTGGAACTTCAGGTTCTTTCCGGGGCGACACTTGTCCATCTATGGGAGATGGACAAAGAGAAAGTAGAGCTGGCGGACGCCGCTGCGCTAGGCATGGTTTGCACTGGCTATCGACAACTCCGTCAGCGAGTCCTCGTACCCGAAATGGTTCACCGAGCCCAGGAACATCTTTCCGAGCAGTCGGGACGCCTCAGGAACTTGGGTGACGCACCTGAGATTTTAATTGCCACACTCGAGACCGAAGAGAGCCTGGAAAAGTTTCGGAAAGCTTGTACGAGTAATCAAGTCCCCAATCTATCGGCTCCTCTAGATGAATTGGTCGAGCAACTAACCTCGGCAATTGAAACTCTTGCAACTTCCGCTACAAAAGCAATCGACTATTTCACTCATTTGCAGAGACTGCGTCAAGAAGAAAGTAACATCTTGTGGTGGCTCTTTGGAGAGTACAGTCGGGACTGTAAAAGGCGTATGGTGGATCTCGGATTCCCGGCCGTTTGCCTCATTGCAGCAAAAGAACTTGCTGACCTCACTGTAGTTTTGCCTGGCCCACTTGCTTCTCCAGCCTTCCTCAATAAGGTTCTTCATATAGTCAAGCCCAAGGCCTCTGATTCAACGACACTCCAGAAAGCAGTCAATGCTGCTCCGAGAGAATGGAGAGAGCAGTGGATGAGAAAAACTGACGCTAGGAACATTGAAGACCTCTGCCCTGTTCTCTTCGCAATCAAAAAATCTCTTGAAACCGACGGGCCTGATGATTGGGTTCCTGCTTTTGAAAAAACGACTGGACTCAAGGCGAGTGAGTCTATTCCTTCTCTTGATCTTGCCTGCCAAACTTACGAAGAGAACCTATTTGCCCGTGCTGCTAAAACTACTGAGTGAGCCTATGGCCTCTACCATTATTGGGCCCTGTCGTCAGGAAAACTGTAAGGCAGTCATCGACGGCAAATGCCTCGAGGGCTTCAGTGATCTCAAGCAATGTCCTCATTTTTCCCTTTCTGACCATCAAGAGGGTATGCAAGAGGCTGATCCTGAGGTTTCTTTTAGCAATCAATTATCTCCTGCCGAGATGATTGATCTTCCCGATGGGGAAGCTTTGAATCTTGAGGGGGCTAAGGCTATCACCCAAGCCTCCTTAACCCGACTCATCATTTTTGCGGGTGCCCCGGACAGTGGAAAGACGACGCTCCTAACAAGTATTTACGAAAGCTTGCAATGGGGACCTTTCGCAGGATACATTTTTGCTGGCTCACAGACTCTACTGGGATTCGAGCAACGATGCCACTTTGGGCGTATTGCATCCGGAAGAATGACTGCAGATACTGACCGCACTAAACTGAAGCCAGGTCAATATCCTCAGCTTCTGCACTTGCGAGTTCGAGCAGAGGATCTAGTCAGGCCTACGCAAGACTTATTGTTGTCAGATCTTCCTGGAGAGACCTTTCGCCTGGCTAAGGATTCAATGGAAGAATGTAAAAATCTGTCCATCTTACGACGAACAGATCATTTCGTGCTTTTTCTAGATGGCGACAAGCTTTCAAAAAGTGAGAGTCGAGCCGAAGTGATGATCGATGGCTCCTCTCTTCTGCGTAGTTGTCTTGATGCAGAACTGCTTGGAAAGCATTCTCTAGTTGATATCCTATTTACAAAATGGGATATCGTACAGCGCAGCCCCTATAAGAACAAAGCGGAAGAATATACCGCTCTCGGAGAGAAGCAGATGAAAGACCGGTTTGAAGCGCGAGTCAGTCGTTTACGTTTCTTTCGAGTTGCAGCCCGTCCAGACGAGAACAGTACATTATCGTTTGCTCATGGCCTCTCTCAGGTTTTTCCTTCCTGGATTGAAGAAAGTCTACTTTTCTCAGTGACAAACCAAAATGGTAAAGAGCCTCAATGGGCAAGCGAGTTTGACCGCTATCTCATCTCTCGTTTTCCACAAAGATTCATAAGGGAACGTCGATGAGAATCTTCAAACAGTTACTGGTTGGGCTTCCCGAAGTAGGAAAAACAACCTTCCTTGCGGCACTGTGGCACATCGTTGAGTCAGGAGAAATTCCAGGCTCCTTGCGGTTAGAGAAACTGCATGGAGAGCGTGAGCATTTAAATAAAATCCGTAATGACTGGCTTAGCTGCCGCCAAATTGATCGAACAGTTATTGGATCTGAACAACTTGTTTCCATGCAGCTTTCTAATCAGGAGCGTAACAGAATAACCGAGGTGTTCTTTCCCGATATGTCTGGGGAATCCTTCGGGCTCCAGTGGAAAGATAGGGCTTGGTCGAAGGAATATGATCAGCTGGTTCGTGACGCAGGAGGAGTTCTTCTCTTTGTTCATCCTCAGAGGATTACGGAGCCCGTTCGTATAGATACCGCGGCTTCAATTGCGGCTGCAATCGTAACGGAGACAAGTCCAACTGCCTCTACTCAGGACGAATCAATTCCATGGGACGCCAATCGTGCGTCAACTCAAGTCCAGCTTGTTGAGCTGCTGCAATTTCTTGTTGAACGAGTAGAAATCCCCTTCCCCCTTCGTGTTGCTGTGATTGTTTCAGCTTGGGATCTTGTCTCCAACGAAAAAAAATCTCCGGAAGAGTGGCTTGCTAGTCGCCTTCCCCTTCTTGATCAATTCCTGAAGGCTAATCCTGAAATCTTTGAGAGACGAATTTACGGTGTAAGTGCGCAAGGTGGTGATCTTAAAGATGCTAGTGAACTCATCGAGAAACATATATCGTCGCAGCGGGTCGTTATTGTAGGATGCAATTGTAACCAGAATGACCTGACCGAACCTGTAAAATGGCTAATGAGTTAAGCAGGTCCTAGTATGCCCGCTCGTCCGAATGAAATCATTGAAATCCACCAGGCTCTTCATGGGTACTCGGAAGGTCATTGCCTTTTGGAAACGTCTCGGAGTTGGCCCCGTGAGACCGAGCGAGCCTTACTGGTTCTCAGCGATATGTCTGGACCTAGAATGCTCCCGGGTTTCGAGAGTTACTTCACTGGGTATCCGCTTCCAGGCGTTGGCGTTTATGCGTTTGCAAAAACTTGGTATGCCCCAGAAATGGACCGACCTGGATGTGTCTGGACCCACACTTTACTCATTGAAAATGCTGATCTTGCGCGCATCACAAATTTACAGGAGTTAATAGAGCTATTCCGACGACCGCAAAAGGGTCAGTCCTGGTCAGCGTACCGATCCCCACTGACTTTTTCCTTTGCGCTCCCCTCTGGAGATTGGCGCGCGCTTAATGAAATCTCAAGTTCTGCAGCAATAAATACTCTTATAGCTCTCTATGGCTTCCCGGATAAACCTGTCTATATTCCCACCGACTCCTCCGATTGTCATGCTGCGCTTGTTCTTGCTGTTTGGAGTCAGCAATGGCCCCGGCTTCGACGGTCATTTCAGTTTTGTACTGGGGCTCTAGCTAACCGTACAATCAACAGTCAGATTTTTGACTTACAAGTCTTTCCATCTATTCTACTGCGTTCCTTCAACCGGGAGGTGCATAATGCACAGTTTGTTAGATTTGACACCGTACAAGACTCAATAGATCTCCCCCTATGGGTCAAAGTATTGGAGGAAGACCTTTTCACAGAGAAACAAAAACCGTTGCGGCAGTTTCTATGGGAGTTCGGGGCCGACATTGCAGAGGGAAGGTCTGCGTTTCCCAGACTTGTCGAGACCTTCGTGCTCCTCAACGACCAACAACGTCCCCACCTTTTAAGCAGCTTAACTGACTTAATCAGTCGCTACTTTCCGAAAGCGGAAGATGCTACTCGCCTCAAGATGGCAATCTTTGGAGGATTCGTAAACCGTAAGCATTGGCTCCTCCCGAGAGTGACAGAAATTGACTTGCTACAGGAGCTTATAACGACAAAACACTATGAGGCTTTTGACGTGAAAGCCTTAAACTGCGAGAGCCGTGCAAAGATATTGTGGGAAACTGAGCGCGAAGCAGCAAGACATTTTATCTTAGAGTCAAGTGAAACAGACTTGAATCCATTAGGTGAGGCATTTTTCGCAGGAATCTCTGAAGCTATTAACGGAGCTGAAGCATTAGAGTTCCTAAAGTTTCAGCCTAGAGTACTTCAGATCCTTATCAGACACAATTTATCTTTGGCAACATCATTGGAACTGTGGCAAGGATCTCTTGACGAGCAGCGCAGGCTATTAGAAATCATTACAGTCTGTCAAAACATCCCGTTGGCTACGTCGAAATCAATTGTTGGCGCTATGCTTACATCGGGCGTGGAGATGTTAGCGGAACAGGTGGTAAAGCAACTAGGGCCACAAACCATAGATGCGATTTTAGAGTGGTTTGATACATCTACATTAAGAACCCCAGATGAGTTAGGACGAAATTGGAGACAAGTATTAACTAGTCAACCATCGGCACTTCTTGGCTGGTTGTCTGAGGTCAATAACCCACGAGATATAACAGTCGCACTTGTGGCTTGTCTTTTAGATCCGCATTCTCCCGAAGTGCAGCGGTTTGGTGTAGAAGTTTGGCTTCGATTTCTCCCAATGGAGCTAGACAGATTTGACCGAAGGACTTTGATCAAAACAATGGCCTTTTTCCTTGCCCTTTCGTTCAACAACCCGGGGACTAGGGCTGAAGAACTCATTGCCTATGCATTTGCAACTATACATGAAGCAGCAGAAAATGATGAACTGGATTATGATTCTTGGATGCTCTTGAGAGATCAGCTTCCTTCTCTTTCCTGGTGGTCGAATTGGGATAGGTGTGAGCGATTAAGACGTACATTGATTGAGCGATTCATACGCTACGAGTGGTCGGTTGAACAATTTCTACGGTCGACAGAATATGAAGAACTATTTCAGAAAATTATCGAGAGTTGTAAAGCGACAACTTCTGGAAGGAATTTTTTGAGAGAAATTGCTAGACTCGTTGCTCATGGAAAGATTCATATCACTGATGTTCAGAGATCAATGCTAACCTCTTTCGTTTGAGTGACGGAACTTTGATAGTGTAGGGTTTGCGAGATGAAAAGGAGGAAAAAGGTGCCCCAGGAGCATCCCTACATTGAAAGAAACGGTCAAGAAGTCTTACCGTTGGGGCGCAGGTCGGAGTGGTACGTGCTCCGAGAGGACTGCATTGCCAAGCTTCGTGCATACTTCCTGAGCCCGTGCCTGTCGTATCTGTTCAACAATTTTGAGTCCAAAGATTTTTCCTGCAAGAAGCGCGATTTCTATTCACTCAAGAATTCGTGAGTGAAGTTGGTAGACTGGATGAAGCAGGGTGGGAAGTAAGGCCTTGGGATAGCTTCTTGATACATACCAGCAATCTTGACTCTTGCTTTTCTATTACGACTGGTGAAGAAAAGACTAGGAAAGAGTTTGATGGCGCAAATTACAATCGAAGTGCCCGATGCGCTTGTAGCGCAGCTAACAACGGTTCAGGATCACCTGTCTGACGTGCTGGTGCGTGGGTTATCCGGATCTTCCACGTTGCTCAACGAAGCGTACCGCTCAGTCTTGGCGTTTCTGACAAGCAATCCTTCTTCTGAGGAGATACTGAAATTTAAGCTGACTCCACAGATACAGGAACACATCAGTGATCTGCTAGAGAAGAATCGCACGGGTCATTTAACCAAAATGGAAGAGATTGAACTCGACGAATATGGATACATCAACCGACTTGTTTCAGGTTTGAAAGCCCGAGCCCTGAAGGATCTCAGAGCTGCCTCGTAATAGCAAAGTCACGCATCTCACCAGCTTTACGTGTTGCAGTTCTTAAACGCGCTCAGGGACGCTGTGAATACTGTCAGGTCCCCGAGGAGTCAGAACTGACCGACTATGAGGTCGATCTCATCATCGCAGAACAGCACGGCGGAGAAACGGAACTGGGAAATCTCGCCTACGCGTGCTTCGAGTGCAATCATTACAAAGGTCCAAATCTGACCTCGATTGATCCACACAGTAGTGAAGTCGTGCTCTTATTCAATCCTCGCATGCAACAATGGAACGCACACTTCTTTCTGCAAAGTGATGGCGCAATTCTCCCTCGTAGTGCCGTCGGTCGCGCCACTGCCCGTTTGCTTCATTTCGATGACGATTTGAGAATACGACAACGTGCGGACCTCATTGCTGCCGGAAAGATGACTGCTTTATTGCCAGGATCCTTGCTCCTGAGGGTGCACGCTATTGGTTATTGTTACCGCCTGTGCCTCTTCTTTTGGGCATAGGTCTCCCGACCCTGCTCCTTATATCGCTTTGCAGTTGACTGTATCTCTAGGAACGAACTCTAACACCAATATGGGGATGTAGCGTCTGAGGGCACTACACAACTCATGGGGACTCATTCGGCTGCGAACTGCAATAGTGAACATTAAGACATCGATCGCGTGCGGCGGAACAATTCGACAGGGTTTGCCACTATATGGCAACTCTGCTTGACAGTGCTGTCTATGGTTTTCGTGCAGAAAAGCCGTGTTTTCTGTGTTCCTCGGAAAAATTCAGAGAGATTTCTCCAAAGGTCTGCGGCATACGCCTTGCTCTACCTCTTGCATCCTTAAGCTGTAGCCTGAACCCAGAGCCGCCGTTGAAAATCTGCTTTACCAAGACGGAACGCAGCGGTCGGCGACAGAAACTACATAAAGAGAGGGTTGAGGTGGACCAAGTACAATCGTCACAATCACCGCCAGTCGTGCACTTTGACGCCTATTGGCTGGATTACGCGAATGAGCAACTCTGGCGAGGAAAACAGCTGGTGCGGCTTACTGGGAAGTCCTTTGCCGCGTTGTGCTATTTGATTGATCACGCTGGGCAGCTCGTCCGGAAAGATGACTTGTTCCTGGGCGTTTGGTCTGGAACGATCGTCAGCGACTCGACGTTAACCTCGTGCATCAAAGAGTTGCGTAAGGCGTTGATGGATGATGCGAAAACCCCTCGTTACATCGAAACGATTCATCGGCGTGGATACCGGTTTATTGCTTCCCTCTCGTCCTCTTCAAAAGACCACAGGCCGCAAGCAGACCGCAATCAGTCGCAAGAAGCGGCGCCTCATTCTTCTTTACCCGCGACTTCCAGCTCGCCGCCCACTGATTTCGTAGGGCGAGACGCTGAATTGCGACAGCTGCACAGTTTGTTAGCGAGGGCGGTGCAGGGTGAACGACAAATGGTCTTCGTGACCGGCGAACCGGGCATCGGCAAAACCACGGTAATAGAAACGTTTCTGAAGAGCCTAGAGACGAGAGAATGGAGACTAGGTCTCTCTCCCGGCGTCTCAGGCTTTCAGCCTTCAGTCTCTCGTTTTTGGTTGGGCCGCGGTCAATGCATCGAACACTATGGAGCGGGGGAAGCCTACATGCCGGTGCTCGAAGCGCTCAGTCGGCTCTGTCAGGAGAAGGAAGGAGGACAATTAACTGCTTTACTTCATCGTTATGCGCCCACATGGCTTGTGCAAATGCCCGCTCTACTCCACGACGCAGAACTGGAAGCGCCGCAAAGAAAAACGCAAGGCGGCGGCCGCGAGCGCATGCTGCGGGAAATGGCCGAAGCGATAGCAGTATTGACGGTGCAGCAGCCCTTAGTCCTGGTGTTGGAAGACTTGCACTGGAGCGACTACTCCACGCTAGAACTGCTTGGCGCTCTGATGCGACGCCGTGAGCCTGCACGGCTGCTGGTGATCGGCGCATATCGACCGGCAGATCTCACTATGAGTGAGAATCCGTTGAAGAGGATCAAGCAAGAGTTGCAACTTCACCAGCACTGCCGAGAGCTTCACCTTCCACCGCTGAAAAAAGAAGAGGTCGCAACCTATCTCTCGCTACGATTTCCTGGTCTGCAATTGGCCGAGACGCTCGGGCCGCTTCTCCATCAGCGTACGGACGGCAATCCCTTATTTATGGTCAATATAGTGGATTCTTTGGTAACCCAAGGAATGCTCGTACAGCAAGGCGGACGATGGCGACTCATAGACGGATTCAGAGAAGAGAGCATCTGTACGCCCGAAACTGTTCGTCAGATGATTGAACAGCAAATCGAACAGCTGACCGTGGAAGAACAGACAGTATTAGAGGCGGCAAGTGTGGTGGGAGCAGAATTTTCGACAGCCGCGGTGGCCGCCGCAATAGCAAAAGAGGAGCGATGGGTGGAAGAACGGTGTGAAAAACTCGCACGGCGGGGTCAATTTCTGCGCGGGCTTGGCGTGGGAGAATGGCCGGATGGGACGCTCGCGGCGCGCTATGGCTTTACTCATGTGCTTTATCGCAGCGTGATTTACGATCGGCTCAGCGAACTCCAATGCCTACGCTTCCATCGGCGGATCGGCGTCTGGGAAGAGACAGCGTACGGAAACCGCGTCGAGGAGCGAGCCGCAGAACTGGCCGTGCATTTTGAGCGGGGACGGGAATATCGCCGCGCCCTGTGTTATCTGCGTCATGCAGGGGACACGGCGTCTGCACGCAGTGCGCCTCAGGAAGCAATCCGGCATCTGACCAAAGCCCTGGAGTTACTCAAGACGCTGCCGGAGACGCCGGAACGCGCACAGCAGGAACTTGGTCTGCTTGTCGCCCTAACTGTACCGCTGATCGCCGTCAAAGGTTATGCAGCTGCGGACGTAGAAGCCGTCTGCCAGAGGGCGCATACGTTGTGTCAGCAGCTCGGGGACCTTCCCCAGCTCTTTCCTGTACTCGGTGGGCTCCAGGCTATATATCATAATCGTGCAGAGTTCCCGACGGCCTTTGCACTTGCAGAACAGATGTTGCGTCTCGCCCAGCGGCAGCAGGAGCCGATACTACTGCTCTGGGCGCACTATGCCCTGGGATTCACGTTGGCGCGGCAAGGCGAGCTGGTCGCAGCCCGCACTCATCTTGAACAGAGCCTGGCCTTCTACGAGCCCCACAAGCCTGGGGGCTATGGCTACGTGCAGGACCCGGGCGCGACTGGTCTCATGCTTTTGGCTCATGTCCTGTCCTTGCTCGGTTACCCGGACCAGGCGCGGGAGAAAAGCCAGGCGGCGCTCGCTCTGGCCCGAGAGCTGGTTCATCCCTATACCCTGACCTTAGTGCTTGGGCTGGCGGCTGAACTGCATGGAAGGCACGGCGAACGCTGGGAGGCACAGGAGTTGGCGGAGGAGGCGATTGTCCTCGCGCGCGAGCACGGGTTTTCACTGCGAGTCGCCGTGCACACGTTCTACCAGGGCTGGCTGCGGGTCATGTGTGGAGAGACGGACACCGGGCTCGCCCAGATGCGCCAGGAACTCCTGACCTTGCAATCTATGGGGGCGCAGCGAGGCTGGCGACTGGTCCGATTGGTTGAAGCGTACGGACAAGCGGAGCGCAGCGAAGAAGGATTCCACCTTGTCTCCAAGGCTCTAACGGCTGTAAGTGAAACCGGGGAGCGTTGTGAAGAGGGAGAACTCTATCGGCTGAAGGGCGAACTCTTGGTGCAGGCGGCGCACGCAGCACACAGCAGGAACGCCATTCCAGGTCTGTCACGTATAGTGGTGGAGCCGACAGGCGCTGTGACAAAGAGCGCTTGCAGAAAGAACCTGAGGGTGCAGACGCATGTCAGTTTGTGAGGCGCCGGAGACCTGCAGGTGACGACGCTGGCGAGGTCGGAAGATCTACACGAAGCAGCAAGCGCCACGTCATAGAGTACACAAATGTCGCATTATGTGATTTAGTCTTTTTCCATTCCCGCAAGCACCTCGGCGGCGGACGCCCGCACTTGTGGATTGTCATCGTGAGCAGCGAGGTGGGAAAGAAGTCCTTCCACGTTCGGGTCTTTCTGCACGCGCCTTCCTAACTGTGCAATCGCTTCGACGCGCAGAGAAAGCTCTGCCGAGCTTACGGCGGTTTGCATTAATGTCTCCACAGGCATGGCGGCAAGTTCTGCTTGCCTATCCGCTGCGGCTTCGCTTTGAATCGTCGAGAATTCAGTGGACCGCGTCGCCTTCGACTGTTCAGCTGATAAATGAAGAGATCCTGGCGGTCCGCTTGCTGTTCTTGATGTGATCCAGATGTCGGTTAGCTTAGCGCCTTCTTTTGTTGGGGTGTAAAAGAGCAGAAAACTTCTCTCCCCGAGAATACGCCGCAGAGCCTCAGGCGTCGGAAGAGCCGTGAACTCCACCGACACTGGCGTTTCCTCAGCCTGACCGTTCAGCCAACGAACGCGCGCCCCGCTCAACCGGCTGATCTCCGCCATCACTTGCTCCAGGGAGGCGGCGTTAATCTGGGTGGACAGCTTTCCGTCTTGTACTGAGATTAGTCCGGGAGCAAGGTTAAGGGCATACACAGCGCCCGCGGGGCTCGCTTCCAAGGCGAGACACAATAAAAGGCTCATCAGCCGATAGCTTAACGTCTGGTGAGATCTTCTTGCTAAAAGCGATGCATATCTCATTCTTTTCATCGATAAATGGAATGATGGCGACATAGCTTTGACCGCTTCTGTCTCTAGAATAGACAGCTCTCTGTAAGGGGGCGCGAAACTCCGCGCCCCCTCGATTCGAGCGCCAGCTAGCCTTGATTATCGATGCAGATGACGTGCATTGAGGTGTCGTCAATGGTGAGGTTCAAGTCGGCGGCTCCCACCTTCCGCCCCAAGCAGTAGAAAGTGTGAGTGCCTGACAGGCTAGGAATAAAGCAAGTGTCCGCAATCACCATTTTGTCAACATCATCAATATTGCCCGCGTCCTGTTTCGTATCAAAACGGCGCACACAACCGTCAGTAGTGGAGAGCGCGAGGTTATTGGTTGCCGCATAGCGATAGTTATTATCACTGTTCGGATCGACCGGGACACTGGCTGTGGAGGCGCACGTCACTTCGCAGTGAAAAATCGAACCCGCCGGGATTGTCACTGACGTAGAGAGTAATTGTTTCCACGAAGCGTCCACATTAACGATAACGTCGGTGGTCGTCTTAGCACCGTCGATAACGGGCTCAACCGCAAGCGCGGCGGATGGGGCCATAACGAGGCTCAGCCAGAGTAATGAGTGGTATACTTTGCTCATGTGTTTCATAACTTTTTCTCCATACGAGACCTTTGTAGTGTTGAGTGGCGTCAAGCGGGGCATGCCCCGCCTGATTAGTTCTTTTCCGCTTGTTGAGTTCGAGAAGTTTCACTCATAGGTCTTTCCTTTCTGCAAGGAGAAACAATCGTGCTTCTTCTGCTTGCAATGTTTTGTTGACTACGTACATGTCACCGAGGTTGCAAATTGACCGGAGCGCTCTAGTCTTTTTGGCTGTTTGCTAAGTGAGTCGCACGAGGCCCTGAAATGTTCACAGCGGGTGAGTCAAGAGACATTTGGCTGTGACAACGTCTGTCCAAGCGCTGCTCGTTTACCTTCCTGCGAGCAGGAGTTGTTTAAGCCGGCGCTTCGCATTGAACATCCGCGTCCGCACGGTCGGAGCTGGGCAACCCGCCATATCAGCGATCTCCTCGCCGGAGCAGCTTGCGCCATACGTCAATTGCAAGACTTCACGGTGCGACGGTGAAAGCTGTTGGAAAGCCTCGTGCAGGAAATGGAGCTGCTCCTCTTGCAAAAGAATCTGCTCGGGGCTCTCGCCAAGATTATCTTCTTGTATCTGTAGACTTTCGACATCAGAAAAAGACGCTTCGGCATGGCGCCGTCGCGCAGTAAGAGCCTTAAACCGAGCGATGCCTAAGATCCAGGTCGACGCTCGACTCAGACCGCGATAAGTCCCAGCGCTTTTCCAAACTTCTAATAATACCTCTTGCGCCAGGTCTTCGGTCTTCCGAGGATCGTTGAGCTGCAAGGTGAGAAAGCGACAGAGGCGTGTGTGGTAACGCTGGTAAAGTACAGTGTAGGCCGCTGTATCGCCGCCAGCTACTTGCCGGAGTAAGGCCTCATCGGTGAGACAAAAACCAGAACCCATCATGACAATCCTCCTCGTCAAAACGAGCCATCTGCGAACGAAAGAGAGGGTAGGCGCCTACGGCAAAAAAGTCGTGGGAAAGTTGTGGGAAAATTGTGGAAAAGTTATGGTCACGAAGAGGAGCGAACCTTTTCAGGTGCGCCGTCAAAACCGCGGCTCTAGAGAGGAACGACGCCGTTCCTTCTCTCATGGAGGCTCTTGGCGCCGTGTGCAGCTAACGACGCGGCGGATTCGGTTGCAGTAGTGGAGCCAGAATGGATAGGTGAGGCCAGCCGTTCCCACAGCCTACAGCGTCGGCTATCATCTCGAATAAATTTTGCCCCTGCACGTTGAGGAGCTAACCCTATGCCTGAAGACCACCCTCATATTGAAACAATCAAGAAGTATTATCATGGCTGTAACACTGCCGATGCGGAGTTGATCAAGTCCACGTTTACGAATGATGTGGTGCACTACTTCACGCATCACAAGCCGGTTCGTGGCGCGGAAGCCTTAGCGGCGTATTGGGTGAAGATGCAACCGCGCGTCAACGGTTTCTGGGCCGTTGATCACGCGCTCGTGCAAGGCGACGAAGCCGTCATTGAGTGGACCATGCGTTGGACGCCGGCAGGACAGAAAAAACCACAGCTGGTGCGCGGCTCAGAGTGGTACGTGTTTCGAGAGGGCCGCATTGCCGAGATTCGCGCCTACTACCTGAACCCGCGCCTGCCCTATCTGTTCACCAATTTTGAATTGGAAGATTTTCCCTACAAAAAGCGCGAGTTCTATACGCTCAAGGATTGACGGCGTTTCCACTCTTTCTCTTGCTTTTTCCCGTTTTCGCGGAGTAAATAGGGAGGACGGAGCGAAAAAGGAGGACAACCAATGCCGTCAGTTGAGGCCTTCGTGCAAGATTTGCGAGTCTATATTAAAAAAGAAGACGAGAAACCGCTGCTTGGTCCAGGTTTCTCCAAAAGCGTTCTGAATGGAGAACTATCTCGTGAACAGCTGAAAAAATGGGCGCTCAATCTCTTTTACCTGACTGGTCAACACATTCGCGCCTTTGGTGGAATTTTCATGAATACCGGCCTGAGTCCTCTGGACCAGAAGATTCGCCGTCATATCGTCGAAAACCTGATTGATGAGGAAACGATCATGGGACGCGGCGACGATGCGCACTGGATGTTATCCATGCGTCTGGCCAAAGCGCTAGGCGCGACGGATGAAGAAGTGCTACATCCGGTAGTATCAAAGGAAGCGGTAGAGTACGTGCGCTGGGTGATTGAACTCGGCAGAAAAGAATATGGCTTGGTGACGCTGGCGGCAATGTCGATCGGCGGGGAGATGCGCAGTGATAGTTCTATGAAAGGATTTGTTAAGGCGCTCAAGGAAAAATATCAGCTGAGTCGTGAAGACCTCGAATTTTTCTACGCCCACATGGGTGAGGCTGAGGCGCATGGCGAGCCAGTATTCGATATGGTGCATGAATATGCCATCACGCCGGAGCGACAAGCGAAGATTCGCGAGAACATCAAAACCTGGTGCGAAAAATTCAGCGCTGCTCAGGAAGGCGGCTATCGTGTGGCGATGGGATTGGATAACGGCGTGCAGGTGGATTTAGCGTAAAAGAATGACATCATCATTGTTCTACTGGTCGCCTTTCGACAGGTTCACGGTGATCAGTAGGTGACAAAAACTCTTCGTGCTGAGCCTGTCCAAGCACGACTTTGAGGAGCCCACAACTGAGAAGGAGGGGTAACCAATGTATGATCTTATTATCGAAAACGCTCGTATTTGCGACGGTACGGGCAAACCGAGTTTTCATGGTAACGTCGCGGTCAAAGATGGCCTGATTGCCGCCGTCGGCAAAGGCAATGGCGAAGCAGCGGCCAAGAAGATTAATGCGGATGGCCAGGTGCTAGCGCCTGGGTTTATTGATCCGCATACGCACTACGATGCGCAAGTGGCGTGGGACCCAATGGTGACGTGTTCATCGTGGCACGGCATTACGACTGTCGTGATGGGGAACTGCGGCGTTGGCGTGGCTCCTGTGCGACCGAAATCGCGTGACATTGTCATGTGGGATCTGGTGAACGTTGAAGCTATTCCTTTCGATGTGATGCAGCGCGGTATTGACTGGCAGTGGGAAACCCATGCGCAATATCTCGACGTCTTACAAAAACGCGGCATGGGCATCAATATCGCTTCGATCGCGGCGCTTACGCCCTTGCGCCATTATGTCATTGGCGAAGAGTCCTTTGAGCGTGGGGCGACGCCGGAAGAAATCGTTACGATGCAAAAAGTCTTTCGCGATGCGATCCGCGCCGGCGCGTTTGGCTTGAGTTCCACGGTTCTTAATAACCACATTGGTTTTGAAGGGCGTCCGCTCGCGTGTCGCAACGCCAGCCGTGAGGAACTGGCGGCGCTCTGCCAGGTGCTGCGCGAAGAAGGGCGCGGCGCCATTGAGATTGCGCTGACCGGCACGAACATTGGTCAAGTCTCTGATGACGAATATGATCTGCTGAAATTCTTGGTGGATGAAAGCCAGCGGCCGGTCACCTTCTTGGCGCTGTTCAACAAGCCTGGCAAGCCGGAGTCGTATCTGGAAGCCGTTGAGAAAATCCAGCCAATCCTCGCTTGGAACAAGGCGGTGCCCCAGGTGACCTGTCGCCCGTTGCGCATTCAATTCAACATGCGCAATCCTTTCATCTTCGCCATTTTCTCCGCCTGGCACGGTGTGTTTAACAAAAGCGTCGAAGAACAGATGAAGATTTATGGCGACCCTGGATTCCGCCAAACGTTCCGCGAAGAAATGGACCGTCGGCGCATTTTTGCGGGCCAGTGGGGACGGATGACTGTCCTCGATGCAAAAACTCCGGAAGTGCAGGAGCACGTCAAGAGCAAGAAGACGGTTGCGCAAATCGCTCGCGATCAGGGCAAGGATCCCATTGATGCTTTCCTTGATCTCGCTATTGCAGATCGTCTTGAGATCATGTTCGATCTGCAAGCCTTGAACTTTGATCTGGAAGGCGTCAAAAACCTGGTATCCGATCAACGCTTTCTGATTGGCCTGTCCGACGGCGGCGCGCATGTCGATATGCTGTGCGACGCTGGTTATGCCACGTATTTGCTCGGTCGCTGGGTGCGTGAGTATCAAGTGCTCTCGCTCGAGGAAGGCGTGCGACGACTAACCTCCGTGCCTGCGGACTTCTTCGGGATTCCGAAGCGCGGACGTATTGCTCCAGGATTGGTGGCGGACCTGACGCTCTTCGATCCAGACACCATTGACGCAAAAGATCCAGAATATGTGTGGGATCTGCCCGGCGGCGGCAAACGATTCGTTGCAAAATCGAAGGGGATCACGTCAACGATCGTGTCGGGGCAAATTCTCTATCAGAATGGTGAGTATCAAGGCGGATTGCCGGGGAAGGTGCTGCGCAGCTACGACGCGTAGCGGAAGAAAATTCACATCTGACGCAACACGGAACACGGAAAGAATACGGCGCTATTTGTCCTGCGTGTCTCGTGTTGCGTAGTCACACGTTGTGGTCAACAGTCTCTGTTGACCATTTCGTATTCTTGAGCGAAGGGAACGACAAGCTCTCCAGAATGGAGAGTAGCCTTCTTTAAGAATCGCGTCCGCGAGTCGTTTCCAAATACCGAACAGCTTGTTCCATGTTGCCTTCCCGCCGCACGGACGACCGATTGGGGTCATGAGACACAACACGGTCTCGTCCGAGACTTTTGGCTGCATAGAGCGCCTCGTCTGCTTGGGCAAGGAACTGGATGGAGTCCGTTGGGTTTCCTTCTTCTAGGCTTGTGACGCCGACACTCATGCTGATGCAAAACGAACCTGACGGAGGAGAAAAAGATAGCGCTTTCACTGCAATGCGGAGTCGTTCCGCCGCGACTGTTGCCTGCGCCATATTGGCGTCGCAAAGAAGGATGACAAATTCTTCTCCTCCATACCGTGCAACTACGTCACTGGTGCGGCTGTAATGCAGTAAAGTCTGCCCGACCTCTTTGAGGACCTTATCGCCGCAGGTGTGCCCATACGTATCGTTCACTTTTTTGAAGTAGTCGATGTCGCACAACAAGAGAGCTAACGAATGTCCGTGGCGCGCAGCGCGCTGCCATTCTTCTTGGAGGCGTTCGTCAAAATGACGACGGTTGGCGAGGCCTGTAAGGGTATCTTCCCGAGCCAGATGCTCTAACTGAATCTGTTG
>JACXTT010001750.1_pt1 | contig 35669 bp, 31 predicted proteins | sample 9270951 | NCBI WGS metagenome assembly JACXTT01 (sample SAMN15532306, study PRJNA645909) | rock metagenome | isolation source: weathered quartz diorite | place: Puerto Rico | collected 2017-06-21 | reverse complement strand
TTGAGCCGTTGCTGCGGGACCTTTGATCACGCAATACTCCGTTGAGCCGTGAAAAGGCGGGCGCACAGGTCCCTCATTGACTGTAAAAGTAAATCACCCCAGCGTCAAGGCCCGACGTTACTGGGCGGTGGTGCCGGCGGCGGGCATCGGAACGCGCATGGCAGCAGAGCAGCCCAAACAATACCTGACGCTGCGCGGAAAATGCGTCATCGAGCACTGTCTGGACCGTCTCTCTTCGCATCCCAAAATCAGCGGCATCGTGGTGGCGCTAAGGCAAGACGATAGCGAAGCCGCGAACCGGCTAGCACGCCCGGCATGGAACGGAAAACCTCTCTACCGTATCGCAGGCGGTGAACAGCGCTGCCACTCGGTATTAAACGCCTTGTCGCGGTTGGCGGACATCGCAGCGGGCGATGACTGGGTGTTGGTGCACGACGCGGTACGGCCATGCCTGCGGCACTCGGACATGGATAATCTCATCAACACGCTGGCGGAACATCCCGTGGGCGGCTTGCTGGGTGTACCGCTCTCCGATACGATCAAGTGCGTGGCGGCGGATCATCGAGTGATTGACACAGTCAACCGCACGCAACTGTGGCGCGCCCTCACTCCGCAGATGTTTCGTCTCGCCGCGCTCAGCCGCGCGCTGACCGAGGCGATTGAGAAAGGCATCGAAGTAACCGATGACGCGGCGGCCATGAGTCTTGTCGGTGCGGCACCGGTCATGATCGAGGGACACGCCGACAACATCAAGATCACCCGTCCCGAGGATCTAGCCCTCGCGGAATTTTATCTCGCCCGACAAGAGCAATCGTTATGAGAATCGGCCATGGTTATGATGCGCACGTCCTCACCCCCCGCAGAAGATTGGTGCTGGGCGGAGTGGCAATCCCCTATGAGCGGGGGCTGGCCGCGCACTCCGACGGCGACGTACTTATCCATGCCCTCTGCGATGCGCTGCTCGGCGCGGCGGGTCTCGGCGATATCGGCCGTCATTTCCCCGATAGCAACGCGCAATATAAAGACATAGACAGCCGCATCCTGTTACGTCAGGTGCGCGAGTTGCTAAACGAGCGCGGATTCGATGTTGCCAATGTTGATACGACACTTATCGCGCAGGCGCCCAAGTTAGTAGCGCATTTTGACGCGATGAAAATAAACCTCGCGAGCGATCTGAATATCCCGCCTGAACACATCAACATCAAGGCCACCACGACCGAAGGGATGGGATTCACTGGCCGCGGCGAAGGCATTGCCGCACATGCGGTGGTGTTGCTTGAAGGCAGGGAAAAGCTTACTCATAAATCAGTAACTATGACTACACTTCCCGCTATGTCCCCGCCCCCTATAGAGGGGGCGGGATAGATACTCTGTTCCAGGTCAAGCATTTTCAAAACCCCTCTCACGAGGGGCTTTTTTTATCCGGAGTAATACCGGCGTTGCTCCACTCTGACCCTGATTACTCCCGCTTCGCGGCGGCTTTATAAACCGCGTTGCGCTCTCGCTTTCCAATGGTGACGACTACCACAACAAGCTCGCCGTCGCGGACTTCATAAACCAAGCGATAACCCACACTCCGAAGTTTGATTTTGAATCTGTGTTTATGGCCTGACAGCTTCGACGCTGGAACACGCGGATTCAACAAGCGTTCTTCCAACTTCTTTTTGAACTGTTCCCGCACGCTGCTATCGAGTTTACCCCACTCCTTCAAGGCTTCCTCTTTGAAAATGAGGTTATAGCTCACTGAGCTTAACTTTGATTTCAGCCTGGCCCGAACGGGCATCGGCAATAGCGTTCAGTTCGATGTCTTCCAGCCTGTCCATAAGCGCCTCGTAGGCTTTCGCCGGGACACAGTAGAAGGCCGGCTCGTTGCGGTTGAGAATCGCCACCGGAAAACCGTCACCGGCAGCAACGGTGCCCATTGGGTTCTTCTTCAATTCCGAAACGCTCGCGGTTGTCTCCGCCAATATTACATTCGCCATGATGTCCTCCGATGCTCTAAATAGTACTAATAATAGTACTATTTAGAGGTCTTTACTAGCGTTCCCAGCTCATGTTTTTCAGCACGTAGAGCTTGATCTACGGAACAAGGTCCAAGCCTTAAAGGTAGGTTCATGCTGCCTCTACTTTGTGTGGCTGATCTCGCTGCGAGACCCATACAACAACTTGCTCGAATGTGTCGGGCTCTACCCTAGCCTCTGAACTTGAAAACTATTTCTTTGTTACGTAAACAACCAGCCCCTCTGTTACGAGATCAATAAATTGTTCACTGTATCCAAGCTCCTTAAGCTCCCACTTAAAGGAGTTAACCAATTTGGCTTTTTTATATACTCCCAATTTATGTTGTTGTTTGAATTGCCTGGCCTTGAATAAAGTCTCTTCAAGCAGGTTCGTTAACCTCTTTTGAGAAATTTTTTTTTCGCTATCCTTCTCCATAGCAGGCGGATAACGTTTAGCCAACTCTTGCGCGAGTCCCTTGGAAAAAGCATCTACCTCTTTAGTCGAAAACGCTGTTAATATTTTCATTGTCAATTTCCATTACCCCAAGTGTAAGAAACTATACATAGCGACATAAATCGTAGCGAGCGGCTTTCAGGCGGGGGCGGCGGAGCACAGGAACCGGAGTGTACATAGAAGTACATGAGGATTCCGAGCACCGCACGCACCCGCATCAAAGACGCGCAGTAGATTTATGTCGCTATGTATAATTTGATTTGACGCCCCTCCCCTCATTACAATGCAGCAAGCTGTAGACGGCGCGCGGCCACTCCTGCGTTTTCTGATTATAGTTTGGTAATGGCTTATGTTAAAGCAGCTTTTCGCTCAATTACTTCGAAACAAACATCGGCCAAGGCCGATACAGCTCTTGCCTGGCAAGAGGAGGTTACCCGCGGTTAACGACAAGCTCCAGCAAGCCCACACATTCTACAAATCGGGAGAATTCGATAAGGCGGCGCAGTTGTGCAGAAATATCCTTGAAACTGACCCTAGCAATAGTGCTGCGTTACAGCTACTCGCTCGCATACTGGCTCAGCAGGGAAACCTCGAATTGGCCGAACAGCATCTAAGAAACGCTATTACCTCGCATATGGGTCGCGCTGACCTCCACGTTGACCTGGGTAATGTTCTAAAACTACAAAACCGGACAGAGGAGGCGCTAGACGAGTACCGCCGCGCCTTAACCTTCGAGCCGCAGAATCTCCTGGCTCATCATAATCTCGGCCTGATACTCAAGCGGCAGGGCAGTATTGCCAAGGCCCTCGCGTCTTTCAGGCAAGCCTTTCAGATAGACCCCCTCTTTGCCAATAATTTTGAGCAGCTTACGCTGTGCCTGATAGGCGAGGATAAATTTGAAGAGGCCGCCACGCTGTTACGTCAGGTCATCGAAGTCAACCCTAACCTGGCTGAAGCCTACGATGCGTTGGGATTCGTATTGCAACATCAAGGGTTTTTTGATGAGGCAGTCTCTCATTTTGAGACCGCAGTGGCTCTAAAGCCCGATTACGCACAAGCTTGGTCAAATAGGGCCATAGCCTTACAGGATATGACTAAACTGCCGGAAGCCCTCTCCAGTTACGATAAAGCCCTCGCTCTTAAGCCGGATTTTCCCCAAGCACAGTGGCACAAATCTCTAGCACACCTGCTCATGGGCGATTACGAGCGGGGTTGGTCTGATTATGAGTTGCGCCTTATGAGTCAGGATCCACCACCTCGTAACTTCCCCTACCCCCGGTGGGATGGCTCTTCACTCAAAGACCGCACCATCCTCGTTTATGCCGAGCAGGGTTTAGGCGATGAAATCATGTTCGCGTCCTGTCTGCCCGATATTATCTCCGCAGCCAACCACTGTGTGATTGAGTGCGCCCTAAAACTGGAGCCGATCTTCAGGCGCTCGTTCCCTGGCGCCATCGTCCATGGCGGTGAGCAACATGCCGATTACGCCTGGTTATCCTCAGCACCCCCCATTGATGTTCAGATCCCTATAGGCAGTTTGCCCTTACACTATCGTAAAACCCTGCACGATTTCCCGCAGCGAGCTTATCTCAAGGCAGACGAAGACCGGGTTCGGCATTGGCGCGATAAGCTGAACTCTTTAGGCCCCGGCTTGAAGATAGGGATTTCCTGGCAGGGAGGAACAAAAAAGACCCGTAGCCGGCTACGTTCCATTGCGCTTGCGGACTGGCTGCCTATTTTAAGCCAGGAGAATGTCCATTTTATAAGTCTGCAATACACCCCCTGCGAGGAAGATCTTGCGAAACTACTGACCGAACACCGCATAATCGTGCAGCACTGGCCGGAGGCCATTACCTCCTATGATGAAACAGCGGCCTTGGTGTGCGCATTGGATTGGGTGATTAGTGTGTCTACCGCAGTCATTCATTTGTGCGGCGCTTTGGGCAAGCCGGCTTGGGTAATGCTGCCGTCCAATCCAGAGTGGCGTTACGGGATTAGTGGTGCGAAGATGCCTTGGTACTCCAAGATCAGGCTGTTCCGCCAAACAATCCCGGGCAACTGGACAGAGGTTATCGGGGATGTGGCATATAATTTGCTGAATCTAAGCCGTGAGGCAACAGTCGAATACTGAGGAAATGCCATGTCATACAGCCGCGCCAACCCCAGCGCTCGTTATCTGTCACTACTGACCCAATACCGTAGCTTACATACCGAGGGGGAGAAGCTGCTTGGTCTCCCGCCTGAAAAAACTTTTCCTGGGCTGAGCCTACCGGCCCAGGCATCTAGAATCAAAAATCTTATTAATCGCAGCGGGGCTGAAACCATTCTGGATTACGGCAGCGGGAAAGGCGCTCAATATAACCCTATGCCAATTCGAGCCGAAGGGATTGGGGAATGGCCCAGTATCATTGATTACTGGGACATTGATGAGATCCATTGCTATGACCCGTGTTATGAACCCTATAGCACCCTCCCTCAGGGGAAATTTGATGGCGTAATTGCTACTGACGTCCTAGCACACTGTCCCGAAGAAGACATTGCATGGATACTTGGGGAGATGTTCAGTTATGCCAAGCTTTTCGTATATGCCAATATTGCCTCCTATCCCGCCATGAAACACCTGCCTACAGGTGAAAATGCGCACTGCACAATACGCCCCGTGGAGTGGTGGCGCGAACAGCTCTCCAAAACCTCTAAAAACCACCCCGATATCGTATGGGAAGTGTGGATTGAGACGCTGACCAAGAGTGCTGAGGGTATACGAAAACAGGAGCAACAGCTAACCGGCCCGTAAGCCACTATGTCTCGATCTACGACCAGATTTCCTCAATTAAAGTAGGTAAATAACATGATAAAAGTGTTTATTGGCTATGAGCCGCGGGAAGCGGTAGCATTTAGTGTATTGGTGCATAGCATCAATACCCGAGCCTCTGAACCGGTGTCTATAGCCCCAATAGCCCTATCACAATTAAAGGGCCTAATGGTGCGGGAGAGTGACCCCCTGCAATCCACCGAGTTCTCCTTCTCGAGATTTCTTACTCCCTACCTTTCCGATTACAGCGGCTGGTCTGTCTTTACGGACTGCGACATGCTGATGCTGGATGATATCGCCAATCTTTGGCGGCTGCGGGATGACCGCTATGCCGTGCAAGTGGTGAAACACAACCATGTACCGCGTGAGACAAGGAAATTTCTCGGACAACCGCAAACCGCCTATAATAAGAAAAATTGGTCCAGCGTTATGCTCTTCAACAATGGCAAATGTCGTGCCCTCACGCCGGAATATGTCAACACCGCCTCCGGCCTGGAGCTGCACCAATTCAAGTGGCTGGGTGATGATAATTTGATCGGCGAGCTTCCGCACCGCTGGAATCACCTGGTAGGCTACGACGAACCCAGCCGTGATGTATCCCTGGCGCACTTCACACTGGGCGGCCCCTACTTCAAGGAATTCGAGAAATGTGAATACTCTGAGGAATGGCGCAACGAGTTCCAAGCTTCACGCTACGCAGAGCAGCGTATAAAACCGCTATCCGCAGTCAAATAGTCACAGCGAATCAGATGGTTGACGCGCATGCTTAGGGGTCTATTCAAACAACTAAAATCTGAGCTCCTAAAGTCATCCCTTCGATTCACACCTAGCGCACCATCACAACCGTCCCAAATTCTGGTCCAAGCGCGGAACAGCTATGACAGGTGCGACTACGATGCGGCAAAATCACTCTGCGCTGAAAGCTTGGCCGTTAATTCCGCTAACGTCGAAGCATTGCTCCTCGCTGGGCTGATCGCCCAGGCACAAAACAAATTGCCCGAGGCAGAAATTTACTATCTTCGCGGGCTTGGCGTTCATCCCGATTCGGCGAAATTACACAACAATCTAGGGAATGTCCTTTTTACACAAGAGAAATTCCCAGAGGCCGAGCAACATTATCGAGCCGCAATTGAACACGATCCCAATCTCGCCGAGCCGTATTGCAACCTGGGCATTATCCTGCACCGGCGTAACGATCGTGAAGCCGCCCTGGATAGCTTGCAAAAGGCCCTCCGTATTAATCCGGACCACTTCCTGGCGGTAAGCACTCTGGCGCAGATTCTCTTAGATATCGGCAGACTCAAGGAAGCCCGGAGCTGGCTTGAAAAAGCGCTCTCGTTGAACCCCGACACACCCGATCAGCGTGTGCGTCTTGGCATGTTGTTAGGCGAGTTAGGCCAGTATGCCGAGGCATTGGTTAATTTCAAATATGCATTGAGACTGAACCCGGATTTGGTGGATGCCCATTACGGTATAGGTTTCACACTGCGCCAACTCGGCCGGTATAATGAGGCCTTAGCTCAGATAAACGCCGGTCTGGAATTAAACCCTAATTCAACGAACCTCCATCACCTCTCGGGAATGGTCCTGTTTGATTTGGGGAAACTCGACGAAGCGCTTGTCTGGCTGGATCGCAGCATCGAGGCATATTCTGGAAATGCAGAGGCCAGCACTCTTAAGTCACTCATACTGCTACTCCAAGGAGACTTCAGGCAAGGCTGGGTTGAATACGAACATCGCCACCACACCAAGCCAGCCCGGCGACCTCTCTTTAAGTATCCGCAATGGGACGGATCACTATTGACGGGTAAGACACTGCTGATCTATGCCGAACAAGGGTTAGGTGACGAAATTATGTTCGCATCTTGCCTCCCGGATGTCATTGCCCAGGCACAACACTGCGTTATCGAATGCGAGCCCCGTCTCGCCCCTCTAATCCGGCGCTCATTCCCTGACACCACGGTACACGGTGGCAAACAGCATGACGATATCGGATGGCTATCCCGGATGCCCCCCATTGATGCGCAAATTGCGATCGGCAGTCTGCCGAAATATTATCGCAACACCTGGAGTGATTTCCCGCAGCATCGGGGCTATCTTAAACCTGATGCCGGCAAGGCATTACGCTGGCGGCAACGTCTTGATGATTTGGGTAACGGCCTTAAGGTTGGTATTGCCTGGCGAGGCGGCCTGGCCAGCACCCGCAGCTATTTGCGCTCCATTGACCTACAGCATTGGTTGCCCATTTTGAAGCAGCCCAATATCCACTTTGTCAGCCTGCAATATACTGAGTGCCATGCGGAAATCCAGCCTCTACGCGATCAGTATGGCGTAACTGTACATCACTGGCAGGAAGCGATAGACGATTACGACGAAACAGCCGCTTTGCTGTCTTCGCTCGATCTCGTCATCAGCGTATGTACCGCTGTGGTACACCTGGGCGGGGCGCTGGGAAAGACTGTGTTGGTTCTGGTCCCTTCGAGTCCTGAGTGGCGTTATTATCAACAGGGAGACAACATGCCATGGTACCCCTCGGTCAGATTGTTTCGGCAGCCATCGCCAGGTGATTGGGAGACAGTCATTCAGCGGATTTCACAAGCCCTCCGAGTATACAGCTGTAGTAATGCCGATGTTCTCACGCCTTAAGCAAAAACTGTTTAACTCCGTAGCTCCGGGTGGAAATGAGTCTGACACCCCCGCAAACACGGAACAGTGGCTGAAACAGGCCTATAGACATATCCACGAAGGCGACTATGGATCTGCGGAACAACTCTATCGCAAGGTATTGAATGCGGAACCAGAAAACCTCGACGCACTACACCAGTTCGGCAGGTTGAAAGGGCAACTGGGCGACTACCCCGGCGCCGCGGATCTGTTACGGCAAGCCCTTTCGATCAAGCCCGATTTTGCCGATGGCCATTCTGATCTGGGCGCTATCCTGAGACTCCAGGGTCACAACGATGCGGCCATACGTCACTATCAATGGGCGATCAGCCTTGACGCAAACAATATCACCGCGCACTACAATCTGGGCCATGCGTTTAAGAGTGCGGGCGAGCTCAACAAGGCGGAACTATCCTTTATGGAAGTACTGAAGCGGCAACCTGATTTCGCCAATGCCCATTATCACCTTGCCGTGCTGCAGTTTGATATGGAGAAGATCGAGCAGGCTGAGGACGGCTTGCATCAGGCACTGCATTTCCAGCCCAACCATATTGATGCCCATTATAGTTTAGGCCTGTTGCTACACAGCAAAGCAAAGCTAGACGACGCAAAGGCCCATTTTGAGAAAGCATTGGAATATCAGCCTGACCATACTCTGGCACATTACCAGCTAGGGCGGGTATTCCAAGCCCAAGGAGCTCACGAAGACGCCGTGGATTGCTACCACATGGCGCTGCATTTCAAGCCGGATTTTGGAGAGGCGCATCTTAATCTCGGCAATATCTACCATAGCGAAGGCAATCTTGAACTGGCTCATAGCCACTACACAAAGACAATAGCCCTATGCCCCGCCCTGCTAGAAGCCTACTACGAATTGAGTGAGCTACTGCAAGCCCAGGGCAAGCTTGCCGAGGCAGAGGAAGTTCTACGCCGGGCGCTTCAGATAGACCCGAACTGTGCCGACACTATTAACAATCTCGGTCTGGCGTTGTGGAATCAGGGTGAGCGGCTGGAAGCCCAGACCCTGTTTCAGAAAGCCCTTAGCCTGAATCCTGAACTCATCGCTGCAAAATCTAATCTCGGTCTGGTGCTGATGGATTATGGCGACATCGAAAAAGCCATTAGCCATTTTGATGAGGCGCTCCTCACAACCCCCGGCGATGATGTAATCCTGCTAAGCAGAACTGTTGCACGCCTTTCTGCGGGCGACTTTTCCCATGGCTGGAGTGACTACGAAACCCGTTGGCTGAGCAAACTGGCCATCAAGCGCCCTTTCAGTTATCCGATCTGGAATGGTAGCTCCCTAACGCAACGGAAAATACTTATCTACGGTGAGCAGGGACTGGGAGATGAAATTATGTTCGCCTCCTGTCTCGCCGACATCATCCCCAAAGCGCGCCATTGCATCATTGAGTGCCATCCCAAATTGGAAAAAATCTTCCAGCGCTCCTTGCCATCCGTCGCTGTCTATAAACGCGAAACGAATGAGTCCCCTACTTGGGTAAACGAAGTAGGAAAAATTGACTTCCAGATCGCCATCGGCAGCCTGCCTAAGTATCTTCGCCTTGATTGGAGTGACTTCCCTAACCACAGTGGCTATCTATATCCAGACCCTGAGCGCGCCGCTTACTGGAAAAAATACCTGGATAGTCTGGGGTCCGGTAAAAAAATAGGGATTTCCTGGCGTGGCGGCACCCATACCTCCCGTAGTTTCCTACGCTCCATGGAGTTACATGAATGGTTACCGATTCTCAACCTTCCCAACACTCATTTTGTCAGCCTGCAATACACCCCCTGCGGCGAGGAACTGGCGCAACTAAAACAACAGCACGGGATTCACATTCATCACTGGCAAGAAGCCATAGACGACTACGATGAAACGGCGGCGCTAGTAACTAGCCTGGATCTGGTCATCAGCGTTTGTACTGCTCTCGTGCATCTGACCGGGGCCTTGGGTAAACCAGCCTGGGTAATGGTCCCTGCAACCCCTGAATGGCGCTACCTCAGAAAAGGCCGCTCCATGCCCTGGTATCCCTCCGTCCGGCTGTTCCGGCAAGAGACGCCCAAAAACTGGGGACCAGTGATTGAGCAAATCATCTGTGAATATAAAACTTGCTTGTAGTATCAGAACACCGAGCTCTGACGTGATGCGTCACTAACTGACATGAATAGTCTCCCTGCTGCTGCCAGTCCGGGGTTGAATTACTCTACCCGGCCAATTTTAAGCCTCGTGCAAACCGCACCGCAGGTGATTTGATCTATCGAAAGGCGACACATGACCCACTATCGCCGCAGTTTGTCACAAATCCTTATGGCAAAAATCCATCTTATAAAACATTAAATAATTGAAAATTATAATAAAAATATAATGCGCGAGAGATATGGCGCAACGGACAGCTTATGGCAAGAGCGGATAATTAGCTGATGGCATATAACTTGCCTTTAATTCCCCTGAGGATTGTAAATTTTAACTTGAGTAGCTTCTTGACTAACAACTGTAAGGAGAATCTCTGTGAAAACATTGCAAAAGGGCTTTACCCTAATAGAATTGATGATCGTCGTGGCGATCATCGGCATTCTGGCGGCAATAGCACTGCCTGCTTACAACGACTATATTATACGCGCAAGGGTTTCCGAGCTTATACTCGCGGCAAGCAGCTTTAGGACTGCTATATCGGAAGCAGCGCAATCTACGGGCTCGCTGGCAGCCGCCGGTACAGGCTTGACCGTAACGCCAGCAGGTAAAGTTGCTCCCGGTAGCAACGTCACTGCTGGAGGAGTAGTCACCATCCTTGGTACTGTAACCTCCGGAGTCGGGACCGCGGTAACTGTGGTCTTGACCCCTTCTCTTGCGGCAGGTAACGTCGTTGTATGGACCTGCACGGGCACCCCGGCGCAATTTATGCCTGGCAGCTGCAAGTAACCTATCGTAGTAACCTAGTAACCCAGGATTGAACTAGGGATACACAATATAAGCTGGACTTACAAATTTACTAACTTCCAAAGCCCCTCTCACGAGGGGCTTTTTTTATCCGGTGCGGGAGGGTGAGGTTCGCAATTACAGACTACACAGGTCAAACGCCTCTGATAATGACGGATTGCCCCGTTGGCAGCACCAGAAAAGGAATATCATGTCGAGCACAAAACTTGTCCCAAGCTTTATGCGCGCCGGGAAATAAGATCGAACCATAATCGTCGCATATAATCACCCCGCCTGTAGTCACTCTGGAATAAAAATACTCCAAGCATGACAATGTTGGCTCGTAGAGATCAACGTCAATGTGTACAAAGGACCAGCTTGTTTCAGGCAACACTGCCAAGACCTCAGGGATATAACCCTTATGCAGTCTTACCCCTGGATAGGCGTGTAGCACACTTCTGACATGCTCCAATGGACCACGCATGGCGCCGGCACGGAATGCCGGACCTTCTATATATTTGCCATCTTCTTCGCTACGAATTGGCACAAAATCTTCATAGGTAGACTCAGGCAAACCCTCATAGCTATCTATAAAATGCAAACCTTCACCGGTAAAGTTATTCTGCGTGAGTGAAGCAGCACGACACACCAGCAAGGAGCTAAAACCGCCCGACACCCCACATTCTGCCTTTGCTCCCTCAATACCTAATGAGTAAAGAAAATACCGAGCCAAATAGAATGCTGATTGAGCGCGGATAATGAACTTCCACACTGGTACACGTGTTTTGCTATCTTGCAAGCAGCTATTATACAACTCCAGAAAATTTACCGAACTCCACTTTGCATTTCCATACAGGATCTCAAGATGCAAATCCATCGGCAGCCGTGCATTGTTTTTGCTTGCCCATTCGTGTACCTCAACAGGTGAGCGTATCTGAGATACTGACGTCTCTGCCCGCCTATCCAATAGGGTGCTATATGCCTGCTTTAATACTCTAAGTAGCACTCTCAACCTCCTACATTACTGCGCAAGGTGAAGACGGCATGGTGAGCGTAGCAATCGAATCAGATCACGCTTCTTCATGCAGACAGTAGTATTGGCTTGGTAATTACATCGGGTGGTATGGGCAGACCGGCCTCTTCGTGCAACAGTTTATAGGCTTCAGCAATATTGTTCCAGATCTTCTATAGCTTCACTCTGCCTGAAGCAGCCTGGAATTGCTCGTAGATGACCAACAAACCAGTCATTATCTTGCCAGTATTCGAGGATCAATGTGGTCATAACATATTCTCTATCAGCAGAATATTTAAATATATAGCATAGCCCCATATCCTCAGCAATTCTCTATATGGATATGGCGGTGCACTGGGATAAAATCACGGGTTGATAAGCTTGAGCAATCCTTGTTCATCGAGCACGGCAATACCCAGCTCATTCGCCTTATCGAGTTTGGAGCCTGGGTCGGCGCCGGCGACCACGTAGTCGGTCTTGGCGGAGACGCTGCCGCTGACCTTGGCGCCGAGCCCCTGGAGTTTTTGCTTGACCTCTTCACGCGACATGCCTTCGAGTGTACCGGTGAGAACAAAAGTTTTGCCCTGTAATGGTTTGCGGCCATGTTCCATCTTGATGGCCGGCCAATTTATTCCCGCTGCGTGCAGTTTGGCGATGACTTCGCGGTTGTCGCGTTGGCGGAAAAAGGCTTCGATGTGTGCGGCAACGATCGGGCCGACATCGGGTACGCTTTGTAATGTCTCCGCGTCGGCGCGCATGATGGCGTCGAGATCGCCGAAGTGGTTGGCGAGCGCGAGCGCGGTGGCTTCGCCCACCTCGCGGATGCCGAGCGCGTAGAGGAAACGTGGCAAGCTGGTTTGTTTGCTGTTTTGCAGCGCGGCGCACACATTAACGGCGGATTTTTCACCCATGCGTTCGAGTTCAGCCAACTGCGGCGGCGTGAGCGTATAAAGGTCAGCGGGATTTTCAATCAGCTTGCGTTCGACCAGTTGTTCCACCAGTTTGTCGCCCAGACCTTCGATGTCCATGGCGCGGCGTGAGGCGAAGTGCAGGATCACCTGCTTGCGTTGCGCGGGACAAAATAGTCCGCCGCTGCAGCGGGCGATGGCCTCGCTCTCGGCGCGGATTACGTCCGCGCCGCACACCGGGCAGTGTTTTGGAAGATGGTACGGGCGGGTACCGGACGGGCGGCGCTCTTCGATAACACTCACCACTTCCGGGATGACATCGCCGGCGCGGCGTACGATCACGCTGTCACCCACGCGGATGTCCTTGCGATCTATTTCATCTTGATTGTGCAGTGTGGCGTTAGTCACCGTGACGCCGCCGACGAACACGGGTTTCAGACGCGCCACCGGGGTGAGTGCGCCGCTGCGGCCGACCTGCGCGTCTATACCCAATACCTCTGTGAGTTCTTCTTGGGCGGGAAATTTATGGGCGACCGCCCAACGCGGCGCGCGCGACACGAAGCCGAGTTGATCCTGTTGCGCGAGGCTATTGACTTTGTACACCACGCCGTCTATTTCGAAGGGCAGCCGCTGACGGCGCGCGGCGAGATCGCGGTAGTAATCCAAACAACCTTGTACGCCCTGTACCACGCGCTGCTCATGCGGCACCGGCAAACCCCAGTCGCGCAATTTGGCCAGAATCGCGCTGTGCCGGTCGGGCATTTTCCCGTCTGCTATTTTACCTAGACCATAGCAGAAAAACGCCAGTGGACGGCTGGCAGTAATCTTGGGGTCGAGCTGGCGCAGGCTGCCGGCGGCGGCGTTGCGCGGATTGACGAAGGTTTTTTCACCCCGCTTGGTCGCCTCGGCGTTGATCTCGGCGAACGAGCGCTTAGAGAGGTACACCTCGCCGCGCACCTCCAGCACCTTCGGGTAATCCTTGCCGTATAGTTTAAGCGGCACAGCGCTGATGGTACGGATATTTTGCGTGACATCTTCGCCGGTGACACCGTCGCCGCGGGTTGCGCCTTGGGTGAACAGGCCGTTCTCGTAAAGCAGGCTCACTGCCAAGCCGTCGAGTTTGGGCTCCGCACTGTATTCAATGTCATCGGTATGCAGACGCTCACGCACGCGCCGGTCAAAGTCCATCACCTCGGTTTCGCTGAAGGCATTGGCGAGCGACAGCATTGATACATCGTGCTTAACTTCACCGAATTTTTTGAGGGCCTTTGCGCCGACGCGCTGAGTCGGGGAATCGGGTGTGATGAGTTGCGGGTGACGTGCTTCGAGATCTTCCAGCTCGCGCACCAAGCGATCGTATTCGGCGTCCAGAATCTCCGGCCGGTCGAGCACGTAGTAGAGATAATTATGATGATTAATCTCCTCGCGGAGTTGCTCTACGCGCCTGCTGATATCTTTGGAGATCACGGCGAATCGTCTCTAAAGTTCATCTATCCTCCCCCACGAGGGGGGAGGGGATAGTTATCATGACTCCCCACAATGGGGGAGGACTATTTTTTACACCGCAGCCAACTGCACCGCCTCGTCAACATCCACCGCCACCAGGCGCGACACGCCGGGTTCGTGCATGGTGACGCCGGTGAGGTGTTGGGCGATCTCCATGCTGGCCTTGTTATGGGTGATGTAGATAAACTGGATGCGTTCAGACATTTCGTGCAGCAAGCGGCAGAAACGCCCGACGTTGGCTTCGTCCAGGGAGGCGTCCACCTCGTCCAGCATGCAGAAGGGAGCGGGGTTGAGTTCGAAGATTGAGAACACCAGCGCGACGGCGGTAAGCGCCTTTTCGCCGCCGGACAATAAATGGATGGTGCTATTGCGCTTACCGGGCGGGCGCGCCATGACGGTGACGCCGGTGTCGAGCAGGTCTTCGCCGGTCAACTCGAGATAGGCTTGACCGCCGCCGAACAGGCGCGGGAAGCTCGCCTGGAAAGTGCCATTGACCTTGTCGAAGGTCTCCTGAAAACGGGTGCGCGTCTCGCGGTCTATCTTGCGGATGGCGTTTTCGAGGGTGGTGAGGGCCTCGGTCAAATCGGCGTGTTGCGCGTCGAGATAATTCTTGCGCTGCGACAGCTCCGCGTATTCGTCTATTGCGGCAAGATTGATGGGGCCGAGGCGCTGAATCTTTTGCGCGATCTGCTCCGACTGCATATGCCAGTCCTGCTCATTTGCCTCCATAGGCATGGCATCCAGCACCGGCTGCAACTCAAATCCCGACTCCACGATCTGCTCTTCCAGCGACTGGGAGCGCACTCTGCCCTCCTGATAGGTTAAGCGTGTTTGCTCCAGAGCGGCACGCAGATCCTGCACCTTTTGTTCTTTTTGATGACGCTGTTCATTTAATTGCCGTAACACGTGATCAAACTCCTCTACCACGCGGCGCGCATGATTGAGTTCGGCCTCGATCTCCGAACGCTTGCCAAGCTGCTGTTCAAGCTCCGCTTGTGCAGTCTGCAGCGGGGCTACGCCTTCGGCAAGCTGGCTCTGCAACTCCTCACGCCGCGCGGCCATTTGACCGAGTTGATCTTGCATGCGTTGCAGATTCTGCCCGGTGGAAGCAAGCGTGCTGCGCAGCGCCTCGATACGCAGCGCAAGCTGGTGGACGCGATCGTCGTCGGCGCGGGCCTTGAGACGCAGATCATCGAGCTGGATGCGCTGCGCCTCACGCCGTTGTTGTAAAACTGCTTTTTCCTGTGTCAGGTTCTCGCTGTGCGTTGCGGCCTCGCGCAGGCGGGTGCGGGCGGCGTCCAGCTCACCGCTCAACACCGCAACCTGTTTTTCTATTTCCTGCAACTCCGACTGCACTTGAGCGGCGCGCGCCGTAGCCTGCTCCAGGCGTATCCGGTGACCGCTGAGTTGCCCGTGCACCTCCGCAAGCTGATGCTGGGCCTGGCTGAGCGCGGCCTGAAAGGTTTCGCGCTGCCGCTCCAATTCCTGCAACTGGGCACGCTGCGCCGCTAACTCCTCCTGCAGGTGTTCGAGCGCAGCCTGATCTTGCGTCACTGTTTCATGCAGCGACTTGATCTCCTGCTCGCGGTGCAAGACGCCGGCATGGATGTCCTTTTGATTCGCAACCCGCAGCCACCCCTTGCCCAGCCAAACACCGCCACGGGTGATGACGGACTCATGCGCTTCCAATTGGGAATAAAGAGTCCCGGCCTGCGCCAGAGAATCCACCGCGTAGACGTCCGCGAGCACAGCGCCGAGAGACCATGGGGCGCGCACCTTATCCTGCAGCAACGGCGCGCGCTGTTTGTTCGCGGGAGCCACAACTGACGAAGTATCAAACAGGCTCATGGCCCCTTCAGGAGGTGCATCGAGTAGTTTCATCACGTCCGCCAGATTTGTAACGCAGACCGCCTCCAAATGCGCGCCTAGTACGCATTCCACTGCATGCCCCCAGCCCTCTTCCACCGTCAGGCCTTGAGCGAGACGCGACGCATCACCCAGCCTATGATCTTTGAGCCAGGCGCTGAGTTGCGGCGAAGCCTTGCCGAGCGCAGCCTGCTGCAAGGCTTCCAGAGAAGCCAGGCGGCCGCGCCGCTCTTCCAGACGGCTGCGTAGGGAATCAAGTTGAGTAGTGTGCTGGTGGCTTTGTTCGCGCAGCGCAGTAATGCTGTTAAGCGCCTGCTGCAGATTCTGCTGGCGTTGCACGGCCTCCCGTTCACAGCCATCGCGCTGTTCCAGTAGTTGCGTGTTCTGTTGTTGCAGATTCGCGTCGGCGAGCGTGCGCTGTTCCTCTGCGAGGCGCGAGCGCCGCAGCTGCATCTGCTGTAGTTGCTGCTCGAGATGTTGTACGCGGGTCTGCTCCACCTGAGCGGTCTGCATACTCTGCGCCGCACGCTGATTGAAACTGTCCCATTCCGCCTGGCCCGCGTGCACCGCCTGCTCCGTCTCGGTGAGCGCCTGGCGAGCTGTCTCCGCGCCGGTTTGCGCTTCGCGCCAATCAGGCTCGGCCTGCGCGAGTTCACCGCTTAGTCCGGCGAGTTGTTGCTGGTCCGCTTCGAGATGCTGTTCAATGTCGCGCCAGGTCTGCTCCAGTTGTTCAAGGTCTTGCTGCAACTGGCGGCGCCTTTCCCTGGCGTGCAGCAAGGACTGTTCCATGCGCGCGATCTCGGCGCCCGCGCCGTAAAATCGCCCCTGTACCGCATTGAATACCTCGGCCGCCTCAGCCTGCTGTTCGCGCTGCTTCTCAATCGCCGTCTCGGTAGCGCGCTGCTGAGAGATGTGCGCCTCCAGTTCCGTCTCCTGTTCTCTGACCTTGCGGCCCTGCACCTCGACTTCGTCGCGCAACGCGCGCCAGCGCAGGGCCAGCAACTGGGCCTTGACCTGACGTTCCTGTTCCTTCAGGAGCTTGTATTTTTCCGCGCTGTTGGCCTGGCGTTGCAGACGTTCGAGCTGCCTGCCCAGTTCCTCGCGCACGTCGTTGAGCCTGTCAATGTTCTCGCGGGTGTGACGCATGCGCGTCTCGGTCTCGCGGCGCCGCTCTTTATACTTGGAAATCCCCGCCGCCTCTTCCAGCATCACCCTGAGATCATCGGGCTTGGCCTCGATCAGACGCGAGATCATGTTCTGCTCGATGATGGCATAGCTGTGCGGGCCGAGGCCGGTGCCCAAGAACAAATCGGTGATATCGCGCCGCCGGCAGCGCACGCCGTTCAGGAAATAATCGGAATGACCGTCGCGCCCTACCTGACGCTTGATGGAAATCTCGCCGTACTCGGCATACTGTCCACCCAGCGCGCCGTCACTGTTGTCGAACACCAGCTCGATGAAGGCCTGGCTGACCGGTTTGCGCGAGGTCGAGCCGTTGAAGATCACATCCGCCATGGAATCGCCGCGCAGGCTCTTGGCAGAGCTTTCACCCATCACCCAGCGCACCGCGTCAATGACATTGGATTTGCCGCAGCCGTTCGGCCCCACGATACCCACCAGATTGCTGGGCAAGTGGATGGTGGTGGGATCCACAAAGGACTTGAAACCGGCGAGTTTGATCTTGCTAAGGCGCATGGTTATAAATCTGGAAGAGGTTAAGTTATGATGTGATGTGCAAAGCTAGCATAGAGTGAACCACATGCCTACCCAACCCACTAAACAACTCGAGACATTTTTCAACCCAACCCCGGAGCGCGATTATATCATCCGCATGGAGGTTCCGGAGTTTACCTGCCTGTGCCCCAAGACCGGCCAGCCCGACTTCGCCACGATCCACATCGAGTATGTGCCTGATAAACTTTGCATTGAGCTTAAATCCCTGAAACTCTATATGTGGTCTTACCGCAACGAAGGCGCCTTCCACGAAGCGGTGACCAACCGCATTCTCGATGACCTGGCCAAGGCCTGCCAGCCGCGATTTATGCGTCTCACGGCCGAGTTCTATGTACGCGGCGGCATCTATACGACGGTGATTGCCGAACACCGTGCAGCGGGCTGGACACCCCCCTCCGCGGTGAATCTGCCATGAATACTGGCCGCGCGCTACCCGCCACTTGCGCCTCTATCTAGGAATAGATCTCGGCACCAGCGGCTGCCGGGCGATCATCATAGACGCCGACGGCGGCGTGCAGGCGCAGGCAGCGGCTGCTTTGCCGACGCCCTTGCGCCGCGGGGTGGAAGTCGAGCAAGACCCTGGGCTTTGGTGGGCGGCCCTGGAGATCACCCTGCGCGCCTTGTTTACCCGGATCCCGTCTCGGCAAATCCGCGCCATCGCCGTGGACGGCACCTCCAGCACCCTGCTGCTCACCGATGAGCGGGGCGAACCGCTTGGCCCGGCGCTGATGTATAACGACGCCCGCAGTCATTACGCAGCGGCCACTATCGCCGAGGTAGCGCCCCCCACCACCGCCGCGCACGGGGCCAGCAGCGGCCTGGCGAAGCTGCTCACGCTACAGACCCACGCCTCGCCCATCACCCGCCATGCACAAAGCCCCGCCGACTGGATCACCGGCAAACTGCGCGGCCACTATGGTGTAAGCGATGAACACAATTGCCTGAAACTCGGCTATGACGTGCTGGAGCGCCGCTGGCCGGCATGGCTCGATCGCCTCGGCGTGCGCCGCGACTGGCTCCCTGAGGTTGTCCCCGCCGGCACCCCGCTCGGCCCGGTCAGCGCCGCCAGCGCCCGCGAATTCAATCTTGCCGCTGATACTCTGCTTGTCGCCGGCACCACCGACGCCACCGCCGCCTTCATCGCCACTGGGGCCAGCGCCCCCGGCGAGGCCGTCACCTCGCTCGGCTCCACACTGGTCGTCAAGGTGCTCTCCGAAAAACCCATCTTCGCCCCCGAATACGGTGTCTACAGCCATCGTTTAGGTGATCTATGGCTGGCGGGCGGCGGCTCCAACAGCGGCGGCGGCGTGCTGCTACACTATTTCACGCCTGAGCAGATGGCCGCCATGACATCTATGTTGAAACCCGATCAGCCCACTGGATTGGATTACTATCCGCTGTCTGCGCCCGGCGAACGATTTCCCATCTACAACGCCATGCTGGCGCCACACCTGACTCCTCGCCCCGCGGACGAGGTACGGTTTTTTCAGGGCTTATTGGAGGGCATGGCCCGGATAGAACAGCGCGGCTATCGCCTGCTGGCGGAACTCGGCGCGCCCTACCCCACCTCGATTCGCAGCGTCGGCGGCGGCGCGGTCAACGAGGCGTGGACAGAAATCCGTAAACGGTTATTAAATACGGCGATGACAACACCCGCACACAGCGAAGCCGCCTACGGCTCGGCGCGGCTGGCCTTGCGCGGTGCGCAACACACACCATGACTACCGACATCGTAACTGGCGCAAGCTATTTACTCCGCGGCTTCCGCTTGATCCGGCAGCCGGGTGTGCTACTCTTCGGCGCCTGGATGCTGTGCCTGCAATACACGGATTATGCGATGGGGAACCATCGCCTGTCCTTTTCCGAACAGCGGCGGAGACTCAAACAACACCGGAGTTTAAGTCTGGGCTTCGGCGGCGCGGCGCTGCTCGCGACACTCATCCCGGGCGTCAATCTGATCGTGATGCCGGTGGCGGTCGCCGGCGCTACCGCCATGTATCTGGAGCGCCTCGGGCGCCCCGCGTAACGCCTATACAAGCTTTCGCAGGGCGTCCAAATCCAGATAAGACTTACCGTTGACATGGCCTTTTAACACGGTAAACGGCCGGCCAGGTTCGCCGAGATGATTCAGCACCCACTCTGCATCCATAAAATCCTGGTCGCGGGTGTAGTCATTCGTCGTAATAACGGTCTTCAAGCCGGCTCCGCGCGCCGCCCGGAGTCCGTTTTCGGAGTCTTCCAGCGCGATACAGCGGGAGGGGTCCAAACGCATCTGCTCCAGGGTGTAGTTAAAAATGTCCGGGGCGGGCTTCTTTGCCGCCACCACATCTCCCGCCGCGATCACCTCGAACCAAGAGACCGGAATTCCGGGATTGGCATGCTCCAGCAGGGCCATGACATTGGCCGGCGTAGTAGTGGTCGCAATCGCCAGACGCACCCCCTCGGCGCGCGCCTCCTCCAGCAGGCGCCGCACGCCGGGCCGTAACGGGACCTGGCCGGCCGCCAGCATCCCGGTATAGTGGCGGGTCTTGGAGGCATGCAGATCGGCGATCAACCCCTCCAGGCCGGCTGGCCGCTTGAAAGCCGTATTGTAACGCTCCAGATAATGGAGAATACGCTCCTTGCCCCCTGTGACGGCGAGCAGTTCTCCGTATAGCGGGACGGACCACTCCCAAGCCAGGCCCGCCTCGGCAAAGGCGGCGTTAAAAGCGACCCGATGACCATCCCTTTCGGTATCCGCCAAGGTACCGTCTACATCAAAAATGAGTGCCTCAAGCATAGCCATACCTAAAATCCAAAAACACACTATTTTAACAAATTACCGGGCCGGCATCACGAGGGCTTTAGCTTGGTTTCGGATTGACGATATATACGCTATAATTAGCGTTTTCTACGGGCCAGTGGCTTTAGGCCTGTAGTGTCAGGAGGCAGTAGATGGCGGTAACCAAGATGAAGATGAGCGGCTCCAAGAGCGCCGCGCTGGGCTTCGCACCCTACAAGGAAAAAAAGGGTGAGGAGTACATGAATGAAAAGCAGGTACAGCATTTCCGGGAGATCCTGTTGGCCTGGAAACGGGAGCTCATGGAGGAAGTGGACCGCACCGTTCATCACATGCAGGACGAGGCCATCAACTACCCGGACCCGAATGACCGGGCCAGCCAGGAATCGGAGATCACAATGGAATTGCGCGCGCGCGACCGCGAACGCAAGCTCATTAAGAAAATTGACGAGTCGCTGGTCAAACTCGATATGAACGATTACGGCTTTTGCGATGCCTGCGGTATCGAGATCGGCATCCGGCGCCTCGAGGCGCGCCCCACCGCGACGCAATGCATAGACTGCAAGATTTTGGACGAGATCCGCGAAAAACAAATGGCTTAATAACGGCGGACCCATCATTCCAGCCGCGCGCCTATGGGGACAGACCACCACTACGACATACACCGCAGCCGTAAGAAAATGCTGCTGGACAACTTTATGGGAGGTATCGCTTGGGGGTTCGGCACCGTGGTCGGTGGCACCTTGGTGATTCTTCTGATAGGCTACATGTTAAGCAAGATCGAACTGGTACCCATCATCGGCGACTGGGTTCACGCCATCATCCAAGAAGCCCAGAAACACTCTTCGAAAACTAGTTTTTAGTTTCCCGATCCACGCATTCCTCGTGGACACGCAGCCGGTTCGACTTGGCGAAATTAAGGATGTACTCGAAGGCCGCCGGATTTTTATCGTGCAGCGCGGTATCTACTACCAGGCACTTCTCGCCGTTGATAATCTTGGGTTGAGCCGTCTTGGAATAATGCAGACGATGATCCGGCCCGAAAGTGGCTAAAGAGGTCGAGATCCGTTCTATCCAATCACTGGGCCTGAACTTCTTACCATCCTCGTTGACGCTTTCAATCACCAATTTACATTCTTGTTTCAGCATACCATCCTTCAAACCAGGCACTTCCATGATCTGCCCCTGAGTCTCTATATTTTACAAAAAATTAGACACAGTATAACTTGCTTAGTTCAGAGCGGGGCTTACCTCTTTCTCTCTCAAAGCTTGTCGGGGTGAGTGACGATTTTTGCCTCGTTTTTAGCCCCCGCGACGAACAACTCGTATTCGCTTTGCGCCAGGTTGCGCTGCAACTCGCGCTTGAGCGCGGTACGGGCGGCCGACTCCATCCCTGCAGGATCGCCCTCACGCACCGCATACAGCGCCAGCACGGCATAATCGCCGCTCTCCAGACGCTCCCCACCCACAGAGGGAGGGGCATCCTTGGCCGGCTTATTCAAGCTGAAGGCGGCACGCACAATCTGCGGGTTGAGTTTAGCCTCACCGCGCCCGATCAAACCGGGTTTAGTCCACTCAACCTGGTACTCTTTAGCTATAGCGGCAGCCTCTTCGCCTTTCTTTAGCCGCCCCATGAAGGCCTCTCCGGCTGCGCGCGCCTTGGCCTGCGCCATTTCGGTGCGCAACTGCTCGACTATGGTCGGGCGCACTTCCTCAAGGGCGCGTTGCGCGGCCGCTTTGTGCTCCTTGACGCGCAGCACCACCAGCCGGTTTTCACCAATCTCGATGGGCTCGCTGTTAAAGCCACGCTTTAGGATGTCATTGCTGAAGGCGGTCATTACGACCTTAGGATCGGAGGCAATCCCCTCCCCACCCTTGCGGTCAAACAAGGCGCTACTCTGTATGGGCAATCCCAGTTCTTTAGAAGTAACGGTCAGGGTATCCGGATTTTCAAAGCTGAGGTTGGTGAGCGGTTCGGTTTTTTCAAAGAACAGTTGTTGCGCCTTACGCTGTTGCAGTTCCTTGACCAGATCAGGCCGCACCTCGGCAAAGCTTTTGCTTATGGCCGGTTTGATCTCTGCCAGCTTTATGATGTGAAAACCAAACGCACTCCTGACCGACTCGCTCAATTCGCCGACCTTGAGGCTGAACGCGCGATCCTCGAAGGTCTTGTCCATCACGCCTTTTCCGAAAAAGCCGAGATCGCCGCCCTGCGCGGCCGAACCGGGGTCCTGTGAAACCTCCTTGGCGACCTTGGCGAAGTCCTCTCCCTTTATCAGCCGCTGACGGATTTCCTCTAGCTTGGCCTTGGCGGCGGTAACGGCGGCCTCATCGGCGGCCTTGTCCACGCTAATCAGAATATGGCTGGCGCGGCGCTGCTCAGGGGTGGCGTAACCGGCCGCATGCTCGTCGTAGAGTTTATGCAGCTCCTGTTCGTCAGGGGTAATCTGCGAGGCCAGCGCGTGCGCGGACAACTCTATATATTCAATACTGACCTGCTCGGGGCTCGCCAGTTGCTCACGGTTTTGTTCATAGTATTTCTGGACGGCGCCCTCGTCGGGATTCACGCCCTCCTTAAAATTGACCCAGGGCAGCAGCAAGTAACCGATGTCACGCTGCTGATTCTTAATGCGTATCGCCCGCTCCAGCTCAGCGGGGGTAATGATCGAGGTGACCACCACACCGCTATTCAATTGCTGCGTGAGCAAGCCTTGGCGCAATTGCGATTCCAGGCCCTCCGCGGACAGTCCCTGGGCGCGCAATGCCTGCTGGAAAAGCTGCGGAGAAAAACGGCCGTTTTCCTGGAATTGAGGAATAGCGCTGAGCTCCTGGGCAAGCTGGGTGTTGCTCACGCGCAGTTTCAGGCCCTCGGCGGTTTGGCGTACCACTTCATCGCGGATGAGATTATCAAGCACCGTCTGCTTGATTCTGGTCTCATCCTGGGAGTTGAAATTGCCGCCGAGCAGGGTGCGTAGGCGCTGGCGCTGCTGGTCATAAACACGTTGAAAGTGTTGCTGGGTGATGTCTACACCGTTGACCGTGGCGACATTCACCTTGGTGCCGGCGCCAATGTATTCCTGAATGCCCCACAACGCAAAGGGGACGATAATAAGCCCAACAATTATCCATGCCAGCCAACCCTGAGCACGGTCTCGAATACTTTGTAACATCAGCCAGTCTCCAAGCTTCGGGAGTATTTTGAACCCGTAAGAATGTATTGTTCAGGCGTCGCTCTCCCTGTACAGCCGTCGCTCCTGCGCATCCTGTGACGTACAGGGAAGAGCGATAGCGAAGGGTCCTGCTAATGTCGCGGGAGCAACCGCTCGCGACATTCGCACATCCGTGTGCAGCATAATAAAAAGGGCGCACCTGACGGAGCGCCCTTATGACAACCATAGTGGCGGAGTGGACGGGACTCGAACCCGCGACCCCCTGCGTGACAGGCAGGTATTCTAACCAGCTGAACTACCACTCCTCATGCTGGTGGGTGCTGAGGGGATCGAACCCCCGACATTCGCCGTGTAAAGGCGACGCTCTACCAGCTGAGCTAAGCACCCAAGGAAGCCGATTAGTTTACGGTATCCTTGAGTGCTTTACCAGCCTTGAAGGCAGGTACTTTTGAGGCTTTGATCTTGATCGCTGCCCCGGTGCGGGGATTACGACCAGTACGCGCTGCGCGCTTGCGCACCAGGAAGGTACCAAAGCCCACTAAGGTGACTTGGTCGCCCTTCTTAAGGGCCTTACCGATCGCCGCAATGACGGCGTCTAAGGCACGGCTGGAGTCTGATTTGGAGATATCGGCTGCGGCGGCTACTGCATCTATGAGTTCGGCTTTATTCACTTTTATAACTCCCCTCTTAAGTCAGGATACACGTTGGGTGGGTACTGCATATTACTAATGGACTTTATACCAACTGCGCGAAAGCCGTGTCAAGCCAATGAGCGAAGATGTTATGAACTTCGCTATGCTGGCTTGAGAATAATTCGCAACGGTAATGTTATGCCGACGTTGCGCGAGACATCTCGCGCAGCGTCGCGCGGAAAAGAACTTCCTTTGCGGATGAGTGTGTTAGCTCTTAATGCGTAGTAAGCGCATTAACCGGAGCAGGCTCCGCCGCCGCCTCATGCTCGACAACGGCCGGAACGGCCACCACCTTGTCCTCGCCAACCGGACCCGGCACACGCTGGAGGGCAATCTGTAAGACCTCGTCTATCCATTTTGCGGTGCGTATATCGAGACTTTGTTTGATGTTCTTCGGGATCTCGGCGAGATCGCGACGATTTTCCTCGGGGATGATGACCACGCCGATCCCGCCACGGTGGGCGGCCAGCAGTTTTTCCTTGAGCCCGCCGATCGGGAGCACCTCGCCGCGCAGGGTGATCTCGCCGGTCATCGCCACGTCGGCGTGCACCGGAATACCGGTGAGGGCGGACACCAGGGCCGTGCACATCCCTATGCCCGCGCTCGGACCGTCTTTCGGCGTGGCGCCCTCTGGCACGTGGATGTGCACATCGTTCTTCTGGTAAAAATCGGGATTGATGCCCAACGCCGCCGTGCGCGCGCGCACCACGCTCATCGCCGCCTGAATGGATTCCTTCATGACATCGCCAAGTGTTCCGGTATTGGTAAGCGTACCTTTGCCGGGCATCACCGCCGCTTCGATGGTCAGCAACTCGCCGCCGACCTCGGTCCAAGCGAGGCCAGTGACCTGGCCGACCTGGTCGCGTTCCTCGGCGCGCCCGTAACGGAAGCGCTGCACGCCAAGATATTTTTCCAGATTACGGGGCGTGATGGTGATCTTTTTATCGTGGGGCTTGAGCAGGATCTCTTTCACCACCTTGCGGCAAATCTTGGAGATCTCACGCTCCAGATTGCGCACCCCGGCCTCACGGGTATAAAAACGGATCACTTCGCGGACCGTGGGTTCCTGGACGGCGATCTCGGTGTCCTTGAGACCGTTGTTCTTGATCTGCTTGGGCAACAAATAGCGCATCGCGATGGCGATCTTCTCATCCTCGGTGTAGCCAGGGATGCGGATCACCTCCATACGATCGAGCAACGGGCCCGGTATGTTCAGGGTGTTCGCCGTGCACACGAACATGACGCTGGAGAGGTCGTAATCCACTTCCAGATAATGATCGTTGAAGGTGTGGTTTTGCTCGGGGTCCAGCACCTCCAGTAACGCAGAGGAAGGATCGCCGCGAAAATCCATCGCCATCTTGTCCACTTCATCGAGCAGGAACAGCGGATTGCGCGTGCCGACCTTGGCCATGTTCTGGATGAGCTTGCCCGGCATGGAACCGATATAGGTGCGGCGATGACCGCGGATCTCGGCCTCGTCGCGCACACCGCCCAGCGACATGCGTATGAATTTGCGGTTGGTGGCGCGCGCGATGGACTGCCCCAGCGAGGTCTTGCCTACCCCGGGCGGACCGACCAGGCACAGCACCGGCCCCTTTGGCTCGTTAATTCGTAATTGCACCGCGAGATATTCGAGAATGCGCTCCTTAACCTTATCCAGCCCGTAGTGATCGGCTTCCAGGATTTCCTCGGCCTTGGCCAGGTCGCGCGAGACCTTGCTGCGCTTCTTCCACGGAACGTTGACCAGCCAGTCGACATAGTTACGCACCACGGTCGCCTCGGCCGACATCGGCGACATCATCTTGAGCTTGTTAAGCTCGGCGGTCGCTTTGGTCTTGGCCTCCTTGCTCATGCCTGCCTTGTCTATCTTCTTGGCAAGCTCGTCAAGTTCGTTGGGCGCCTCATCCATCTCGCCCAGTTCCTTCTGGATGGCCTTCATTTGCTCGTTGAGGTAATACTCGCGCTGATTCTTCTCCATCTGGCGCTTGACGCGGCCGCGGATGCGCTTCTCGACCTGCAACAGATCAATCTCCGACTCCATGATGCCCATCAGGTGTTCGAAGCGCGCGCGCACGTCGTCCATCTCCAGGATGGCCTGCTTCTCCTCCAGTTTGAGCGTCATGTGCGCGGCCACGGTGTCGGCCAACCGGCCGGGATCGTCTATGCTGGCGAGCGCGGAGAGTATTTCCGGTGGGATCTTTTTGTTCAGTTTGACGTACTGGTCGAATTGGGTGAGCACGGAGCGCGACATCACCTCGATCTCGCGCTCGTCCATGGCGAGCGAAGCCATCTTGGCGACCTGGGCGCTCAGGTAATCATGCGCGCGCACCACGTTGACAATGCTGGCCCGTTCGGCGCCCTCGACCAGCACCTTGATGGTGCCGTCGGGCAATTTCAGCAGTTGCAGGACGCTGGACAGCGTCCCTACTTTGTAGAGATCGTCTATCTGCGGGTCGTCCACGGCGGCGTTCTTTTGGGCCACCAGCAGGATCTGCTTGTTGCCCTCCATGGCCGCCTCCAAGGCCTTGATGGACTTTTCCCGGCCTACGAAGAGGGGGATGACCATGTGCGGGTAGACCACCACATCACGCAGCGGCAACACCGGCACCACGATGACCTGGTCATCGGTTACAGTAGCGGGTATGTCTTTTTCCATGTAAGGGCCCTTTGATTTAGGTCAGACCGCTCGCAGCGGCCTCCGAATTCGGAGGCACTCTAGCAATTAACGGCAGTTAACAACAACTCTTTAGACCGAGATGGGGCCTGGTAATGCTTAAATCAAGCGGGTTTGTTGTGGTGGATCGCCATCCGCTGCTGGTCGCCGCCCGCGCCGTCAATAATCATCAAGGGCTCGGACTGGCCGTTGATGACGCCTGCGTCCACCACCACCTTGCTGACCTTGCCGAGTGAAGGCAGGTCAAACATGGTGTCGAGCAACACCCGCTCCAGGATGGAGCGCAACCCGCGCGCGCCGGTTTTGCGTTCCATGGCCTTGGTGGCCACGGCACGCAGGGCGTCCTCGCGGAATTCAATATCGGTGCCTTCCATCTCAAACAGCTTGCGGAACTGCTTGGTGATGGCGTTGCGCGGCTCAATGAGGATGCGCATCAGCGCCTCTTCATCGAGCTCGTCGAGCACCGCCACCACCGGCAGGCGGCCGACGAACTCCGGGATTAGGCCGTATTTGATGAGGTCTTCCGGTTCTACACTGTGCAATACTTTGTTGGCGCCGCGCTTGTCGCTCTTGGTCTTGAGTTCGGCGGAAAAGCCGATGCCGCCCTTCTCCGAACGGTCGCGGATCACCTTGTCGAGACCGGAAAACGCACCGCCGCAGATAAATAAGATGTTGCGCGTATTGACCTGCAAGAACTCCTGCTGCGGATGCTTGCGGCCGCCCTGCGGCGGCACCGAGGCGATGGTGCCCTCGATCAGTTTGAGTAAGGCCTGCTGCACGCCTTCACCCGACACGTCGCGGGTGATGGAGGGATTGTCGGATTTGCGCGAGATCTTGTCTATCTCGTCTATGTAGACAATGCCGGTCTGCGCCTTTTCGACATCGTATTCGGCCTTCTGCAACAGCTTCTGGATGATGTTTTCTACATCTTCGCCGACATAGCCCGCCTCGGTAAGGGTGGTTGCATCGGCGATGGTGAAGGGTACATTGAGCAGACGCGCGAGAGTCTCGGCGAGCAGGGTCTTGCCGGAACCGGTGGGACCGATCAGCAGGATATTGCTCTTGGAAATCTCGATGTCGTCTTTCTTTTGCGCGGATTCAAGACGTTTGTAATGGTTGTACACCGCCACCGCGAGGATCTTCTTGGCGCGGGTCTGGCCGATGACGTACTCGTCAAGTATCTGTTTGATCTCATGAGGAGTGGGCAGCTTGTTGCCGCGATTGGCGGCGAATTTTTCCTGCACCTCTTCACGGATGATGTCGTTGCAAAGCTCGACACACTCGTCGCAGACAAACACCGATGGTCCGGCGATGAGCTTGCGGACTTCGTGCTGACTCTTGCCGCAGAATGAGCAATACAGCAGCTTGTCGCTGCCTTCACCACCGCTGTGCTTGTCGTCTATCATAGTCGTTCAGTCAATATAATAATGCTAGCCGGTGTACCTGCGCTATGCGCTTTTAACCTGCCGCTCCGTCAACACAGCATCAATCAGGCCATACTCCTTGGCGCCCTCCGCGTTCATGAAATTATCGCGGTCAGTGTCTACGCGAATCTGTTCTATCGTCTGACCGGTATGCTTCGCCAGAATCCTGTTGAGGCGTTCTCTTACTAATAATATCTCACGGGCATGGATGTCAATATCCGTGGCCTGGCCCTGGAAGCCTCCCAGCGGTTGGTGGATCATGATCCGGGAGTGCGGCAGGCAATAGCGCTTGCCCGCGGTGCCGCCCGTGAGCAGCAGCGCACCCATGCTGGCGGCCTGACCGATGCACATGGTGCTCACGTCGGGCTTGATGAATTGCATGGTGTCGTAGATCGCCATGCCGGCGCTCACCGAGCCTCCCGGTGAATTGATATAAAGGTGAATGTCCTTGTCCGGATTCTCCGATTCGAGAAACAGAAGCTGGGCAACGATCAGATTGGCCATGTGATCTTCAACCTGGCCCACGACGAAGATCACCCGTTCCTTGAGCAAGCGGGAGTAGATGTCATAAGCGCGCTCGCCACGGGCGGACTGCTCCACTACCATAGGCACCAGATTAAGACTGGTTGTGTTGACGGCGCCTCCCATATTCCTGGTATCGGTCATCGTGTTCAGTCCTTTAATGTTAGACGGCGCCGGCGCCGGACAGTTCAGGGTGGATAATTGCGTCAAAGTTGGAGGCGACCGTGGCCACCTCGGCGCGCTTGAGTAGCCATTCCACGACCTGATCCTCCAGCACCAGTGACTCGATCTGATTCAAGCGCTGCGGAGTACCATAATACCATTGTATGACCTCCTGGGGGTCTTCGTAGGTGGCCGCAATGGCCTCGACACTGGCGCGCACCTGCGCAGGGTCCACCTTGATGGCGCTGTCCTTGATGATCTCGGCGAGCAGCAGACCCAAGGCCACCCTGCGCCCGGCCTGGGACTCGTAAGCCGCGCGTTGTGCGATAATGTCTTCTGCGGTGGCGGGCGACAGCCCGCGTTTGTAGCGTTCGTTGTTGAGTAGAGTGACCGCCTCGCTCTCAATCAAGGCCTTGGGGATCTCGATCGGGTGGGCCTTATAAAGCCAGTCCATTACCTGCTGTTTGAGTTTGTTTTTGACGGCTTGATCCATCTCACGCTGCATGTTGGCGCGCACCTCGACACGCAACTCGTCGAGCGAACCGGATTCTATGCCGAAGTCGCGGATAAAGGCCTCATCCAACTCCGGCAGGAGTGGCTCTAACAGCGAGACAAGCTTCACGCGATAGCGCTCCAGTTTATTGGCGCGCGCCGGGTCAGGATGATTGGTGGGAGCGGCCTGCTCGATAACGACCTCGGATCCCGCCTTCAGGCCCAGCAGCTTTTCTTCGATCTCCTTGCCCAGTAGGCTGGCGCCGAGCACCACATTGGTTTGGTTGGCGGGACCGGTCTCGACGCCCTCCTCGTTCAGCAGCGTAACGCTGATCTGTAGCTGGTCGCCGCTACGCGACTCACGCTCGGCGGGTTGCCAACCCTGACGCTGCTTGCGCAGGGTCTCGAGCATCGTGTCCACGTCCTGCCCGGTAATCGCCGCCTCGGACTTGCTGACCTTGAATCCATCGAAGGAAGCGAGCTTGATTTCAGGGTAGACCTCGAAGGTGGCCTTATAACTCAGACCCTGGCCGGGTTGCTCGGCAACGCTCTTGATCTCGGTGCCTCCCGCCGGACGCAGCTTTTCCTTGGCGACAGCCTCCTCGAAGCTGCTGCGCAGGGTATCCCGCACCACTTCCTCACGCACCTGACCCTTGAAACGCTGCTCCACCACCTGTAGAGGCGCCTTGCCGGGGCGAAATCCATCCAACTTGACCCGGCCAGCCAGCGATTTGAGACGTTTACGCACCTCTTCCGCGATATGTTCTTCGGGCACCTCGACCGTGATAGAACGCTCAAGGCCTTTTGTGGCTTCAACTGAAACGTGCATCGCTTACTACCTCATATCGTTAATATTGGGGGGCGGGGCTTTTGCCCGCTTTATTCAAGGTGTCAGTGTGCGAAAGGAGAGACTCGAACTCTCACGGGTTGCCCCACTGGCACCTAAAACCAGCGCGTCTACCGATTTCGCCACTTTCGCATTTTTATAGTATACCGCGATAGGTCTGATCCTGCACAAAGCAGGCCATCAGAACCTGGCCATTACAGGCCGTCTTGCGCCGGCTTGGACAGGTCGCCCGCCAAGCCCATGGCATGGCGCATGATCGTATTTTTCACGGGCCGGACGCGGTCCGTGAACGCAAGACCGCGGTTGCGCGCCCAGCGCAGCGGCGGCAGGTTGGTCGCAAATAGCCGTTTAATGCCCTCCAGCGCCGCGATCATGATGAGATTATCACCCTTGCGCCGGCGCTCATAGCGGCGCAACACCCTGAGCGCACCGATGTCTTTACCTTGCGCGCGGGCTTCGCTCAGCACCTCGGCCAGCGCCGCCGCGTCGCCGATACCCAGATTAACGCCTTGGCCGGCAAGCGGATGGACGGTGTGAGCGGCATCGCCGATGAGCGCGAGGCGCTCCTTGACATAGCGGTCAGCATGAATAAGCCGCAGCGGGAAGCTGAGCCGAGGCCCGGTCTCGAGCATCTTACCCAGCCCCAAGCCCTGATAATTGTGCGCGGGCGGAACACCCAGCGCCTCCTGTAATTCCTCTATAAACGGTTCATCGCTCAAAGCAAGCAGGCGCGCGGCCTGTGCCGCGGGGAGTGACCAGACGATGGAGGATGCACCGTCGGCAAGCGGTAGAAAGGCCAGCGGGCCACCTGGCAAAAAGCGCTGCCAGGCGGTCTCGTGATGCGGGTGCGAGGTACGCAGCGTCGCCACCAGGGCGGTTTGATGGTAATCCCAGCCGCGCGTCGTGATGCCCGCAAGACGCCGCAGCATCGAATCCGCCCCGTCGGCGCCGATGAGCAGCTTGGCGTCGAGCCGCCGTCCGTCATCGAGCGTCAGCGTAACACGGTCTGCCTGCCAGGTTGCAGCGGTGATCTGCGCGGGGCAGCAGATCTCAACGGTCGCGGAATTGCATAGCCGCTCCCATAGCGCCGCCAGAATCACGCTGTTTTCGACGATATAACCCAGCGTATCCATACCGATTTCGGCGCTATCGAAGTGGATGGCGCCCGCGCCGCCGGCGTCCCACACCCGCATCTCGCGGAACGGGCTCACACGCCGCGCGGTCATGGCCCGCCACACACCCAGCGACTCGAAAATCCGCACCGAGCCGCCGCTGACGGCGCTGACGCGAGGGTCTCTGCGTCCGGCAGGGGGCTCGGGCTGTTTGCTCTCAATCACCGCCACACCCATGCCGCCATCGCTGAGCGCGCAGGCCAGCGTTGCCCCGACGATACCGCCGCCGGCGATGATGACATCATAAATTTTTTCGGTTTGATTCATGGCAATGCTGAGACTTACTGTCTTATGTTATGGGCGTCAGGTCAAGGCGTATTTCCGCGCCTGTTGCGCTGCCGTGCAGTAGTCATTAGACTGAGCGGCCACTTGGACAATAGACCGTTACGCTGAGATGCCCATTACGATTCCGGCCGATTCGGTCGGACTGGTGACGCCGAAAACGCTGCGCTTCGATGAACCGCTGGCGCTCGACTGCGGGCGCACGCTGGACAACTACGAACTGATCTATGAGACCTACGGCGAGCTGAACGCCTCGCGCAGTAACGCGATTCTGATCTGCCACGCGCTGTCCGGCGATCACCATGCGGCAGGTTACCACAGCATGACGGACAAGAAACCGGGCTGGTGGGATTCCTGTATCGGCCCCGGGAAACCCTTCGACACCAACCGCTTCTTCGTGGTCTCTCCCAATAATCTGGGCGGCTGCAAAGGCTCCACCGGCCCGACCACCGTGAGCCCAGCCACCGGCAAGCCCTACGGCCCGGACTTCCCCATCATCACGGTGCGCGATTGGGTGAACAGCCAGGCGCGCCTCGGCGCAGCTTTGGGAATCACACGGTGGGCGGCGATCATCGGCGGCAGTTTGGGTGGGATGCAGGCATTGCAGTGGGCGATGGATTATCCCGACGGTCTGCGCCATGCGATCGTGATTGCCGCGGCGCCCAAATTGTCCGCGCAAAACATCGCCTTCAACGAGGTCGCGCGCCAAGCCATCATGTCCGATCCCGATTTTCACGCCGGCCATTATTACGAACATAACGTGGTGCCGCGCCGCGGGCTGATGCTGGCGCGCATGCTCGGTCATATCACTTATCTGTCCGACGATGCGATGCGCGCCAAATTCGGACGCGAGCTGCGCGAGGGCAAACTCAGCTTCGGTTTCGATGTTGAATTTCAAGTGGAAAGCTATCTGCGTTATCAGGGACAGTCGTTCGTCGAGCGTTTCGACGCCAACACCTATCTGCTAATGACCAAGGCGCTCGATTATTTCGACCCCGCCGCGGAATTCGATCACAGCCTCGCGGCGGCGCTTAAACGGGCGACGGCGCACTTTCTGGTGCTTGCGTTCACCAGCGACTGGCGCTTCCCGCCGGCACGCTCGCACGAGATCGTGCACGCCTTGCAGGATAACGATCTCGATGTGAGCTATGCCGAGATCACCTCGCAAGAAGGGCACGATGCCTTCCTCATATCCAATCCACGCTATCTGGCGATCTTGCATGCCTATCTCGACCGGATCGCCAGAGAGGTCGGCGCCTGATGGCCTTGCGTCCCGATCTCGAGATCATCAGCGAGTGGATCGCGCCCGACAGCCGAGTGCTTGATCTTGGCTGCGGCGACGGCTCGCTGCTCGCCTACTTGCATGTCAGCCGCAGGGTGAACGGCTACGGCCTAGAGATAGACGAAGACAAGATCCTGAAGTGCATCGAATCCGGAGTCAACCTGATCCAGACCGACCTCGACGCCGGGCTGTCTGATTTCGACGCCGATTCGTTCGACTATGTGGTGCTGTCACAGACCTTGCAGGCGGTACTCTACCCGGAACGTCTGCTGGATGAAATGCTGCGCGTCGGCCGCGAGGGGATCGTCAGTTTTCCCAACTTCGGCTACTGGCCGAACCGCCTGCAGATCCTGTTCGGCGGCCACATGCCGGTATCGCGCAATCTTCCCAACGAATGGTACAACACGCCCAATATCCACCTCTGCACGCTGCGCGACTTCGAGCGCCTGTGCGCGAAAAAGGGCATCACCATAGTGCAGCGCACGGTAGTGGATCAAGCGCACCGCACCAATTGGTGGATGCAACTGATGCCTAACCTATTGGGAGAAATCGCGCTGTACCGCTTTCAGCGCCAGGCCGCAACGAAGTAAGCCGAAATACATCCCGGCGGCGCATGGCCGCCGGGATAAAGCAAGCGGCAAGATCAAAACGCCGCGTCAATACCGAACAGGACATAACCCTCCTTCGTCTCATGGCCCACGAAGTCGGGATCATTATCCTTGTTCTGGAAATCCACCGTCGCCTCCATCACGCCTTTGACGTTGCGCATGAAGTAATACGAAGCGGTGGCGGTCAGCGCACTCATCTTGATCCCCTCAAACACCGTGCCGGTATTCTTGAAGCCGTCGTTGTTCGTATAATTATAAAGCAGCGAAAACGTCCAGCGGTCGTTGTAGACATAGTCCACGCCGGCAAAACCGCCGAACCAACTGTAGTTTTTGTTGGGGTCTTGATCTAGGAACTTGTCCCACTTGTTCCACAACGCCTGACCGAACCAATACCATTGGCCGTTATCGCCGGAGATATCCAGGCCGAACACGCGCTTGTCGGTCTTGCGATCGCCGGTCTGCGTGCCGGCATGGCCTATAGCGATGCTCTTCTGCTTACCGGCGAGTCCGAACAATCCGACCGAAACAGGACCGAGCTTGGTGCCGAGGCGTCCGAACACGCTCTTGCCCCGATCATTGTCGAACATGTTGTCTGGACGATTGAACCCCGGACTGTTTACATTGAAGTTTTGATCTATACCGCTGCCATTGACGGCGCCCAGCGAGAGATCCAGCGGCCCTATCTCGCGGTCGAACAACACGCCGCGATCATAGGTGATGTCCGCCAGGCGATACGCCATGAAATCCTGGACGGTGAGGCGGGTCTCGCGCGGAAACATGATATCGGAGATCTGGAACTGACCGAGCATCCCGCTGATACCGCTGCCACCTAAATCGTCATGCCGGAACCAGGCGTCCTCAATCACCGCGGTGCCATTGGCGCCCTTCTCGGCGAAGATGCCGTAGAAATAATAAGTGATGTGATCCGACAACGGCGCGCTGGAGAGCAGCTTGATGAGATACGGCGACTGGAAGTCGAAATTGGCGCTGTTGCCAGTCGGTCCGGTCACCGGATCTATCTCCTTGCCCTGTCGCTCCGTCACATAGGCCTGTGCGCGGATGGCGAACGGCGGAAACTTAGGCAGCGCGAGCATGTCGTCGCCGATTTCCGCGGTAGTCTCCTTCCAGTTCGGCAACCGGTAATTATTGGCGATAAAGTCCTTGCCGAAGCTATTAAGCCGCGGGAAAGCGGCATGGCAGGTGACGCAGGTGAGATTGTACTGGCGCGCGAACGCCGGGATGGCCTGCGCCGATTGCGGAAACAGCATCGCGCCGACCTGCAACAACAACACCAACGCCACCAGAAAACGCCATTTTTGTAGCCCATGGATGAATTGTTGAGACATGAGATGATCCTCCTGAATGGTTATCAAGTGAAGGGTTTGCCTTGTCTGGCGTGGACGCCAGGCAGGTCATCTCATGCTAAGAAGCCCGCGATCGCGGGGCATTGATGTACGTCAACCTTGCTGCTGATGTAAGACGGAAAAAATAGATGACGGCGGTTAAGAGCGAACGATCTGCTCGCCCTGGGTGCTGTTATCAAGGCCGTTGATACGAATCCGCATCTTCCACAACAGCCACAATCCCGGCAGCGCGGCGAGCGTGGTGATGAAGAAAAAAATCACCCAGCCGAGCGAGTCGGCGAGCACGCCCGCCGGCGGCCCCAGGTATTGCCTGCCGAACGCGG
>JACXTT010001749.1_pt1 | contig 35688 bp, 33 predicted proteins | sample 9270951 | NCBI WGS metagenome assembly JACXTT01 (sample SAMN15532306, study PRJNA645909) | rock metagenome | isolation source: weathered quartz diorite | place: Puerto Rico | collected 2017-06-21 | reverse complement strand
ACCGGCTTCACGGGCAACATCGGCTGGTTCGACAACGGCGCCAAGTACGCGGTGCACAAGGACATCCGTAACGACAGCGCCTCGCTCAAGATCGACTGGCAGCTGAGCCCCCACGCGACTCTGACCTCGGTGAGCGGATTCGACTACGGGCGCTGGTACGAGAAGAGCGATGACGGCGGACTGCCGATCACGGCGCGTATCGACGACCCGAACACTTACTTCTCGAGCGTCAATGCCTTCTCACAGGAGATCCGCCTCACCTCGCGCGACACCGGGGCCTTCGGCTGGCTCGCCGGGCTGTACTATGGGCGCGAGAGCACGCACGCGACGGTGCAGTTCCACTTCTTCGACGGTTCCAACTTCGGCATCTGGAGTCCGCAGCCGCCGACGGACCCGGCCATACCGACGCCGCTCTATGGATTCGACGAATACAACAATTTCGATCAGTTGAAGGACAGTCGCGCGGTGTTCGTCAACGCGACCTTCGCGGCGTCTCCGGCGGTCACGCTGCGCGCCGGAGTGCGCTACACGAAGGACAAGGTGACGATCGGCAATTTCTACGCGCTCGAAGGAGGACTGGCGAGCCCGGGGTCCGTGGGCACCACTCCCGACGTGGATGCGAACACCTGGTGGACGCAGACGATCGGCGTGCCGCTGCCTGCGGGCGCTTCGGCTCCCCGGACCTTTTTCCAGAGGGGCCTCGCGCCGCAGGGACTCGGCGTCCGACCCGACTTCGGCAACGACACCAACAATGTGAGCGGTAAGGTCGGCGTCGACTGGAAGCCGGCCGAGAATCTGCTGGCCTACGCGAGCGTGAGCCAGGGGTACCGCGGTGTCGCCTTCAACGGCCAGGCCTACAACGATCAAACCGAGCTCACGTTCGCAGGCGCCGAGAAGCTCACCTCCCTCGAGGTGGGGCTCAAGGCGGAGCCGTGGAATCGCCGCGCGCAACTCAATGCGGCACTCTTCCACTACGATTACAAGAATCAGCAGTTTCTCGATGCGTTCTCGCTGGTCAACAACCTCGGCACCGGCTTCCGCACGGTCAATGCGCCGAAGTCGCGCCTGGATGGCGCCGAGTTCGAGTTCCGCGCCAAGGCGACGAGCGACCTCGAGATCTTCTCGAGTCTCGGCCTGATGCACAGCAAGTACGTTGACCTGACACTGCACCAGGGCGCGCGCGTCTGCTGCGTGGGCAACAAGCTGATCCAGGCGCCGGATTACAACGCCGGTCTGGGTGTCGACTGGCGCTTCGCGCATACCGCGACGGGGGATCTGCGGCTGCTCGTGGACGGCAACTACTACGGCAAGCAGTACTTCGACGCCTTCAACACCGAGCGGATTGCGCAGTCACCGTACGGCGTGGCCAACGCCCGGGTGTCATTCGAGAGCACGGGGACGCGCGGGTTCGCCGCCGGCGTGTGGGTCAAGAACCTCACCAACCGCCAGTATCTGGCCTACGGCCTGAATCAAAAGGATCCGGATACCGGCGCCCTGGGTTTCGACTACGCGCTGGTCGGCGAGCCGCGCACCTACGGGATCGATGCGACGGTGCGATTCTGACCGGGATCGTCGCGAGGCGTCGGCGCTAGGCCTTCTCGGGCAGCACGCTCACGTACAGGCGTTGCTCGGCGCCCTTTTTCTGGAACTGCACCCGGCCGGTGACGCGCGCGAACAGCGTGTGGTCGGTGCCGACCCCGACGTTCATGCCCGCGCGCACCGGTGTGCCGCGCTGGCGCACGATGATGTTTCCCGCGAGCACGTGCTCACCGCCGAAGCGCTTCACGCCGAGGCGTTTCGAGTGCGAGTCGCGGCCGTTCTTGGTGCTGCCGCCCGCCTTCTTGTGTGCCATGACTTAAATCCTGCGAAAGAGTGCGCGCTCAGCCCGCACTGATGTCCGTGATCTTCAGCTCCGTAAAGGGCTGCCGGTGAGTCTTCTGCCGCAGGTAGTGCGCGCGGCGCTTGAACTTGATGACCGACACCTTGGCACCCTTGCCGTGGCGCACGACGGTCGCGAGCACCTTGCCCCCCTTGAGGGTGGGCTTGCCCAGCTTGACGTCGGCGCCCTCCCCGACGAGCAGCACTTCGCCGAACTCGACGGTGGCGCCCGGCTCGGCGTCGAGCTTCTCGACCCGCAGCAGGCCGTCTTTCGTCACCCGATATTGCTTGCCGCCCGTGGCGATAACCGCGTACATGGTACTCGAGGGGAATGGGTCTTGACCCGAAAGGCCGGGCATTCTACTGGCGCCCTCCCTCGTGGTCAAACGCCGCTTTCCTCAGGCGCAACGGGCACTTAGCCCTCTATCGGCATGCGCGGCGGAACGCCCGCAGTCATTTCTCCAAAGCCGCGCCGGTCAGCTACGATGCGTGACCGCCACTGAGGCGCAAACGGCCTTAAGCGACACGCCTCCTTCGTGCAAATGGCCCTGGAAGAGATTCGCGCGCTGGTACAAGAGGACCTCCGCTCGGTCGATGAGGTGATTCGGGAGCGGCTGAAGAGCGCCGTGCCGCTCGTGGACCGGGTCGCCGAGCACATCGTCTCGGGGGGCGGTAAGCGGCTGAGGCCGCTGCTGGTGGTGCTGGCGGGGCGCGCCTGCGGGCAGGAGGGCCGTGCCCACATCGAGGCCGCGGCCTTCATCGAGTTCATCCACACGGCAACGCTGCTGCACGACGACGTCGTCGACGGCTCTTCACTGCGCCGCGGCAAGCACACTGCGAACGAGGTGTTCGGCAACCCGGCGAGCGTACTGGTCGGTGACTTCGTCTACTCGCGTGCCTTCCAGATGATGGCCGCGCTCAGCAGCCAGGCGGTCATGGAGATCATGGCGGAAGCGACCAACGTCATCGCCGAGGGTGAAGTGCTGCAGCTGATGAACGCGCACGATCCGGACACGACTGAGCAGCGGTACCTGGAGGTCATCTACCGCAAGACGGCGAAGCTCTTCGAGGCCGGGGCGGAGGTCGCCGCGGTGCTCTCGCTCGCCCCGCCGCCCGTGCGCCGCGCGCTCGCCGCATACGGCCGGCACCTGGGCACCGCATACCAGCTGGTCGATGACGTGCTCGACTATCGATCCAATCCTGAGCAGCGCGGCAAGAATCTCGGCGACGATCTTGCCGAAGGCAAACCGACCCTGCCGCTGATCCATGCGCTGAAGAGCGGCAGCGAGGCGCAGCGGCAGGCGATCCGCCGAGCCATCCAGCAAGGTGGCCTCGAGCAGCTCGATCCGGTGGTGGCGGCGATTGAGGCCACGGGTGGGCTCGACTACGCCGAGCGCCTCGCGCGTGCGGAGCTCGAGCAGGCGCTCGCCTCCCTCAGCGCGCTGCCGGACTCCTCTTATAAGAGCGGCCTCGCCGCGCTCGCGCGCTTCGCGGTCGAGCACACGACCTAGGCTAATGGGGTCATCACAACTCGAAGCAACAGTGGAAGGCGTATGACTCTCTCAAGATCGATGCTCTCTGTCCTGAGCTGCCTCATGGCCGGTGCGACGACACCGGTGCTCCCCGCGGAGGCCCCGGCGGCGCCGGAAACCATCGTGCTCAAGGCGGCCCATGTCTTCGACTCGACCGGCACGACGCTGAAGGACGGCGCCAGCGTGGTGGTGCGCGGTGACCGGATCGTGTCAGTCGGCACCGGGGCGGCCCCCGCGGGCGCGCGCGTGATCGACCTGGGCGATGCGACGATTCTGCCCGGCTTCATCGACGCCCACACCCATCTCACCTCCCAGCTCCACAGGGAGTACTACCGCTACGTCTACAACCGGTTGATGCGCTTTCCGGGCGAGCAGGCCCTATATGCTGCGCAACACGCGAAGCGCACGCTCGAGGCAGGTTTCACCACCGTACGCGACGTGGGCGCCGATGATTTCGTCGACGTCAGCCTGCGCAACGCCATCAACGCAGGTGTGACTGAGGGCCCGCGCATGCTGACCGCCGGTCACATCATCGGCTCGCCCGGCGGCCACGCGGACTCGTATTCCTTCCCGCCCGAGCGGGTACGACCCCTCGGACCGATCGAAGGCATCTGCAGCGGACCCGATGAGTGCCGCGAGGCCACGCGCTATCAGATGAAATGGGGTGCGGACGTCATCAAGTTCGCCGCGAGCGGCGGCGTGCTGTCCGAGGCCGACCCCGTCGATGTACCGCAGCTCACACTGGAGGAAATGTCGGCGATCGTCTCCGAGGCTCACAAGTGGAAACGCAAGGTTGCGGCCCACTGCCACGGCGAAGCCGCTGCGCGGATAGCCATTGAGGCCGGCGTGGACTCGATCGAGCACGGCACTTTCCTCAGCGAGGACACCCTGAAGCTGATGAAGGCCAAGGGCGTTTATCTCGTCCCGACTCGCATGGCAGCGGACTGGGTCGGCAAGGAGGCAGACGCGGGAGCCTACCCGCCGCAGATCGCCGCCAAGGCACGCGCCGCGGCCGCGGCGCACGGCGCGATGTTCAAGACCGCATTGCGATTCGGCGTGCCCATCGCCTTCGGCACGGATGCGGGCGTGTATCCGCACGGCATGAATGCCAAGGAGTTCGGGCTCATGGTGGATCTCGGGATGAGTCCCGCGGCCGCGCTGCTCGCCGGCACGCGTGAGTCCGCCAAGCTCCTCGGCATCGAGAGCGACGTGGGCACGCTCGAGATTGGCAAGACCGCGGATATCGTGGCGGTCCCTGGCAACGTGCTGAGCGACATCCACTCCACCGAACACCCCCTGTTCGTCATGCACCAAGGGCACACAGTGCTGCAGAAAAGGGGCTCATAGACCGCGCGGCCATTGGCGTTGAAGGGGTCGGCCCGGTTGAGTAGACTGCCCGGCCCGCCGTCTTCGCCGCGCGGTCTTAAGCCGCGCGGCGCCTCGCCGCAACATCGGGGTGTAGCTCAGCCTGGTAGAGCACTACGTTCGGGACGTAGGAGTCGCTGGTTCAAATCCAGTCACCCCGACCAATAAAATCAATAGGTTATGTCCATATCACCGGTCGAGATCAGACTTCACGGGCCATCCGAAGTCCACTTGAAGTCCAAGGAGAGCCGAACGTGACTCGCGGATTTCTTCTGAATACCAACGTTTTCAACCACTTGGCGGACCTCGCGATTAATCCGGCCGCTTTGGCGGCCAAGGGTCGGCTATTCGTGACGCATGTCCAGCTCGATGAGCGGCAGGCGACGACACGTGCGGAGCGCACAAAAGCACTGCTCACAGCGTTTGAACGCGTGGAGCAAGAGCGCGTACCCACGGCGGCCGCGGTGTGGAACGTTTCAAAATTTAACGAGGCGGAATGGGGCGATGCGGGCGGTCGGTACGGACCCATGCTCGCCAGCCTCAACGCAAAGAACGGTGGCAAAGCAAACAATGCTCAGAGAGACTCGAACAAGAACTGCGGCCCATCGCACACCAGCGAATCGCAAACGGACAATTGCCCCGCGAGGTGCTCACACGGGTGAGGGATGGTTGCGGGAGCGGGCGGCTATGCTCCTTGTGCGACAAACCGATTCAACCCGACGAGCCCGAATACGAAATTGAGTGCGTCGAGGCCGCCGCTCAAACGCTTCGGTTTCACAGGGTTTGCCATTACGCATGGCAGCTTGAGTGTGGCCGCGTGAAACGAAGGCCTCGAGCATCCCGAAGAACCCGCACTAGGCTGTGGAGTGTTACCGCCCCGCCCGAGGTGGTCGGGGGCCTGCTGGAGTGCGCCTGGCGAGAATACGTTCGGCCGGCAGATCCGCGCCATGGAGTCGCGGCATCGGCCGGCGGCGCAGCACTGAGGGGCCTACTGCGACAGCTTGCTCGGGCGCCGAATGGTGCCGACCGCGAAGCGCCACGCGGGGATCACAACCACCAGCGCTATGACCCCACCCAGGATGCCTGGCACTTGCTTGCCCTTCAGCCCCAGCGCGTACCACGCCGCCACTACTGATGTCAGCACCGCGACCGTGATCCCGCCAAAGATGCCGAGAAAGACGCCGAATGCGGGCGCAAGGCTGCGCGATGGATGCTTGGTGCGGCGCACGTGCCACAGTATGGCACCGAGTGTAATGATCCACCCAACCACCGATGTCGCCACGTCGCCAAATGTCATGTTTGTTGGTCTCAATGGAACAGCAACGCCACCTGCCAGCGAGGCGTTGCCGTTCGGTTTAACGCAGATTCAAGACGGTGCTAGCGTCGCGCTTGTGGCACGAAGGTTCTAATCAGTCCGACAACCGCTGCTGAGCCAGCGAGCGCCCCCACCCCCATCGCGGGCATGGGATCGGAAGCAGCATGTGCTAAGCCTGCTCCCAACGCTCCGCCGACCAGGGCTGCAACAGTTCTCAGGACCCATCCCAGCGGGTCAGGAGGCGGGTCCGGCAGCGACCTGCGCACAATCCACGCTTCACTGAAACCCCAACCCACGATCGCATAGAAGAGCCACCACGGTTCCATGGTTTTCTCCTTTAGCGTTGTTGAATGCCCCCACGCTCTGAGAAGAGCGAAGACCGCTGCCGACTATAGGCCAACTGACCCGAGTCGCAAGTGCTGCGCCGCAGTATGATCTGGCGCGTCCAGTGCGAGAAACGCGGGGAGTAAGCTGGCCGCCGGCTGGGTCACAGAGGAGCGGTCATGCCTCGCTGTTTCGAAGCGCGATGATAGAGCGAGTATATTTTGTGCCGCCTAATTTGTCGGAAACCGCGGGAATGAACTCGTACGCTCACGCTGTGCGAATAGCGAGCGGAGGCATACTCACGCTCATCCTGGCGTCCTGCGCCAGCACGCCGTCTTACGAGACGACGCGGCTCGAATTCCTTGTTGATGGCGCGACCACCCGGGCCGAAATAGTCCTCCATCTCGGGGAGCCGGCGCGGACGTTTGAACGCGAATCGTGAGTTACCGATTGGAGGCGCCGCCGGGCAAGGGCGATGCTGGATACGTCATCTGGTCCAGAGCACCGAACTCTTGGGGCGTACCGCCGTACAATCTGATTCTTGTGTTTGATGAGCAGAATGTGCTGCGCGCGCACTCCCTAGTCCTGGTCAAGGCGCATTGAACGAGGTAGCGAAATGGCCCGTTGGTTAGCAAGCGTGCTTGGCGCAGGCGCCTGTCTCAGGCTAACCGCTTGCATTCCGATTCCAGAAGACTATCCCCGTCGGATACGTACGTTACTCACGCAGCAACCTCGACAACAACCTCGTGGAGTCAATCAAGTCTGGCGAGACGACGCGTGAACGCGTACTGCTGATGCTCGGTGAGCCGGACGCAGCAGCGCCCGATGACAGCTGGCTGTCATATCGTTCAGTGTTCGGGACGGGCGGTTTAATGGGTTATGGACTGATCACGGTATCCGGGCCAACAGACACCGGCCCACTGTTTGCCGAGGAGGTCGAATTGCGCCAGCTGATGCTAAGTTTCGATTCCTCGGGAATCGTAACCACAAAAGATTTTCAATCCCGAACCTGTCGAGCCACGCACAACTCGAGGTCGAGTGGCGTCTGTCTACGCCAGGGCGAGAAAGCAGTTAAAGCAAAAGGTTCCTTCAGGTAGCCTCATCGTCTCCGACAAGTCACTATTATTTTCAAGTGGCGACATCCCGGAGCCGGGCACTGAGGCGAGTCGGCCGCCGCCGTTTCGCATTGCCTACACCGAGATCGCGTCCGTCGAAGTTGGGCATCTTGGGCTGAATCGCTGGGTTGAGGTGCGCACCAACGAAGGAGACACGCAATTCTTCGCAGTTGTGAAGTACGGGACACTGGGGGGAGTAGTAGATCGAACAGAGACGCAGGCAGCCGGCGACCTGCTGCGATCCAAGCTCAGACGGTGAGGCACTGAATATCCCATGAATGAGAGGCCGCCCGGGCGGGCGGTCACCCCAACCAATAAAAACAATAGCTTGCGTACTCACGCGGGAGCCGTGATGGGAGCTGGGCACATGTCTCGCAGGGTGTTCATGAAAAGCGCATTGGTCGGTGCCGCCGGTAGCGTGCTTCCCAAGGTCGCCGCGCCGCGCGGCACCCCGCATACCACCGGCGATGCCAGCCCCACGGCACTCAGTCTGTCCGAGGCGGCTGAGCTCATCCGGCGCAAAAAGCTCTCCCCGGTGGAGTTGACCGAGGCATGCCTCAACCGCATCGAGAAGCGCAATCCCGCGCTGAACGCTTTCATCACGGTGACCGCGGAAGGCGCAGTGACCGCGGCGCGTGAGGCCGAGGCAGACATCACTCGCGGCCACTGGAGGGGTCCACTCCACGGCATGCCGATTGCCCTCAAGGATTTGCTGGATACCGCTGGCGTGCGCACCACGGCCGCCAGTGCCGTGTTCAAGGATCGGGTTCCGCAGCAGGATGCGGAGGTGGTGCGCCGCCTCAAGGCCGCCGGGGCGGTGCTGCTGGGCAAACTCAACATGCACGAGTTCGCCTACGGTGGCAGTTCGGCGTTCAGTTATTTCGGTCCCGTTCGCAATCCCTGGAACCTCGCCCACAGTCCGGGCGGCTCATCCGGCGGATCGGCGGCCGCGGTGGCGGCGCAGTTGTGTTATGCGGCCATCGGATCGGACACGGGGGGTTCGATCCGTCAACCGGCGGCCTACTGCGGCATCGTCGGACTGAAACCGACCTACGGTCGCGTGAGCACCGCGGGGGCCATACCGCTATCGTGGTCACTGGATCACCTGGGACCGATGACACGCACAGTTACCGACGCTGCCCTGCTGCTGCAGGCGATCGCCGGCTACGACCCTCAGGATCCCGGCTGCAGTGACCTGCCGGTGCCGGACTACGCCGCCGGCATTGCTGGTCCGACCGCCGCGTTGCGTCTCGGGATCCCCAGGGACTACTTCTACGAGAGTCTGCATCCGGACATTCAGGCGGCCATGCAGGAAGCGCTCGGCGTTCTCAAGAAGCTGACGCGTGCGCTGCGCGAAGTCCCGCCACTTGCGGCCGATGCCACCTATGCCTCGATCGTGGAGCCGTATGTGGCGGTGCTCACCGCGGAGGCCTACGACTATCACAAGGACTACGTCGCCAGGAGTCCTGAGCTCTACCAGGCCGCCACGCTCAAGAGACTGCGCGCCGGGGGCGCGGTGAGCCTGTCGACTTACATGCACAGCCGGCGTCGGCTCGATCAGATTCGCAACTCCGTAGCGCATCTCTTCGACGGCGTCGACCTGCTGATCACGCCCACGACGCCGGTCCCGCCGTTCGCGCTGACCGAGCTCAGCGATCCAGGCACCGCTCGATCCTCAGAACTGCGGATGCTGCACAACACCCGGCCGATCAACATGCTCGGCTTGCCGACCATTTCGGTCCCCTGTGGTTTCACGGCCGAACGCCTGCCGATCGGGCTGCAGATCAGCGGGCGTTGGGGAGCCGAAGCCACCGTTCTGCGCCTCGCGCGTGCCTACGAGCGCGCCGCCGGCTGGCAAAAACTGCAGCCGCCGGATCCCGGCTAGATTCGGAAGTCCACGAGACGGCCTACGGACACTCTTCAGGCAGCTCCCATCGGCGATCAGGCCTTGCAGCCTCCGACAGACGCCGATCGAGCAGATCCAACGTCAGGACCTGCAAGACGTCCTGGCGTCGAAGCCAGTCGGTCGCCGACTGAAGGACGTCGCGGCGCAGCCGATAACGGGACACAAGTCCGTCGCCGACACACCCGACGAGGCCGGCTGCTACGAGCACTTTCAGGTGCCTCGAGATCACGCGTGAGTTGGCGGGCAATTGGCTCGCGAGATCGCGAGCGCTCAGAGCTTCGGCGCGCGCCAGCGCACGAACCAGCAAGCGGCGCGTACCGTGCGCCAGGGCCCGGAAAGCGAGATCGAGATTCGGGGCACGTGGCATCGCGGTGGGTCTCTGTGGGCCCTTATCAGACGCTAGCACAGCCCGGAGACGCGGATCAGTACCAACACTTACTAGTCAACCGTCGTCGCACCCCGAACAGCTACTACGGCAAAACTCCCCACGCGCACCCCTAATTACCCGTTCTGCGCTGCAGCGGATTGGACTGAGAATCGAGGAGTGCACTACACGGGACACGTGGTCGCGAATCTCACCGGTCCAAACGGACAACGCATGCGCTGTCAGTTCCAGCTTCTTCGCGCGGGAGACGGCATGAAGGGCGGCGGGCAGTCGGATCTGCGCGAACGGGGCGCACTCGAGCGCATCTGCGAGGGCCCGGCCAGCATGGACCACGCGAGAGCCGATCGGCTGCGCGTCCCGGTGTCCGCAAGCCTTTGATGCCAAAGCCGCAGCCGGCGCGCCTCGTTCGTCGACCCTAGTCCCGAGCGACGCCGTGGCGATTCACGCTATCTTAGGGCGAGTCAAGTGGCCGTCCGCGCGGGGGGACAATGAGCGGCACGGATCCAGGGCTCAAGCGGGCGCTCGGCCCGGCCGACGTCACGCTGTATTTCGTCACCGCCTGCAGCAGCCTGCAGTGGGTCGCCACCGCGGCCGCAGCCGGACCGAGCGCGCTGACCGTCTGGCTGATCGGCGCGCTCACCATGTTCGTCCCCTTGTCGGTGTGCACGGTGTGGCTCGCCTCGCGCCATCCCGAGGAGGGCGGACTGTACGTCTGGACCGGACTGGCCTTCGGTCCGTTCGCCGCCTTCCTGACCGGCTGGAGCTACTGGGCTTCGAACGTCCCCTACTTTGCCGGAGTGCTCTACTTCGCCGCTGGCAATGCGCTGTGGGTGAGCGGCGGCGGCGCGCACGCGCTCGATGCCTCGCCCGCGTGGTTCATCTCCTTTGCGATCGGGGCGCTGACGTTCGCGACCGCGCTCAACGTCTATGGACTCGGCGTCGGCAAATGGATAGCCAACGCCGGCGCCTGGGCACGCTGCCTCGCGATACTGCTGCTCCTCGCGGTCGGTGGGATCGCCTGGTGGCGCTTCGGCCCCGCCACGGCCATCACGCTGGCGGCGCTGCGTCCCGCCTTTACGCTCAACGATCTGATCTTCTGGGCGGCGATCGCGTTCGCCTATTCCGGACCCGAGTCGGCAAGCCTGATGGGCGGGGAGATTCGCGATCCGCGCCGCACGGTTCCGAAAGCGCTGGCGCTCGCCGCGCCCCTCATCCTGCTCATCTACGTCGGCGGGACACTCGCCGTGCTGGTCGCCATTCCCTACCACGACACCAACGCGCTCTACGGCGTCATGCAGGCGATCGATCACGTCGGTGGCCGGATCGGGCTTGGGTGGCTCACCCCGCTCGCGGCCATTCTCGCCGTCATCACGTGCCTCGGCAGCGCCGGCGCCTGGCTCGGCTCGGTGGCGCGCATCCCGTTCGTCGCCGGCATCGATCACTTCCTGCCGGAGAGCTTCGGCCGTCTGCATCCGCGCTACGGGTCACCGGCCAACGCCCTGGTCACGCAGAGCGCGATTGCCATGATTTTCGTGGTCATGGGCCAGGCAGGGACGACCGTCAAGGGCGCATACGAGGTGCTTGTCAATCTCACGGTGATCACACAGATGCTGCCTTTCCTGTGTCTGTTCGCCACCGCCATCCAGCTGACGCGCAGCGCGCCGGTGGCGGATGAGCTCAGGATTCCCGGAGGCCGTGCCACGGTGGCCGCGACCGCGCTGGTGGGGCTGCTCGCCACGGTCGGGGCGATAGTGCTGTCGCTCGTGCCACGGGCCGACGAGCCCAACAAGCTGCTCGCCGTCGGCAAGGTGATCGGAATGACGCTACTGCTGCTCGCCGGGGGGGCTGCACTTTACTTGAATGGAAGCCGCCGGCGCGCACGACTGTGGCGCTCGACTCCACAGAGAGTCTAGCGCCCGGCGGGCTCTCGCTCCTGCGCGAGCAGCTCGCGGGGAAACTGGCTGAGACTCTCGATGACCACAGCCACTCCTGCGCTGGCGAGCAGCCTCGGCTGCGCGGCACGCGAAGCGATTCCGATGAGGTAGCCGATACCCGCCGCGTGCGCTGCCTGCAGACCCGAGACGGCGTCCTCGACGACGATGCAGTGCTTCGGCGCAAGCCCGATGTTGTGTGCGGCCGCCAGGTACATATCGGGCGCGGGCTTGCCCGGACGCCGGCCGTCGTCGTACACGATCCTTGCGATGTCGAACCAGCGCGCCAACTCGAGGTGCTCGACGAAGAAATCCAGGTTGTTCTTCTCGGAGGACGTCGCGATGGTGCGGGGAATGCTGCGCGCCACCAGTGCATCGAGCAGCTCCCACGCACCGGGCGACAGCTGCAGGCCGGCGGGGTTCCTCAGGCACAACTCGCGATAGCGCGACTCCTTGACCTCAATGAGAGTGAGGAGCTCAGCGCCTACAATCTTTCGACCCGCCAGGTAACTCAACACGTGGGAATTGGGGCGTCCGTGCATCTGCACCGCAAGCTCTTCCTCGGTCATCTCGTAGCCGCGCAGGTCCATGGCCACGCGTTGCCAGGCCTGAATCTGAATGCCCGCGTCATCAAGCAACACGCCATTAAAATCAAAGATGACGCCTCGGTATTTCATGGTCGAGCTCAAAGGACCGGCCGCGTCGCATCATACTTGATCGCGGCTGGAAGCCTTACAAACTCGGTCGCGGAGGAAACCCATGGTTGGGATGCGCGCGATGTCGGCGTGCACGTGAGCAGAAAGTGCATCGCGCCGGCGGATCGCGGAACAGCAGAACCGAAGCTAATCGGCGCGGGCGATCAGGTTCAGATCAGGCGCGCCGCGGCGCGCTTCGGACCTTGGCGCTGCGGGCCGCCGCGCGATCGAACGGCAGCGCGTGCAGACGGATGCCGGTCGCCGCGCGCACCGCGTTTGCGACCGCGGGCGCGATCGGCGGGACCCCCGGCTCCGCGACGCCGGAGGGAGGATTGGTCGAGGGCACGATGTATACCTCGACCGAACGCGGCATCTCCTTGATGCGCAGCACCTGGTACTGGCGGAAGTTGCTCTGGTCGACGTGACCGTCGGTGAGGGTGATCTTGCCGTGGAGCGCCGCCGAAGGCCCGTAACCGATGCCGCTTTGGATCTGCGCCTTCACGACGTCGGGCGTCACCGCGATCCCGCAGTCCACCGCGCACACCACGCGATCCACGGCGATCTGGTTGCCGGTCACCGTGACATCTGCGACCTACGCGACGACCGAGCCGAAGGACTCGTGCACGCTGCGGCGCCTCCGACCGGTTGCCCACCCAGACCTTGGCTGAACACAGCCTGAACCGGCTGCAGGAAAGATTGCTCAGCGGCAGCTTGTCGGAATTTCCTGACGCGAGAGTCGGTCTTTGACCGACCCGGGAATTAGGGTCGTGTCCCGCTTGGCGGGGCGGCAGTGCGCCGCTAAGCTTTTGCCCATGGAAGCAACTACAACCGTCTGGCTATCAAGGCCGGAGGCTCCGCAGGACGCGGACAGCGTCGCCGTGATGCGCTGGGCGATTGAACAGGATGCCGCGCGGGAAGGCAGCCTCGCCGGCGAGTGCCTGGCAGCCGCTCGAGCGGCAGGACTCAGCGCCGAGGACACTTACGTGTTTCTCGCTTACCAGGCGATGTTGCGCCTCGAGGAACAGCAGCAACGGCACTTGTACCTGAGCGACGTCGCGCCGTTCGTCGAGTCTCCGCCGTCTTCGCCCGGTGTGGCGGCGCGCCTCGCATCGCACCTGGGGCGACTCGCGCGCAGTGCGGTCGGCCGGGTGCTGCACCTCGAGCGGGTCGAGCGGGCCGAAGCCGAGTCCACACAAGCGGCCGTCGGCGGCAGCCACTAAGCGCTCGGACAGCCTTTCCCCGCTTCGCCGCCTCCGGTCGAGGTCGGGGGACCGGCCTCACCGAGCGCATGGTTGACGGCCTTCGGGCTTAGCGAGCAGGCTCTCGCACCGAAGCAGCGTTTGGCGCTCGGCAACCACAATCGACGGGGGCAACTGCTATGAAATCCGTGCTCAGCCTTGCCTTCGGTGCGCTACTGGCGATCTCGTCTGCCACATTTGCAGCAGGCAAGGCACAGGATCCCGTGATCGGGACCTGGAAACTCAACACGGCGAAGTCCACGGGTGCGGCGGTACCCAAGAGCGAGACGCGCAGCTACGCTGCCTCAGCTGACGGCATGTTGGTGAGCTACAAGCGCGTCGATGCCGACGGCAAGGCGAGCTCCGTTCATGCCATAGTCAAGTACGATGGCAAGGACTATCCCGTCACCGGAGCGCCTGACTTCGACGCAGTGAACGCCAGGCGCGTCGGCCCCAACACGGTCGAGTCCACTCAGAAGCGCAGCGGCAAATCCGTAAGTACCACTACGCGGACTGTCTCCAAGGACGGCAAAACGCTGACGCTCGTCATCCGGGGGACCAACGCCCAGGGCGCGATGACTACGACGACCCTGGTTTACGATCGCCAGTGATCGGAATTTTTCGGGCTTGCGCGCGCTGCGCCCCGCCGCGCGGGTAGGTCTTCGCTCACCTGGCGCATCGCTACCTTGCCGCGCAGCACGGTGATCGATGCGGCAGGCAGTGCAAAGGTGGTTTCGATGCCAGCATCAATGGTGGTGGTCACGGGCGGACCGTCGGGATCGGCCGTGCCGCCCGCGACATCCGGATGCCACTGATACTCGGCTTTGCCGAATACGATCGCGGTCACGGGGCCGGCGAACCCGCCGGTTCGCTGATGAACCGGGTCGTCGAAGCGGATTGCGACCTGGTGCGCGTTTTCCTGGTCCTTGTTGACGAGAAGCAGCGCCCAGCTGCCGTCGGGGCGGAGCACCGCATACGCCGTGACCAGTAAGTGACCGGCTCCGTCGGTGATGTCGCCACTCGCCGCGAACAGCCGATGCTGCCCGTTGCCCGGCTGCAGCCACTGCAGATTGATCAGCTGGCTGGCGAAATATTGCGCGAGCGGCTGCCTCACCTGCAGATCCCGGTCGGCGGAGAAGAAATTGAAGGTGCCCGCAGAGCCGTTGTGGCCGGATCCCACCGGCTCGGGCAGGTAGTGGAAGTAATAGAGCGCATTGCCTCCGCCGGAAAAAAAAGCGCCCACATAGTCCGCCAGCCACAGCCCGCCCCACAAATCCAGATAGCTCTCCGAGTACTGCGACGACAGGTTGGACTCGGTGATGAACAGCGGCACCCCGGCCGGCACGCCGTCCTCGCGCCACACCTGCATGATGTGAGTCACGAGACGCGCCTCGTCGTAGAGGCTGCTCCAAGGGATCTTGCCGGGATCGATCGGATAGTGCTCGAAGGAGAAGAACGACAGCTCGCTGAGCTTGCCGTGTGAGCGCAGATAGGAGACGAATCGGGCGGTCCAGGACGTGTTGCCGTCGGCGTCCGGCCAGGTCTGCACGTCCTCGTTCTGTCCGGTGAAGACCGGTCCGCCGAGCTTCAGACGGGGATCGACCTTGTGCAGCGCCGCGGCGAACTGCAGATAAAGCGCAGCATAGTCTTCCGGCACGGTGTAGTGGCCGTCGGGCTCCTCGCCCATCTCGACGTAGGAGATCGGATAGCCGCGGCGCTCGAGGTACGCGAGCTCCGCGGCCGCATCCTCGGGTGTCGAGTAGAGCATGGCGATCGGGATCATCGCCGGGAGCCCCCGGGTGATGCCGCTGGTGAAGAAGCGGTCGAATCCCACCTGCTCGCCCGCCTTCTCGTCGAGATCGCGGCTCTCGTGCCACGGGTCCACCGAGGAACAGTAGGTCGCGGTCTGTTCCTGGTCGGGTGTGTGACGGAGGAGGTCGTGGAATTTGCCCCCATCGCCCATGCTGCCCAGCGAGATCTCACCGATGGCGTAGCCGACGCAGTTGCGCGGGTCGGAGTGATTCGCCGGCGCGCAGCTGTTCGATGAGCGCATCATCACGATGCGCACGAACTGCGCCGCCACGGGATAGTCGGCGAGGTGCAGCGTCTCGCTCGCACCGTGACCTTCGGCCACGCGCCCGTGCGGAAAGATCTGCCAGCTTCCCGCCGCCGGCTTCTTGATCGGGTCCTCGCCGGTCCAGAACTGAACCAGGTACTGCGTGGCGTAGGGCTCCCCCCAGTCGATCCGGATCGCGCTCAGGCTCTGCCGGCTCGCCAGATCGAGGATCACCCATTGCGGGTGCGCCGCGTCGTCCTCGCCGGTATACCGCTGCGTGAGGTAGGGATTACTCTTCCAGAACGTCGACTTGTCGCCGTCGGTGAGGCGCGAATAGCCGATCGTGTCGGTGCCGTCATCGCGCGTAACACCACGACGCGGCAGGGGATAGCCGTAGGAATGGATGATGTTCTCCGGCCGCGGCTGCGCCTCGCCGACGAAGTAGCCACGCTCCCCCGGCTCGCTCCATGTGCCGTGCGGGTTCCAGTGCCAGGCTTCGGCATGGAGCTCGGTGTTCTGACGATAGCTCACTGTCTGCCAGCCGGCGGAGAGCACCCGGCGGATCATCTCGGCAGTTAACAGCTTGTCGGCCATCCCGTAGGGCAGGCGGTCGACGCCGGCACCGAGCGCCTCGGTGGGCCGGATCGTGTTGACGACGTGCCCGGCGGAGGCATCGACGCGGATCGTTTCCGCGGCGCACGGCACGGTGAGCACTGCGAATACGGCGCACAGCACCGCGGGCTTCATGGATCTCGATCCTCTCAAAAGGTCATCCGCACCCCGAGATAGTACTGCCGCCCGTTCACGTAGAACGCCTCCGGCATGCTGCGATTGAACCCGTACTCCTTGAGGATCGGGTTGTTGAGATTCAGTCCGTCGAAGCTGACGGTGAGCGCATCGGTCACCTTGTAGTTGAGCGACACCGACAGATCGCCCACCGCGGCGTCGTACTCCGGCACGCCCGAGACGATCCCCTCGAGGTAACTGGAGCGGTAGTTGTAGGCCGCGCGCGCGCTGAAGACGTTGTTTTCCCAGTACAGCTCCGCGTTGCCGGTGAACTTGGAGGCACCATAGAGGTCCTGATGGTCGGCGGTGCGGCCGTCGGCCAGCGTGGCATTGAGGTACACGCCGAAGCCCCACACGAGCGGTTGCTGGTACGCGACTTCCAGCCCCTGGTCGTGCGCTGCGACGTTGACCGGGACGGCGATCTGATAGACTGACAGGTGCTTGTAGGTATTGTTGTAAAGAGTCTGCAACTGGGTCTGAAACTCCACGAACGAGGTCAGATCCATGTAGAACAGGCCCGCCGAGAGCAGCGAGCGCGGCTGAAAATACCACTCGAGCGTCGCATCGTAGTTCGTGGAGCGCACCGGCCTGAGATCCGGATTGCCCGCCGTCCCGGCGAGGGCGAGGTCATCGAGCCCGGCAGTCGGCGCGAGCGCCGCATAGTCGGGGCGTGAGAGCGTGCGCGCCACCGCGAAACGTGAGATGAGATTGTGCGTCAGATCGAATTTGAAGCTCGCGCTCGGCAGCACGTCGGTGAAAGTGTGCTCCACCACGTTGCGCGTGAAGTAGTTGACGGTCCCCGTGGAATCGCAGCCACCGGAGACGGGAGTCTGTGCGTAGGGAGTCGGATTGCAGGTGGGAACTACGCCCGTGACCGGGTCCGCGGCGGGCAGGGAATAAAAGAGCACCTCCTCCCGGGTCCGCACCACCCGCACGCCGAAATTGCCGTGCCAGCGTGAGCCGGAGATGTTGGCCATGGCGTAGGCGGCGCTGGTCTTCTCCTGCACAGTGAACTCGTTGCCCCACGGCTCGACCGAGGTCTGTGCCGGATCGTAAGTCTGCTGCCATGCGTACACGGCGTTCTGGTCGATCTGCCAGAAATCGCGGTCGTAGCCGGCCGGCGGATTCAGGCGGTTCTGGTAATTGCCCGGGTACAGCTGGCCGCTCCAGCTCGGCAGCTGGTTGGGGGTGCAGCTGATGGCGCCCGCGCAGGGTCCGCCGTTCGGCCAGGTGCCGTCGGCCGGCCAATGCACGGCGCGGTCGTGATCGGAGAAGCGGACACCGACCTTCACGGCCTCCCACACGCCGCGATGGACGGCGAGCTCGGCATCCGCTTGGCCATAGTTCTCCGCGTCGACCGTCCTCACGATGGAATGCCAGGCGGCGGTCGTGATGATGTTCGGGTCGTTGAAGTTACTGACGTAGGGGCCGTTACCCGTGGTCTGCCCCGGCGCCGGCCAGCTGACGGTCGCGAGCCCCGCGGTCCCGTTCGTTGCATAGTTCAGACCTCCCGCCGTCCACCCTCCCTCGTAACCCAGATCCCCCGGCGTCGAGCCGATGCCGCGGGAGTGTCCCAGCTTGGTCGTCAGCGTCAGGTCGGATCGGGGCCGGTATGAGCCCGTCAGATCGAGAAAGTACGTCTCCGAGAACGCGAACGGCCGATAGATCTTGTCCGAGATGCCGGGGGTGAGCCCCGTACCGCTGACGTCGGGAAAGCTCGCTGCCACGAGGACGTTGTTGCGCACCGTGACGCTGGTCGGCACGAAACCGGATGTGATGAGATTGTCGGGGTTGGCGAGAAAGCTCGTGTCGTAGCTCGGGGCATGCATGTGGGAGTAGAAGCCGTTGAGATCGGCCGAGAAAGCCTCCGAGGGCTGCCACTGCAGGTCCAGCACGCCGCCGTCCCGGTAGCGCGCGTGCCGCAGCAGCGTCGCGTTGATGAGCTTCGGGTAGTAGACGCCCTCGAGGTTCGGATAGGCCGCGACCAGCGGCGCTTCCGGTGAGTTCGGGTCGAGTCCATGGATCACGCCGTAGCCAATGAACTCCTGCCCGTCGCGGCGCTCGTGGCGGTCCTCCTTGAACAGTTGCAGCAGCGAACCAAACGTATCCGACGCGTTTTTCCAGTTCACCAGCGCATTGAGCTGCGGGTCGGTCTGGTTCGGCAGGTCGTTGTAGAAAGCCTGGGTGTTGAGCGTGGCGGTGAACTGCTTCTTGAAGCTGAGCGGCTTGCGGGTCTCGATGTTCACCGCGCCCGCGACGCCCCCTTCGACCAGATCCGCCTGTGCGCTCTTGTAGACGACGATCCGGTCCGCGATCTCCGAGGGCAGCAGCGCGTAGCTGACGCTGCGCCCGATGGTGCCTCCGCCGCTGGCAGATTGATCCTGGACGAACCAGTCGCCGGTTGCGATGGTGTGCCCGTTGATCAGCGTCTGCGTGAGCGACGGCGAGGTTCCGCGGATGGCAACGCGATCGTTCTCGGAGAAGCCGCCCTCGCCGGCTCCGGCTTTGGAGATGTTGACGCCCGGCAGACGCTGCACGGCATCCGCGATGTTCTTGTCGGGGAGCTTGCCGATGTCCTCAGAGCTCACCACTTCGATCACGGTGTCGGCTTCACGCTTGGCGTTGATCGACTTCTCGAGGCTGACGCGAATGCCCGTGACCACGATGGTCTCGAGCGGCGCCGCCTCGTGCTGCCTGGCAGCTATGCTGCCGGGCTCTTGCGCCTGGCTCACCAGGCAGCGGCTGCCGAGAGCGATCGCAACCGCGGTTGCGAGGCGTGTTTGCAGTGAGTTCATGGTTGCTCCCTCGTGTTCTGTGTGTTCTGCGGGCACTCACTCGGGCGCACGGCGCTGCGGGCGCAGGCTAAAGAGCTCGAGCAGTCCGACCGTCTCATTGCGAATGAGCGGCCGGGCCCACCACGCGATGCTCAGGATGTAGCCGAGCGTCGCGAATACGGTCAGCATCGCGGCCCGCAGGCCGAAGCGATCGCCGAGCAGGCCGACCAGCAGCGGCACCACGGCACCGCCGAGAATTCCGGTGCACAGGATTCCGGAGAACGCGCCGTGGTGCTCGCTCACGGAGTTCAGCGCCAGCGAGAAGATGATCGACCACATCACGGACAGGAAGAATCCCGCCGCCGGAAAGGCGAGCAGCGACACCTCGGCCGGCCCGAACAGCGCGAGCGCGACGCACACGAGTGCGAGACTCGTGAACGCCGCCAGCACCACCTTGGCGTCGAGCAGCCGCAGCAGCACCAGACCGAGCAGGCACCCGATGGACATCAGGCCCCAGAACAGGCCGACGGCCCGGGCGCCCTCGCGGATGGGCGAGAAGGCGTGATAGGTGCTGAGGAACTGCGACATCCAGTTCGCCAGACTCTGCTCGGTGCCGACGTAGGCGATGATGCCGAGGGAGAACAGCTGCACGGGGCGCTGGGCGATCAGCTGGCGATAGGTGTCGAACCCGCCGGCCCGCTCGCTCTCGGCGAGCGCCACCTGTGGCAGGGTGAGGCGCGTGGTGAGGGCGATCAGCACTCCGAACACTGCCACGAACGCCCAGTAGAACAGCACCCATACGAGCGGCCGCTGGGCTGCCGCGGGCTGGCGCATCAGCCAGGCGAAAATCACCGGGCTCAGGTAGGACGCCAGCCCGAATACCAGCTGTCCCATGACGGAGAAGAAGGCGAAGTGTGCTTCGCCGCCGGTCGTGCGCAACAGCGGGTTGATCACGACCTGCAGCATCGCCATGCCGACGCCGATCACGAACAGCCCGCCGATGACCACCAGGTAGGCCGGATGCAGGGAGATCGCGAGGCACCCGGTCAGGTTGAGCGCAAAAGCCGCGAGCAGTGTCGCGCGCGGCCCGCGCGCCTCGACGAGCGCTCCGGCGGGAATCGAGATCAGACCGTAGGCGAGGAAGAACGAGAACGGCAGAAAGCCCGCCAGGCCGAGGCTCAGGTGGAAATCGCCGATGATGATCGGCATCAGCGGTCCGATGAGGTTCGTCACGAACGAGATGACGAACCACACCGTCATGATGTAGAGGATGAGGAGGCCGGCTCTCTTCATGTGGCTGCCAGTACGGGCGCGCGCAGCGGCGCGCGGAGCCCGGTGAGTTCGCCGGGAGCGATCGAGCGGCGCGGGAAGCGCGAGATGATGGCCGATGCCGCGTTGCAGCCGGCCTTGAGGGATTCGGTGAGCCCGCAGCCGCCGAGCCGCGCGAGCAGATAACCCCCGTTGAACGAATCACCCGCGCCGATGGTGTCGAAGATCGCGGCCGCGGGTGCGGCGCACTCGAAGCGTTGCCCGTCCTGCACGCCGATGGCGCCGCGCGCGCCGGCTTTCACCACCAGAGTGGCGCCCGGCTTGAGGAGCGGGATCAGCCGTTCGATGGCGAGCGCCAGATCACGGGAGTCGGCGAGGCTCGCGACTTCCAGCTCATTGAGCAGCACGTGCTCGCAGCCCGAGATCCACCCTCCCACCTCGGCTCGCAGCGCAAGATCCCAGTCCTGCGGCGGCCAGTTGGTGTCGAGCGCCACCTGGTAGCCGAGCGCATCGAGCTCGCGGATGAGCTGCGGGTACGAGCGCCGCAGCGCGGGTGTCAGAAACACGCCCGACAGCAACACCGTCGCGTTCGCGCGGGAGGCGGGCGAGAGACGCGGTCGCACCAGCTCGTAGGAGAGCTTCTCGAGGTGGCCGCGTGTCGTGAAGAAGGTGCGTTCGCCGCAGCTGTGCAGGAGGCCTACGCTGAGCGTCGTGCTCGCCTCGCACACCTCGAGCGAGGCACCGAGGCCGCGGAACTGCTCACTTAGCCACACGCCGATGTCGTCGTTTCCGACGATCGACAGCAGCCTCGAGGCTCCGCCGAGATAGCTCACGGCGAGCGCCGCGTTGCCCGCGGAGCCCCCCGCACGCAGCTCGCTGCGCTCGACGAGGGTTTCGGTGCCCTCGTGGGGCCACCCGGAGATGGGCCCCAGCACCAGGTCGACGCCGACGTCCCCGATGATCGTGAGCCCGTGCCCCCCACTGCCCATGGCGGGCGACTATAGGCAGCTACCCCTGGGCTTGTCAATAAATACAAATACTGGATGTAAATATAGAGACGCTCGTATCTGCACCCCCAGCCCAGGTCTAAAGCCGTCCGGCCCGGGCAATCTCGCGCTGGCCCATGAGATCCGCAAGCCCGGCGTCGGCACGCCGATCCTGCTGCAGAACCTCGAATCGGGGCGCAAGCAGGTCGTAGATGGGAAGCACCGCGGCGCCGAGAATGGAGCTGTCCTCCTGGCGCTCGGAGAGGAGGATCCGCCGCGTCGGCTCGGCCACGCCGCCGCGCACGGAAGCGTGCAGCGGCTGAGCGAGCTTCACGAGCCGCTCGACCAGCGCCTTCGGCGCCGAGCCGCCGATCACGATCGTGCGGGGATCAAGCATGTTCTCGATGATGCAGACGGCATCACGCAGCCGCTCGGCCGCCTCGCGGCACCACTCGTGCAGGGCGGGATCCGAATCGCGCTCAAGCTGCGCGACGATCAACGCATCGCGGTTCGGGGCATCGGCGACACCGAGGGCTTCCGCGAGCGAATGCAGCGACAGATAGCGCTCGAGACAGCCCCGGTTTCCGCAATAGCAGGGCTTGCCGCCCGGTACCGCCGGAATGTGCCCGATCTCCGTGGCATTGCCGTTGGCTCCGCGATAGGCGGAGCGGTTGACCACCAGCGTGCCGCCGAGACCGACGCCGAAGTGCATGTAGAAGAAATTATCGAGCGAGCGGGCGACCCCAAACAGCGTCTCGCCGAGTGCGGCGGCGACACTGTCGACGCTGTAGAAGACCCGCAGCCGCGTGGCCTCGCGCAACTCATCGAGCACCGACACATCGCTCCAGCCCTCGAGCGCCGTCGGACCGACGAAGCTGATATCGGTCTTCACGAGCGGGCCGGGCAGCGCCACACCCACCCCCCAGAGCCGCTCGGAGGCGGCCGGTCGGCGCAGCAGCTCGTTGATGAGCCCGACCATGGCGGTCAGCGCCTGGCGCGGGTCGTGTGTGTCGACCTCGACTTCGCGCCGCGCGAGAATCTCGCCCACGAGGTTCACGAGCCCCGCGGACGCCCGGCCGGGCTCCAGACTGATGCCGATCGAGTTGCCGGCGTCTGGATTGAGCTCGAAGGCAATCGGCGGCTGGCCGCGCGTCTTGGCACCCGTGATCCTGCGGGCGACGATGAGCCCGAGGGTCTCGAGATCGTTGGTGATGTTCGCCACCGTCTGCGGGCTCAGGGAGACCAGCTCGACGATCTCCCGCCGGGAGACGGGCCCCTGTCGCCGGATCACATCGAGCACAATGCGGCGGTTATACGGGGCGCTCGACTGCTGCGTCGTGCCGCGAGTCACCATAGCTGGGTGATCGCATTATATACACATCCATTGGTGGATTTTATGTAGTCAAGTCTGCCGGAGGAATTGTCAAGAAAAGCTGACGCGGGCGAGCCAATCTATTCGACATGAAGCTCACCGACTTCAAGGTCCTGACATTTGATTGCTACGGGACCCTCATCGATTGGGAGACCGGGATCCTCGAGGCCCTGGCACCGCTTGCCGCCGGAGCACCTGGTGCGATATCGCGCGATCAGATCCTCGAGTCATTCGGGCAGCACGAATTTTCTCAGCAGGAGCAGACACCCGCGATGCCGTATTCACAGCTCCTGTCCGTGGTCTACAAGCGGCTCGCTGCTGCGTGGGGCATTGCAGCCAGCGATGAGGAAGCCCGTGCTTTCGGCGCTTCCATTGCGGATTGGCCGGAATTCCCGGACTCCGCCGGAGCATTGCAATACCTTCACAAGCATCACCGGCTCGTGATTCTCTCCAACGTCGATCGCCTTTCCTTCCGCTCCAGCAACGCCCGCCTCAAGGTCACCTTCGATGCGGTTTACACCGCACAGGACATCGGGTCCTACAAGCCAAGCGATCGTAACTTTGAATACATGCTCAAGCGGCTGCAGGACAACTTTGGTTTTGGGAAAGCGGACATCCTTCACGTGGCGCAAAGCCTGTTCCACGATCACGTGCCCGCCAATCGCGCAGGATTGGCCTCAGCATGGATTGACCGTCGCCACGCATCCAAAGGCTCGGGTGCGACGGTCCCTCCGCCGCAGGCGCCACGCTACGATTTTCGGTTCGACAGCATGGCCGCCCTCGCTGCAGCCCATAAAAAGGAACTCGGTCTCGCCACACCAGGGCGCTGAGCTGCGCCACTTGGAGCCGCGGCAGTGTGCCGCCAACCCTCCTGCGGCAGGAACACCTGAGCCTCGGCGAGATCGCCTCCGTGGTCGGCTACGACTCGGAGGCCGCGTTCAGCAAGTCCTTCAAGCGTTGGCGCGGCAAGCCCCCGGGACAGGCGAGACGCGAGGTCCTCACCGGGACGAGCGCCGCAGCGGCTGCCGCCAGGTGAGCCATCGAGTGCCCAGGTAGTTCCACGCGGCACCGAGCGCCGCGCCGGCGGTACCGGCCAGCCACCACAGCCGCCACTCGCGGTAGATCAGGCTTGCGAGCGCCACGTTGGCCACCGCTCCGATCGAGCACACCAGGTAGAAGGACAGCAGTCCCCGTAGCATCTGCCATCCCCGCAGCCGCAGGTCGGCGTAGGTGATCAGGTTGTTGAGCAGGAAGTTGGAGGTCATGGCCACGAGCACCGCGCCGCTCTGCGCCGCGGGAAACGGTGCCCGCAATTCCAACAGCGCGTAAAGCGCCACGAGGTGGACGATGAGGCCCGTGCCGCCCACACACAGAAACAGCACCAGGCTCACCGGCACCGCCCGACCGATGAGCTTGTCGAGAATCGTTACACCGAATTGCAGCGCCGTCAGCGTGTCGAGCTTGCTCGCCCCGCGCCCCCGTGTGCCGAACCGGCACGGCATCTCCAGGCACCGGAGCGGTCGCGGCGAGGAGGCAAGGATGTCGAAGAGGATCTTGAACCCGAGCTGCGACAGCCGCCGCGCCGACTGCTCGAAGGCCTGGCGGCGGATCACGAAATAGCCGCTCAGGGGATCCTGTAACCGCACGCGGGAAAAGGCGTGTGCGAGATGCACCGCGAGCCGGCTCAGCCTTTGCCGCAGTTGCGGGAAGTCGCGCGTGCTGCCGCCCGCGACATAACGGCTCGCCACCACCACGTCGTAGTCGCCGGCGCGCAGCTGACTCACCATCCGCGGCAGCAGCGTCTCATCGTGCTGCAGGTCGGCGTCCATCACCGCGAGGCACGGGGCGGAGGACGCGAGCATGCCCTCGACGCAGGCGCTCGCGAGCCCGCGCCGGCCGATGCGGTGGATGAGGCGCACCCGGGGATCGCGGGCGCCGAGGCTGCGCACGGCCGCCGCGGTTGCGTCCGGGGAGTCGTCATCGACGAAGATCACTTCCCAGTCCATGCCCTTAAGGGCGAGCGCGAGGCGCGCCACGAGCGGTGCGATGTTGTCGCGCTCGTTGCGCGTCGGCACGATCACGCTGAGCTCCGGCACCGTGGCGGTCGCGCCGGCGGTCGCCACAGCGGCCTCGAGCGCTGCCTCAGCGGGCGAGGTGAAATTCGTAGCCATACGCCGTGTGGAGAGTGAGCGCCGGCTCACCCGCGCGCCTTAGCACGACATCCTCCGCGGGCTCGACCCGCCGAAAATAGGCTTCCGCGAGTCGCAGCCAGTCCGGCCGACCCGCTGCCGCCACGATGAGGGCGTCGCGGCCGAGGTACGAGCGCGCGTCGCGCATGAAGGCAAAGTGACGCGGGTCGCGTGACAGGCATAGTACGGGAAGGGCGCCGCCGAGGGCATAGTCCACCTTTCCGGCATCGATCCAGCTGACCGTGGCGACCATGATGCCACGGCGGCGCAGCTGCCGTGTCTCGGCCACCGGCCCCAACGCCTGCCAATCCAACAGGTCGAGCGTCGGGTCGTTGGCGGCAAATGAGGGCACCCAGCGCTCGATCCAGCCCGTGGTCGCCTGACTTGCGACGAGCAACACCACGCAGACGAGCAAAGCCGCGCTCGCCCTCGCCGTCCGGCGCACCACGGGCTGCCACCCGTCCTCGAGGGGCGCAATCAGTCCCCCGAGCAGTGGGAAGGTGAACAGCCAGCCGATCGCCGCCCAGTGCGGCAGCACCTCACTCCACAACCCGATCAGCGAAAAGGCCGCGATGGGACCGACCGCGAGGCAGGCGAACAGCCACCCGACCGGGTCCGCAGGTCCCGTGCGCAACGCCCGCGCCAGCGCATACAGCAGCGCCACGGCCGTCCACGGGAGCAGGTACACCAGTTGTCCGCCGAGAGCCAGGGCCGCGCGGGCAATGCTGAGGCTGGAGGGCAGAGCGCGGGCTCCCTGGAAGGCGAACGACGCCCAGCCGTGCCCATGGTTCCAGAGCAGTACCGGCGTGAACAGCGCAGCGGCGAGGAGCGCCGCAATCCAGGGGGCCGGCGTCGCGAGAAGGCGCGGCCGGCAGCTCGCGAGATACGCGCCCAACCCGAGAACGAGGAAGATCGCCGTGTACTTCGAGAGCAGCGCAAGTCCGGCCGCCAGGCCGGCGGCAAGCATCCACCCGAGTCCGCTCCGTGCGGATGTGGGCGCGAACAGCGCGCGCGCGAAGCACCAGACGGCCGCCAGCGAGCTAAGCACCAGCGGCCCGTCCGGAACTACTCCGCCGGCCGCGTTGAGCGTGAAGAGCGGAGCGAGGTTGAGCGAGAGCGCCGCCCACAGGCCGGCACGCTCGCCGTAGACGGAGGCAGTCAACCGATACATGAGCCACGTCGATCCCGCGAACAGGGCGATATCGGGCAGGCGCAGGAGCCAGGGCTGCTCGCTGCCGATGAGTCGCGCCCAGGCCCCGGTCAGCCACATGTGCAGCGGCGGGTGATCGAAGTAACTGAGTGAAAACTGCCGCGCGATCGCTACCGTGTAGGACTCGTCGACGGACAGCCCGAGCAGCGCCGCCAGCGCCAGGCGCGCGAGCGCGGTGACGGCAATCAGCTGCAGCACCGCGCGAGTCGTCCCCGTCATAGTGCGCTAGTAGAACGGGACGCCGCGCCTCAGCAGCAGCTGAAAGACCAGCAGCAACGCCAGCACGGCGGCAAGCGGGTAGGTGATCGATTCCACGCCCGCGGGGCTTTGTCCGTCGACGGGGCGGACGCGCCAGGCGCCGGCCTGCATCCAGGCGATCCCGACGACCATCGTCAGGGCGGGCGGCAGCAAGACCTCGATCGTCTCGCGCGGGACGCGGAACGGGACGGTGAGCGCCGTGGCGATGAGCGCCGGCAGTGTCGCGACGTGAAAAACGGCGCGCGTCCGGGCACGGGGGCTTGCGAGCCGCGCCGAATCGCCGGCGACGGCGAGCAGATGTCGCGTCAGCCACAAGGCAGCCGGTGGTATGAGAGCGAGCGCAGCAACGGCCGAGGCAGCCTTCGCCGTCGGACCGAGTCGCAGGTAATCCATGGCCATGCCGACGTCGTTTCCGGAAATCATGGCCCCGAGGGTCACCTGGGGAAGCGCCTGGAAGAGTCCCTGGTACGCCATCCAGATGTAGAACAACCGCAGCGCGGGCGAGCGCGCCGCGCGGCGGTGCACGAGGAACGCAAAGGCGACGCCGCTGAGGAAGATCGCGAGTGCACCCGTACCCTGAAAGAGGCGCGCCAGCGGGTTCTCGCCTTCCCAGGTGTGGTTGTTATGAAACAGCGTGGGGCGCACGCCCGGCACGAACGCCTTGGGCAGAACCAGAAAGAGCTCCTGGACGAGGAAGGTGAGGTTGTAGGCAAGCGTGTAGAGAAGCGCCGAGCCGAGCGCCGGCTTCCAGCTCCAGGCGAAGGCCGGGCCGGTGTCGGGTCCGCTCGTGCGGGGCGCACGCAGCACTCCGGTGAAGCCGAGCAGCAGTGGCCCGAGGACCACAATGAGCGCGATCGCGACGGCGATCACGGGCGCGCTTCCTCCGTGCGGGGGATTTTCAATAAAGTAGCCACGCAGAATCCACGCAAGTTCCGGAGAAGCTCTTTTTCCGCAGAGGTTCTATGAAGCTGGCCGTTGAGGTGATCGGATGGACGGGTGCCCTGCTGATTCTAGGGGCATACGCGCTGCTGTCGGCGGGAAAGCTCAGGGCGCGCTCCGTCAGCTATCACCTCATGAACATTCTGGGGGCGGCCGGGTTCGTGATGAACAGCGGTTGGAATGGCGCCCTGCCCTCCGCGGCGATGAACGTCATCTGGATCGGGATCGGGATCTATGCGCTGTGGCAGCGCCGGCGGGTGCAGAGCGAGACGCAACCGGTCACGGAGCGCAGCGGGGGCTGAACGCAAGGGAGCGTGGGTGCGATACGCGTTGCGCTTGACTTCGATGTCGACCCGCGCATTGTTGGCGGCGCTGATGCTCCTGGCGTTGTCAGCCTCACCGCCCCGCGCCTTCGGCGGCTGCAAGCTCAATCTGTTCGCGCAACTGCCGGTCACCATGAGCGGCTTTCGACCCCTGGTCCGCGCCAAGATCAACGGCTCCGAGGCGCAGTTCATCGCCGACAGCGGCGCGTTCTACAGCCTGATCACCCCCTCGGCCGCGGCCCAATTCAAATTGAGACTGGAACCCGCTCCCTACTGGTTCTCGCTGACCGGCGTGGGCGGAGAAGCCCGCGCCTGGCTGACCACGGTCAAGACCTTCACTCTCTTCGGCGTTCCGATCCCGGATGTGCAGTTTCTGGTCGGCGGCAACGAGCTCGAGGGCGCCGCCGGACTCCTGGGCCAGAACGTGTTCAGGATCGCGGATGTGGAGTACGACCTGGCCCACGGAGCCATCCGACTCTGGCGGACGCACGAGTGCCGCGAGGCGAACCTCGCTTATTGGGCCAAGGACGCGGCGCTGCCCGTTTCGGTCGTGGACATCGAGTCGGCCACGCGCGAGTCGCCGCACACCCGGAGCGTCGCCTTCCTGAACGGCGCCAAGATCCGCGTCATATTCGACACCGGGGCGTGGGCATCGGTACTGACACTCGCGGCAGCCGCGCGCGCCGGCGTCAAGCCCGGCGGCAATGGGGTCGTTCCGGCGGGCCTGTCACACGGTGTGGGGCAGCGCATGGCGCAAACCTGGATCGCGCCCTTCGCCAGCTTCAAAATCGGCGATGAAGAAGTCCGCAACACTCACCTGCGCATCGGCGACACCGGAATGCGCGACACCGACATGCTGATCGGCGCCGATTTCTTCCTGTCGCACCGCATTTACGTCGCCAGCAGTCAACGCAAGCTCTATTTCACCTACAACGGCGGCCCGGTTTTCAACCTGACCATCGTGCCGCTCGCCGAGCTGGCGAGCGGCACGACTCAGCAAGGGTCCGCCGAGCCTCCGCCGCCCGGAGACGAGCCCAAGGATGCCGCGGGCTTCAGCCGACGCGGCGCCGCCTTCACGGCGCGCCGTGACTACGAGCGCGCGATCGCCGACCTGACACGCGCCTGCGAGCTGGCTCCCACGGAGCCGGAGTACTTCTACCAACGCGGCATGGCGCATTGGGCCAACAGCCAGCCGGACCTGGCCGGTGCGGACTTCGACCAGGCGCTCAAACTCAAGCCGGACGACGTGCCGGCCCTACTCGCGCGCGCGCGACTGCACCTGCCGGGCCCCGAGGACGCCACAGCGCTCGCGGACCTGGATGCGGCGGACCGAGCCGCTCCGGAGCAGGCCGATGTCCGTCTGCAGATGGCCCACCTGTACACGCGCGCCGGCCGCTTCGCGCAGGCGGTGGCGCAGCTCGACAAGTGGATCAGCGCGCACGATCGGGACGCGCAGATACCCGAGGCGCGAAACGCGCGCTGCTGGGCTCGGGCGCTCTGGGGACGTGAGCTCGACAAGGCACTCGCCGATTGCAATGGCGCGCTCAGATCAAGGCCTGACACGGCAGCGTTTCTCGACAGCCGCGGGCTAGTGCGGCTGCGCCTGGGCGATCTCGACAGGGCGATCGCCGACTACGACGCCTCGCTGAAACTCAAGCCGCGCGGGGCCTGGTCCCTCTACGGCCGCGGCCTGGCGCGGTTGCGCAAGGGGCTGAGCGACGCCGGCAGCGCCGACATTGCCGCGGCGGTTGCCATAGCGCCGCACATCGAGGACGAGGCCCGCGAGTACGGCCTGACGCCTTAGGGCGGACCGCGCAGGAGAGCTGACCTCTGGCGGGCTCAGCCCCCGAGTCCCGCGAGCGCCGCGAGCAGTCGCCTCGCCGTCAGGACTTCCGAGCCCCGCAGCGTCGGTGCCTGGGAGAGGCATGACGAACGGCCGGCGCCCAGGGGGATCTCGAGCGGCGCGCTGTCCTGATGCGGGCCGAGGTACTTCATGCCCGCCGGGGTCGTCCAGTGATTCAAGGCTCAGTCCTCCGGTGACGGTGGGCTCGTGCAGTCTAGCGCGGGTCAACCGGGAGCCGCGCAATGCGTTAGCGTCCCGGCGGGGGGCCGGCCCGCGAGGGTTCGACGCGCCCGCCCGAGGTCACGCTCATGCTGAAGCATCTGCTCCGCGCCTGCCTCATCGTTCCCGTCGCCTGCCTCGTCGCAGCGTGCTCGCCGTACGTCAGATCCGACGTGAATCGCGCGCTGATCGGCAGCGTGCAGTGCCACACGTTCGCCTGGGCGGGCTCGTTCAAGGGCAACAGCCCGTTGCGCGACACCGTCGCGAATCCCCTGAATGAGAGTCGCCTCCGCGCCGCGATTGCCGCGCACCTTTCGGGCGGCATTCAGCCGGCCGCCGGCAACGCCGACTGCCTGGTCGGCTACGGCATCGGCGCGCACGCGGTGGTCGACTGGGGCTACCCGTACGCGTGGGGCTATCCGTACCCGTGGGGCTATCCGTACGGCTGGGGCTGGTGGGGCGCGGACCCCTACGTGTACCACGAAGGCATCATCGCCGTGGACCTCTACGACGCGAAGAGCCGGCAGCCGCTGTGGCATGCCTCGATCGAGCAGAATCTCTACGGCGTGAACGGCGCAGAGGCGGAAAAGAGAATCGACGCGGCGGTCGCGGCGATCTTCAGCAAGTATCCGTATCCGGGCTGAGAGGCGCACGCCGGGTAGGTCCGGCGCGGCGCGCTCCGCAAGCGCCAGCCGGTCTGAGTCGTCTGGGTTTCTTGTCCCGCAATCGCGCGCGGGGCAAGATCCGCGCGTGACCAGTCGTCTCAGTCTCGGCTTTGTATTCCTCAACGTGTTGGTCGAACAGCTGGGGCTGCCCGTGCCGGCGGTTCCGACGCTGGTGATCACCGGAGCGATGGCCGCCGATCACAAACTGCCTGCGGGCCCGCTCTGGGCACTCGCGGTCGCCGCCTGCATATTGGCCGACAGCGCCTGGTACTTTGCGGGTCGCTTCTACGGCGGGCGCGTGTTGAATGTCCTGTGCCGCATCTCCCTGACGCCGGACTCGTGCGTGAGTCAGACCCAGACGAGCTTCGAACGCTGGGGCGCGAGGGCGCTAATTTTCTCCAAGTTCGTCCCCGGGCTATCGCTCATGGCTTCGCCGCTCGCGGGCGCAATGCGCATGACCTTCCCGCGGTTCGTGGGCTTCAGCCTCCTCGGCGGAACGCTGTGGGTGGGTGCGTGGCTCGCCGTCGGCGTGCTGCTGAAGCCGCAGATCGAGCAGTTGCTGCCGCGGCTCACCGGCGTCGGTGGCGCCGCCATCGTCATCATTCTCGTGCTGCTCGGCGCCTACATCCTGTTCCGGTGGTGGGAGCGCCGCCGGTTCATGCGCGCGCTCGACATGGCGCGCATCAGTGTCGGGGAGCTGCATCAGCAGATGGGCCGCGAGCCGCCGCCGCTCGTCGTCGATGTGCGCTCGTCGACGGCCCGAACGCTCGAGCTGCGCCGCATCCCGGGCGCGCTGCACGTGCCGGTGCAAGAAGTGGAACGACAAATCGGAAGCTTCTCGCGCGATCGTGAGATCGTTCTCTACTGCACGTGCCCCAATGAGGCATCCGCCGCGCAGGCGGCGCGGCTTCTCATGGGCAACGGCTTCAGCCGTGTGCGTCCGCTGCAAGGGGGACTCGCGGCGTGGATCGCCGCCGGGTATGCGGTGGAGGACATCCCGGCCGCGACTAGGGATCTGCCCGCCCTCAGCGCCGAGCCCAGCCCCTGACGGAACGAGCCGCGCACACGACGACCCCGCGCCCAGCCGGATGGACAGCGCGCAGGGCCTTACAACCGCGCGTGCCGATCCGGGTCGTCGCTCTCGAGGTAGTGGCTCTCCTCCACGCCGGGGGCCTTCGCGGGCGGCGCTGAAGCGTCCAGTCGCTCGCGAATCTCGTTCCAGAGCGCGGCGTAGATGCGCGCCGCATCGGTCGTCGGGGCGCACGCGGGCAGCGGCGCGCGCCGCACGCTCATGCGCTCGATCTCGCTCCAGTACGGCACTTCGGTGGCGAGCATCGCCGGAAACTCGGTGCGGGCGCTCTCTATGATCCCGCGATGGAGCGAGCGGCGCCGGTCGACCATGGAGAAGAAGGGCAGCAGCGTGAGATCGCCCCAACCCTCGCGGGTCACGAAGTCCTGCAGCTGCACGAGCGTGCGCAGCGACAGCGGCGTCGGCACCAGGGGTACGATCACCACGTCCGCGGCGCGCAGCACGCTCTCCGACAGCAGCGAGATGCCCGCGGGACAGTCGAGGAACAGAGCCGCGTAGATCTCGCGCAGCGGCCGGCTCATCTTCAGCAGCCGCTCGGTGGGATGGCGCCGCTTGGCGAGGTGGACCGCGAAATTGCGGTACGAGAAGTCCGCGGGCAGCAGATCGAGCCCGGGATAGCCGCTCGCGAGAATCAGCTCCGGCAGCTCGCGCTTGCCGGCCACGAGTTTCCTCGCGGAGACCTGCTCCTGCTCCTCGCAGCCGAGCGCGTAGGTCGCCCCGCCCTGCGCATCGAGATCCCACAGGAGCGTCGGCCATCCTCCGGCTGCGCACAGATAGGCGAGATTGACCGCCGTGGTGGTCTTGCCGACACCACCCTTGATATTGGTGATTGCGATGATGCGCACGGCGCGAGGATACGCCCGCGCGAACGCCAAGAGTCAACCGCCTGCGGCGGCTGGAGATGGTGCAGCTTAGCGGGTGCCCACCAGGCGGTTACGCACCAACACCCCCAGATGGCCGAGGAGGAGCAGCGTGGCGGCGATCATCGATCCTACGATCAGTTCCATGAATGCCAGATCCTTTCCGATTCTGTCGGGCGCGCACTATACGCACCCACAATTGCGTGTCAGTGAAACAAAGCACGAAATGGGGTTAGGTTGAGCCGATTTCAAGGTGGCCGCGGCCCCTTGTGGGCATGCACGGCTCACCCCTTCGGGAGAGTTCCCGGCCCCGGGAGAACGAGAATCAGGTGATCGAGCCCGGCTTACGCAGCATCTTGCCGATGTCGGCGATGTGCGCCTCCTCGGCGGCGATCTGCACGCGCGCGTACTCCTCGAGCATGATGTTGTGCCCGGCCACCATCGCGAGCAGCTTGCGGTACTCCTCGAGTCCCTCCTGCTCGTGGGCCAGCGCCTCGCGCAGGATCTCGTCGACGTTGTGCTTGTGCGTTTCCAGCAGCGACCCGATCTTCAGCGACGGGTGACCCCCGAGGTTGGTGATGTGCTCGCCGGCCTGCACCGCGTGCGCCTGGGCCTCGTCCGCCTGGCTGCGCAGCCACGCCACGATCGGGATGCGGTTGTGGCCAAAGATCATGAAACTGTAGTGCAGGTAGCGCACGAGTCCCGCAAGCTCGAGCTCGAGAATGCGGTTGAGGGTAGCGACCACCTTGGACGTTTCAGCCGTGCCGAGCTCTGAGGCCATGAGAGTCTCCGCCGAAGCCGCGCGACGAGAACGCCGCGATGTTAAGCCTTCCGCTGGTGTATGGTACAGGTACGTGGTCTGCCGGGAGCGCACGCCATGAGCGGCTTTTACGACATTGCGGTCCGCAGGATCGACGGGACCGAGGATCTGTTGGGGGCGCTGCGCGGCAAGGTGACGCTGGCGGTGAACGTGGCCAGCCGCTGCGGGCTGACGCCCCAGTATGCCGGGCTCGAGCAGCTGCAGCGGGAGCTGCGGGACGAGAACTTCACGGTGGTCGGTTTCCCCTGCAATCAGTTCGCCGCGCAGGAGCCCGGGAGTGATGCGGAAATCGCCGCCTTCTGTCGCAGCAGCTACGACGTCAGCTTCCCGCTCAGCACCAAGCTCGAGGTGAACGGGCCCCAGCGCCACCCGGTGTACCGCTTCCTCACCGAAGAGGGCACCGGCATTCCCGGCGACATCAGCTGGAACTTCGAGAAGTTCCTCATCAGCCGTAAGGGTCGCGTTCTGAAGCGTTACCCGCCGGAGACCATTCCTCAGGACCGCGGCCTCATGCAGGACATCGCCGAGGCGTTGTAGCGCTCGCAACCGCCATGCCCGACTTCGAGTTCGCCATTCTCGGCGCCGGCGCGATGGGCTCGATCGTCGGGGCTCATCTGGCCCGCGCCGGGCACTCGGTGGTGATGCTCTCGCGCGGCGAGCGCGCGGCGCATCTGGAGAAGCATGGACTCACGATCCGGGGGCTCGCCGAGTTCAGCACCTCCGTGCAGACGCTCCGCGATGCGACCGCACTCAAGAGCGCCGGCGCGCTGATCGTCGCCACCAAGACGCCAGGCACGGCGCAGGCGCTCGTGCCGCTGCGCCGGGCGCAGCTCGGCGTCACCCTGTCGATCCAGAATGGGCCACTGAAGAACGAGGTGCTCGCGCAGGCCTTCGGCCGGGAGCGCGTGCTCGGCGCACTCGCCGATACCAGCGGCGAGCTGCTCACCGATGGCACCGTGCTGTTCACGCGCAACGTGAACATCATGATCGGCGAGCTCGGCGGTGGCGACAGCGAGCGCGCGCAGGCTCTGGCACGCACCCTGAACGCGTCCGGTGTGCGCGCCGCCGCGACGCCCGAGATCCTCGCGCTCGAGTGGTCGAAGTTCTGCGGCTGGGTGGGTCTCATGGCGCTCTCCGTGACCACGCGCGCACTCACCTGGAAATACTTGAGCGATCCGGATTCAGCGCTGATCACCGCGCGACTCGTGCGGGAGATGGGGACGCTCGCGCGTGCCTTAGGCGTACACCTCAGCGATCGCGCGATCCTGCCGACGGCGACCCTGTGCTCGGGTTCAGAGAGCGAGGCGGTGGCGATCGTCATGAAGGCGGGGAACGAGTATCGGACCAAGGCTCCTGGGCACCGTATGTCCGCGCTGCAGGATCTCGAGGCCGGCCGCCCGCTCGAAGTCAACGAGACGCTCGGCTACGCGCACGACAAGGCGCGCGAACTCGGTCTCGAGCTGCCGCTGCTCGAGTGCTTCACGCGGCTGATCGCGGCCATCGACCGGGCGCAGCGTGTCGCCGCGCCCGGCGCAGCCGCGGCGGGCCGGTCCGAACGGAGCTAAGTTCCGCCCGCGAGCCCGCGATATTCGAGCAGCGGGCCGATCTCGGGCGCGCGGCCGTAGAAGTTGCGGAACAGCACCTGCGGGTCCTCGGTCCGGCCGCGTGACAGAACGTGGCTACGCAGGTAGTCGCCGTTGGCGCGCGTGAGCCCTCCGTGGGTGTGAAACCACTGCCCGGTGTCGCGCGCCAGCACCTCGCTCCAGAGGTACGCGTAGTAGCCGGCCGAGTAGCCGCTCTCGAAAATGTGCGCGAAGTAGGTCGAGTGATAGCGCGGCGGCACCGGAGCGTAGTCGAGCCCGCTGTCTTTCAGAGCGGCCGCCTCGAAAGCCGGCACGTCCGCGGCCGCGGGCGCCTGCGCGGCGCTGATCTGGTGCCAGGCCTGATCGAGCAGCGCCGCGGCGAGGTATTCGGTGGTAGCGTATCCCTGGTTGAACTTCTGCGCCGCCAGCACCTTCTCGAGCAGCTCGGGCGGCATCGGCTCGCCGGTCTGATAGTGACGGGCGTAGTGCGCCACCACCTGCGGCTCGCGCGCCCACATCTCGTTGTACTGTGAGGGGTACTCGACGAAGTCGCGCGGCACGGCGGTGCCGGAGAGCTTCGGGTAGCGCACGTTCGAGAGCATGCCGTGCAGCGCATGCCCGAACTCGTGGAACATCGTCGTGACCTCGTCGAAGGTGAGCAGCACCGGCTGCCCCGGCTGTGGCTTGGCAATGTTGAGATGGTTGGCGACCACCGGCCGGTGGCGCAGCAGCTTCGACTGGGTCACGTAGGCGGCCATCCAC
>JACXTT010001748.1_pt1 | contig 35699 bp, 26 predicted proteins | sample 9270951 | NCBI WGS metagenome assembly JACXTT01 (sample SAMN15532306, study PRJNA645909) | rock metagenome | isolation source: weathered quartz diorite | place: Puerto Rico | collected 2017-06-21 | reverse complement strand
TGGTATATTATCCTCGAATTGATGTTATATGCATCGGCCACAAATGTGGCTATGGCGCTTCCGCTGTCGGTATTGCTGTCGTCGATCATGACCTATGGCAGCCTGGGCGAAAACTACGAACTTGTTGCTATTAAATCTGCCGGTATATCATTACGCCGTGCAATGTACCCGATGGCAGTTGTAGTGGCTATTTTAAGCGTATCGGCTTTCGTCTTTTCTGACTACATGCTGCCGAAGGCCAACCTCAAATATTATTCTTTATTGTACGACGCACGCAAGCAAAAAACGGCTAATTTTCTGCCTGAAGGTGTATTCAGCAACAGTTTCCCGGGCCACTCCATAAGGGTAAATAAGAAAGATGCCGATGGGCAAACCTTGCATGGCATCATGATCTATTCAAAAAATGAGGCAGATAACAACTCAGATGTCCTTCTAGCTAAAGAAGGTAAAATGTACCGAACCCCCAATGGCGAGTTCCTGGTATTGAAACTTAAGGACGGCATTAGATATATGGAAGCCGCAGGGGAGCACAATTATAATGTTCGGCAACGGCTAACCCGATACCGGTTTAAAGCAACCGAACAAAAGTTTGATATTTCGGCATTGAAATTACATCGTACGGATGAAAGTGAGTTTAAATCTGCTTATCAGATGATGAACCTCAAACAGCTTAAGGATTCAGAAAACCTCACTAAACGGCAGGTTGACAGTGCTATCCAGATAAATTATAAGTTAGTAACCGGCTATATCAAGTATTTTTCTGTTCCGCAAAAATCCATTGCTGTGAAAAAATACGTTGCAGCCGTGGGGGGGCCGTTGTCGGGCTTAAAATTAAATGAGCAGGCAAGTGTTTTATCAAACGCATCCAGCGAAGCGCGTTCATTGGAGGATTTAATAAAAAACCGCGCCGAACGCCACAAAGATCTTTTACAGAATATCCAGCGTGCAGCGCTTGAATTTCAGAAAAAATTTACGCTTTCAGCTGCCTGCATAGCGTTATTCTTAATTGGCGCGCCGCTGGGCGCCATAATCCGGAAAGGCGGTTTAGGTTTACCGGTGGTAGTTTCTGTAATATTCTTCCTTATATTTTATATCATTACCACCATTGGTGAAAAGTATGTTAAAGACGGCGACGTATCGCCGGTAATTGGATCATGGATAGCTATTGTGATCATAACTCCGATCGGCCTTTTCTTATCATACAAAGCCGCAACCGATTCGGTGATTTTTGATATGGAAGTATACAAACGGTTTTTTACTAAACTGTTTAAACGGGCCGAAAGATCAATTGAGGAATAATTTTTGACAACGAGTTGCAGCTTTATTAGACAACCTCCTGAAAATCATCCTGTCCCCACCAAAAATAACTTTACAAAACACCGACCAGAATAATTTTATTATGGTTTAAATTTGTTTTCCAATTGAAGATTCTTTTTGTGGCTTGAGCACACGAGCCATAACAACATAGATATAATGCTAAACACCATACAAGAAGCAATAGACGCCATTAAAAACGGTAAAACAATTATAGTGGTTGACGACGAAAACCGCGAGAATGAAGGGGATTTTTTAACTGCCGCGCGCAATGCAACGCCCGAAACGATCAATTTTATGGTCCGTCACGGAAGGGGGCTTGTTTGCGCCCCCATTACAAAAAAGCGCGCCCAGGAATTGGATCTTGCACCAATGGTTAGTCATAATACTACTTCGCACGAAACAAATTTTACCGTTTCTGTTGATTTACTTGAGGGCTGCACCACCGGGATTTCGGCATCTGACCGGTCCAGAACCACCCTGGCCCTAATTGACCCGGCCACCAAGCCTGGCGATTTGGGCCGGCCGGGACATGTATTTCCTTTAATTGCAAAAGATGGGGGTGTTTTGCGTCGTACAGGCCACACCGAAGCGGCTATTGATCTTGCTGTTTTGGCTGGCTTTGAACCCGCGGGAGTAATATGCGAGATTATGAAGGAGGATGGGGAAATGGCCCGTCTGCCCGATTTGCTTGAAATTGCCAGGGAGTTTGACCTGAAGATCGTTTCAATCAAGGATCTGATTGCTTTCAGGCTTGCCACCGAATCGCTGGTTCGGAAGGAAGTGTCGGTAAAAATGCCTACCCAGTGGGGTGATTTTGATATGATAGCCTACACGCAGATTGATACCGGCGAACACCACCTGGCGCTTGTAAAGGGCAGTTGGGAACCGGGCGAGCCAGTGCTGGTTCGCGTGCATAGCTCGTGCGTTACCGGCGATATTTTTGGCTCATGCCGGTGTGATTGTGGTCCGCAACTGCATCGGGCTATGGAGATGATAAACAGGGAAGGCAAAGGGGTTGTCGTTTATATGAACCAGGAGGGCCGGGGGATAGGCTTGTTAAATAAACTACAGGCTTATCTTTTACAGGAAAATGGCATGGACACCGTTGAAGCCAATCTTCAATTGGGATTTGATATGGATCTGCGCGACTACGGCGTGGGCGCCCAAATATTGCGTAGCCTTGGAATATCAAAAATGCGACTGATGACAAATAACCCTAAAAAGAGAGCCGGGTTAATCGGTTACGGGCTCGAAGTCGTTGAAAATGTTCCTATTGAAATTGCTTCGAACCCACACAACGAGGTTTATCTTAAAACTAAACGCGATAAAATGGATCACGCGATAATGCGCGATCATTGATCTTCATCTTCTTCAGATTTTGTTGAACTACCGGATGTGTTATTGATTGTGGGCGTGCTGATTGGGCTGGGTTTAACCGGCGCCTTTTTGCCGCCTGACCGAAACAGGTTACGGATAAACTCACCAAATGTGTCGAAATCGCGTTGATATACCAAGCCAAGTCCATTTACATATTGGATGCCCAATTGATCATTGAGGGTATTTAACGTGGTGCTGTTTAACACCCTGTACGAGTAACGGGCGGTTAAGTTACCATCTTTCCGGATTAAGTATTGCGCATCAAAATCCCTCGTCAACTGGTTGAAATTCGAATTAAATATGCTTGACGCATTTTTCTGAAACAGATCGCTGCTCCCTGTTGATGTGTTGAACAAACTGCCGGTAAGAACCAGCCGTTCCTTAACCCTGAAGGACGCGCTAAAATCATTAAATGAACGTATGTTAAGGTCGAAGTTTTTGATGTTCGACTGAGATATTAAGCTGTTTAACTTATTAAAAGCAAATTCGCTAACCGCCTCACCTGCGGTATTTACCACCTGGTTGGTTAAGTTGCTATTTGCTCCGTTTGAAAATTCGCGGCGCACAATAATGCTTAATGCCTGCTGGCTGCGGTTATTGTTATCGGAAAGATAATTACTTAAATCGTCTTTTATAGATGGGTCAAGCGGGAAGTTAAAGTCAAAATCGATGGTTGGGTGTAACAGCGTTTTTGTCAGTATCAACTCAGCCTGCACCAATTCCAGCGATTTGCCTTTTGGAGATGCTGACCCAGCAGCAGCATAAAGCGGCGAAATATCTGTCCGTACCTCATAAATCGCACTTAAATTAATGGTGGCATTTGAAGGGTTCCCCGTCCAGCGTATGGTGCCGCCCTGGTTTACAACAAAGTTTTTACTGATGAAATTTTTGGCGGTAAATTCAAATTTTCCCGAAGTGATCAGGAAATCGCCGAACATTTCAAAATCGCCAAGACTGTTTATATTCAACTTCAGATCCCTTGCCTGGCCGCTGCCCTCAAGAACGCCATAATCGGTAAAAATTTTAACGGTCGTTTTTTCATCAACCGTAAGATCGAAATTTAGGGTGACGCCATTGAATGCTTTGGGCGGCGTTACCATTTTTGCGGTATCAGTATGACTTACAAAATGAATGAAATCATAATCGCCAACTGTCGTTGAGGTGTTGAGCGGAATGTTAAAAACAGTTCCTGCATTTGTGCGCGCTTTAATATCGATCAGCATATTATCGACCGGCCCGCTGAAACTGAACCTTCCTGTTGCGAAAGCTGTACCATAGTACAGGTGGTTATCTTTAAAATTGGTATTAAGCGCCAGCAGGTTGTTAGCATTAAGCACCGCTTCAATGTCGGGGTTTGAAAGGTTGGTTAAATCAATCTTACCGGTTACATTTCCGGTGCCTCCTTTGCTATCCTTAAGGATCATGTTGTTGAGGTTGATTACACTGTTTGTAACCGTTAACGTGTCGGTAACAGCGTAAGGTGTTTTCAGGTAATTAACCGTAACGCCTGTATTTGCAAGGATAATATTGCCATTTAGCTGGGGCTTCGACGGCGGCCCGGCTAGTTTTAACTTTGCCGAAACAGTACCCTGGATGTTTGAAACCAAATCTTTAACAAAGGGCTCAAAAATTATGGCTTCAGTACGATTCATGTTCACATCAAAATCCATATTATCGGCAGTATTATGGCCAATGTGGTAAATTCCGCCGATATTCATGGTTTCCAACCCGCGGTTGGTTATGTTGACTTTTACATTTGCCTGATTTCTGCCATTGTCCAGATCTGATTTAATTTTAACATCTCCTACCAGCGTTTTATTCAGCGTTAACGAGTCAATCCCCAAATCGGCGTTAATGCCTGGCGATTTAGTAATTGAGCTGAACGAAACATCACCGTTTAATGAGCCTTTCAACAAAATTCCGCCTGTTCTAGTCAGCTGGTTTATAGTAGCCATGCTGAATTTTTCAAACGATACCGTTAGCTTGTCGAGGGGATTGTCTGAAATAAAACCATTGATCCTTACCTTTTGATCGCCGTTAGCCAGCTCAAAGCCAGATACCTGGGTTTTGCCGTTGAGTAATTTTATTCTGGTTTTTTGCTGAAGCCTCCAATTTTGCCTTTCTAATATAATATCCGATGGCAGCAATTCAAGCCTGGCGGTAGTATCATGCCCAAAGTTAACAAGGCCGTACAGGTCGAGTTGGTTAACCGCGTTTTTATCAGCTAATTTAACGTTGAAATTTAAACTGTCTTTTCGTAAAAAGTTAGTGATGTTAATGTTTTTGATAAACAAGCTGTCGGTAAGATCTACTCTGCTTAATGAAAGGTTCAGGCCCAGGTATTCATTTGTTGTGCTTTCGTCAATAATAAAATCATGGAAAAGTATCTTTCCATATTGAATGGTTTTAATATATGCATTTAACGTAGCTGTTTTTTTTGCGGAATTAAACTCGCCAATAAAAGTACCTCTGTCCGGTATTTTTAGCGTGGGCATAAATACAGCAATCAACGGGTCAGGGTTTTTAAGGGTTAAGTTAAAAGCGAAATCCTGGGGCTTAGGTATTGCGTTGTTTGTTTTTAATGAAGGGATGTATCTTTTTACAACAGTTTTAAAATATGCGAAAAGCGTAGGCAGATCAAAACTCCCTTTGATATATCCATCGGCCACGTCAGATTTTAGCGCAATAGATCTTGAATCTCCCTTGCCCGATGCCGTCAAAAGCACGGTGTCAATTGAGTAGTCGTTTCGGGGATCAATCAATCTCGTTTTCGAAAGCGATAATTTGCCAGTTAAGTTATTTAAATTATTTCCTGAAAAATTAGTGGTAATATTTGCTGTGAGCGTGACGGTATCCGCCAATAATTTTAAGGTATGAAGTTTCGCATTCTGAACACTTGCAGTAAAGTTATAAACCGGTAGTGCTGAATTAAGATTCATGCTTCCGTTTACAGCCAATTTAACATTATTGTCATCAATATTAATTTTGGCGCTGGCTATCTTGTTGGCAAACCGTCCATTTACGGTTACATTTTTATAATCGTATCCTTTGAACTCAATAGCACTGATGCGTGCGTCGAGCTTCCCGTTCAGGTTGTTTTGAGAACTGCCGCGGCCTTGCACATCCGCCTTCAAAGATGTACGGCCCAATGCGTTTTCGTTTAATAAACTACCGAGGTCGAAAGCATAGGTGGTGATTTTACCGCTATACGACGGGACGCCTGCTTTGTTGATTTTTAAGTTAATATCCGGGTCAAACCGGCCGAGTTTCGTTTTAAATGTGCCATAAGCCACAAAGTCGTTTTGCAGCCCTGTAAACCTTCCGGTAAAGTTTATATTTCCGAATTTGCCTACCAATTCAGGAACATGCCTGTTGGGGGTTCCGGTAAAATTGCTGTATAAGTAGTCCAGGTCGGCCCTGTTAGTCGCAATTTGTTCAAAATTTAATTCCAGAAACGTATTGTTCCAGTTAGGCAAGCCTTTTAAGCTGAAATCGCCTTTAACGTAGGTTGCTTTTCCGCCTGTAATCAGTAAGTTTTTAGCTTTCAGGTTGTTTACAAAGCCCTTTATGCGGCCGTTTAAGCCGAGGTCAAACTTCACATGCTCAAGCCCTGTTGTAAAGAACGAAATATCGGAAGACGAAATCTGCGACGATTTAAAATCTCCGTCCATATAAACCCTGTCTTCGATATGGCTGATATCATCAAAGGATTTAAATTTCATCCTGAAATAGTTTTTAACCGTCGAGTGGTTGGTTATGATGAGCAGGTTTTTCGCCAGTATCTGGTTGGTGTCGACTGTTGCTAACGCATCAAATTTTTTGAGGTAAAGGCCGCTTTTTTCATGCAGCGTCATGTTGGTGATATCGCCTTTAAAAATATGGTTTTTAAGGTCCATGTTTTTTATTACAGCGCTGAAATTTCGTACGTCAAGATCGTCGAAATTCACACCTTTTATCAATGTGTCTTTTAACTTGTTTTTGTAACGGAAGTGAAAATTATTAATTGCGATTTTTTGAAACGCCAACTGCCACGGTTTACCAACCGTTTTTGTTGTGTCATTCGATTTAAAATAATCAATGATAAATTTAACATTGGTACTGCTGTCTTTTTGTTTTTTAAGATAAACAGACCCGTTATCCAATTGGATAAGCTTGAAATCAATGGCGCGTTTCTTTATACTGCTGAAAATGGAAAACCCACTGAGATCAACAGTGAGTGTTGGCGCGCTTATTAAGGTATCTTGTTGCCTGTCGAGCACATAAAAACCGTCGAGTACTACTGAAGTAAATGGCTGGATGTACAGGCTTTTTATATCGACTTTGGTATTCAGCTTCTCTGACAGATAGCCGGCCGCCTTTTTTGCAGCCCAGGTTTGCACGGGCTTATATTGAAAAAGCAACAACGTGATGCTAAACAACAATAAGATAGCCAATACAATGCTTAACGCTATTTTGAGTAGTTTTTTAATAACTTTGCAGCTTAATTCGTGATTTTGTGATTCAGTGAATTATTGATTGGTGAATGTTTGGTTTTTGTTTTAACATCATCAATTGAATATGGTTTAACAGCACTAACAAATATTTAGTCTCCCGGAGACAATTCACTAACTCAATAATTCAGTAATTCAATAATTTATAACTTGCCTGTAATATTAGCCATCGAATCTTCATGTGATGAAACCTCTGCCGCTGTTTGTGTGGACGGTGCGATACTGAGCAATGTAATTGCCAATCAAACCATTCACGAAGCGTATGGAGGCGTTGTCCCCGAGCTGGCCTCAAGGGTTCATCAGCAAAATATCGTTCCTGCTGTTCAACAAGCCTTATCAATCGCAAAAGTAAACAAAAATGACGTGGATGCAGTAGCTTTTACACGCGGTCCCGGACTTTTGGGATCACTGCTTGTAGGCGTGTCATTTGCAAAGGCTTTTGCGTTGGCAAAAGATATCCCACTGGTTGAAATCAACCACATGCAGGCCCACGTGCTGGCACATTTTATCGGCGATAACAAGCCGTCTTTCCCATTTTTATGCTTAACTGTTTCGGGTGGCCACACGCAAATTGTTTTGGTGAAAGACTATTTCGATATGGAAGTGATAGGCCAAACTCTTGACGACGCTGCTGGCGAGGCTATGGACAAAACCAGTAAAATTTTGGGCCTCCCATACCCGGGTGGTCCGCTTATTGATAAATATGCCCGGTTGGGCAATGCTGATGCCTACAAATTTCCGGAGCCGCAGATACCCGGTTTCGATTTTAGCTTTAGCGGACTAAAAACAGCCATACTCTATTTTATCCGGGATAACGTCGCAAAAAATCCTGATTTCATTCAGCTGAATTTGAATGATATTTGCGCGTCAGTCGAAAAACGGATTGCTACGATATTGTTGAATAAGTTAAGCAAGGCTGCATCGCAATATGGAATTAAGGATATCGCTTTGGCCGGTGGCGTATCAGCCAATACGGGCTTAAGATCAGGGCTGCAGGAGCTATGCCAAAAAAATGATTGGAATTGCTTTATTCCCAAACTGGAGTATTGCACCGATAACGCGGCAATGATTGCCATTGCCGGATATCATAAATTTTTAAAAGGAGAATTTACCGGGCAGGATGTAACGCCACTGGCGCGAATGCCCTTTTGAGTTCATAGGTAATGGTTCATAGTAGCTGCAATTGCGCGAAACTATAACTTTTTGCCATGAACCATGAACTATCAACCACGAACTAATGAATATACCATCTTTTATCTTCTGGGCAGTTTTTGTTTTGCCGCTTGTGGCTTTTTTGGTTTGGGTAATGCGCCAGGACAAGCGCAAAGGGGCTACAGGCCTTATTGTGTTAGCTATAATTGTTATTGGCGGTATTGTTTACATGTACGTAAAAACCAAGGGGCAATAGCGTCAGTAAATATAAAAAGCCCGCTAACTACCAGGGTAATCAGCGGGCTTATATTTTAAAAAGGATCGTTTATTGTCCTCCTCTTGATACCTGCATCGGGTTGGTGCCTGTAGACTGGCCGCGCGCCGCGGCATTCATCTTTTGCTTAAATACCTGGAACTTGGACGGCTCCGGTAATTTCCCCCAATAATTATTGCTTTCGTCAATATCACATGTTTCTTTGTATGGGTCAATCAATATCGAAGCTACTTCTTTATCCTGCACATAGAACTTTGACACATGCTTTTCATTTAGCCGCCATATTTGGGCCGGTATACGGTCGATTTGTTTGGTGCCATCGGTATAAGTAAACTGAACGATAATCGGCATCACCAAGCCGCCTTTATTGCTGAAGTTAAGCTCGTAGAAATATTTGTTGGCATATCTCTGCTTGTCTTCGACGGTGAAAGGCTCAGGCGCGCGGTCGGCCATGGTTTTTGCGCGTGTAATGTCGCGGAATTTTGAGCTATCGACAGCAGCCAGGCCGCGGTCATACTTCCAGTAAAAGTCACGCACAGTAGTATCACGGTCTACGTAGAACTGTATTTTTTTGTCCTCGCGGTTGCGCACCTTTGAAATGTCGTCAAAGTTATTTACGATGGGAGCGGCAACCCTGTTTGCCTCGCCCATATTCCGGTTACCCATTGCGGCGGGGAGCTTGCCTTCAAGGTCGGCCCGGGCAACTTTTACCGAGTCAAGTGAAATGTCGCATGGGTCGGTGCCATAGAACCAGCCGCGCCAGAACCAGTCGAGGTTTTCGCCGCTGGCGTCCTCCATGGTCCGGAAAAAATCAGCCGGGGTAGGGTGCTTAAATTCCCACCGCCTTGCATACTCTTTAAAGGCGAAATCAAAAAGCTGGCGGCCCATAATGGTTTCACGCAAAATATTGAGCGCTGTTGCCGGTTTGGTATAAGCGTTCGGACCGAAGCGTACAATATCTTCGGAGTTGGTCATGATCGGCTCGAGCTCATTTTTAGGAAGCTTCATGTAATCAACCTGTGTATAGGCTGCGCCTTTTTTGCTCGGAAATTTGTTATCCCATAACTCTTCAGTGAGGTATTCAACGAAAGAGTTAAGACCCTCATCCATCCATGTCCACTGGCGTTCATCGCTGTTTACGATCATCGGGAAAAAGTTATGCCCAACCTCGTGAATGATCACACCGATCATGCCGTTTTTAGTGCTTTCGCTGTAAGTGCCGTCTTTTTCGGTACGGCCGTAGTTAAAGCATATCATCGGGTATTCCATTCCGTTTGAAGCCTCAACGCTTTGTGCTACAGGATAGGGGTAAGGGAACGTAAAGCTTGAGTAGGTTTTAACCGTATGTGCCACCAGGCGGGTTGAATACTTACGGTATAAGCCGTAAGCTTCTTTTCCATAGTAACTCATGCACATTACATTTTTACCTTCAACAGGCTGGCCCATACCGTCCCAAACGAATTTGCGGGATGACGTCCACGCAAAGTCACGTACGTTGTTGGCCTGGAATACCCATGTTTTTTGGGCTGTTACCGGGCTGATTTCGCGTTTTTTAGCTTCGTCAAGGGTTACTATCTCAACCGGAACTTTAGATGTTTTAGCTTGATTATATCTTGCCAGTTGCGCCGGCGTTAAAACAGCAGCGTAGTTGATACATTCGCCGGTGCCGCCAACCACATGGTCGGCCGGAACGGTCATCTGCACTTTAAAATTACCGAAGGTTAAAGCAAACTCGCCCCTGCCGGTGAACTGGTGGTTTTGCCATCCCTGAAAATCGCTGTATACGCATAACCGGGGATACCACTGTGTCATGGTAAACAAATAATTCCCGTCGGCTGGGAAATACTCATAACCGCCGCGGCCGCCCAGGGTCATCCGGTCGGATATTTTGTAATACCATTTAATATTAAATACCATATGCTGGCCTGATTTTAAAGTTGCCGGCAGATCGATCCGCATCATGGTTTTGTTGATGGTATATGGCAAGCTTTTACCCATCGCATCGGTGATGCTTAATATCTTGTCGCCATAGCCGTTATCTTCTTTGGCAATTTCGGCCCTTTCCAGCGCAACTGTTCCCGCCACTTTTGGCATAGTTGAGCTGCTTTGATAATTGGCATTATCGATGTTGCTGTGCTGGTTTTCGTCGAGCTGCATCCAAATGTAGCTCAGCGGGTCGGGCGAATTGTTATAATAGGTAATGGTTTCGGCGCCGGTAAGTTTTAGTGCTTTTTCGTCGAGCGAACATTTGATATCATAATCGGCCCGCTGCTGCCAGTATTTTACGCCAGGTGCGCCGCTGGCGGTACGCTGCTCGTTGGGCGTGCTTAAAATTGTGCCCAGTTGTTCAAACTTGTTGCCATGGTTACTGCCCGGGTTGTTTTGGATATCCTGGGCGGATACGAAACCGGCAATGCTGCAAGTGAGAAATAATGATGTAAAGATTTTTTTCATAATCAGTATAATTTAAAAAATACAGTCAATATGTGGGTCGCGCATAGTTGACTCACCCGGTCTTTGCTTCGCTCGACCACCCTCTCTCCGGCAGGCCGGAAAGAGGGTAAACCGTTTTATTTTTCACCCTCTTTACCAAAGGTAGAGAGGGTCGACAAGCGAAGCGATGTCGGGGTGAGTCAAACCGCCGTCATGCATTGCGCTATTGTCGCGCGTATAGTTGACTCACCCGGTCATTCCGCCTATCGGCGGATCGACCACCCTCAAGATAGCTATCGGGACTCCGGCAAGCCGCAAAGAGAGTAAAAAATAAATCCGAAATCAAAACGGCATTCTTTCCAAAGCCATTTTTAACGACAACGCAAACACCCCGGCCGAAAGGAATATTATCCAGTCGCGGCGTTTTATCTTCAAAATATTTAAGAACAGGAGGCTAATCAGTAAGATAATAGCCACTACGAATATCTGCCCTGCTTCTAATCCTACGTTAAATCCAAATAATCCCAGTCCCATACTTTGGTCCTTTGCCAGCATCATGCGTATGGCGTTGGCAAAGCCCATCCCGTGGATCAGCCCGAAACACAAGGCAAGATAATAATTTATTCTTGCACTTTTAGCGGCTGAATTAACCTGGAGGATGTTATTCAGCGCCGTGATAAATATGGTGCAGGGTATTAAAAACTCAACCCATTTGCTCGAAAAGCGGATAACATCGTATACGCTTAAAGCCAGTGTTAATGAATGCCCGATGGTAAAAGCCGTAACCAGTATCAGAACACGCCTTAAATCTTTGGTGGTGTACACACAGGCCAGCGCGAGTATAAACAGCTGATGGTCCAATGCGTCGCGGCTGATAATATGCTGCCAGCCCATCTTAAAATAAAAAGCAAAGTCGGACATTGTGAACTAAAGGTTGAAAGCGCTAATTTAGGTCGATTTTTTAACTATCGAAATCCGGACAAGTTATGTGGGCTTTTATTTTTCAACCGCTATTATATTGTTACATTTTTTTGGGCACCGCTACAGCGGTAAAATCGCACGCGAATGTATTTCACCCCATCCATGTAAGCACCACGAATGTTGAATATAACGGTAAGGATAGTAAGTTTGAAGTGATTTGTACTATTTATACCGATGACTTTGAAGCTGCCCTGGCCAAACAATATCATACCAAAACCGACCTGAACAAGGCAGAAGTGCATAAAGCCATGGACGCGCTGGTAAAAAGTTACCTGACCAGCAATTTGCAAATTAAAGCCGGCAACGCTGCGGTAAAGCTAAACTACCTGGGATTTGAGATCAACCGTGAGGCGACAGATATTTACCTGGAATCGGACAAGATGCCGGCGGTTAAAAAAGTGGCTGTGCAGGTGAGCTTGCTGCATAATTTATTTGATGATGAGATAAATATTGTGCACATCACTGTAAACGGCGTACGAAAAAGCGAGAAACTGGATTTCCCGGAAAAAAAGGTAGAACAGTTTTTTTAATAGATCCATATTATGGAATTCTTCACCATAGGCGTCTATAATTCAACTGAGCGGGAGTTTTTTAATAAACTCACCGAAAACCGGATAGACACTTTTTGTGACATCAGGCAACGGCGCGGTGTGAGGGGTACACAATATGCGTTTGTAAATAGCACAAAACTACAGGCGAAACTTGCCGAACGTGACATTAAATATATGTATATTGAAGGACTTGCCACACCCACAGAAATAAGAGAAATTCAATACAGCGCCGATCATCAAAATAAACAGCTAAAGCGCGAACGCCAGCGCCTGGCGCCGGAATTTATTGCTGAGTATAAGACGAAAGTTTTGAATGCTTTTGACTTTGAGGCATTCATTGAGAATTTAAAACAAGCGAAAGCAAAACGAATTGTTCTTTTTTGTGTGGAAGAAATAGCGGAGGCGTGCCACCGGTCGATAGTCGCACAAAAGTTGTTTGAACAGTTTGGTTACCGTGTTACAAACTTATAAAAAATGTAAAACGGCTATTCTGATGCCGTGTTTACCATTGTCAAATATTGACAGACGGTATTTTTATGATTAATTTTCGCCCGGTTTTGTAAGTATTATTTGATTAGTGAAAACGCGATTCTTTTTCAAATTCCTGGTTCTGAGTTTTTTAATAGCATACCTTGGTGGCTCGTTCGCCAATATGTTATTTATTCCCCACTATGTTCCCTCTTATACTTCGCAGGTATCCCGGCAGCAAATGCCGGCCAAATCACTTGTAAAATGTATTGACTTTCAGCAAGTTAATTTTCTTCAGGTTCTTGACCGGTCGACATTTGATACCGATCCGCAAAGTGCGATGCGCTTTGTGGCCAAATGCGTTATATTGATTTTTATAGTATTGGGTTTTTTAATGACTCTATTAAGGACAATATCGCCCCTGTTCAAAATACCCTATATCTGCCGGTATACTTATTTGTCGTTTTGCTGTATCAGAATTTGATATAAAGATTCAATCGCACATTTTCTTTTCTTCGGCAAGTTGTTTCGGCTCGTTGATTCGGCCATTGTAACATATTTCGCTCAATCGAAAAGTGAAATTATTTGCGTGCCATTGTATTTTCTATTTTCTGATGGATTACGAGGCCTTTATTTAGCCGTTCCATCCTACCAAACAAAAGTTTTTATTTAATATAATCATCAATCATGAAGTTTTTAAAATCAAATTTCGTTTTCACTATTATCCTTTCGTCATTAATTGTTTTACAGGCTTGTAAAGCAAAGAAACTTATTCAAAAGCCGGTTCCGGCAGCACAGCCGGAACAACAAGCGCCAGTACAGCCCAGCCAGCCTGCGCCTGTTAAAGAGGTTCCTCCCGCGGCGCCTGCTGCGAAGCCAGATTATAATTTCAGCAATATTCAGTTTGAGTTTAATTCAAGCGTGTTAAAAACAGAATCGTACCCGGTTTTGGATAAAGCCGCTACCGCTATGAAAATGGATCCGTCGGTTAAGTTTATTTTAAAAGGTTATGCCTCCCAGGAAGGAACAACGGAGCATAATATGGTGTTGTCGCAAGATAGGGCCAATGCGGTTAAGGAGTACCTTGTGAATTCCGGGGTAAGTTCACAGGTTTTAATGGCAGAAGGATTCGGTATAAAAGACCCCGTTGCTGATAATAATACCGAAGCCGGCAGGACACTGAACCGAAGAGTAGAAATACATAAACAAGCAAACTAATTAACTAGCTAATTCACTAATAAGGTTCCTGCACGTTTTTGCGGGAACCTTATTATTTGGCCGGGTCGTGAAGACTTAATGTGTTTCAACACATTTTTAAAACGCTGCAAACAGAACGGGGCTATCAATGTTAACTACTTGCAAGTAATTTAACATAATGATAATATGGAATTCATTATTTGTTAACGTAACTTAGCGGGAACCTATATAAACACATGAAAAATAACCACGTTAAATCCGCGGCAAAATCGGCCAGGAAATCTGCCGCTGCTACTATAGAAGCTACCCTACTTACAGCGCTTAAAGATGTTGCCGCTAAATTGAGGCAAAGCGAAAAGCATTTTCAGAAAGAAATTGAAAAAGGCGCGAAAAAATTGGCAAAGAAACTTTCAAAAGAAATTGAGTTTGATGAACCCGCAAAACTTGAAGCTGGTAAAACGAGTAACCTAGTAAACGCAGCGGACAAGCCATCAACAACCACCAAGGCCAATGTGACACCGGCACCAAAACCGAAAACTGCGGCTATTGCTAAGCCGGCTACCGGTACTAAGCCGGAACCAGCTAAAGCAGCGCCCACGGCTAAAGCGTCGAGCGCCCGGCCTAAAGCCGCGGCAAAAAAAACAGACGCTAAGATTAAACCACTTTAATTATTAAAGACAATTTGTTATCCTTGTTAATGTTCTGTGTATACAAAGATTAACGGCAGTTAAAAACCCGCAACCGAACATTGTTTCAAATTAAAAACTATTTCAAATGGCAGCACTGGCCTATGGCAAAGGTTTAATTGTATTTTTATTTTGGTTTACCGGATTTGCACAGCAACCGGGTTACGAGCTTCCCAGCAAATCGATTTATGGAAAGTGGAGCTCGGATAAAGCGCTGTACGAGGATAAAATGGATCTCAGTTTCAGCCGTAATGGTGGCTATGCCGAAGTGATAAAAGATGCTAAGACCAACAAAATTAAAAGCAAGTTGTCCGGCACCTTTAAGCTAATTAACGATAGCACTATTCGCATCAGAACAAACAACGTTACCAACTATCACCACCTTCATTTTATGAATAAGGACCTCGTTAGGTTTTATTCATCCAAAAAAGAGATGAAAGGGACAATTCCGCCGCTGTATATTTATAATTTTGTGAGGAATAAGAATTAAACTAATTTTCAATGCTATGCTAAACTCGCGGCAGCACCGGGAGATAGGTATAACAAAAAAAAGGCATGATCCGAAAACCATGCCTTTTTAGCTGAAAGTCTAAAGCAAAAGCTTTGGGCTTTCGGCTTTTAGCTTTCTGCTTAGTATTAGTACCTGTAGTACTCAGGCTTAAACGGACCGTCAACCGGCACGCCGATATAGTCAGCCTGGTATTGGTCAAGTTCTTCAAGCTCAACACCAATCTTAGCTAAGTGCAAACGTGCCACTTTTTCGTCCAGATGTTTTGGAAGCGTGTATACTTTGTTTTCGTATTTATCGCCGTTGTTCCAAAGCTCAAGCTGAGCCAAAGTTTGGTTGGTGAATGAGTTCGACATCACGAAGCTTGGGTGACCTGTGGCACAACCTAAGTTCACCAAACGGCCTTCAGCCAAAATGATCAGGTCCTTACCGTCGATGGTGTATTTATCAACCTGTGGTTTGATCTCAATTTTTGTATTGCCATAGGTGCCGTTTAACCAGGCCATATCGATCTCGTTATCGAAGTGGCCGATGTTACATACGATGGCTTTGTCTTTTAACGCGCGGAAATGTTTTTCGCGAACGATATCGCAGTTACCTGTAGCTGTAACAACAATGTCAGCTTCAGGGATAGCAGTGTCCAATTTCTTCACTTCGAAACCTTCCATAGCTGCCTGTAAGGCACAGATCGGATCGATTTCGGTAACGATAACACGAACACCTGAGTTACGCAATGAATCAGCTGATCCTTTACCCACATCACCATAACCGCAAACAACAGCTACTTTACCGGCCATCATTACGTCGGTAGCGCGACGGATCGCGTCAACCAGCGATTCGCGGCAGCCGTATTTGTTATCGAATTTCGATTTGGTAACCGAATCGTTCACATTTATAGCAGGCATCGGCAACGTGCCATTTTTCATACGCTCATATAGGCGGTGAACGCCTGTAGTGGTTTCTTCTGATAAACCTTTTATGCCGGCAATCAGTTCAGGATATTTATCCAGAACCATATTTGTTAAATCGCCGCCGTCATCCAAAATCATGTTTAATGGCTTGCGGTCTTCGCCGAAAAATAAAGTTTGTTCAATGCACCAGTCAAATTCTTCAGCATTCATACCTTTCCAGGCATAAACCGAGACGCCAGCGGCAGCAACAGCGGCAGCAGCATGGTCCTGGGTTGAAAATATATTACATGACGACCAGGTAACCTCGGCGCCAAGCTCAATTAATGTTTCAATTAAAACAGCTGTTTGGATGGTCATATGCAGGCAACCTGCAATGCGTGCGCCTTTTAAAGCCTTTGACGGTCCGTACTCTTTGCGCAAAGCCATTAAGCCCGGCATTTCTGCTTCGGCTAATTCAATCTCTTTGCGGCCCCATTGCGCCAGTGAAAAGTCTTTCACTTTGTATTTTACGTAGGCAGTTTCTACTGATGACATATGCATTCGTTTTTTTGAAATGCAAAGTTACAGTATTAGAATATTAAAACGAAAAGATGGTAAATTAAGTTAAGTTGTTGATTCGGAGCGGCCTTATTTTTTGAATTTATCTAATCAATTACCTATACGTCAGCCATCTCGGGATGTGGTTTATTGGCACCTATTACTTTAACGGGCATGGTATTTCGCGCCATTGACAGGCTACCGTTGTACACGGCGCCGTTTTCGACCAACAGGGTTTCGGTTTTAATTTCGCCGGTAATTTTGCCCGATGCTTTAATCTCCAATGAAGTGACCTGCAGATTTCCGTCAATCGATCCATATACCACCAATTCCTTGGTATATACATTGCCCGAAATTGAGCCCTTTGCGCCAAGTATTAGTCCTTCATCAATATGCACATCACCTTTTACTTTTCCGTCAATTCGTGCGTAGGCGGGTGCTTTTAAGTTTCCGTCTAACACACTCCCTTCGCTTATCAGTGTGGAAATGGATTGCAAATCCAATGCGATTTTTTTAGCAGAAAATAATGCCATGGCGGTTAATTGTTAAGTGATAAAAATTTAACAGGATTAACCGGTTTGCCGTTCTTCCGCACCTCATAGTGCAAATGAGCGCCTGTTGAGCGGCCGGTTGAGCCTACTTCGCCTATTTTTTGGCCGGCGGTTACCTCCTGGCCCTCTCTTACGCTAATGCGCGATAGGTGACCATACAATGTTTCGAAATTATTTCCGTGCGATATGCGTACGCACTTGCCATATCCGCCATACCAGCCGGCAGAAACCACTTTGCCATTGGCCGTGCACCTGGCCTCGTCGCCGCGATTGCCTTTGAAGTCAATGCCGGGGTGAAATTCAGCATGCGACGAATCAAATGGGTCGCCGCGATATCCGAAAAATGAGGTTAATGAACTTACACGGGGATAGCCCATTGGTGTAAAGGCAACCGTGTGTAGTAAACGGTTAAGATATTCTTCGTATAAGGAGTAAGTCTCGTCGTCGCTAAGCTTAGAGGCTTCAGCATTGCCGTTGCCGCCCACCGCTTTAGTTGAAAAGCCTTTTAATCCACGTTTTTTAAGATAGTCGTTTATTTTTTGGAGCTTGCTTTGTATATCCTGTACATAGGCTTGCGCGTTATTATCTGATTTGGTTACCGGGGTTACCGTTACCGGGATGGCATTTTTGAGTTGCGTTAATTGCGAAAGTAACCGGGTTTTTTCAGCTTCCTGCCGTTTGTTTTGCGACTGCAGGTAAACAACCGAAAGTACAAGCATTAATATCACGGCTGCTACGCCCACTGAATAGTGTTTTAACCGGCTGATATGTTTGGTTTTTACCTGTAACGTGCGCTGCTTGTCTTTGTTTACAATAATTACCGTGCTGACGTCAGATTGCTTTGAACTCATCAAAATTAAATTATTTAGGGGTTGCAATATAAGTATATGATATAAAAAAACAATAGTATCAGGCTTGTAAAAGTCTATATTCTTAAGCCTAAAGTGCTGATTATAAACTTTGATCCGGATTTTAAGATACGGTTTGCCTAAGACTTCCGGCTCAGAACTTCGACCTAAGCCAGAAAGTCAGCAAAATGTTATAATCAGGATTTTTAAACGTAAACCGGCAACCATTTGTTATTTTTGTTAAAAAATTTAGAGAAAATAAAAATGTATCCAGAATATTTAGTTGCCCCGATGCGGGAAGAATTGACCAGGGTTGGCTTTGAAGAATTAAAGGATAGTGACGCGGTAACAAAGGCTATTGAAAGCGAAGGTACTGTATTTGTGATGGTAAATTCAGTTTGCGGTTGCGCGGCAGCAAACGCCCGTCCCGCTGCAAGGATGGCTGCACAAAGCGGCAAACGCCCGGACAAACTGGTAACCGTTTTTGCAGGTATGGAAGCAGACGCAGTTAATAAAGCCCGTGCTTATATGTTGCCTTACCCACCATCATCACCTGCCATGGCCCTGTTTAAAGATGGTAAGTTAGTGCATATCATCGAGCGTCATCAAATTGAGGGCCGCCCCGCACAAATGATCGCTGATAACCTGATCGGCGCATTTGAACAATATTGTTAAAAGAATTTTTATACCTATATATAAAGCCCGGTGTGTTTTGCATGCCGGGCTTTTGTTTTTATAAAGAACCCAGATCGCGTTTCCGATGGCTGACAAAACTAGCCGGCGGTTTTGATATTTTCCAAATCTTGTCATCGCCTGTAACAAACTAGCTTTATCGCCAGTCTTATCGTTTGTTAATAAAACTTCATAATTTAGCTTTGCTGTTAACTGAACGCTTATTAACCCTGATCCTTATGATGAAGAAATTTTACATTATTTTCTTTTTATTCCTTTCATCTGCTGCATTTGCGCAGAAAACCTATATCCAATGCGGCCGGCTTATCGACGGTGTTTCAAATACCGCGCGTGAACATGTCACCATAGTTTTGGAGGGCAATATCATTACGGATATTCAAAACGGTTTTATTGCCGGTGGCGCTGGCGACAAGGTGATTTCCCTCCAAAATAGAACAGTAATGCCGGGACTTATTGACTGCCATGTTCACCTCGAACATCAGCATAGTAAAAATTCGCTGATAGAGGGGTTTACTTTAACCGACGCCGACATTGCTTATAATGCCGAAATGTATGCCAAAAGAACATTGATGGCCGGCTTTACAACCGTGCGCGACCTTGGCGGCAGCGGGGTAAACATCAGCCTGCGAAAAGCGGTGCAACGCGGGTTAGTTGAAGGGCCGCGTATTATAACAGCAGGCAGGGCTATTTCTGCCAGCGGCGGCCACATGGATGAATCGGATGGTTTTAGGGATGACGTATTTAATCACAAAATGGGGCCGGATGATGGTGTTGCCGATGGGAGGGATGAGTTGATAAAGGCTGTCCGTTTACAAATAAAACGCGGGTCAAATGTGATCAAGATCGCATCGACCGGCGGCGTGCTCGACCTGAGTGAAAATGCCTCGGGCGCCGAGTTTACTATTGATGAAATAAAAGCAGTGGTTGAAACTGCGAAAGATTATAGCTTAAAAGTGGCCTGCCATGCTCATGGCGCCGAAGGCATCAGGCGGGCTATACTTGGCGGCGTAGCTTCAATTGAACACGGCTCCTTTATGAATGAGGAAGATATGGAATTGGCCAAAAAATACGGCACGTATTTAGTCCCAACCATAATTGCCGGTAAATCAGTTGCCGACTCGGCTAAAATACCAGGGTATTTCCCGCCGGTTATAGCACGGAAGGCAGTAGAGGTAGGAACCTTAATACAGCAAACATTCGGCAAGGCTTATAAGGCTGGCGTGAAGATCGCCTTTGGGACCGACGCCGGCGTTTACGCCCACGGTAAAAATTATATGGAATTTCAATATATGGTTGAGGCTGGCATGCCGCCTATGGCAGCTATAAAAGCCGCTACCACCAGCGCTGCCGACCTGCTGGGCATCAGTGATAAAACGGGCAGCATCAGCAAAGGCAAATTTGCCGATATCATTGCCGTTGACGGTAACCCGCTTGAAGATATCAGGGTAATGAAGAATGTAACTTTCGTTATGAAAGAAGGGAAAATCTATAACCAATTATAAAATGATAAAATTTAAAACACTCTCACAATTGATCTTGCCGGGCCTGTTGGCCGGCATAATAAGCCAGCCATCATATAGTCAAACGGCTAAGCCAGAAGACCCGGCGATGAAAATTTATCGCGAAACGCCGCCCAAGATCAATGACCTGGTGCACACCAAGCTTGATGTGCGCTTCGACTACAAAAAACGGTATATGTACGGTAAGGAATGGGTTACTTTAAAACCACATTTTTATCAGACCGATACACTTCGCCTGGATGCAAAAGGCATGGACCTTAAAAATATTTCTGTCGTGAAAAACGGCCGGAACGTTCCGTTGAAGTTTAAGTATGATGACAGTCTGACGGTAGCTATTCAGTTGGATAAGGTTTATCATAACAACGAAACTTACACGATTTATATTGATTACACGGCAAAACCAAACGAACTGCATGTTAAGGGCAGCGCTGCCATCAATGATGCCAAAGGTTTGTATTTTATTAACCCGGATGGTACCGAAAAGGATAAGCCAACTCAGATATGGACACAAGGTGAAACCGAAAGCTCGTCGGCATGGTTCCCGACCATTGATAAGCCGGAGCAAAAAACGACTGATGAGATCAGCATGACAGTGCCTGCTAAGTATGTTACTTTATCAAATGGCCGCCTGGCATCCCAAAAGGTTAACAGTGATGGCACCCGCACCGATACCTGGAAACAGGAATTACCGCACTCGCCCTACCTGTTTATGATGGCTGTTGGCGATTTTAAAATTTATCATGATAAATGGCGGAATAAAGAGGTAAACTATTACCTCGAACCCAAATATGCGCCTTACGCGAAACAGATATTCGGGATGACTCCGGAACTGATTGAGTTTTATTCAAAGACGCTGGGTGTTGATTTTCCCTGGTATAAATATTCGCAAATCGCTGTTCGCGATTATGTGAGCGGTGCGATGGAAAATACGAGTGCCACGCTTCACGGCGATTATGTACAGGAAACGCCACGCGAGTTACTCGATGCCAACTATGATGCCGGCCGCAGCACCATTGCGCATGAGCTGTTTCACCAATGGTTTGGTGATTTGGTAACTGCTGAAAGCTGGAGCAACCTTACTGTAAATGAATCATTTGCTGATTTTAGCGAAATGCTTTGGGCAGAGCATAAATACGGAAAGGACGAAGCCGACGCGCACAGCCTGACAGCTATGCAAAATTATCTGGGCTCACCTGATGCAAAAACCAAAGACCTGGTACGTTTTCATTATAAAGATAAGGAAGACGTATTTGATGTGGTAACCTACCAGAAGGGTGGCCGCATATTAAATATGCTGCGCAACTATTTAGGAAACGAAGCCTTTTACAAGGGATTGAATATTTACCTGAAAACAAATGCCTTTAAAAATGGCGAAGCACAGCAGCTTCGTTTAGCCGAAGAAGAAGCCAGCGGGCTTGATCTGAGTTGGTTCTTTAACCAATGGTATTACGGTGCCGGTCACCCGGTATTAAACATCAGCTACAAATGGGATGATGCCTCAAAAACCGAAACCGTTTACCTGCAGCAAACACAGGACGGACAGACGTTTAAACTGCCAATGGCTATTGATATTTATGCAAACGGTAAAAAGGAGCGCCATAAAGTTTGGATGAATGATAAAGCCGACACCTTGACTTTCCACGCTGCATCAAAACCCGACCTGGTAAACGTTGATGGTGATAAAGTATTATTATGCGCAAAAACCGATAATAAGACGCTTAACGAATTTGTGTTTCAATACTTCAATGCACCGTTGTACCTCGACCGTTTTGAAGCCATCACCGCCGCTGCCGCAGTTAAGTCGTCTGACAAGGGCGCTCAAAAAGTGCTAATGGCTGCTTTGCACGACAAATATTATGGGCTGCGTATTAAAGCTATTCGTGCCTTAAATATGAGCAATGATGAAGTTCATAACGCGGCGTTGCCGGTATTGGCTTCGCTGGCGCAAACCGATGACAATACACTTGTCCGCGCCGCCGCGATCACTGCTTTGGGTAAACTTAAGGCATCGGGCAATATGAATTTATTTAAGCAGGCTTTGAGCAGCCAGTCGTACGCTGTACAGGGCGCTGCATTAAATGCTATTAATTTGTTAGACCCAGCGCAGGCATTGTCGCTGGGAAAAGGATTTGAAAAAGACAATAAAGCCGCGCTTACACAGGCTATTATTTCAGTTTACGCCAATGCCGGTGGAAATGAGCAATGGCCGTATGTTTACAATGCGTTCAATGAGGCCAACCCGCAAGGCAAGTTTGCCATGGTAAGGAATTTTGGAGCGATGATCGGTCATGTTGAAAAACCTGAATATGCCCAGCAGGGTATCGGCGCGCTGAAAGATCTTGGCATAAAATATAAGCAGTTTGGCGTGGGACAGTTTGTTATCGGTTTATTAACCGATATTAAAACGCAGCGAGCCAAAATAAAAGACGATGCATCAATTAAAGTCGCTGATGACGCGATCAAACAAATCAATGATGCTAAATAAATAGTATGATTTAGCATAGGTAAAAAGGTGCCGGGCGTAAATAAAATTACTCCGGCACTTTTTTTTGTAATGTTTTAATTAATATTACTGTAATTAATTTTTACTAAAGATAATGACAGGTACATTCATCCGGCAGGAACTAAAGGCTTTCTGGCGCTCAAAAAATACCGGTAAAAGCATTGCCATAAGTGTGGTGATGACACTTTTGATTCTTTACCTGCTGGTAAACGTCCTCGTTTTAGGTTTCTTTCTCGATGTGCTTTTAGACAAAATGTTTCCGAAGGACGATATGGTGGTTTCGTTCTGCGGTTTCATTTTGATGTATTTTCTCTTCGATCTTTTTAGCAGGCTCCAACTGCAGGAACTTCCTACATTGCGTGTTCAGCCCTATTTACAGCTTCCTGTCAAGCGTAATTCACTGGTGCGATACCTGGTATTTACTTCATTGTTGTCGGTATTTAATCTATGGCCGTTCATACTTTTCGTGCCATTCACACTCAAAGTCATTGCAGTCGAATCGGGCCGCACGGCGGCGTTGGCATTTATTATTTCTATTACAGGCCTCACGATATTCAGCAATTACCTGGCGTTGTACATCAAGCGAAAGGCTAATCTCAACGGGTGGATATTTTTAATCTTTGCTGCTCTACTTATCCTCCTCGGGCTAGGCGATTTTTATTGGCACTTTTATTCCATCCGCAGCGTATCCTATTTGTTTTTTGGTCATTTGATCGGTCATCCCGCGTTAGCGCTGCTTCCTGTGTTGCTTGGGATGGTAATGTATTCTGTGAACTTTCTATATCTCAAACAAAACCTTTATCTCGAAGAGTTAAGTACGCGCAAAACATCTTACAAAAGCAGTACGGAATATCCGTTCCTGAACCGTTTTGGCACTGTAGGCGATTTGGTCGGCAACGAGTTTAAATTAATTCTGCGTAATAAGCGTTCGCGTTCGGCACTGATCATGGGGTTGTTTTTTATGTTTTATGGTTTGATATTTTACAGCAACCCTAAATTTGGCCAGGAAGGTTATAAAGTTTTCGTGGGGATGTTTATGACTGGGATATTTATCATCAACTACGGCCAGTTTATGTATGCCTGGCAAGCCTCGCACTTCGATGGTTTGCTGGTGAACAAAATACCTTTTTCAGATTTTTTAAAAGCGAAATATTTGCTGTTTACCATTATATCAACGGGCTTTTTCCTACTTACAACACCATACGTTTACTTTGGCTGGCATACCCTGTTTACCCATTTCGTGATGTATTTGTGGAACATCGGCATCAACACCACCATGGTGCTGTTTTTTGCCAACCGTAATTACAAACGCATCGACCTTTCAAAGGGTGCCGCGTTTAACTGGGAAGGTGTAGGAGGCAACCAATGGATATTATCGCTGCCGCTGATTTTAACGCCTTTTATAATTTATGTGCCGTTCGCCGTTTTCAAACATGCTGATATTGGCCTGATGGTACTCGCTGCTACTGGTATAGTATTTATTTTAACAAGGGGTTTCTGGATAAAACAACTGGAAGCCGATTTTTACGAAAAACGATATAAAATAGCTGAGGGTTTCAGAGATAAATAATATGATAGAAATTAAAAACCTAAAAAAAGCTTACGGCGGCGTAGTCGTTGTAAATGTGCCGCAACTTGAAATCAAGAAGGGCGAAAGTGTTGGCTTGGTGGGTAACAATGGTGCAGGTAAAACTACACTGTTCCGTATGATGCTGGATCTGATAAGGCCTGAACGAGGCGAAGTATTATCAAATGGCGAGATAGTTGCCGGGCACGAGAATTGGAAAAACTATACCGCTTCCTACCTGGATGAGGGATTTTTGATCGACTACCTTACGCCGGAAGAGTATTTTTATTTCATCGGCGGGCTGCACCAGCAAAGCCGCGCGCATGTCGACGATTTTTTGGCCGGTATGGGTGATTTTTTTAATGGTGAGATATTAAAGAAAGGCAAGTATATCCGCGACCTGTCGAAAGGTAACCAGTGCAAGGTAGGCGTGGCTTCGTGCGTGCTACAAAACCCCGAATTGCTAATGCTGGATGAACCCTTCGCCAATATCGACCCAAGCACACAGTTCAGGTTAAAAGGCATGCTGAAGGATATGAACAAAAGCCGCGGCGTTACAACGCTCATTTCCAGTCACGACCTTAACCACATTACCGATGTGTGCGACCGCATATTGCTGATGGAAAAGGGTGTGATCATTAAGGATATTGCTACCAGTTCGTCAACGTTAAGTGAACTCGAAGAATATTTTGGTGTGGGACAAACCACGTTAAACACCCTGTAGAGACGCGATACTTTGCGTCTCTCTGATTAATATTTGTCTCTGATCAATATTTGATATTATTTATTCCGGAGACGCAATGCATTGCGTCTCTACCTTGCGTTTCTAATAAGATCCGATTGTTATTTATTCCCGGAGACGCAAAGTATTGCGTCTCTGCATTTTTTGTAATATTTGCGCTATGTATTTTATCAGACCGGCCACAGTTGATGACGTCGAAATTATTCGTCAACTAGCCGAAAAAACCTGGTGGCCAACCTATTCGCCGATATTGGAAAAGGAGCAGATCGCTTTTATGCTGGGGGAGATCTATTCGGTGGAGAAGATCACGTCCCAGCTAAAAAATAATACGCAAAGTTACCTGCTATTGATTGAAGATGATAAGCCGGTGGCCTTTGCGGGATACTCGCCGCGCGAAGAAAATCCGGAAATATATAAACTGCACAAACTCTACTGCCTGCCCGAAACGCAGGGAAAAGGCTACGGCAAAATACTGATCAACGAAGTGATCAATAAAACGGTGGAAGCGGGCAAACACACCCTCGACCTCAATGTAAATCGCCACAACAAAGCCAAAAGCTTTTATGAAAAGATGGGATTTGTGTTGGCGTATGAAGAGGATATACCTATCGGCAAGTATTGGATGAATGATTATGTGATGCGGAAGGAGCTATAACCAAAACGTCATGCCGTCCGCTAGGTAGCGGACCGGCATGACGTTTTGGTTTATATTATTATTACCTATCCCGCTTCGCCACCCTCTTCGGTGTATCCACTCCCGAAACTATTCCCCGCGAGCTTAATGCAATGGCCCTGATAGTTGATGTAATATTGGCCACATCCAGTGTACTTAGCTCATCTTTTACCGTGTGGTAATATTTGTCGATATCGATCTGGTCGGTTGAGATGGTGTGGGCGGGTACGCCTACTGCGGCCAATGACGCATTGTCGCTGCGGTAAAACAGGTTTTGGTCAGGGTAGGGGTCAGGATAAAATTTGAATGCGGTACCTTCGAGATTTTTTTGCAGGATGGTCCCGAAATCCGACCGCTCAAAGCCGGTGATAAACGCTGAATTTTCGCCGAACTTGGAAGCCTTGCCGATCATCTCGATATTGAACATCGCCACCACCTTATCCGGGTCAACCGTTTTTGCGAAATGCTGGGAGCCGAATTCGCCGATCTCCTCTGCCGTAAAGGCTACAAAAACCAGCGTACGTGCGTTGTTATGCAGCTTTTTGAAATAGCGGGCCAGCTCAATTACAGCTGTCGTGCCTGATGCGTCATCGTCGGCGCCGTTTGCAATGCTGTCGCCCTGTACGGGTTTCAATATCCCCAGGTGATCGTAATGGCCGGAGAAAATCACATATTCGTTTGGTTTTGTTTTACCAGGAATGATCCCCGCAATATTAAATAGCGGCAACTCTTCCACCTTACCGGTATAGCTTACGCTGAATGATTTTACCTCATCAAATTTGCCCAGCACGAAAACCAGCGTCTGGCTGTTGTTTGCCTGGCTGACAATATTGCCCCTGCGGAAACGGCTTTGTAAATTTTTAAATGTAGCCGCATACTGCGGATCAACCACAATAAGCATTTTTTTACCGCTTTGCATATAACCTGTGTATTCCGTGCGGAAATTCTTACCTGCGTCGAGCTTAACTACCTGCACATCACTGTTATTGTTCCACTCCAGCGACGACGCGCCGGTACTGGTCATAACACTGTCGGGCGAAACGGCCTTTCCGTTTATGCTCACCAATGTTTTTATCGCGGTAATACGGGTCATGGTAAAGTTTTGCCGATAACCCGAATTGCCCTCCATGGGTTGCAGGCCTATTTTTTTGTATTCGCTTTCTATAAACTGAGCGGCTTTTTCGATGCCGGGCGTAAAGGTGGCGCGGCCCTGCATGTCATCAGCCGAAAGCGTGCTGATGATACGCTCAACGTCCTTTTCCTTAATCCGCTTGTTTACATTCTGTCCGAAGGAGTAAACTGTTATTCCGGTTAAAGCAATTGCTGCTATTATTTTTTTCATGTTATTTAATTTTTGATGATAACCAATTGGTGCGGAAAGCTTCCTGGTCTTTTGATAATGATTTTCCCGCTTTCTCATAAGTTACTACTTCCAGGTACGGACTTTCCTCTAATGTTATTGTTGTTTGGTGCTCACCAGTACGGTTACGATAGCTAATCGCCATTTTATCGCCGATTTTTTTGCCATCAACGATGTCGTTAAAACCCTGTGCATCTTTAATCTCTTTTCCATCGGCTTTCAGGATAACGTCACCTGCATCCAGCCCGGCTTTATAGATCGGTGTGCCTATAATAGTGCTTGATTGGATAGGCAATCCTTCGGCGCCGTTTGTGCGTGCCTGGCCCGACCTTCCTCTGCCGGGCGCTGTTGACAGCGGCCCCGCCCATGCTTTTCCGGGCTGAACTTTGCGTAATACTAAACCTGCTTTGGCCAGTAAAGCCTCGTAGTTATTTTTATCTGTTCCATATATGTACCGGTTAAAAAAGTCGGCTGCGAATTTTGGGTTTTTAGTAAGTCTTGCCAAATCGCTTTGCAGGTCGGCGATGCTGTAAGGTTTCATTACTTTGCCCCGCGCCAGCCAAACGGTACGCATGTAATCATCCAGTGTGAGGTTAAACTCGCTGCGCAGTCTCAGGTCGAGCGCAAGGGCGGTGGCACCGCCGTATACATAGTAGCTGGTAAAAATATTGTTGTCGTTATTCGGGTCGATAGATACACCCGCATCCGCAAAAACCGAATGGTTGCTGGCCTGCACGGGTGTATATTTCGCCGCGCCTGGTGTGTTCAATGCGGCGTTTACAAGGCCAGAGATGGTGCGGGTGTACTCATCAACGGTATGAAAGCCTGAGCGTTCCAGCAGCAATTCGCCATAATACTGGGTAAAGCCTTCGGCAAACCAAAGCTCGCTGCTCATATTCGCATGCTCAAAATTAAACGGCTCCAATGATTTTGGGCGTATACGTTTCACATTCCAGCTATGAAAGTATTCGTGCGAAAATGTGCCCAGCAATCGTACTTCATTTCCTGCAACTTTGTCTATCGGCTGCACAATGCAGGTTGAATTGCGGTGTTCCATGCCATCACCCGAAGTATTCGGATGAACATCATCCAGGAAGGTGTACTCGCCGTAATCATAAGTTGGTAATTCGCCAAACACAGCTTTTTCCTCGAGCATCATTTTTTGAACCATCTTACCAAAATTATCGATCACCTGCTGGTTATCGTCGGAGTGTACGGTTAAATTAATTTTCTCTTTTTTACCATCTGTATTAATAACGTCCCAGCTTGTTTCCTTAAAATTGGAAAGCTCGGTGGGGCTGTCCATCATATACTGCATATTGGGTGCGCTGTAAATATTCGCGCCTTCCGATTTTAGCTGGGTGGCTACCTTCCAGCCATACTTATCAAGGTCGTTAAATTCAAACTTAAGCGCGCGTTTTTCCTGCCCGGGTACCCACATAAAAGCTGCCGGCATATTCAAATGTGCGTGGCTTTCGTCAATGCAGGCATAGGTGCCGTCGGTCCAGTTGCCAAAAAGTGTATAGGTTATAATTACGGTTTCGGCATGGTCGCCAACCTCGTAAACGTCGCCCTCAATTTGTTTAAATGGCAGCGCTTTGCCGCTCATGTCGGTAGCTTTAACATTGTATACATTTTTGCCAAACTCGTGCGTGGCGTACCGCCCGGCTGATGAACGGCTCATCCGAACACGAAACTCACGTGACGGAGCCTGTGGAATGGTCATCTTAATTTCCGCTTCGTGGTGAGCGGCATTTGGGAAAGATACGCTGTAAAATATCGCTTTTTCGGCAGTTTGTGCGAAAGATGCACCGGCAAAAAGTGATGCCAGTGTGAATAGTAATAATTGCTTCATGGGGTCAGTTGTATTAGCGGCGGTCAAATTACTATTAATTCGGTAAATGTTAAGAGGGAAAAAGTCGTAAGTCTGGAGTCAGAAGTCTGGAGCCTTAAGTGGAGATTGAAATCGGCATATGAAAAATCAATCACACTGTGCGTTATTGCGCGGTATTACAATTAAATTGGATAATATTGCACACTCGAACTGTTAGCGGGACTAATATGAAAACAGCTTTGATAACAGGGGTTACCGGCCAGGACGGGGCCTACCTGGCGGAATTTTTATTGAAAAAGGGCTATATGGTGCATGGTGTAAAACGCAGGTCATCCTCGTTTAATACCGACCGCATCGACCACCTTTACCACGACCCGCATTTGCCTGATGTTAAGTTCCGGCTGCATTACGGCGACCTCACCGACTCGGCTAACCTGATCAGGCTGGTGCAGGAGATACAGCCTGATGAGATTTACAACTTAGCAGCGCAAAGCCACGTAAAGGTAAGTTTTGATATCCCTGAATATACGGCCAATGCCGATGGTATAGGTACGCTGCGCATCCTGGAAGCAGTGCGGCTATTGGGCTTAACACAAAAAACACGCATTTACCAGGCTTCTACCTCCGAGTTGTACGGCCTGGTGCAGGAAGTACCCCAAAGCGAAAAAACGCCGTTTTACCCGCGGTCGCCTTATGCGGTGGCTAAAATGTACGGTTACTGGATAATTGTGAATTACCGTGAAGCATATGATATGTACGCGTGTAACGGTATATTATTCAATCACGAAAGCCCGATAAGAGGAGAGACTTTTGTTACCCGCAAAATTACCCGCGCTACGTCGCGTATTGCAATGGGTTTGCAGGATTGCCTTTACCTTGGCAATTTATCGGCGCAGCGGGATTGGGGCCATGCAAAGGATTATATAGAAGCGATGTGGCTGATGCTGCAGCAGGATAAGCCGGAAGACTTTGTTATCGCTACAGGGATTACGACCACAGTTCGAGACTTTGTAAAAATGGCTTTTAACGAGCTGGGTATCGAGGTTGAATTTAGCGGGAAGGATGAAAGTGAACGCGGCGTTATCATTGACATCGACGAAGAGAAGATAGCAGCGCTCGGCTTGAATTTGGAGGCTTTGAGATTTGGTCAAACAGTTGTTAAGGTAGATGCTGCTTATTTCAGGCCTACCGAAGTAGAGCTGCTGATTGGCGATGCCACAAAGGCAAAGGAAAAGCTGGGCTGGATACCAAAATACGATTTACAGGCACTGGTAAGCGATATGGTTAAATCGGACTTGAACCTGGTAAAAAAAGATGACTACTTAAAAAAAGGCGGATTTAAAACACTTAACTATTTTGAATAATATCCGTTAATTATTCAAACACACCTATGAGAAAAATATTTGGCAGCTTACTATTTTTATGTTCGGTAATTGGCGTTGCACACGCACAGTCGGAATATCAGCCTTATTCGTACCAGTTTTATCAAAAGCTGAACGCTGATGCTTACTCAACCAAAACCCGCGAGCACACTTCGCTAAAACCTTTTTTTGTTGATGATTCATTGCTGAAACACAATTATGATTCGCTGATGAATTATGGCGCAGACGACAAGCAGCACAGTTGGAGCTACCGAAAATTATTTAATGAGCACCTTGTAGATGTCAAAAGTACAGGTTCAACTTTCTACGCCGACTTATTGCCTGATTTTACCGTTGGCCGGGATTTTTCGGGGCAACTCACCACAAGCACAACGTCGCTTGGCTTGCAGATCGGCGGTTCGGTCGGCAATAAGTTCAATTACAATATAACAGGTTATCAAAGCAGCGCCGTGCTGCCCGGGTACCTGTCAACCTATATCAACCAGGTGGGCATTGTGCCGGGGCAGGCCTATGCCAAAACATATCGGACAAACGGCTATGACTGGTCGTATATCACTGCTGTGGCATCATATACGCCGGTAAAATTTCTGAATATTTCCGCGGGTCGCGATAAAACATTTATTGGCGATGGTTACCGGTCGATGCTATTATCCGATTATGCATCGCCCTACTTGTTTTTTAAACTGACCGGTACGCTCGGCAATGTACGGTATATGGCTATGTGGGCCGACATGAACGACCCGGCGAACACTTCACAATATGGTATAGACCGGAAAAAATTCGGTGTTTTTCATTACCTCGACTGGAACGTTAGCAAAAGGTTGTCTGTTGGTTTTTTTGATAATGTGATCGGATATTTTACCGATGATAACGGGCAAAAGCGGCCATTCGATTTTAATTATATCAACCCCGTTATTTTTATGAAACCCATAAATAATTCAAGCGACGACCCGGATAAGTCACTGCTCGGGTTTACCGGGAAATACAAAATAAGCGATGGTATTACTGTATATGGCCAGTTTGCGCTTAATGAGTTTGTGTCCAAAGATTTTTTCTCAAATGATGGTGCTTCCGTGAATAAATATGGCTATCAGCTTGGTTTTAGAGGAACAAATTTGTTTGCTGTTAAAAACTTAAACTTTTTGATTGAAACCAATAATGCCAAGCCTTATACTTATTCGGCACGGTCGGCAATTGAAAATTATTCGGATAACGGCGAGCCGCTTGCTCATCCCTGGGGAGCCAACTTCCGGGAGCTTGTGGGATTATTAAACTACTCCTATAAGCGGTTTGATTTCAGCGGAGAGGCTGACTACGGACATTACGGGCTTGATATAAACGGTTTGAATTACGGAAAAGATATTTTTCAAATTTATAACAACCCGGCAAAAGCCTACGGTAACTATACCGGTCAGGGGTTAACCACCAATATGGTGTATATAGAAGGAAAGATGGCTTACTTACTTAATCCAAAATACAATTTAAGGATTGAATTGGGTGGAATTATTAGGGATGAAAAGAACGCTTCATTCAATGATAAAACTACCATGATAACATTCGGGCTGCGAAGCTCGTTCCGGAGTTTATATACCGATTTGGCGAGCTATAAAACACATTAGAAAGTCTGAAGTCTTGAGTCTGTTCGACCAAGAACTTAGGACTACCGACTTAATATTTTTTTCAAGAGGCAATGATGTTATTCTGTTTAATGCCAATGTGTTTAACACGGGCGGCTATGTTTGCGGCATCGTATCCGCATTCGGCCCATAACTCAGGCTGCTCGCCATGCTCAACTACGCGATCGGGTATACCTAAACGGATAACCTGGAGCTGATAATTGTTGTCGGCCATAAATTCCAATACGGCACTTCCCATACCACCTTCAAGGCAACCATCCTCAACTGTTATAACCTTGCTGAATTTTTTGCATACTTCGTGCATCAGCGCTTCGTCCAAAGGTTTCACAAAACGAAGGTCGTAATGCGCCGGATAATAACCTTCGGCATTTAATTCGGCGGTTGCTTTAATCACTTCATTCCCGACGTGGCCGATCGACAAAATAGCAACATCTTCGCCATCGCATATTTTGCGTCCTTTACCAACTTTAATTGCTTTCATTGGTCGCTGCCAGTCAACCATAACGCCATTTCCCCGGGGGTAACGAATAACAAATGGCCCCATATCGTCCTGTTGAGCAGTAAACATAAGGTTACGCAATTCCTCTTCGTTCATTGGTGCCGAAACCGTCATATTGGGGATACACCGCATATACGCTAAATCGTAAGCGCCGTGATGCGTCGCCCCGTCGGCGCCGGCAATGCCGGCCCTGTCGAGGCAAAATACGACGTTCAGGTTTTGTATAGCCACGTCATGTATCACCTGGTCATATGCGCGCTGCATAAAACTAGAGTATATATTACAAAACGGGATCAATCCCTGGGTAGCTAAACCAGCCGAAAACGTTACCGCATGCTGCTCGGCAATACCTACGTCAAAAGCCCGGTTGGGCATGGCCTTCATCATTAAATTGAGTGAACATCCCGATGGCATAGCCGGGGTAATACCCATTATTTTAGGATTTTGTTCGGCAAGTTCAATTATTGTATGGCCAAAAACGTCCTGGTATTTCGGTGGTTGAGGCTTTTCAAGTTTTGTTTTCCTGATCTCGCCGGTTATTTTATCAAACAGGCCGGGGGCATGCCATTTCGTTTGGTCTTTTTCAGCCAGTGAATATCCTTTGCCTTTTACGGTAACGCAATGAAGTAATTTTGGTCCAGGTATGTTCCGCAGGTCGCGTAACACACCTACCAGGTGCTCCACGTCATGCCCGTCAATCGGGCCGAAATATCTGAAGTTAAGGGCTTCAAAAAAGTTGCTCTTTTTTAGCAGGGTTCCCTTTATGCTTTTTTCTATCTTCTGTGCCATCCTGTAAGCATCCGGCCCGATAGCCGACAGCTTTGACAGCATATGCGCAATTTCATCCCGGAAACGGTTGTATTTTTTTGAAGTGGTGATATCGGTTAAATACTCCTTCAGCGCTCCAACGTTAGGATCGATCGACATATTGTTGTCGTTCAATATTACCAGGAGGTTTGAATTTTCTATACCGGCATGGTTAAGGGCTTCAAATGAAATACCGGCTGTCATCGCGCCGTCGCCAATTACCGCAACGTGCTGGCGGTCGGTTTCGCCTTTGTATTGCGAAGCTACGGCCATACCCAGCGCAGCCGAAATGGATGTAGATGAGTGCCCCACGCCAAAGGTATCGTACTCACTTTCGGAACGTTTTGGAAAACCGCTTATGCCCTGGTAAATGCGGTTGGTATGAAAAGATTCGCGTCGGCCAGTCAGTATTTTATGGCCGTAAGCCTGGTGGCCAACATCCCAAACCAACTGGTCGTAAGGCGTATCGAGTATATATTGTAAGGCTACTGTTAATTCAACTACACCCAAACTGGCGGCAAAGTGGCCGCCGTTTACCGATACAACATCAATAATATATTGGCGCAGTTCCTGGCAAACCTGTTTCAGTTCGTTAACCTTAAGTTTCTTTAAATCAGATGGATAATTTATTTCATTCAATAAATTCCCGGCCGGAACCTTCATTGGCATCTTACTTCATTTTAATCTGCAAAAGACGGTATTTTATTCGTAATTGTAATATAGTCGAATAATTATTTAGCGACGACTAATGAAGCTAAGATAAAGAAATCATAGTAAAAACTTAGCAATATCTATGCTAACCAGGGGTTGTAAAAATTAAATTCAAACAATAATGTATATTTGTATAACCCCATAAAGGCAGATGCAATGAACACTGTTGTTATACAACTCAAAAATCAAAAGGCCTATAAACTTCTGGAAGATATGGAGGCTCTAAATCTTATCAGGGTATTAAAAGAGCCGTCAAAAATTTCAGCCATACGCGGCCAGGTTAAAACGCGAATGACGAACGAAGAGATTGACGAACAATTAAGTGTAATTCGTAAAGAATGGCAGAGAGATTCCTGATTGATACCTCTGCCGTTATCAAGTATCTAAACGAGACGCTGTCCCCTGGCGGTTTGGCATTTATGGATAAAGTTGTTGATGCGGAATGTACTATTTCGTTTATAACTCAGATAGAACTTCAGGTATGGAGCCCAACAAACCAAGACGACTTAATGATATATCAAATGTTTGTGTCGTCATCCGCCATTATAGGAATCAATGACGAAATAATACAAGAAACGATACTTATCCGTAAAAGTCACAAACTCAAATTGCCCGATGCGCTAATTGCAGCCACAGCTATAGTAAATGATATTACGCTTATTGCGGATAATGATAAGGACTTTAAAAAGTTGTCCAGGCTAAAATATCTGAATCCCGGCACCATATCCATTTAAGTTATAGTATGATATTAATGTCAGAAGAAAATTTCGAAATAAAATTGCCGCAATTTGAAGGGCCATTTGACCTGTTGCTGTTTTTTATTGAACGGGATGAGTTAGAGATTCACGATATTCCCATCGCCCGTATTACCGATGATTTTCTGGGCTATATCCATCAAATGGCTACCCTGAATATGGAAGTGGCCAGTGAATTTATATTTGTGGCGGCTACCCTTATGCGGATTAAGGCCAAAATGCTGCTGCCGCGATATGAGTTGGAAAATGATGGGCAAGAAACCGACACCAAAGAGGAGCTTATCAGAAAGCTTATCGAGTATAAAAAATTCAAGGAAATATGTGTTGAGCTTTTACCGCTCGAGGATGAGCGTTTTAAACGCGAGAAGCGAGGCAACATCCGTTTTGATATTGAGCAGGCCGATAGCGTTCCCGCACCTGGCGAAGAGCTTTCGGAAATTAATTTGTACAAGTTAATGCAAGTATATGACCGCCTGATAAAACGTTATGTTAACCGGAGTGAGGAAGTGACGCATACCGTGGTGCAGTATCCGTATACTATCGAACAACAAAAAAAGGCGATAAGCGAGTTGCTTAAGATCAATAAAATGATGGACTTTAAAGCCATTGCCGGGAACTCGGAAAATAAGGTGCATTTTGTTTATAATTTTTTGGCAGTACTCGAAATGCTGCAGCAGGAGATGATTGGTATTAAGGTTGGATTGGGGTATAATAATTTTTGGATATCTGCTAAAG
>JACXTT010001747.1_pt1 | contig 35713 bp, 35 predicted proteins | sample 9270951 | NCBI WGS metagenome assembly JACXTT01 (sample SAMN15532306, study PRJNA645909) | rock metagenome | isolation source: weathered quartz diorite | place: Puerto Rico | collected 2017-06-21 | reverse complement strand
GTCACCAACACCGGGGGACTGTCGCCCAATGTCGTGCAGGCGAATGCCGAGGTGCTCTACCTGGTGCGTGCGCCGCGCAACGATCAGGCGACCGAACTGTTCGAGCGAGTCAGGAACGTAGCGCGCGGCGCGGCGCTGATGACCGGCTGCCAGCTCGAAGTCGTGTTCGACAAGGCCTGCTCGAACCTGATGCAGAACACCGTGCTCAACCAGCTCGTGCACAAGCATCTGCAAACCATCGGCGCGCCCACATTCAGCCCGGAGGAAATGGCGCTGGCCGCCGAATTCCAGAAGCAGACACTGACGCCCGAGGATATTGAAGGCGCGGGGCGTTCGCTCGGCCAGGCCTGGCGCAACCCGAAGCCACTGTTCGATCATATCGATCTGTACACGCCGGGCAACGAGCGCAAGATGTACGGCTCGACCGACGTGGGCGATGTGAGCTGGGTCACCCCCACGGCGCAGTGTTTCACCGCCTGCTATGCGTTCGGCACGCCCTTTCATTCGTGGCAGCTTGTGTCGCAGGGCAAGAGTTCGCTCGCCCACAAGGGCATGCTGCTGGCGGCCAAGACAATGGCCGCATCCGCCATCGAGCTGTTCAGTGCACCCGACATGCTGGCACAAGCCAAGGCGGAACTGCTGGAGCGGCGGGGCGGCAAGCCTTACGCCTGCCCAATCCCGGACGATGTGAAACTACCCTTCCAGCGCTGAGCTTCGCGTCAGGGTATATGCCGGTCGTGGAGTGAATGTCCTGTCCAAAGTGGGCATTGTTCTTGTACTCCCTCGGCATTACCGGGCATTGTGGAACGTCAGCTCCATACCGATGCGTTGGCCCCGGCGCACACGGCTGATGGCGTGCTTCAGGTTGACCCGGTAATGCCCCTTCGTCCCTTTGAATGGGCGTTCCGATGTCGTGATGATGGCCACATCGCCGAGCTTGAGCGGTAGCACCATAGGACGCGACTGCATGCGCGGGCGCTGCTCCGTCATCACGAATTCACCGCCCAGGAAGTCCGTGCCCGGCTCGGACAACAATGCGACTACCTGCAAGGGGAACACCTGCTCATCGCCATTGCGCTGGTGAAGCGCCACATGATCCTCGACGCCAAGACGGTTCAAGTGGGATAGCGCCCGCACCTGGCCGGCATGTCGATTGCGCCGCAGAAAGTCCTCCAGCTCCGTTGGGTAGCGACTGCCGATACCCAGAATTTCGTTCCAGCGGTTGGCGATGACAGCCAAATGGCGATAGAACGCTGCGCGCCAATCCTCCAGCGGCGCCGGCAAGCTGGTGCCGAAATAGAACAGCTCGCCGCGCCCCAGGTCGCCCGATGCCAACGGGACGCACTGCGCGCCGCTCAGGGTTTCGGTCTGGCGCGCCAGATCGCGCGCCGCATCCTCGCCCAGCAGACCGGGCAGAACGACATAGCCTTCCACGTCGAGTTCAGCGGCAATACCTGCCCAATCGAGGCGGGCAATGCTCGTGTTGGGTGATGCCACCAGAGGTCTCTCCATCAAGTCTTGGCTTCGCGGCGCAGCAACTCACGCTTGCGATCCACGCCCCAGCGGTAGCCAGAGATATCGCCATCGCGCCGCACGACGCGGTGGCAGGGAATGGCCACGGCCAGATGGTTCGCTCCGCAGGCCTGCGCCACGGCGCGCACGGCCTTGGGCGACCCGATGCGCTCGGCGATTTCCGCGTAGCTCACGGTCGTGCCCGGCGGGATCTCGCGTAGTGCCCGCCAGACGCGCTCCTGAAAAGCCGTACCCTGCACGTCCAACGGCAAATGCAGGCCAATCGACGGCGCTTCGACGAAGCCCACGACCTGGGCAACCAGTTGCTCGAACTCATCGTCGCCGCCGATGAGTTGTGCCTTGGGGAACTGGTCCTGCAGGTCCCGCACCAGCAAGTCCGGGTCATCACCCAGCAGAATGGCGCAGATGCCACGCTGGCTTTGGGCCACCAGGATGGCGCCCAGCGAACACTGTCCCACTGCGAAGCGGATGACTGCGCCGGCACCGCCCGCACGAAAGTCCCGAGCATGCATGCCCAGCAGTTGATCGGAGGCTTCATAGAACCGGCTGTTGGAATTGAAGCCGGCCCCGTAAATCGCATTGGTGATAGAGGCGTTCGGGGTGCTGAGCTCCTCACGCAGCTTGCGGGCGCGATAGGCCGAGCTATAGGCCTTGGGAGTCAAACCCGTTTCGGCCTTGAACAGGCGATGGAAGTGGAACGGGCTCATGCCGATTTCGGCAGCCAGGTCGTCGAGCTGGCGTGGCGTCTCCGACGCTTCGATCAGACGGCAGGCGCGCGCCACGAGCGCGGCACGTTCGGCCGCCGCGCTGGTCTGGTCGCCGCGCGCACGGCGGCTGGGACGGTAGCCCGCAGCTTCGGCGGCTTCGGCCGAATCGAAGAACTCCACATTCTGGCGCCTGGGCAACCGCGCCGTGGAGCTCGGCTGGCAGTAGACACCCGTTGTGCGCACGGCGTAGACGAAATGGCCGTCGGCCGCAGCATCTCGTGCCTGCACCGCCTCCCAGCGGACATCCTCGGTTTCGTAGACAGTGGTCGTATTCATGGCGACGGTCCTGGAATCATCAATCACCGGGTCAGAATAAGCAGGACTTCATTCGCAAGCACTCCGATTCTTGCTGTCAGTATGCATATGGCCCGCCCAGTCCGCATACTGATCGGACAGAATCTGAGTAGCTCGACGGTAGGCGCGTGGAGACCGGTCGGCTGCGATAGTATCGGTCAAGATCAAATCCCCGGCAGCATGGCAGTCTGTGGCTCGACCCGCCGAGGCGCGATGGCCTTTTCGTGCTCCAGCAGCCAGCGTTTGCGGTGCAGCCCCCATGCGTAGCCCTTGAGATCGCCATTGCTGGCGATGACTCGATGGCACGGCACGATGATGGCGATCGGATTGGCACCATTGGCCGCACCGATGTCGATAGCCGCGCGCGGATCATCGAAGCCCAATTCCTTGGCGAGCTTGCCGTATGTCGTGGTTGTACCTGCTGGAATATGGCGAAGCGCAGCCCAGACTCGGCGCTGAAGCTCTGAACCGGCGGCCTCCGTCGCCAGCGTGTCCAATGCTCCCAGCTCACCCGAGAAGTAGCGGGCGATGGCCTGGGCAATCTCGGCAGGAGCCGGGACTTCGACCAGCTCGACGCCGCCATAGTGTTCGCGCAAGCCCCGCTGCAGGCGTGTTCTATGGTCGGCGAAATCGAGCGCACGCACGATCTGCCGCGAATCGGTAACGAGCAACATGTCGCCCAACGGCGACGCAAGACCGCTCACAAAGATCTGCATGATGTACTCCTTGTCGAGTGAATCGGACGGCCCGCTTCGGGTAGCCCATCCTTTCACCGCATCCGCGTAACGCCCCGTTCACCGAACAGATAGGCCTCGCCACTCCCCATGTGCAGCTCGGTAGCGCCGGTATCGTTGATCCACCACTGCGCCGCACCGATATCCACCAGCGACTGGCAATATGCCTCGACCTGACGGCGGGCTTCGGACTGTTCGTTCGTCGGTTCGCTGGTCGGTTCTATGGATATCGTGTTCATGGGGAAACCCTGGCAACTGCGACTACTCTAGTTGCGCCATCGCCGGAAGAAACTCCGTCTCTTGCTCTTGAATTCCGAAGCTCAGCCTGCGGTGAAGCCGCCGGGCGTCAACATGCGCCGAAACGAAGACATCACCACGATGTCCGCGATGGCGGGCATCAGCTCGCGCGCTGCGAACGCATCGCATTGCTCTGCGGTCAGAAGTCCAGGCAGCGCGGCATTGCCATAGGCATCGAGCGAACGCTCCATGCCCACCCAGTCGTAAGTCAAGTGCGCCATGACACTCGCGCGCGCCGCCCTGGTCCCGATTGGGCGTGCGCTGTCGCGCCGGCTGCCAGAAGCAAACCGGGGATAGTCAGCTTGGTTTTCAAGCTCTCTCCTTGATTATTCTTGGTGCGCGACCTCGCGCGAAGCGCGGATACACGACTCGGCGCTCCTCCTCTCAGGAGCGCCTCTCCGCCAAACGGCCTGAGTCGCTGGCTACGGTGCCATGCCTGCGAACACAGGCTGCCCCACGCTCAACCACGTGAGTTCCGTTCCGACCACCACCCGGCCGGAATATCCCTCCTGGGCGCGCCGCCAACGGCTGTCGGTGCTATCCGCCGGCGCCAGATGCGACAGGACCAGCGTCTTCACACCGCTTGCCTGCGCAACTGCCCCCACGGCTTCCACGGCCGTATGCGCTTCGAGCAGATGCCGCGCCTTGGCCTCCTGCGCGGCATTGCGCGGCTTGGGCAGGAACTCGTCGATCCACTTCGTGTCGATGACCTCGTGCACGAGGATGTCGGCCCCTTTTGCCAGGCGGATCAGGTTCGGGCTCGGACTTGTGTCACCGGAGAACACCACGGACCCGTCAGCGGTATCGAAGCGGAACGCAAACGACGGATACACCGGTGCGTGGCTGACCAGGATCGCCGTGACCTTCACCCTCTCGTCCTGGTAGACCGGGAAGGGCTGCATGTCCGGTGCGGGATCGCGGTCGGCATTCACCACTACGCCATCCGGCACCTTGATATCTTCCACGGCTACCAGTGTGTGAGGGTCGGGCTTCTGGCTGTCACGGATGTTGTCATTGATATCGTTGGCGAATGCCGCGTAGATCGATTCGGTCATCGCCACCGTTCCCGGCGTGGGATTCTCCGGATGGATCACCGGCACATTGGTCCGGTTTGCGCCAACCACTGGCACGAGTGATCCACGCGGTCCGGGGCCGAACACCCGCACCGGGTTCTTCCGCGCGGCCAGCCCGTCAGTGGTACCGAACAGGAACAACGATGGATAGTCCACGACATGATCCGCATGCAGGTGCGTGATAAAGGCGGCCCGCAGCGACGACAGACCGGGCTTGCCAGGCATCTTCCCAAGCCCTGCCTGAAAATACCGCCGCAGCCAGCCCGCGCCGAAATCGACCAGGTACACGTCACCGTCTACGACAAGCGCAGAAGAAATGCCCGCCAGACTGGTGCCGTTGTAGGAAGTACGGCCAGCAGCGGTGCCGAGCAGGACCAGGCTTGTGCGATACCCGGATGCCGGCAACACCGCAGTTGCCGCCGTATTGTCCGCGCCCTTGTCAGCGGCACAGGCGGCAACGGGCAGCAATGCCACCAACAGGCAGTGGGCAACCTTCGCAAGCAAGCCGGAGGGCGACTTGAGCAACGTAGAGTTCATGTTCTTATGCATGCCTTAATCGAGAAGTTGTGCGGCAGGATCGACCCGCCCAAGGTCCGGCCCGGTATCACGTGCGGCGGGCATGACCTGAACGCGCCCGGTCAGGTAGATGCCAATTGCCGCCACCATTGCCGGCACCGCCAGGAGCAAGTACAGCGCCGCGTTGCTCCAGCCTGCCGACAGCAGGAATGCGCCACCGAGCGAGCCCGCGATCGCGCCGATACGCCCGATGCCGAGCGCCCATGCCACGCCCGTCGCACGGCTTGTGGTCGGATAGAACGCCGACGCCAGCACGTTGGCGCAGACCTGCGAGCCGCTGACGCAAAAGCCCGTGACAAAGATTGCCGCCGCCATGGCCATGGGTGCGCTCACTGAAGCCAGACATGCCACCGCGATGGCCCCAAGCGTGTAAGCACTGGCAACTACGATGTAAGGGTTGAATTTGTCGAGCAGCATGCCCAGCACGATGGCGCCGAGTACGCCCCCGCCCTGCAGAAGCCCTGCCAGCATCGACGCCTCCTTCAGCGAGAGACCGCTGCGCTGTACGAGGATCGGCAGCCAGTTGATCATCAGGTAGAGCAATAGCAAGCTGCAGAAGAACGCAATCCAGAGCCACAGCGTTCCCATCCGATAGCGCGGCGCAAAGAGTTGGCCGACCGGCGAACCGGGGCCATCCGGCTCGTCGGTGACGTAGCGAAGTTCGGGCGTGATCCTGGTCGCATCGATACGCGCCAGGATGGCCGCGATCCGCGCCTGCATGCCCTCACGTGTCGCCAGGTAACGAACCGATTCCGGCAATGCCAGCGCCAGTACCGGCAGCAGCAACACAGGGAGTGCCCCGCCCAGCGCCAGCACGCCGCGCCAGCCCACATGCTCGATGAGATAGGCAGTCACCACCCCACCCAGCGCGGAACCAAGGGAGAATCCGCAGAACATCACCGTCAACAAGGTGCCACGGCGACGCGACGGACTGAATTCCGCCGTGAGCGTGATGGCGTTGGGCATAGCGCCGCCGAGTCCAAGCCCGGTCAGGAAGCGAAGTGCAATCAGCCATCCAATGCCGGAAGCCGCCGCAGACGCCAGGCACGCCGCACCGAACCACGCCACCGACAGGATCAGCACGCGGCGGCGCCCGATGCGATCGGCCATGGGCCCGCACAGGAAAGCGCCCGCCATCAGCCCAAGCAATCCGGCCGAGAACAGCGGCCCAAGTGCCACCATGGACAGGGACCACTCGCCGCGGATGTGAGGAGCAAGGAAGCCAATGATCGCGATATCGAAGCCGTCAAGGGCGACGATCGCGAAACACAGCAGCATGATGCGCAACTGCAAGGGCGAAAGCCGCGCTGCGTCGATGAACTCGCGTACGTTGACGGCGGCGCGCACGTGCGCGGCCGCCGCCACATCTTTGGGGGCGGATGGGGCGGTCATTTTGTCTCCTGGGAAAGTTTGCGCACAGCCGCTATGCTTCGGCTTGTGCGCGACTGCGTTGTTCGCGCTGCGGCGCGCGACTAGGTCGAGGCCGGATCCACGGCTGGATAGTGGTAGCCTCCCGCTTCCACGCGGGCGATGAACTCCGGATCACGCCGGCGCAGGTCCTCGTGCGTGACCCTGCCCGTGCGCAGCATGTAGTCGTAGGCGAATGCCACCGGATCGAGGTGCATCTTGCTGTCGACCGACTCATACCAGTCCAGGCTGCGGCGGGCCGCGTCCTGGAATTTCGCCGATGCGTCGCGGCGCGAATCTTCGAACGCCCGGAACGCGGCCGGCACGTCGTCACGATGCGCGCAGACCGCATCGCACAGCGCGATGGCATCCTGCATGGCCATGCGGGTTCCGGAGCCCAGCGAGAAATGCACGCTGCGCAGCGCGTCGCCGAGCAGCACCACCTTGCCGTGCGACCAGTGCTCGTTCTGCACCACGTTGGCCTGGAACCAGTTCGAACGATTGCCCAGCAGCGAATGCCCGCCGAGGTCGTCGGCAAACACTTTCTCGCAGAACGCGCGGCTCTCTTCCTCGGTCGCCGTATCCAGTCCGGCGCGATGCCAGGTATCCGGATCCACCTCCACCAGGAACGTCGACAGCGAATCACTGTACTGGTACGCGTGGGCAATGAACACCCCGTATTCGGTCTCGCGGAAGATCAGCGAGACGGGATGGAAGAGCTGATGCGTGCCATACCACGCGAACTTGTTGCGGCGCACGTCGAAGCTCGGCTTGAAATGCCCGGCCAGCCGCGTGCGTACCTCGCTGTTGACGCCATCGGCCGCCACGATCAGGTCGGCGTCAGGCAGCTCCGCCGGATCGTTCACGCGGCTGCCGTAGCGAATCTCGACACCGGCTTCGGTACATGCTTCCTGCAGCACGCGCAGCAGGTCGATGCGCGAGGTGCGCGAGAAATGGTTGCCTCGCAGCGGCACCGCCGCGCCACGGTGGATCACCTCCATGTAATCGCAACGCTGATGATGCGCGGTGAACTTCCTGAAGAACGCCGGATCGGCGTCCTGCAGGAACGACAGTGCGATGTCCGAGAACACGACACCCCATCCATACGTGGCGCCCGCCTCGTTGCGCTCGTGCACGACGATATGGTCTTCAGGATGCTGCTGCTTCAGCAGCAGCGAGAAGTACAGGCCAGCCGGCCCGCCTCCGATAACGGCAATATTCATGGTAAGCCTCTTACTTGCTAGCCGGCGCCAGGGCCGCACCGGCGTTGGGGACGACGGGCGCCACGTCCAGGTGCTCGAGCATGTGGCGCACCGTGCAGACGGCGGTCGAGGTGACCGGCAGGCCGATGGCATCCTGCGCGGCCTGGATGGCCGGCAGGGACGGCATCTGCACGCAGGCGGATAGCACCACCACATCGGCGTTGGCCGTGTTGAGGCGCTTGACGTCATCGAGCAACTGCATCGGATCGCGACGCCCGACTTCGAGGTTGTCCGGAATCTCGAAGGACAAGGCGTCCAGCACTTCAATCCCCTCATGCTCGATGTACCGCACCACCGCGTCGGTCAGCGGCTTCATGTACGGTGTCATCAGCGCAATGCGGCGTGCGCCCATTGCCTTCAGTCCCGCCACCAGTGCGCCGGCCGATGTCATCACTGGTGCATCGCAGTGGTTCTCTCGCGCTACGCGCAACAGGTCCTGTTCGACCTGGCGGTGGTAGCCGGGTCCCATGGCCATGATCGCGACGAGGCACGCCGTGCTCATCACATCCACGCGCGCATCGGACAGTTCCGCGGCGCAGCGCAGTCCCTCGCGATTCATCGCTTCCAGTTCTTCGCGCACCACGCGGTGCATGCGCATGCGACTCGAATGGAACGTGAAGCGCTCCGGCAAGATCTGCTCGCGTGCACGCAGCATGGCGGGAATCTCGGTCTCCATCGTCGTGTTGGAGCTGGGCACGATCTGCCCGATACGGTAGGGTCGACTCTTCATGCTGGTCAGCCTTGGTGGGATGGGTTGGCGGGCTCGCTCATCACGCAGGCACGCTGGTACTGTTCCAATGCCTCGCGCAGCGCGGCAGGAACGGCGATGGCGTCGCGCGATCCGCGGCGCACGCAGATCCGCGTCAACCGGCCGATGAAGGCCGTCTCACCGCCCTCGCTCATTCGCGCCGTCATCACCAGCGTGAAGGACCGCGTGCCAATGGCTTCGACGGCAAGCTCGATATCGAACGACTCGTCAGGCCAGAGCGAACGGCGGAAGTCGAAGGCCAGGGCGCGCGTGGGCGTGCCGAACCCAAGCTCATCCTTGGTGCGTTGCGGCGGGCCGTCGAACAGCGATTCGTAGAACAGCTCGGCCGTGGAGATCACATACTCGGAGAAAGACGGCGTGTACACCACGCCAGCGCGATCGCACTCGCCCCACTTGACGCGCCGGCGCACCGTGAACGGCGCGGCGGCCACTACAGCTTCTGTGCAGGTCATGCCGATTTCCTCCCCGATTCCATGGTGCCGTCAGCGGCTTCCGCTTCGAGCTGGCGCGCGACCATGGCCCGCAACGCGGCCTTGTCGACCTTGCCGACCCGGGTGACCGGAAACTCCGCGACCACTTCGATACGCTCGGGGCACTTGAACTTGGCCAGTCCCTGTTCCACGAGGAACCCTGCCAGCTCAGCGACGTCGGGCACCGCGTGGCCCGCGCGCAAGATCACGTAGATGCACCCCTTCTCGCCGTACAGCGGGTCCGGCATTGCGACGAGCTTGGCGTCGGCGACGGCCGGATGCCGGCTGACATACGCCTCCACTTCTTCCGAGCCGATCTTCTCGCCGCCGCGGTTTACGTTGTCGCGCAAGCGGCCTTCAAACGCGAAGCAGCGGTAGCCGTCGATCACGTGCTCGGTCATGAGGTCGCCGGAGCGCACCAATCCATCTGCCGTCAGTGACTGAGCGGTGGCTTCCGGCGCCTTGTAGTAGCCGCGCAGGCTGGACGGGCCGCGGAAGCACAGCTCGCCCGGCGTTCCCGGTGTTGCGGCCTCGTCCGTGCCGGGTACCAGCAGGCGGATATCGTCACCGGTGCAACCGGAGAAGCCCTGGGTGCGATGCCGTATTGCGGCGGGAAAGCGCGCGCCCGCACCGAGCAGCAGTCCTTCCGTCGTGCCGAACAGGTTGAAGCACGGCACCCCGAGGTGCGCTTCGAGCGCGTCGGCGCGCGTCATCGTGCCGAACAGCTCCAGCGACGACAGGTCGTGCCGCGCAATGTCCTGGTACGCGATCATCTGCGGCGCCACCGGGCCGATCGACATGCCATGCGTGACGCGATGCTGTGTGATCAGTTCGAGCATGCGCTGGATATCGACGCGCGGCATCAGCACCGACGTCATGCCACCGGCCACGGCCGGCACCAGCACATAGAGCTGCCCAGCGTTGTGCAAGAGTGGCAGCGACCAGATCAGACGACTTTGCGCGGTCTGGCCGAGCTGGCGCATGCAGGCCAGCGCATGGCCGATATACTCGGCGTGGAAGCGCGGAATGATCTTCGGCACGCCAGTCGTGCCGCCGGACAACTGGAAGCTGAGCACGTCCTCGCTGCCGATCGGTACCCCGGCCAGAACGTCGACGGCCTGCTCGCAGGAGATCGAATCGATCAGTGCATCCATGCCGTGTTCGGCAACCGGCCCCTGTGCTGCGGGACTGCCGCCACGCGCGACGATCAGATGCTCGATGGACGGATGGCGCTGCGCCATGCCGCGTGCAAAGCCGGTCAGGTCGAACGCGCTGTAATCAGCTTGCACAAAGTAGGCGCGCGGCTCCGACTGCGCGGAAAGCTGGCCGATCTCGACTTCACGGTATTGCGGCACCGCGCACACAGGAACGACGCCAGCCTTGTAGCAGCCCATCAGCGCGATGACCGTGTCGATCGTGGTCCCCATCTGGAAGATGGCACGGTCTCCGGGCTGAAGGCCGAGCCGATGCAGCGCCGCGCCAAGGCGCTCGCTGCACGCGTCGAGTTCGGAAAAGGTGATCGAACGTTCGTCGCTGATGAACGCCGGCTGGTCCGGCGAGCGCCGGGCGGTCTTGCGCAGTGCGCCGCCGAGCGTATCGTCGACCCATGCGCCGCTCTCAAAGTACCGCCTGGCGTCAGCGGGGGGGCAGTACGCCACGCCTTCAATCGGGAAATAAATGCCGCTCATGATGGCCTCCGGATCTCATGCCGCTGCGGCATCGCGCGGCACGATGCGCACGATATCGCGGTCGAATCGCTCGATCCTGCCGTCGAGCCCGCCAGTGAAGAGGCCATACCAGACAGCGGGCTTCAGGCCCAGTTCCCGGCGCCCGAACTCGACCGGCTCATCGGAAGCGATCACGGTGTAGTCGCCAAGGTCGCTGAGGCGGCATGCCGGCTGGCGGCGCGCGGCTTCCGTCAGCGATGCGAACTCGGGCACGTTCAGCACAAAGATGCGCAGGGAGGATTGGCTCATGCGTGACATTCCAGGTCCAGGTTCAGGCGGCGGCCGAGGATCTCTGCCTTGCGCACCCAGATATCGTCGATCGAGGTCACACGCGCGTTACTCGTCCGGGCTTCGTCCTCCAGTTCGATCGCGGCGGCGAGCGTCGCATCGGCGTCCCGAGCATCGAGCGCTGCCAGTGGCCGCAGCTTGCGCGTGATCTCGATGAAGTAGCCGTTCGGATCGCGGAAGTAGATCGATTCGATCACCTCATGCGCGGTTTCCGCGGACACTGCCACGCCGCGTGCTTCCAGGCGCGTCTTCCATGCCAGCAGTTCTTCCTGCGTGTCGACCAGCCAGGCCGTGTGGGTGGAGTCGAACACGTGGTCGTCCGGCAGTGGCGGACGGGAGTCGCGGCCGGCGAGCGCTTCAGGCTCGTCGCTGCCGAGGTAGTAGAAGAACGCGATGGTGCTGCCCTTGCCGCTGTCGAAGAAGAAGTGCAGGAAATCGGGGTGCGTCGAAGGTCCCCAGCCGCGCGCCGAGATCGTGTGGATCAGCGGCAGGCCCAGGATGTCGCGATAGAACGTGACGGTTTCCTTCAGGCGCCAGGTGGGCCGGGCGGTATGGTCGACACCGTGCAGGCGCAGTGGCGCGGCAGCGTCGGGTTGGGCGGTCCTTGCATACATCGTTAGGTCTCCGGATCGGAATGGGTCTGGTGTGTCAGGTGCTTTTATTGCGGGAAGGTCTCGCGCAACCACGTCTGCAGCCGGTGTCCTGCCTGGTAGCGGCCGGCTTCCTCGCCCTTGGCCAGCGCGCGGCCGTGGTGATCGCCGCGGACTCGGTGGTGCTGCTTGTCGACGCTGCCAATACTCTCGAAGATGTCCGCAATGACGCTCGGGAAGCAGGCCTGGTCTGCCGTGTATTCGATCAACAGCGTGGGCTGGTGGATGGCCGGGGCCGTGCGCGACAGCGCCGCGTTCGATGACAGACCAGACCACGTCGACAACCAGCTCTCGGGCGAGCACACGCGCGCGAAGCCGACCGATCCGTAGTTGGACGCAAACGGATCCGCACCCCAGAGCGAGCCGTACTTGCGGTCCGACGGATCGAGCGACAGGTCGAAGCAGCGCAGGTCGGCATCGGTGCGCCACACGGTAAAGAGCTGCGTGTGGGCGGCGCGCCGCCGCACGGCATCGCTGACCGTGCCGGGGTTGCGCTTCACTTCGGCGCGCGCGTCCATGCGCTCGGCAATCATCGTCCGGGCCATGTGGTCGAGGCGCTGTACCCGCATCGCCTGTGCGGCGCGGTACTGCGCGACAAAGTCGGCGTGATACGTGGACGACTGCGGGGCCGGCGCGAAGCCATTGGCGGCAGAGAACGCATCGAGCGCGGGATTGACCGAAAGCGGGTCGCGTTCGTCGGTCACGGCCGGGTCGATGCAGGCCTGCAGCAGCATGCCTTGTCCCGGGTGCGGCGCGACGAAGACGACGCCGTCCACCGCCGGCAGCAGCGCCGACGCGAGGTTGGTGGCGCGGCCGCCAGGCGTCCGGGCAATGCGCGCCTCGGGGGCAAGGTTCGACTGCTGGACGTAGAGCGCGTACAGGCCACTGCCTCCCGAATTGCCGAGCAGGACGATGTTGCGGAAGCCCGCTTCACGCAGGTAGCGCACGCCCGCCGCCACGTCATAGAGCGCGAACTCGTGCTCGAGGCGCTGGTCGTTTCCAACACTGCGCGGCGATTGCGACCACGCCGCATACCCGGCTTCCACGATGTCGGGAATCAGGTAGTGGCACGCCATGAACTCGCGCGGATGCATGATGCAGACCACCGTATCGGGCCGGCCTGCGGTGTAGAGCGAACCACCGGTGGCCGCGCCGTCCTCGGTGCGCAGCACGACATTGCGCGTCACGGTGCCGGGCGGCACGTCGCGCGGGTTCCAGTCCGTGTTCAGGAAGCCTGCAATGGGCCCGCGTGTCGCGGGCGATGCGTTGGGGGGCGTCTGGGGGCTTGTCATCATCTCACTCCGTTTTTTACAGAATAGTCCATTTTTCGACGTATTCGTAAATTTTTTCACGGCAATGACGAACGGGCCGTGTGAAGCGCCGGCCGCTGCACTAATCAGGACGAACGGGGTGTGGCGCGAGGACAGCGGGGTGGCGTGTTCGCGCCATTTTGTTTATCGTGGTGGCTTGTCGACGCCCGCGTCGAAAAACTGAATTGCAGTCCATGGCAAAGGCAAAGGCAAAGACACAGACCAAGAGCGACGCGCTGCGGGACTCGATCCTGGAGGTCGCGACACGCCTCTTCATCGAGCGCGGTTTTGATGGCACCGGCCTCAACGACATCGCGGACGCGGTGGGGCTGAGCCGTCCGGCGCTGTACTACTACTTCAAGAGCAAGGAAGCCATCCTCGAGGAGCTGACCACCGCGGTCACGCGTACCGCAGCCCAGCTGGCCACCGAGGCGATTCCCGAGGCCATGCGCACGCCGGCCGGCATCCTGCGCCACCTGGCGCTGCGCCACGCCACGCTGATCCTGTCGCACCCGCTGCAGTTCCGCGTGGTCGAGCGCAACGAGAACAACCTGCCGCCCGAACAGCGCAAGTTGGCCGAGCAAGCACGACGCGCGGTGCTGGAACAGTTCCGGCAGGCGATCGAGTTCGGCATCGACCACGGGACCTTTCGCGTGGTCGATGCCAAGGTCGCGGCATTCTCGATCATCGGCATGTGCAACTGGACCGCGTGGTGGTTCAATCCCGCCGGGCCTGCTTCGATCGATGAGGTGGCGGGGCAGGTTGCGGACATGGCGCTGTGCTCGGTCGAACTGCCGGCCAGCCGCGCCCTGGACAAGCCCGGACCGGCTGCCATCCTGCAGTTGCTGCGCGATGACCTGACACTGCTGGAGCGCAGCCTGGCGACGCCGGCGGCCGGCTGACAACCTGCGCTCGTCTGTTCTCCGGCATCGGAGAGACGGGCAAGCTCCAGGTCGCCGACCAGGCTTGTACTACAGCAAGTGCGGATATCAGCGGCTACCGACGCTGGTGACTCTCCGAGGGCAGGCCATACGCTTATCGGCGGCCTGCGTGTGCGCGGCAGTCCTGAGCATGAAGACGGTCTAGCGCCTTGAGAACTACGTAACCTTGGATTGTCACCTGAGGGCGGCTGCGGTTTGCGCGGAATTGGTCAATGCTCACGGGTGAATCCTCTTGGCAGGCTCTCCTTCGATAGCCGGTGCATAAAAACGGCTTTCCTCGAGCAAGTTCGCGAAAATCTCCGAGCCGTCACATCAGCGCGCGAACAGGGCGCGCACCTCACCAAGTCCCTCGATCCTGGCCGTGAACTGATCTCCGGCGTTGACCGGTACCATCGGGCCGAGGGCACCGCTCATCAGCACGTCGCCAGCCCTGAGCGGCGAGCCAACGTGGACCATCATGTCGGCCAGCCAGACCGCGGCGTACAGAGGGTTGCCGAGACACGCGGAGCCCGCACCGGCCGACACCTGCTCAGCGCCGCATTCCATGCTCATCGCACAATTGACCAGATCGAGTTCGCGCAAGCGAACCGGCCTCGAGCCCAGCACGAACAGGCCACTGGATGCATTGTCGGCAATGGTGTCGGCGAGACTGATTTCCCAGTTGGCGATGCGGCTTCCGACCACTTCGATGGCTGCGACTGCGTATGCGGTCGCTCCAAGGATGTCGGCGAAACTGTGCTTCTCCTGCGTCAGGTCCCGTCCCAGCACGAAGGCGATTTCGGCTTCGACCTTCGGTTGCAGCGTGCGCGACATGACAATCTCCTCGCCATCACCCACTGCCATATCTGCGAAGAGCATGCCGAAGTCCGGGGCATCCACACCAAGCTGCTTCTGTACCGCAAGCGATGTCAGGCCGATCTTGCGGCCGACCAGCCGTCCGGTCTGCAGCCGCTCCCTGGTGTTGTGCTGCTGTACCGCATAAGCGGCGTCGATCAGTCCGCCATCCCCGGCTGCTTCCCGGATCCGGTCGCGGATCGGCGAGCATGGTGTGCGCGTGGCTTCCGCATCGCGCAACCGTCGGGCGATGTCGGCAATCAGTTGGTGATTCATGTCTGTTCCCGTCATGATGAAAGATCCGGTGCGGCCGTTACTGCGGGATCTGCCTGAACGAGCCGTTCAGATAGACCAGGGCATCGCCATGCGCGCCGCTCCGTGTTGCGAGCACTTCGCAAAGGAATGCATGGTGGGTACTTTCGTCGTAGACCCGGATGACGCGGCAATCGAAGTTGGCCAGCGCCCCGTCCAGCGATGGCGATGGCGTGACCATCGACGTCCAGTTGCCGTGGCCGAAGCGTGCGTCGCCCTGTACACCCTCGACCATGCCGGCGAAGGCCTTTGCCACGCTGTCCTGCCCACTGGACAGCACATTCACGCACAGCGCACCGCTCTGCATGATGATCCCGGCCGCCACCACATTCTTGTTGACGAAGACGGCGAGGCGCGGCGGCTCCGCCGTGACGGAAACCACGGCCGTAGCGGTCAAGCCGGCCCGGAGTTCCTCATGGCGGGCCGTAATGATGGTCACGGCGCAGGCATAGCTGCGCAAGCCACTGCAATGTTCCCTGGCGCTGACCGTAGGAAGCGCCATGAGTTGCGGGTTAGGCGTCCAGTCGAGGCGCTCGTTGCTGTTCTGTTTCAAGGACGATCTCCGTTCAGTTCACAGTACCTGCGAAGCCGGCGTGGCCTGCTGCGATTGCCCATCTTGCGGCAGCGCGCTCCTGAGCCGGCCGTCTCCAGTTGTTGCCAGGGCATGCCTGGCCTCCGGAAACAGGAAATACGACAGCGCAGGGAGCAACAGCAACGCGCCGACCATGTTCCACAGGAACATGAAGGCGAGCAGAATCCCCATGTCAGCCTGGAACTTGATGGGTGAAAAGCTCCAGGTCGCAACGGCCAGCCCCAGCGTGACACCGGTCAGCACCACGACGCGTCCGGTAAAGAGCAGCGCCTGGTAGTAGGCCTGCGACAGGCTGGCCCCCTTTCGCAGGAACGACAGCATCACTGTCAGCATGTAAAGCGCGTAGTCCACGCCGATACCCACGCCAAGCGCGATGACCGGCAATGTCGCCACCTTGACACCGATACCGAGCCCGACCATCAGCGCTTCGCACAACACCGACGTCAGCATCAGCGGCACTACGGCGCAGATGACGCCGCGCCAGGAACGGAACGTGATGAAGGCCAGGATCACGACCGCCGCATAGACCAGCAGCAGCATCTGCGTGTTGGCCTTCTTCACAACGATGTTGGTGGCCGCCTCGATGCCGGCATTGCCGGCCGCCTGCAGGATCCTCAGGTCCAGGCTGTCGTTGCGCCGGGCAAAGGACTCCACGGTGTTCACCACGGCGGTGAGCGTGTCTGCCTTGTGGTCCTTCAGATAGACATAGACCGACAGCAGGTCGCAGCCTTGGTTGAGCACCTCGCGCGGTGCCCGCGAGACGATCGGGTTGATCATGCTCTGCGAACGCGGAATCTCATACCAGAGCATGCTGCCCTCGTTCATGCCCACCGACATCTTCTTCGCGACCGCGGCCAGCGAGTTGGTGGATTCCACGCCGGGAAGCTGCTGCAACTCCCACTCCAGCGCATCCGCCTTGACCAGATTGGTGTAGTTCGCGCATTGCCCGGGCGCCGTCTTGACCATGGCCACGAAGATGTCGCTGCTGGCGGCATAGCTGGCGGTCATGAAGGCGTTGTCGCGGTTGTAGCGCGAGTCCTGCCGCAGTTCCGCCGCTCCGGGATCCAGGTCGCCGATTTTCAGGTGCAGGCTGGCCGCAAAGCCGGCCACGCCCAGCGCCGCAGCCACGGCCAGCGTCACGCCGGCCCACTTGCGCTGCGTAAAGCGGTCCAGCAAGGACCAGAAGCCCGGCTTGCGATCTCCCGCTTCACCGGCCAGCTCGGCCTTCAGGCTGCGTTGCGCAGCGCGTGCGCTGACCCCCGTATAGGACAGCAGCACCGGAAGCAGTACCAGGTTGGTGAAGATCAGCGCGGCCATGCCGATGCTCGCCGTAATGGCCAACTCCTGGATCACGCGGATATCAATGATCAGCAGCACGGCAAAGCCGACTGCGTCGGCCAGCAAGGCTGTCAGACCCGCCAGGATCAGGCGGCGGAATGTGTAGCGCGCTGCGATGAGGCGATGCGTACCGCGCCCGATGTCCTGCATGATCCCGTTCATCTTCTGCGCCCCATGGCTCATGCCGATAGCAAAGACCAGGAAGGGAACCAGGACGGAATAGGGATCGAGTTCAAACCCTATCGTCGGCAGCACGCCGAGCAGCCAGATCACCGCCACCACCGAGCAGAAGACCACGAGGAAGGTGCTGCGCCAGCACCGTGTGTACCAGAACAGCACGGTCGTGCAGATAGCAACGGCGAGTGCGAAGAACAGCAGCACCTGCTGCAGGCCACTGATCAGGTCGCCGACGATCTTGGCGAAGCCCGTAATGCGGATACGGACATTGCCGTGCTCGTACTTCGCGCGAAGCTGTTCGAGCTGGCTGCCCAGCTGGTGATAGTCGATGCGTTTGCCGGTCGCGTCATCCCGTTCCATCAGCGGCAACAGGACAATGCTGGATCGCGCATCCGCCGCAACCAGGCTGCCGATCTCGCCGGAGCGCTCGACATTGGCCCGCAAGCTGCGCATGGCCTCCGGCGAACCGTCATAGCTGTCGCCGATCACCGGGCCACCGTCAAGGCCGTCCTCCGTCACGCCGATCCAGCGCACAGCCGGAGTCCACAGCGACTTCATGAACGGGCGGTCCACGCCCGGCAGCAGGAACGCATCGTCGTTGATCTTGCGCAGCGTTTCGAGGTACCCGGCATCGTAGATGGTGCCCTGCGTGTTCTCCACCGCGATGCGCACCACATTGCCCAGCCCCGCCAGATCGGCCTTGTGCGCCAGATAGTTGGTGATGTATGGATGGCGCGCAGGAATCATCTTCTCGAAGCTCGCGCCCAGATTCAGTTTCGTGGCCTGGAAACCAAGCAACGCGGTAATCAGCAGGCACAGTGCCACCACCGCAAGGCGGTGATTGAACAGCAGCCGCTCAACCAGCGAACCCGAGTTCTTGTCGAACTGTGCGAGATCGCGCACAACCGGGTGGTCGTCTCTTGTCGGAACGTGGCTCATGGATTCGCTCCCTGCGTGTCGCTCCTTCCGGCGATACGGAATGTTCCGCGCATGCCGCTGCCCAGCACGGCACCATCGGAAGCCTGTATCAGGTCTGTCGCTGGCTGAACTCGGGTCGCAGCCGTGAAGTGACGGCCATCGTCGTTGCTGCGGTAGGTCATTCCTGATTCGTCGATCAGCAGAATGGCTTGCGTATCAAGACGGATTGCCGAGACCATCGATACGTTCGGCAGTTCGACCCGTTCCCAGCGCTTGCCGGCATCGCCGCTGCGGTAGACGTTCCCTTTCAGGCCATAGACAAGAATCACGTCGTCGGTCGGTGAAGACAGCGCGCCGAAGATCGTGCCCTTGCCCGGAAACTCCATCCGGGCAAAGGCCTTGCCACCGTCCACCGATCCGAGAACCGTACCCTGCTCGCCGAACAGGTATAGGACGCCCTTTGAAAAGGCGATCGCATACAGGTGTCGCCCGTCCCCGGCTGCGACCTTGCCCATCATGGACTGCCACGTCTTGCCACCGTCGTCGGTGCTGAACGCAAGACCATACGCACCGACGACCATGCCGTGCCGCGCATCTGTGAAATGCACGTTCAGGAACGGCTTGTCCGATCCGTCCTGCACCAGTCGCCGTGCGTCGGCGAGGCGGCGCGACTCGTCACCGTCTTCTCGTCGTGCGGCGGCAAGTTCGAGTTGCGCTGCGGCGGCACCGTCGAGCTGCTTTTGCCATGTTTCTCCTGAATCGCGGGTCGCCAGCACTACGCCGCCATGGCCGACTGCCCAGCCATTCCGGCTGTCAACGAAACGCACTCGTGTGAGCGCGGCCGACACCGGCACCTTCGCCTGCCGCCAGGTCTTGCCGTTGTCATCGGATAGCAGGATCACGCCGCGTTCGCCGGCGGACACCAGGCGGTCGCCGGCGCGCGCCACCGAGAGCCGGACCAGGCTGGTGGCCTTGTCCGGGTTCATCGCTGGCGTCTTCGCCGCCTTCGGCGCATCCGCCATCGCGCCGGCACAGAGACAGGCCAGCACCAGCGGGCACAGCCATGCTTTCCGCCCGAACACCGTCGCGGGTACATACATAGGATTACGCATCGATACTTTCAAATGGATCAGTCACCGGAACCGTGGCCGCCCCACCAACCTGCCGGGGGCAGCCTTGCGTTCAACGCGAACTCGAATTGCTGAGGGCATCACCCGTGAAGTAGCTGACCGGACGCGGGGCTACCAGCTTCAGGCTGTCCACGTACTGGATCGCGGACATGCTGTTGGCTTGCAGGTTGTAGACCACCGTGCAGCTCGTATCGAGCGCACCGCCGGCTTCGGGGATGATCTGGTTCATCACCTGGGACGTGCGCCAGAGCTTGCCCTCGGCGTCATAGCCGTCCATCGTCAGCACGGCCCAGCTGTCCTCGTCGATATAGAGACGGCGCTTGGGCACGACGTGGCGCTTGCCTTGTGCCAGCGTGGCTTCCACCACCCAGACGCGGTGCAGTTCCCAGCGCACCGCATCCGGGTTCGTATGGAACGGTACGAAGGCCTTGTCATCGCCCGCGGCGAAGAACCTGTTGTTGTTGTATGGGACATAGAGTTCCTGCTTTCCGACGAGCTTCCAGTTGTAGCGGTCCAGGCGGCCCATGTACCCGTAGACTTCATCGAAGTAGTTGGAACCGGAAGCCACGAAGTCCGGTGTGTCATAGCCGATGGTAGGTGCGCGCCGCACGCGCCGCTGTCCGACCAGGTACTGCCAGGCCGGCGCGTCCTGCGAAACATCGAGCGAGTCATGCACCACCACAGCCTCGCCGGCCTTGAAGGTGGGTGCGACGGTTTCGAAGCGCACATAGCGGTACACCTTGCCGTACTTGTCGGCGCTGCCGTCCTTCTGCCAATACGCGAACAGGTTCGACAGCTGGGTCTTGGAGGCCATGCTGCGCTTGCCGTCCGACGTGCCGACGAAGTTGCGCGTCACGCTTTCAAAGGAGGCCGGGGTCGGATGCACCAGATGGTTCATCATGACTTCATTACCGCTCTTCGGAATCGGGAACGGTATGCCGTTCCAGGCTCCTTCGAAGCTCATCCCGTTATCGGTGAGCTTTGCCGTGGTCGCAGCCTTGAAGGTGTTGTCGTACACCATCTGCGGCGCACCGGCCGTGCGGTGCGTCGGATAGACGTCGACGCGAAAGGTCGGATACTTCTTCAGCAACGCCACGGTGCCTTCTGTCAGCCTGGCGGCGTACTGACTCATGTTCTGCACGGTGATCTGCAGAACGGGCCGCTCGGAAGCGAACGGATCGGGGTATTTTCCGTTGCCGGCGCCAGGAATCGCGGTGGCGTACGCACCCGTCCACGCGGGGATGGTGCCGTCCTTGTTGCCGGCTTTCTCGGCGCCCAGCGGCGTCAGCGCGGACTTGAGCTGCGCTGCCTCGTCAGCGGATACCGCAGCCCATGCCGGCCCGGCTGCGATCATGGTGATGACCACGGCCATTGCAATCTTGTTTGCTTGCGTCATGCTTGTCTCCCGTCTTTGCGGATATCGATTGGAACTCAGAAGGTGGTCTGCAGCGTCAGGGCAAGGAAGTCCCGGTCCTTGTAATACTGCTTGTAGGAGGCATAGCTGGGCGTCGGCCCGTTGGCAGCCGATGGCGCCGTGCCGCCGCCGCCGAAGAAATGGGTGTAGTTCAGCCCCACCTTCACGGTGCGGTGAATCGTCGCGTTCAGCCCCAGCGTGAAATCGCCGCCACGCTCGGGACTCATCTGCACCACTGCCGACCGGCCGAACAGGCCGAAGCCGATGCCCACTGGCGTCTCCAGGTCGACGTTCGGCATCACCTGGAAGAAGGTCGGCGTGAATACCACGCGCACCGCCGCCGCATCGCGCGTGCTCGTGGTGCTGAGCGGATCGGGCACACCAGGCGCCACGCTGGGGCGATAGGTCACGTCGAGCAATCGGTTGTAGGCGATTTCCCCGACCAGCGTTGCGCCGCCCCACAGCTTGTTGCCACCGAACAGGCTGATCGCGGAGAGGTTGAGGTGCAGTGAATTGCCGCGCGCGTATGGCGTATTGCGACTGTTGTCCGCACCTGGGTTGGTACTCATGATGAGATCGCCCGGCACGGCAAGCGGCACATTCCGCCGCGTGGAGATTTCCCCGGCCACGTTGGTCTCGCCAAGCACCGTGGAAAAGCTCGCGCCGTACACATCGATCTTCCGCGCATACATGAGGTTGTACGTACCGCTGCCGAAATTGCCGGCGCCCGTCGCGATCGACGGAATGCTGAGCACCGCAATCGGATTCTTGTCGTCGTAGCGCGCCGCGTACAGGCCATAGTCCACATCGCCCGCCTTGAAGCGGAACTGCATGCCGAACTGCCCAGTGTCCCGACCCTTGGCGTCGGCCGTCCTGGTAGCGAACGGCGTCGGTGCACCAAGCCCCTGCTGCAGCCCGGGTGGCAACAGCAACATGTCGGCACCGTCGCCGACAAAGTCGGCCGGACTGAAGTAGCTGCCGGCGGCAGGAATGCGATTGGCGCGCCAGCCAAACTGGTAGTAAGCGCCGATGCTCACGTCCGGCGCGATGGAAAAGCTGCCAGACACCTGCGGCACCGGCAGCGCGATCTCCTTGAACTGCGCGTTCGGCAACGACAGCGCCTTGACCGCATCGACTGGTCCCTGCGCGGCGGCAATGCCATTCATGCCGAGGAACAGCGTTTCACCGTAGAGCAAGGTGTGCTGGCCGGCGCGCAGGGTCAGGCTGTGCTCGCCAATGTCGAACTGGCCGAAGGCGAAGGCATCCATCCATTCGGCATGCTCGCCCATAGTCCGGCGCGTGCCGTGCGGAATGGCGTTGTTCGGCCCACCGAGCGCCGCCGCCTGCGTGTTCGGTACGGGGGTGTCGAAGTCGTTGCGGCCACGCGTATAGCGGCTGTCATTCCAGTACGTACCGGAGACGCGAAAGCCAACGTTCTGGTACCGGAGGTCGAACTCAGAGAGCAGGTCGAAGCGGCTGTTGATCAGCGTACCGCGGTTGCCCAGGTCGCCAAAGTCGACGTTGGGCTGCGCCCCGCCCTGATTTGCGACGTTCGGGTCGGGATCATTCAGGCGCGATGCGGCCGTGTACTTCACCGTGGTGTCCCAACGCGCCTTCACGTCGGACCATCCTTCCAGCTCGAACGCCTGTGCGCCGGTGCTGCCGAAGACAGCGGCAAGACAGGCCAGCAGTATGGGATCGGCGGACTTCCTGCGCCTGGGCGGCATGGAGCCTGGAGTGGACCTCACCATGTTTTTTGTCTCCTCGTGTTGTAGTCGTTGGCCCGTGACCCCGGGCCTTGTTCTGATACGGGCGGTTACGCCTGTGCCGCTGCCGGCACTTCAAACACGCCCGGCGGCAGCGCCTCGCCCAGCAGGTAGGCGCCGAGGAAGGCGGAGGTATCGTCCTCGTTCTGCGTGATGTGGTTGGCAGCGGCCAGCAGTGAGCGCAGCTGGCGCTGCATGGGGGTATTCAGGAAGATGCCCCGCGCACCGCTCTTCTTGAACAGCATGTGGCCTGCTGCGAAGCAATCCTTGCCCGTGGCCTGCACATCGAGAAACTGGTGCACCCGAACGTCCATCGGCACCAGTTCGCCGCGGTTGGCATAGACCGAAGCTTCCTGGATGCATTGGAGAATGCGAGCGCGCGCGGAGCGGATCAGCAGTACTGCATGCCCCAGCTTTTCCTGGATGAACGGGTTCCTGGCAGGTCCTGGTCCCATCGCAAACTGGTTCTGCTTGGGCCTGGTGTGCTCGATGAAAAGATCGACCACGCCCTGTGCAAAGCCGACGATCGCCGAGGAGATCACGCCGTAGAACACCTGGTTGAACGGCATCTGGTAGGTCGATGCGCCATGGCCAACGCTGTACTCGACGATGCTGTGCGAGCGGTGATCCGGAACGAAGGCCTCGGTCGTGATCTTCAGGCTCTTGCTTCCCGTGCCGCTCAGGCCGACCACTTGCCAGTCGTCAATCAGCTCGTAGTCCTCGCGCCTGACGAGGAACGCGCGCAGATCGCGGAAGTTGCCCTGTTCGTCGAACACGCGCGCACCGAGAAACGCGCCGCCGTTGGCATGATCCGAGCCGCTCGATGTCGGCCAACGGCCCGACAGCATCCAGCCGCCGTCTACCTTGCGCGCCTTGCCGACCGGTGCGTAGGAAGAACTGACGAGCACGTCCCGGTCCTCGCCCCAGACTTCATTGCCGACACGCGGGTCCAGCTTGCCGAACTCCCACTGGTGGATGCCGAGAATCGCCAGCGTCCATCCGCTCGACGGGCAGCCGCGGCCGATCTCCATCACCACGCGGTAGAGTGCCTCGGGGTTCATCTCGTAGCCGCCCCATGCCGCCGGCTGCAGGATCTTGAAGAAGCCCGCCTTGCGGAACGCTTCGACCGTCGACGGCGGCACTGCGCGCTGTTCTTCCACGCTGTCCGCCTGCTCGCGCAGCCAGGGCACCATGTCCCTGGCGCGCTGCACCAGTTCGTCCATGCCTGGCACGACAAAGCTCTTGTCTGCAATGACTCCCATATCGGTCTCCTTGTTCTTTCGATGTTTCGCGGCTTGCGACTCAGCAGTCGCCAGTGGTCAGGAACTTGCGCATGACGGCATTGAACTCGTCGGGCGCCTCGTATTGCGGCCAGTGGGCAGCGTCGGCATTCATCACGTACAACTTGCCCTTCGGCGTACGCTCGCAAGCTGCCGTTGCAGCAGCGACGTCATGGATGGGGTTGTCGCGCGTCCACAGGTAAAGCGTTTCGCACTGCAGTTCGTGCGGCTCGATCATGGCGCCGCTCTCGCCCAGTTCGTCATGGCGCTTGACGAGCGCAAACACTAATGGCGCGGTCCGCTGGAAATCGGGACGCGTGTAAAGCGCGAGACGGCTGCCGATCAGTTCGTCGTCGAGCAGGTGCCAGTTCGATTCATGCATGAGCCATTGCATGCGCATGCGGATCGTCTCCACCGAAGGCGGCTTGCCGAAGTTCTTTTTGTTCAGTTCGTCCAGGTTGCGGAGGTCCTGGCGCCCTTTCTCCGATACCACGGGAATGCCAGCGGCCGTGTTCAAAACCAGACGCTTGACGCGGTGCGGGTAAAGCGCGGCAAACACGCCCGCAACCCAGCCACCGAGCGACTCGCCCGACAGGTGCGCGGACTGGATATTCATCACATCCATCAGTTCGGCCAGCAAGCGTGCATAGGTGACGGGGGTGTATTCAACGTCGTCGCACTTCTCGGACAGCCCATGGCCAATGAAGTCCAATGCGATGACATGGAAGGTGTCGGAAAGCGGTACAACGTTCTTCGCATACGCTTCGACATGCCCACCGATGCCGTGCATCAGGAACAGCGCTTCGGCATTGCCCCTGCCGGCTTCAGCGATACGGATCGAACCGAAGCTGGTCTTTACGTAGCGGATCTCCGCACCGAGAAAATCGAGCCACAAGCTCATGGAAGTCTCCTTTTGGATTGGGGTGAATCAGGTTGAATCGGGTAGTGGCGATGACGTACCGTCAGGCGGCCGGCGCAGGCGGCTGCATGCGGTGGCCCCAGTCGCTGAGCTGGCTGTAGTTGCGGATGGTCCAGTCGGCATCGTCGATGACGATCCCGCCCCATCCGTATTCGATGGCAAAGCCGGACGGCGTGATGCAATAGAACGACACCATGCCGTCGTTCGGGTGATGGCCAATCTCCATCAGCACCGGCACGCCGGCTTTGCGCACACGGTCATAGGCAAGGCCCACGTCGTCGAGCGATTGCACCTGCAGCAGCAGGTGGTGCATCTTCTTGGGGAAGGGCATGCTCGCCGTGGCAAACGAGTGATGGCGGCCGGTCGCGACGTGGAAGAACGTCGAGTCGACCGTCACGCCGGGAATCGTCTCGGCGTCGCGGATATAGTCCGAGATCCTCATCCCCAGCACTTCCGTGCAGAACTTCACCGCGCCGGGATAGTCGCGGGAGATGCCGAAGATATGGCCGACACCCAGGCGCCCCGTCTCGAATCCCGCTCCGGCCAGGGCAGCGGAGCGGAACGGTTTCGACATCGGCGCGTAGGTCGGTCCGCAGAAGAACTCGTGGCGGAAGCCTTCCGGGTCCATGCAATAGAAGACCGCTTCCACCTGGCGCGAGTGCGCAAGCTGGCGATCGCACTCGACCACGTCGATGTCCCGCGCGCGCAGGCGCAGGACGTAGTCAAGCAGCGCTTCGCTGTTGTCGAACTGCCAGCCAAGCGCCACGAGGTCGTCATCCGTGCCGCGTTCCAGCAGGATGCGCTGCGCCCATTCGTCCATGCGCAGACCGAGCACGTCGCGCGTTTTCCGCGCGACCTGAAGGCCGAGGATGCTGGTGGCAAAGGATTCCCATTGGTCGAGGTCGCTCACGTTGAAGACGACGTAACCCAACGCGAAAATGTCCGACATGCTGTCTCCTTGCGCGCCGCTCCGATAGTTAGCCGGACGGCGCAATCTTCTGGTTGACGAAATCTGCCGTTTTGTCTGCGGCGGCAATACCTAATCGCAAGCGGTGTGCCAGGACGGGGCAGACATGTCGATGGATGCGCGGAGCAAGCGATGAAGTGCCTGATATTTCAGGACTTTTTTCGCTGATGTGAGGGACGTCTCGCTGTCGCGGGGTCCGGCGCAGGGCCGGATTGCCTGATGAATCTATGAGAGCGCGGCGATTTGCAGCGGACGGAGCCTGCGAAATTTCGATGGCAGCGGAAAATCGAATAAAAAACCCGGCAGGCAGAAACGCCTCCGGGTTCGAGAGAGAATTCGGCAATCAGCCGCCGTGCGCAGACGTCAAGGCGGCGGGCCCTCTTCCTCCATCTTCTTGACACGATAGGCCAGCTGTGCCCGCGTCATGCCGAGCAGGCCGGCTGCGTGGGTGAAATTCCCTTGTGCCGCCCGAAACGCCGCCTTGACCAGCGTATTCTCGACTTCGCTGAGCGACACATTGGATCGCGCGACGATGCCTTCGGCCCACAGCGCCAGTGCCTCCGCCTCCTGCGCAGCCTCCATCGAGACGGACTCCAGGTGGAAATCGCGCCGTTCCGCAAGCAGTCCCTGCTCGTTGGGTGCCATTGGAACGTGCGCGCCCATCTCGCTGTCGACCGTGACAAGCTGGTGGTAACCGAGGGGCTGGTCGTCCTCGCCCAGGATTACCCCGCGCTCGATCACGTTCTCGAGTTCGCGCACATTGCCGGGCCAGCGGTAGTTCAGAAGGATCTGGAGCGCTTGCGCGGTCACGCCTGGAATGCGCCGGCCGTAGCGCTCGCTGTACTTGCGCAGCAGATGCTCAAGTAACAGCGGAATGTCATCGCGGCGTTCCCGCAGCGGCGGAATCTGGATCGGGAATACGTTCAGGCGGTAGTAGAGATCCTGGCGGAAGCGGCCTTCACCGACTGCCGCCCACAGGTTTTCATTGGCGGCAGCGATGATACGCACATCGACGCGGCGCGTGACGGTACTGCCCAGCGGTTCGAACTCCCCGGTCTGGATCACGCGCAGGAGCTTGCCCTGTGCCGTCATCGGCAGGCTGCTGATCTCATCCAGGAACAGCGTGCCGCCGTCGGCAACGTGGAACCGGCCGCGCCGCGCTTCTCCCGCCCCCGTATAAGCCCCGCGCTCCGCGCCGAAGAGCTCTGCCTCCATCAATTGCTCGGGAATTGCCGCACAGTTGAGTTCGAGGAAGGGCTTGTCCGAACGCGTGCTTTTGCGTTGGATCTCTCGTGCAAAGGCGCTCTTGCCGACCCCGCTTTCACCGAGCAGAAGCACTGTCGCGGTGGTCGGAGCGACGCGCTGGACCTTGTGCATGACGTTATTGAACGAGACAGAAGCGCCAATCACGCCGCGCCGCTCGCCAGGCTTCGACGCGCTCTCCTGGCGCGAAGGCACGGACGGAGCCTCCGGGCGTTCCAGCAGTGCCGGCGCAGACATCCGGAATGGCCGGGGCTCGAAGTACGCGAGATCCAGTTCGGCATCGGGCCAGTCTTCCACAGGACGGGCAATGCAGCGGCAAACGTCCGCTCCCATGGCGCGGCACTCGACTTCACGCACCAGGATGCGCCGTCCCACGCATGTACTCAGGAAGCCGGATGCATAGCCAACCTCCATCCAGCATGCAGGCGAAAAGCCTACGCCAAACGCCTCGATGTGGAGCTGGTCTTCATAACTGTTCTTCCAGTAGAAATCGATAAAGCAAATGCCCTTCTCGATATCGAGGTTCTGCGACACCACCGTTGGCGGGCTGACAATGCCCTGCAAGGCATGGAAGTACCCGCCGCTGATCAGCAGCCTGTCCACCGAAGTACCGGGAGGCTGCATTTTCAATGCCAGTTCTGCGTCGCGACACCCCGCGGAATAGCCAAAGCGTGTGAGCAAGCCTCGTGTCGCTTCCATCCCCACGCTCAGGATAAATTCCTGCCGCAAGGCGCCGAGCGATTCCGCGTGCAGCAGAACCATGCGGCGGCCCTCGAGCCAGATAAGCCCCTCGGCCGGATTGAAATGCAGTTGCTTGAGAACGTCAGCGGCCTGGAGACTGGGAACGAATTCCGCTGCCGGGTCGGCCGGCTTCCTGCTTCGTGTCTTGTTCAATGTCGTCCTCCTGCCTTGCGCCATCTCCGTGGCATGAACTGCCGATAGCTGCCTTTCTCTGGCATCTGTGATCCGAGTATACGGCAGCGAAAAACCCGGACCGCGCGCCAGTCTCAGGGGGCTCTGCGCCGCGAGGCGGGCCGAAGTAACCCGGCACGCCGTCATACGCGTCGCACAGGCGCTGCGCTGACGGATCCGGTGCCGCCATGCAGCGGCCAGTGTGGCGCGGTAAATGCCAGATAACCGAAAAATGGCTTGCCGTCGCGGTTGCTGTCGATATATGACAGCATCTTCTGCGCGAAGAAGGTGCTCGAGTAGAAGTCGGCGGGCACGTCGACCAGCTTGCCGTTCTCGCGATACATGGCCTTGGGCACCGTCTTCGGATCAGGTGAGGCAATGCCGCGCTGGCCGAAGTGGTTGGCGGCACCTTGAGTCAGCACATACGACTGCTCGAAGCCCCGTGCCGCCGGGCTCTGGTCTTCCTTCTGGCCCAGGTGCCACTTGCCGGTCATGTAGGTGTGATAACCGGCATCCCGCAATAGCTCCGGAACCGCGACCACGTTCTGGTTCAGGTAGCCCTCATAGCCGGGCTTCACACGCTGCTCCGGCACCATGGTCTCGGCCATGGCGCCAAGGCCGGCACGATGGCTGTCCACGCCCGACATCAGCATGGCACGGGTCGGCGAGCAAGTCGGCGCCACGTAGAACTGCGTCATGCGCAAGCCCTGCTCCGCCAGCGTGTCGAGAGTGGGCGTATGAATTTCCCCGCCGAAGGCGCCGATGTCGGAATACCCGAGGTCATCCGCCACGATCAGCAGGACATTCGGCCGCTGGTCCACGCCGCGCGGCGCCGCGTCTGCCGCGGACACCCCGTTGTGGATACCCATCGCGAGCGCACAGGCCATCAGCGGAATTACTACCTGTTTCACAGTTGTCTCCTCCTTCTTCTGGAACTCATTCGGCTCTTGCCGCTGGCCGGCGACGTTCTCAGATTGAGAAAATCGGCCGATTTCGTCCAGCGGCGTGATCTGATCGCAATCGGCGTGCCAATGTAGCCCGCGCGCCTCGGCGGGCGCGCGGGAGGAGACTCATGTCATTGATACTTCGGGAGTTTTTGCGAAGGGCGAGGTGTGAGCGGCGCTAGTCGGCGAGCGACGTCAAGGCGGATCACTTGATAATTTTCCGCACCGCCGTGCTTTCAATGCCGCGTCGCTTGCGAAATTTTTCGCAGGTGCAGGCGCGCCCGCTTTCCGTCCCGCCCCCCAACAGCGCCCTACCTCAAAGGCAGCGCCAACTCCATGAGATCCCTGGCGACGATCACATTCCCGGAGAAGTGCCTCTTCACGCCTTCGGCCCATTGATCGTCGGTGATCGACATGTCGTCACCAGGGATCAAATGGCTGAGCACCAGCACCTTCGGCTTGGCGATGGCGGCGATTCTGCCGACGTCTTCGGTCGTGGTGTGAGAGTCGAGCATGTGAATGGCTAACAATCGCTGCGAGAACGCAGTTCGAGTTCCGTCGCCGCCAGCGCCGCGATACATAGCCGAGTCTCAGGTGACAGGCCGTCCTCTATCAGCCATAGCGCCGACAGGCCAGACCAAGCCAGCGTCCACCGCAGCAGCCTTTGTCGATCAATCGCTGCCGCGCCTGCAAGGATGTCGACTCGCTGCGAAAACCGGTCTACCGCAATCCGATGAGATGGATTGCAGCGGAATGACAAGCTCGGCGATCAGTCCGCCGTTCTCCCGGGGCTTCATCTCCAGTGCCCCCCCGAAACGTTCGACGATGGCATGTACGATCGAGATACCTAAGCCGGCGCCGTCGCTGCGTTGTCGACCCTGGTCTCCGCGCCAGAACCTCCGGCCGATCTGCGTGGTCTGCTCCGCGCTCAGGCCGGGACCACGATCGGCTACCTCAACACGACAGTGCCGGGCAACACCATCAAAGCGCACCCTCATTTCGACGGCACTGCCTCTCGGAGAGTAGCGCAGAGCGTTGTCCACGAGATTGCGAACCGCGATCTCCAGCATCGATTTTGGAATGGCCGTACCGGCATCGCCCCCTTCGGCGACGACGGTCAATCGTTCCCGGGCATCATCGCTCGCTTGATCGACCACGCTGGTGGCAACGGCCATCACCGAGGCACATATGTCCCACTTGTCGACAGACGCCTCGGTACGCGCCAGGACCATCATCTGATCGAGCGTGCGCCGCAGCCGCTTTACCCCCTCCTCCGCGCTGCAAAGCGAGAATTCCGCTTCCTGTCCTTCGGTCAGCCGGACCACTTGCAGATGCGTGTCAATCACAGTCAGCGGGGTTCGCAACTCGTGCGCCGCGGCATCGGTGAACGCCCGTTGGGTGGATAGCGCTCGCGCCAGTCGCCCGAGCAGCCCGTTCATCGCGTCCAGCACCGGGCGCAGCTCCGAGGGGGAATGATCCACGGCAATTGGGGTGGTGTCGTCCGTCTTCTTGGTACGCAACTGCCGGCACAGGGCTTTCAGTGGCGCCAACCCCCGCCCAATGCCGATCCAGAGCGCGACCAGTCCACCGAGAAATGCGATCAGGAAAGGCACACCAGCCGCATACAGCAATTCGTTGATCAGGACGTATCTCTGGTCCACGCGATCGGCCGTCGTGATCTGGTAGCCATTGGCGCGCAGAACATAAATCCGCCATCGGCTTCCTTGCACTTCGTGCGTGCTGAAACCGGAAGGCAGGGATTCAAACTCCGAATGCGGGCCGGTGGTGGTACGGGCCAGGATCTCCCCGCGAAGCAACCGGATCTCGCACGTGATGCCTTCTTTGCCACTGACACGGATGGCCTTGGCGACATCAACGTCTGCAGGATTGGGCGCCAGCGCCGCGCGTTCAAGCAATCCCGACACCATGCGGGCCGACATGGCGAGCCGGCCATCGAGGGTGCGATCGAGATTGGCATGGACGCCGCGCATCATCCATGCAGCAGCAACTGCCCATAGGACCACCAGCGAGATTCCCGCAATCAGGACGGCGCGAAGGCGCAGGCTCATGATTGCGGCCTCCAGCCAAGGCGGTAACCAAGGCCACGTGCGGTCTCGATCGCCCCTGGCCCTAGCTTGCGGCGAATGTTGTGAATGTGAACATTGAGCGCATTGCTGCTGATTTCATCTCCAAGTCCATACATGCGTTCATTGAGCAGATCGGGAGCTACCCATCGGCCATCGGCATTGACCAGGTGGGCCAGCAGATCAACCTCCCGGCGCGACAGCGTAATCGAAGCGCCATGGAACCACGCCAGACCGCTCTCCGGCTCCAACCGCAACGGTCCTGCCGCGATGACCTGGGTGGCACGGCCTTGCGTGCGCCGGACGAGCGCGTGCAAACGGGCCGCCAATTCGCGCAGATCGAACGGTTTGACCATATAGTCATCCGCGCCGCCGCGCAGCCCTTTGAGCCTGTGCTCGATGGCGTCGCGAGCCGTGAGGATCAGCACGGGCAAGTGCGGCTCGAAAGCCCGCATGCTGGTCAGAAGCTCCATGCCATCACGGTCGGGAAGTCCCAGATCGAGCACCAGGGCCTGGAAGGTCTCTTCCTTCTGCGTGGCTTCCGCTTCAGCCGCCGTGCTGACGTGATGCGCCACGATGCCGTGCTTGCGCAGACCCGCCATGATTCCCTTGCCAATCAGTTCGTCATCCTCCACCAGCAACACCCGCATTTCCACTTCGCCTCGCCTGTGCCAAACGTTCATGTTAAGCCAGAACGCTATGTCGCGTTGGTCAGGACACCAGGCCCTCACACACTGCCTCAGGCTCTTTAGTTTCGCTTAATCGAACGGGCGCATCATGGCAAGCTGGCTTGCCATGAGGATTGGAATTTGTCCCTGCATCGAAGCGTTTTCGTCATTGTCTTGCTGTGCTGCGGTGCCGTCGGCCGCGTGTGGGCAACGATTTTCGTCGGGCAGGTTGGCAAGGAGCGCAGAGGACCGCGAATGATGGGCGGGATCAATGCAAGCGATCTCCTGGCCGATCTGGATCCGGCAGGTGCGTGATGGCAGGCCCGTTTCCGATCGGAGTGCTGGTCGTCTTTGCGGCGGTGCTGGTCGCTTGGGCGATTGCTCGTGTCATGGCTCGGCATCGGCCAGCGGTGATCCAAAAGGCGTCAGATGGGATGATCCTCGACTCCGTGCTTTGGGGATTCATGGCGGCTCGCCTGGGGTACATCGTCCAGTGGTGGGAAGACTACTCTGCCACGCCGAGGTCGATCATTGCCGTCGGCGATGGTGGCTTCTCCTGGTGGGTCGGTGTCTTGGCGGCACTGGCACTCGTCTGGTGGCGTACCCGCTCGCATCGCGCGCTGCGTCGTCCCGTTCTGATCGGGATCGCGGCCGGGGTCCTGAGCTGGTTCGCTGCGGGCGGCGTGCTTGATCTGACGCAGCGCCCCTCACCACCGTTGCCTGCACTGGAACTCGCCACGCTCGATGGGCGCCCCGTCAACCTGGGCGCGTATGCGGGGCGGCCGGTCGTGCTCAATCTCTGGGCGAGCTGGTGCCCGCCATGCCGCCGCGAGATGCCGGTGTTCGAGCAGGCACAGGCGCAATTTCCGCATGTCGCCTTTGTCCTCGTCAATCAGGGGGAAAGCGCTCAGCAGGCGCGGGCCTTCCTGGCGCGCGAGCACCTGACATTCAAGGATGTGCTGTTGGATCCATCGTCCCAGGCCATGCATGCGATGGGCACGCGGGGATTGCCCACCACCTTGTTCTTCGATGCCCAGGGGAGACTGGTCGACACCCATCTCGGCGAACTCACGATGGCCAGCCTCAAGCACGCGGTGTCGCGCCGCTTCCCGCCATTTTCCAGACTCGGACAGACCAGGGAGTGACCATGTTTGCACAGCGTTCGCGCTTCTCTTTCTTCGCCGCGATCGGCCTCATGTCGATGGCAGCCTGCAGTCAGGCGCAAGACGTTGACAAGCCGCCAGCGCTCAAGGCGCTGGAAAGCCAGGGCCTGACCATCGTGCACGAGTTCAAGGTGGGTGGCGGCCTGCGCGCGTTTGCCGCTGTCGCTGGCGATCGGCCTATCGCCGTGTACGTGACGAGCGATGGCAAGGCCATTCTCGGCACACGCCTCGACAGCCATGGCGAACCGACCGACGAGGCGACGTTGGAAAAGCTGGTTGCCAAGCCCATCAGCAACAAGGCCTGGGCGCAGCTCGAATCGGCGACCTGGGTACGGGACGGGAAGGCCAACGCCCCGCGCATCATCTATACGTTCAGCGATGCGAATTGCCCCTACTGCCACCGCTTCTGGGACGCGGCTCGACCTTGGGTGGATGCAGGGAAGGTCCAGCTACGACACATTCTGGTGGGGGTCATCAAAGAGGACAGCCCGGTCAAGGCGGCCGCAATCCTTGGCGCGCCCGATCCATCGGCGGCACTGCTGGAAAACGAGAAGAAGTATGAGCGCGGCGGGATTGCGCCGGCCAAGAGCATTCCCGCCAATGTGCGCAAGACTCTCGATGAGAACCAGGCGCTCATGCTGGCCATGGGGTTCCAAGGGACACCGGGCATTGTGGTGCGCGACGGCAATGGCCTGCTCAAGAAATACAACGGCATGCCTCAGCAGGCAGCGTTGAACGAAGTGCTGGGGCCGCGCTGATGCGCAGGCCAGCAACAGGCGCCCTAGTGTACTGACGTTCGGTAGCAGGTCCACTGGCCGCCATTTCATTGCGTGGCACCTTCATGCAGGTTGTGGTGCATGTGTCTATAGACTAGTACCAACCAGGCCAGATGGCTGCGCAGGCAGCCTTGGCCAGTTTGCGTGGCGAAACCTGGCAAGGGGCGACGCGGCGCGTTCCGATCACGATCTTGTTCACCGATCCCGATGCTTGCGCGGTGGGCCTGTCCTATGAGGAGGCGATGGAACAAGGCGCCGTCATCGGTGTGGCGGAAGGCGGCGGCAATGGACGCTCCAAGATTTTGGGCGCCCAGGAAAACCTGCTGCGGATCTACGCTGCGCCCGACACCGGCGTTCTGCTCGGCGCCAGCATGCTCCTCACGCAGGGCGAACACCTGGCGCACCTGATCGCATGGGCGATCCAGGCGAAGCAGACCGTCGGCGACCTGCTGGCGATGCCGTACTACCACCCGTCCATCGAAGAGATGTTGCAGAGCGCTTTGAAGTCGGCGTCTCAGCAGCTCAACGCTTGATCCAACCTCCTTACCTTCTCGCCGCTCACATCATGAACCAAGACGCCCAACCCCAGGATCTGAAAGTGATCCTGCACGCCCCCACAGCAACGGCGCTCGAACGCGCGCGCAACAACGCGGCCAACCTCCGACGCGAGGCTCCCGATGCGATCGTGCGTATCGTTGCCAATGCCCAAGCCGTCGCTGCGGCCCTGGATGTGCCGCACGACGAACTGGATGCACTCACCTGGGTGTGCCCTAACACCCTGGCACGAACCGGCAGGGAGAATCGGGCGCCGCTCCAGGTGATGGACGGACCTGCTGTCCTTGAGATCGCGCGTATGCAGAAGATGGGGTGGGCATACATCAGAGCCTAGCAACAAAGCGCGATCACACCACACATAGTTGTGGCCAGTTGAGGTGTGATGAGTTTCGATCCAACTCTTGCGCAGGGAAAACGTGCGAACAGGCCCTCGTCGATCATGATGCGGGCGCCGCCCGGGCGCTCTTCGGCAGGCTGGAAGATCAAGCGCAGCGTGCCGTCGAACTGCCCGTGTTCCGCGAGGTAGCGCGCCGCCGCCGTCAGCATGGCGGTGTCGTGGCCACACGCATGCATCACGCCGTCACGCCGGCTCTGCCACGGATGACCTGTAGTTTCCTGGATTGGCAGCGCATCCATGTCGGCGCGCAGGCCGAGGCGCTTCCGGCCGGTGCCGTGAACCAGCGTGGCGACCAGGCCTGTGTGTGCCAGCCCCTCATGCACTTCGTATCCGCTTTCGATGAGCGCCACTTTATCAAAGTGATTCGTGCGGGATGTTCGCAGATGAAGAGGGGCTAACCGATAGGTGCCCCGGCGCCACCCGTCAAAACCTGCAAGGCACGCTGGACCGCGGCTTACTGAGCGGCCCGCTACGCAGCTTCGGCATGTGCGCCATCCCGCTGGTCGCCGAAACGCTGTGCGCCATCGGCGCGACGGACGACGACAGATTCGGCGATGGCCCCCGTGGGCATCTAGCGCTTGCAGGATATGCTGGATGCGACGTCGCCCGACTTAGCCGCGGGCTCATGGGTTGTATTTCCGAGCGCATGGTCTACATTGTCTTGACCTGCAAACGCCAACATAAGCGCGATCGCTTGCGTCCCAGTGTGACGGCAATTCCACCGAGTCTGTGATCCTCCAGGAGAAGTGCAATGAGCAGTCCCGCCAACTTCAACGGCAAGCGTCCTGCCATCGATCCCGCCGATACGGCCATGCTGTTGATTGACCACCAGAGCGGCTTGTTCCAGACCATAGGCGACATGCCCATGCCGGAACTACGCCTGCGCGCCGCCGCGCTTGCCAAGATGGCCACACTATGCAAGCTGCCGGTCATCACGACGGCTTCGGTGCCTCAGGGCCCCAACGGCCCACTAATCCCGGAGATCCATGAGAACGCTCCACATGCCAAGTACGTGGCACGCAAGGGGGAGATCAACGCCTGGGACAATCCGGACTTCGTCGCCGCGGTGAAGGCCACCGGCAAGAAAACGCTGATCATCGCCGGCACCATCACCAGCGTCTGCATGGCTTTCCCGTCGATCAGCGCGGTGGCGGATGGCTACAAGGTTTTCGCGGTGGTCGACGCCTCGGGCACGTACTCGAAGAT
>JACXTT010001746.1_pt1 | contig 35717 bp, 42 predicted proteins | sample 9270951 | NCBI WGS metagenome assembly JACXTT01 (sample SAMN15532306, study PRJNA645909) | rock metagenome | isolation source: weathered quartz diorite | place: Puerto Rico | collected 2017-06-21 | reverse complement strand
GAACCCTCACAGGTTATGATCCGGCAACGCTCGTCATCGGCTGCCCCAGTGGTACGCGGCGTGGCCGAGCAGCTGCCATTCCGGGATGGAGCCTTTGACGTGGCGCTAGCTGTCTTAACAGTGCATCACTGGTCTGACCCGGGCGTCGGGTTGGCGGAGATGCGCAGGGTGTCGCGAAAGCAAGTGGTCGTCACCTGGGATCCGGCCGTGTTCGCCCAGCAATTCTGGCTGGTGCGTGACTATCTGCCGGAAGCGGCGGCGCGTGAGACCCACCTGGCTACCCTGGAGACGATATTGGCCCATCTCGGACCCGCGACTACGGAGAAGTTACTAGTGCCGCACGACTGCACAGACGGCTTTTTCGGGGCGTACTGGAAACGACCCTATGCTTATCTGGATGCGACTGTACGGGGAGCAATCTCTGGGCTCGCGCTGCTCGATCAGGGTGTTATCGCCGCCGCACTAGACCGGTTGAAGTTCGATCTAGACTATGGGTGTTGGCATGTGCGGTACTCGGAGCTTATGGAGCTTTGTGAAATCGATCTGGGGTATCGTCTCGTAGTTGCTGAGCAGTGAAATAGACGGAGTCGTCAGTGTGGTGCTGCGCTTAACAAACCGCCTCTAGGCCGACCTCAGCTAGCGAGCGGTCCTGAGGGAATGCAAAAGAATACGGTCGGGCTGCGGCGGTTGAGGAGAAGGTATGAGGAGCCACGCTGAGAGGTTGACCACATTGGAGGTATGACGTACGGTCATACTTGGAGGTGCGAAGTGTCTAGAGCAAAAGTGGCGATCTCCCTTGATGAGTCCACCTTGGAACGTCTGGATAAACTCGTCGAGAAAGCAGTGTTTCCCAACCGCAGTCAAGCGATTCAGGAAGCTGTGGAGGAGAAGCTCGCTCGTATGGAGCGGAGCCGCTTAGCAAGAGAATGCGCGAAACTTGATCCGACCTTTGAGAAGGCGCTCGCTGAGGAAGGCATGTCTGAGGATGCCGCGGAATGGCCCGAATACTAAGGGGAGAGATTCGCTGGGCTGATCTCAACCCAACCCGCGGCAGGGAACAAGCGGGCCAGCGTCCTGTGCTCATCCTCAGCCAGGACGTCTTCAATGATCGCTCAGGGACCGTAATTGCGATGGCGCTGACCAGTCAACCTCAACGAGCGGGGTTTCCATTGACTCTCGAAGTGCAGGCGAGAGGGCTCCCGAAGAAATCGTGGGTCAAGATCAGCCAAATCCGCACGCTTGCGGTGGAGCGAATCGGCTCACGCCTGGGGAAGATCAGACCGGAGGAGCTCGTGCAGGTCATTGAGGGACTGAATGAGATTATCGGCCCCTAGTTGTGGCCGAGGCGAGTGATCGACGGATGTTAGCTGACCTATAACCCCGACTATGCCGGAGGATCATATTTGTGGACCACTCCATCTACGATAAGCGCAGATACCCGATCGTCGATGTGCGGGAAGGCTACGGAGAATGGTCACGCACCTACGAGCAAACCGTGCAAGATGAGATGGATCTGCACCTGCTCGACGGACTGCGGACAGTCGACTGGTCGGCTCCCCGACTCGTGCTTGATCTTGCCTGCGGCACCGGGCGGATCGGGGCGTGGCTAAGAAAGCGTTGCTCCGCCGCAGTTGATGGAGTTGACATTACGCCGGAAATGCTGGAGGTCGCTCGGAATAAAGGCGTTTACCGAACCCTTCGCATCGCGGATGTGTCAAACACGGGACTTCTCGCTGAGGCGTATGATCTCTGCATTCAATCGCTGGCGGACGAGCACCTACCCAATCTTCGGCCACTGTACCGAGAAGTGGCGCGTATCACGAAGAGTGAAGGCTTTTTCATCATTGTGGGGTTTCACCCTCAATTTCTTATGGCAGGTATGCCCACACACTTCGATCGGGCTCCGGGCGAGCCTGTCACCATCCGCAGTTATGTCCACCTCTTAAGCGACCACGTAAAGGCCGCTCATGCTTTCGGTTGGTCGCTATTGGAAATGGACGAAGGACTGGTCGACAATGCCTGGTTGCAGAAGAAACCAAAGTGGGAGTCCTATTTCGGGCTGCCAATAAGTTTCGTGATGGTCTGGCGTCGAGAGTAGATCTGGGCGCATGAGGAACGAGATAAAACTGCTCGGAGCTGAAGATATGACTAAACAGCAAGACCTGCCCGCCGGCAGGTTCTCTTCGTGGCTTCGTCGTACACGGAATGCGCAAGTAAAGGAAAACGGAACCGCCGTGCCTTGCGGCGCCTGCAACGCCTGCTGTCGGTCGTCTTACTTCATCCATATCAAGCCCGAAGAGACCCGGACCCTTGCCCGCATACCTAGAAAGCTCTTATTCGCGGCCCCCGGTTTGCCTAAGGGCCATGTGTTGTTGGGGTACGATGAGAATGGTCACTGCCCCATGCTCATCGATAATAAGTGTTCGATCTATGAGGATCGCCCGCTCACGTGCCGCACCTACGACTGCCGGATATTCCCCGCAGCCGGGCTGGACGCGGGTGACAATGACAAGGCGTCGATTACTCAGCAAATACAGCGTTGGCAGTTCAGTTTCCCGACAACGTTGGACCGTAACCAGCATGCTGCCGTACAAGCCGCCGCAAAGTTCTTACGGGAGCGCGCCGACTGCTTTCCTGCTGGAGTAATACCCAGAAACTCAACTCAATTGGCCATTCTCGCGATTAAAGTTTACGATGTTTTTCTCAAGTACAACGACGAGTCCAACAAAACAGGGCGCATACCTCCAGATCTCGAAGTCGTCAAAGCAGTAATGAAGGCTATCGAGAAATTCGAGGCTAAGCATGCTACACGTTCTTCTGGATAAGATTTGCTAAACATTGTCGCGCGCTTTTCTTTTGCCCAGTTTAGTTTGAAAATCCCAGGAAATGACTCCCTCCCCCTTGCTTTTCTTTAGTCCTTCATCTGAGTTAGTCGCTACCTCCGCAAGAGGGAGTGATGGAAGATAGTCGGTCACTGCGCTTCTTTGCCCTGCGGGGAGGAGAAGCGGTCAGGAAGGAGTAAGGTTTTGATGTCTGCCGTGCTTTTCACCCTGGTCGTGCTGATTGCCGGGGGCTTCTTTGCTTACACCCTGTATGGCCGGTTTCGTTTGTTAGCGGCTGCGCGTCCAGTTAACCGCTTCGATCGCATGCCAGAGCGTATTCGGGCCACATTAGTCTATGCGTTTGGCCAGAAAAAATTCGTTGTGGGTGAACAGCCTGCGGGATGGCTACATTTTTTCATTTTTTGGGGATTTATGATCCTCGGCGTGCAGGTGACGACCATGTTCGCCCGCGCTTATTCTGACCACTTTTATCTCCCTGGACTCTCGCCGCACTTGCTGGGGGGACCAGTAATGTTTTTACGCGATCTGATGGAGATCATTGTGTTCGTGTCCGTACTGATCGCGTTGTACCGCTGGACTTTTTCTCATCCCCAACGTCTCTTTGGGTTCCGTCCCGCAGAGGAGCGACTCGTCAGGCAGCCCCATACAGAAGCGCGAGTGATTTTGTTGTTTATTATGACTATCGTCCTGGCCGGGCTTGTGTATGATGGCGGCCGTCTTGTGTATTTAGCCGGGAACCCGGACATCGAAGCCGGGCGTCTCTGGGAGCCTATTAGCGGCGCCGTCGGTTATCGGCTCTCTGCTGTATTCGGCGTGAGCGGCGCGAAGTTCGCCAGTGATCTCGCTTGGTGGACGCACAATTTAGTGATCCTCGCGTTCTTGAATGTGCTCCCTCTGTCAAAGCATTTTCACGTCATTACTGGTATTCCTAACGTCTTTTTTATGAAGACGGAGCCCACTGGCGCTTTAGATAAAATGGATCTGGAGAACTCCGAGCGGTTCGGCGTCTCCCAGATTGATCAGTTCAGTTGGAAGCAAATGCTCGACATGTTCAGCTGTACGGAATGCGGCCGTTGTTCTTCTCAATGCCCGGCGACGGCGAGCGGCAAGCCGCTGGCCCCTCGTCAGTTGCTGCTCAATCTGCGCGACTACGTGTATGAACATCCTGAACAAATGACTACTCAGGGACCTGACAATAGCGGCAACGTTATCAAAGAGAACATTGTGGGCAGCGTGATCCATGATGATGTCCTGTGGTCCTGCACCACGTGTCGAGCGTGTGAAGAGGCCTGCCCGGTGTTGATAGAATATGTCGATAAAATTGTTGACATGCGCCGCCACCTGGTGCAAGAAGAAGCGCGCTTTCCGACTGAACTGACGCGCACGTTTAAGGGGATGGAGACGCAAGGGAATCCGTGGGGATTGAGCGAGGACAAACGGATGGACTGGGCGCAGGGCCTAGAGATTCCTCTCCTCGCAGACCATCCTGAGGCTGAATATCTGTATTACGTTGGCTGCGCAGGGGCTTTTGACGATCGCAACAAGAAGACCACTGCGTCGTTCGTCAAACTGTTGCAGAAGGCTGGCGTCAAGTTTGCCGTGCTGGGTCCAGAAGAGCCGTGCAACGGGGAAACCGCGCGACGGCTCGGCAACGAATATCTCTATCAAAGCATGGCGCAAATGGCGGTCGACGCTCTCAATAGCTACAATGTAAAGAAAATAATCGTCAATTGTCCGCACTGTTTCAATACCATGAAGAATGAGTTCCCACAGTTTGGCGGCCACTATGAAATGGTGCATGCGGCGGACTTACTCTCCGATTTGATTAAGCGAGGAAAATTACAACTGAAAGAGGAGCGCGATAACCGCAACATTACGTATCACGATTCCTGTTATTACGGTCGCTATAATGGCATCTACGAAACGCCGCGGGAGATCCTCAACCGCATTCCAGGGGTGCGTCTGAATGAAATGGAGCGCAGCCGCAACAAAGCGATGTGCTGCGGCGCTGGCGGCGGCTGGATGTGGATGGAAGAGCCGCGTGATCAGCGCGTCAATCATTTGCGAGTGCAGCAAGCGTTGGAAACCAATCCTGACGTGATCGCCGTATCGTGTCCTTTCTGTACCACCATGTTGACTGATGGACTCAAGGCGAAAGAAGCAGATGAAAAGGTCCAATTGCTGAACATCGTGGAAATTGTTGAACAGCGGGCGAAGTAAATGCTTTGCTCAGCCCCTTGCCTCCGGAGATGAACGACACCGATATCCTACAGCAGCCTTATGATGTCCTCATAGCTGGCGGCGGCAACGCTGCGCTATGTGCGGCGATCACTGCTGCTCGGGCAGGGGCCACGGTGCTCATCGTCGAGGCGGCGCCGAAGCCGCTGCGGGGCGGCAACAGTCGGCATACGCGGAACATGCGGGTGGCTCATGAGGTCGGAAACGGTATTCTCACCGGTCCTTATCGAATTGACGAATACTGGGAGGATTTGCTGCGTGTCACCGGCGGACAGACCGACGAACAATTAGCGCGGTTGACGCTCGCTCATTCTCAAGAATTGTGGGACTGGCATCAACAGCAAGGAGTGCGTTTTCAACCCTCACTGAGTGGGGCGTTGAGCCTTGGTCGCACCAACGCCTTCTTTCTTGGTGGAGGGAAAGCCCTGGTGAATGCGCTGTATCGCACCGCTGCCGCGCTCGGCGTTCGAGTTGTCTACGAAGCAAAGGTGATTGATTTGGACATCACCGACGGCGTCTTTCGATCCGCCCTCGTGCAAAAAGCGGGAGCATGTCACCGCGTCACGACGGCTGTCTTTGTTGCTGCTGCAGGCGGCTTCGAGGCGAACCTCGACTGGCTGAAGGAATATTGGGGCGCGGCGGCGGACAATTTTCTCGTCCGTGGCACGCCGTACAATCGGGGTGAAGTGCTCCGTCTGTTGTTGAACAAAGGCGTCCAGGCTATTGGCGACCCCAAGCAGTGCCACGCAGTTGCTATCGACGGGCGTGCGCCCAAGTTTGATGGTGGCATTGTCACGCGCCTCGATTGCGTTCCCTTTGGTATCGTTGTCAACAAGCAAGCTGAGCGTTTCTATGATGAAGGTGAGGATTTTTGGCCCAAGCGCTATGCAATCTGGGGGAGGTTGGTGGCTCTGCAACCGGAGCAAGTTGCGTTCGTATTAATCGATGCAACCTCCCTGGAGCTGTTTATGCCTTCTGTGTATCCGCCCGAGCAGTCCGATACGATCGAAGGGCTAGCGGACAAGTTCTCTCTCGATCCTGTGCGTCTACGGACAACGGTGGAGACTTTCAACGCGGCCTGCCGTGCAGGAACATTTGATCCTACCATTCAGGATGATTGTCGAACTGAAGGCGCGACGCCGCCGAAGACGCACTGGGCGCGGCCCCTCACGACCCCGCCATTTTACGGTTATCCGTTGCGACCGGGTATTACGTTTACGTATCTCGGCGGCAAGGTCAATGCGGAGGCCCATCTGCTCATGGTCGACGGTACAGCCTCTCCTAACATGTTCGCCGCTGGTGAGATCATGGCGGGAAACGTACTCGGCAAAGGCTATCTCGCTGGGATTGGTATGACGATTGGCAGTGTTTTTGGTCGGATTGCCGGTCAAGAGGCGGCTCTTTATGCTCGTCACTAGCACCCTCGCCGAAGCCAATCGACAAATGACCATTTGCAACGCCTGTCGCTATTGTGAAGGGCTGTGCGCAGTATTTCCGGCGATGGAGCGACGACGTGTTTTCACGGATGGGAGTCTCGATTATCTGGCCAACCTGTGCCACAACTGCGGCGCCTGCTACGCCGCCTGCCAATATGCTCCCCCACATGAGTTCGCTGTTAACGTGCCGAAAATCTTTGCCGAGTTGAGGTTGGAGTCCTATGCTCGCTACGCTTGGCCGCGCTTCCTAGCTCCATTGTTTCAGCGTAATGGTCTGATCGTAGCTCTTGTAGCCGCACTAGCTGTGACGCTCTTTATCGGAGGGTTCACAGCTATCCACGAGACTAATGTTTTGCTCGCCGTGCAGACGAGGTCTGGAGCGTTCTATCGCTTCATGCCGCATATCGTAATGGTAACGCTCTTTGGCGGTGTCTTTCTGTTTGCTGCGCTTGCTATAGCGCTGAGTGTTCGGGCGTTCTGGCGTGCTACCGGCGGCGGCTCTGTTGGCGTAGCTGAGCTCATCGAGGCTGGACGAGCTGCCGCCACGCTACGCTACCTTGAGGGCGGTGGTAATGGGTGCATCATCGCGGAGGAACAACCGCTTGATCGTCGTCGTTTTTACCATCATCTGACTTTTTATGGGTTCTTATGCTGCTTCGCCTCAACCTCGCTCGCAACACTGCTGCATAATGGCTTGGGCTGGGAGGCTCCTTACCCGTGGTACAACCCTGTGGTGATTCTTGGCGTGCTCGGCGGCGTTGGCCTCGTGATTGGGCCGATCGGTTTACTGCGTAGCAAAGCGGCTGGTGATCCTGTCCTTATCAATGATGGCGCGCAGGGCATGGAGATCGGCTTTCTCGTCTTGTTATTACTGACGAGTGTATCGGGGCTCCTGTTGTTAGTGGTGCGTGCGACCCCGGCTATGGGCATAGTCTTGGCTGTGCATCTCGGCGTGGTGTTTGCGTTATTCCTGATGTTCCCGTACGGAAAATTTATGCACGGCTTCTATCGATACGCCGCACTTGTTCGATTTGCCAAGGAAAAGCAGTCGCCTCTTATCAAGAGTGCAGACTAAAAGTGAGGAGAGTCGTCCACAATTTGGGAGCTAATACAGAGAGGTGGGTTTGAATCTTTTCGCGATTTGGTTAAGGATAGGCGCCAGCGTTCGACGAAATCAAACCCTCAAAAGAGCATTTTATGAACCTCAAGAGTATTTATCACGTCAATGTTAACTGCACCAATTTCAACCGCTCCTTCGAATTCTACAAAATGCTGGGGTTTCGCCCGATCGTCGGACCGGCGCCGAGTCCCAAGTGGATCTCTGATAAGGTCCTCATGCTAGGGCCTGATACCGATGCCTACGGCGTGATCATGGAAATCGGCGACGACAAATACTGCAGCCATCTGGATCTCATCGAATGGAAGAAACCCAAGACGGCGGGACGTCCTTACGAACGGGTGACCAACCTGGGGATCACCCGTTTATGCTTCTACAGCAAAAACATTTGGCAGGATTACGCCACCCTCAAAGCAAGAGGGGTCAAGTTTTACTCCGAGCCAAACGCCAGGGGAAACGCTGCAGGACAGCCCGCGATCGTTTGCTTCGAAGATCCCGACGGCGTGATCCTGGAGTTGGTGCAGGTGCTGCGGTCGCCAGTTCCCGAGACTAAGCCTGGACCGGATCCGGATGGCAAACTTAACATCGTCAGTATCTACCATCTCGGCGTCAATTGCAGCGATATAGAACGCTCACGGAAGTTCTACGAGTCTCTGGGTTTTCGGCTGATCGCCGATCTGGGGGAGCGGGCCGCCGACGCCAGCGACGAGCGTGTTTTGCACGCAACCGGCGTTGATGGCGTACGGGCATTATTGCTCGGAGTCGGGGACGATCCGCGATGCAGCAATATCGAGTTGATGCAGTGGCGCGGCGACAAGAATCCGGGCCGCCCTTACGAGGGCCTCGACCACTGCGGCATCGCTCGCACCTGTTTCTATTCCAAGAATATCTGGCGCGATTACGAGGAGCTTAAGGGGAGAGGCCTCCACGTCTATGCCGAGCCCGAGGTGATGCGCTATGGAAGTTCGGGCTCGGCGGTGGTGTGCTTCGAGGATCCCGACGGCGCGGTGCTCGAGCTGGTGCAATATCAAAAAAGCCCCGAGAAGCCGCCCAAACCTTGGTAGGCTAACGAAGCTGCACAGCAAGCGACCAACACCTGATCGTGGCAGCCGTAGCCGAGGCGCAAAAGGCCGCCGATTATATCTTCATTGAAACACTACCCGGTCACCGCGCCTCTGCATTCATCGACGCGGTTCACTGTTGCTCGTGTGGCGTCTTCTGCGTGCGAACAGCTGACCTATGACCGAGTGAGTCAGGGGAGTTGTCGATTTTCCTTCCTGCGCCATAATATGCTTCCACTGACGAAAAGGAGGATAGATCAATGGCAGGACCAGAAATTGTCAAATTGAAGAAGATTTTACGTGAGAAGGCCGTACCGCCCGGCGTCGAGGTTCCTCTCGAAGCGATGCGCAAAAGCATGGAGAAACTTGCCTTCAAAGCGGCGGACGACATTCAGGTTGAAAGTGTAATGGTGGCAGGACGCCCTGCAGAATGGGTGCGTGCGCCGGGCTGTCAGCCGGGTAAAGCGATTCTCTATCTGCACGGCGGCGGCTATGTAATGGGATCCATTAACACACACCGCTCCATGGTTGGGGAGATTGCGCGTGCAGCCCAGGCGGCGGCGTTACTCCTCGATTATCGTCTTGCGCCTGAAGACCCGTTTCCAGCTGCGGTGGAAGATGGAGTGGCTGCTTACCGTTGGCTGTTGGATCAGGGCTTCAAGCCGCAGAATGTGTCCATCTCCGGTGATTCCGCGGGTGGAGGTTTAGCGATGGCGATCCTTGTTTCTGCGCGGGATCAAGATCTGCCGATGCCGGCTTCTGCTGTGCCCATTAGTCCGTGGGCTGATATGACTTGCTCGAACGACTCGTACCAAACGCGAGCTGAGGCCGATCCGATGGTCGCTCCAGGCGGCATCCACAAGATGGCTGGTCGCTATCTGAGCGGAGCCGACGCCAAGCATCCGTATGCTTCGCCTAATCTTGCCAGTCTGAAAGGTTTGCCGCCGCTATTGATTCACGTCGGACGAGACGAGGTGTTGCTTGATGATTCCATCAAGCTCGACGCTAAAGCAAAAGCTGACGGCGTGCGCACCACGTTAGAGATCTGGGACGATATGATCCACGTGTGGCATGCCTTTCATCCGATGCTGCCGGAAGGAAAACAAGCGATTGCGCGCGTCGGCGAGTTCATGCGCGAGCAGTGGGCGGCTGCCTAACGCCGCGATTTGGCGCTCCTGCGGCTGTGGCCGATCTCCTGACCGCGCCGCAGGCTGCCTGGAGATCTAATATAGGATATAGGAGCCGCACCAAAATATGATTTGCAGCTCTCGGGTTTGTGTGCCACTGCTGGCTTGTCCAGCAGTGCAGACCAGTCGGGTCCGGAGACCCCTGCCGAACAGGAGAAATCCTGATCCTGGGTGCTCTGCGCACCAAACCGTAAGAGAGGAAGGAACCTAGTCTATGACGAAGAAAGGCATCAATCGCCGGCAATTCTTGCAGACGAGCGGTCTGGTGGTTACCGGCGCGGCTGTTGTTGGCGCTACGGGGACGTTGCTGTTTGACCCTCTTCAGGCCTGGGCGCTATCAACGAAGACCCTGGATGAACATACGGCGAAGACTTTGGCCGTGATGAGTCGCTACTTGTATCCGCATAAGGTGATTGCGGATGATCAATACAGCAAAACAGTCGAGGGGTTTGATCAGAAGGCAAGTAAGGACCCGGCCTTTGCTCGCTTGTTGCGAGAGGGAGTTGCTTCACTCGATGCGGCAGCGCAAGGGAAGTGGCTTGAAGCAAGCGATGACGCCAAACTCCAGGCTTTAAAAAGTATAGACACCACGCCATTTTTTCAGACTATTCGTGGAACTTTGATTGGTGCTGCCGGCCCCTATAATCTCCCGGACGTGTGGAAGCAGTTCGGCTATGAAGGCTCTTCGTGGCAATTCGGCGGTTATCTCAACCGGGGCTTTAACGATATTGCGTGGTTACCAAAGGAATAGTGGAGTAGGACATGGCGAAATACGAATTGAAGGACGATAGCGTCGTTGTCATTATTGGCTCCGGCGCTGGCGGCGGCACATTAGCCAATGAGCTGTGCCAGAAGGGCGTCAAGGTGGTCCTCCTTGAGGCTGGTAAACGGGTCGAGATTAAAGATTTTGTCAACGATGAATGGCCGATGTTCAACAAAATCGCCTGGCTAGATAAACGCACCACTTCGGGCTCGTGGCGTGTAGCCAAGAATTTTCCGAACTTACCAGCATGGACCGTAAAATCTGTGGGCGGGACCACCGTCCACTGGGCCGGCGCCTCCTTACGTTTTAAAGAGTATGAGTTTAAAGCTCGGACAACCTACGGCGAGATATCCGGCGCCAACCTGCTCGATTGGCCCATCAGCCTGGCTGAATTGGAGCCCTACTATGATCGCGCCGAGGACAAAATGGGCGTGACCGGAACCCATGGTATCCCTCGGTTGCCTGGCAACAACAACTATAAGGTGCTGGCGGCTGGGGCCCAGCGGGTAGGCTACAAAAAAGTCCATACCGGCAATATGGCGATCAATTCGCAACCGCGCGACGGGCGCAGCGGCTGTATGCAAATTGGCTTTTGTTTCGAGGGCTGTAAAAGCGGAGCCAAGTGGTCTACGCTGTATACAGAAATTCCCAAAGCTGAAGCGACCGGCAAACTCGACTTACGGTCTGAGAGCCAAGCGCTTCGTATTCTCCATAACGCCAAAGGGAAGGTCTCTGGGGTGCTTTATGCCGACAAGAATGGCAAGCACGTGGAACAGAAGGCCCGAGCAGTCTGTGTAGCAGCGAACTCGATTGAAAGCGCTCGTCTGTTGCTGAACTCTGCCTCTAGTACGTTTCCCGACGGTCTGGCGAATTCTTCCGGACAGGTAGGGCGGAACTATATGCGCCACACGACAGGAAGCGTGTATGCCGCCTTCCCCCAGGAAGTGCACATGTACCGCGGGACGACGATGGCCGGCATCGTCGAAGACGAGGCTCGTAACGATACCTCGCGTGGTTTTGCCGGTGGATATCACATGGAAACTATCTCTCTAGGGCTTCCATTCATGGCGGCGTTCTTGGACCCTGGAGCCTGGGGGAAAGATTTTGCCGAATGGATGGATCAGTACAAGAACACAGCGGGCATGTGGCTCGTCGGTGAAGACATGCCGCAAGAGACTAATCGGATTACTCTACATCCCACTGAGAAGGATCAGTTCGGTTTGCCTATCCCTAACGTCCATTTTGACGACCATGCGAACGACGTGGCGATGCGTACTCACGCCTTTAAACAGGGCTCCGCAGTCTATCAAGCCGTAGGCGCTACAAAAGTCATGGAGACGCCGCCTTATCCGTCGACGCACAATCTCGGGACGAATCGCATGAGCGAAAAGCCTCGTGATGGTGTGGTCAACAAATGGGGACAAACGCACGACATCCCGAATCTATTCATCTCTGACGGCAGTCAATTTACCAGTGGCGGGGCGTCAAATCCGACCTTGACGATCGTTACGCTTGCCATTCGGCAAGCTGAATATATTACCGATCTCATGAGCAAGCAGGAGATTTAGGAGATCATCCCGCTCAAAGATTAACAATCTCGTTCCCAGGCTCTGCCTGGGAACGTAACCCTCAGGGGCTGTAGAACTGTAACCCCCCACAACGTGTCTAGGCAAAAGCCTGGTGCGGGGCCGTAGTCACTGTGTAACAAACCCTTTCACATATTGAATAAGACTCTGAATTTGCTCCTTGTTCAACGTGTTTTTATAGGAAGGCATAAGTGGCGATTTCCCGACACTTGCTCCTCCTTCCCTGATCAGCTTGGTTAGGTACGCGTCCTTTTTGTCTTTGAGCACAACGGTCAAGTCTGCCGGTTTGGGTTGGAGCACCTGACTTGTTGGTCCATCTCCTTTACCGCTCGCTCCGTGGCACATGGAGCAGGTTTGTTCGTAGAGCTGCTTTCCATCTTGTCCATAAGCAGAAAAGACAAAAAGGTTTACCAGCAAAACGCTTACGGCCACTTGCCAGGTCAGGAAAACAGTCTTCCGCATTGTTCCTCGCTTTCTCACCCGGTTGTCAATGCAATGCAGGGCAGTATAAACAAAGAGTGTCATAGACGGCAAGCGAGCGCTCTGAACACTGTGAGCGCAGGCTGAACCCTTGACAGCGTGAGGGGTTCGCTGCATATAGGACTCAGCTAATTTATGAGAAATGCTACAATTCTTTCTTGTTTGGTGGATTCGAAAGACGTAGACGCGAGAGCAGAGGAATGTGGATGCGCACCCTCAACAGCAAACTGTTCTACATTATTACCCTGGTGATGGTGGGTTGGATGATGAGTGCTGAGGCGTGGGCGCATCGTGATCGAGGACCGAACGATCTCTGCCGACGACAAATAGGCGATTCGCTCCTCCATCTCACGCTCTATCAACCGCAGTTCGATCCCGTTGCTGAGTATTGTGAGGAGGCGCCGCGTACTGGAAAGACGGTGATGGTTGTGGATGTCACTGATGGTGAGCTACGCCAGACGCCGATCGGCCTCGAAGTAATTGAAATTGAAGTCTCCGGCCAGTCGCGTATAATCCAATCGCTTCCGGCCAAGATTTATGAACTAGGAGTTGTAGATACCGAAGTGCTGTTGACCGAGGGGAATGACTACGTCGTTCGTGTTACGCTGGAGCTTGGGTCTGGCAGACAAGCGCAAGTACTGGTATTTCCCATTCGCGTCGCGGCATGGTATAGAGCAATGTTGATGCCGGCGTTGATCGTAGTTGGCTTGCTCGTGCTCACTGCGATCTCCGTCATTCGTTATTATGTCACCGCTCGGCAGGATGAGTCTTTAGCTGCCTGATGGTTCATTATAAAGAGTAAAAGGAGGGTCTGATATGGCTCAGTCACAAGCAGTGCGACAAGCGCCTCGAGAGAACGGACAAAGTAGAACGACGAGTGGAAAGTCCTTCAAGCCGACTGATTGGATGGTTGGATGGAAGCCGTTGTTCTGGGGCAGTGCTTTGGTCATGGCGGCCAACATTTTTCTTTGGTTTTGGAATTATAATTTCATGTTCTCGGCTGGTCTGAACTCGGCCAGCCCAGAATTCACGATGTATTACCGATCACTATTCTGGAGCGAGGTGATCGTGTTAGGCATATTTACCGGCATTTGGTACGGATGGTTGATCCGTACTGGCCGCGAGATGCTTGGAAAGCCCTGTGAACGGGCTGAAGAGGTGCGCCGGATCGCGATTCTGTGGAGCATTATCGGAGTCACGAGCCTCTCGATTTATATCGAAGCTAGCTTCTGGCCAAACTGGGATGGGTCATGGCATCAAACTATGGTGCGTGACACTGCGCTCACTCCGACGCATATCCCCATGTTCTATTTCTTTTTCCCACTTTCAGTCTCTTTGGCCATCGGCGCCTATATTTACGGGCGGTTCCGTATTCCCGCACTCTACAGCAAGGACAAAGGTTTTCCGTGGTCATTTTTCTTACTGATCAGTGCGGCAGTGATGGAATGCATGACCGTAGCGGCGAATGAGTGGGGACATAGTCTGTGGATCTCTGAAGAAATTTTCTCCGTGCCCTTCCACTGGCCGTTTGTGGTGTACGGGTGGCTAGCCAGCGGTATGTTCGCAGTCTGGGGCGAGACCATCGTTCGGTTGTTCGAGATTGAAAAGGCTGAAGAGTCTGCAGGCTCGAACGCTCCGTTTCAGTCCCATGTGGCGGCAGACTAATTCTGCGGCGCATTTGCGGCGAAACACAAAAAAGTCTTATAGAGGGAGGAGCGGAGCATGGCGGCAGACACAACGGCAGTGGCAGATATTGCCGAAGCAGCCGAGCGGCAAAAGCGGCTTGAACTCAAAGCGCTTCTGAACAAGCAATATAAGTGGATCGACCGGAAGTGGGATATTGTCTTCTGGATCACCGCGATTTTCGTGGTAGCGGGCGCTGCGGATATCACGAAGCAACTATTTGCGGGTGACTGGGACTTCTGGACAGATTGGAAAGATCCACAGTGGTGGCCGGTGATTACCGGCTTCGCCACCATCATTATTCCGTCAGCGTTGCAATATATTCAGTGGGTGGCCTGGAGGTTTCCCACTGGAGCGACCTACACCTCGGTCTGCTTCTTTATGGCCGCCTGGATAGGGCGTTACTTCCAGTGGCACGTAGCGGAAGCCTACCCCATGAATTTCGTGTGGCCTATCTCGACGGTGTGTGCGGGGATTATCCTTGATTGGACATTGATGAAGTCAAAGAGTTTCCTTATCACTTCGTTCGTCGGCGCACATGTGTGGGTGATCTTAGTATGGGCGTTCAATTATATTCCGCTCGCGCCCTTTTTACAGCCCGCACAGTTCATGAATCATATTATGACGGTGGCTGACGTCCAAGGAATCGTGTACATCCGGTCGCAAACGCCTGAATATCTCCGCCTGATCGAGCGGGGCGCATTACGCAGTTTCTTGGGAGAAACGCAGTACGTTTCTCTGGCATTCGGCGGCACCGCCGCTTTTGCCGGCTACTGGATCGGTCAGTTCATTGGACGTTATTTGGCAGTCTGGCCCATTCGACGATATCTGAAAACCCTCTGAGATTACTATGACAAGCAGAATACAACTGCAATTGATGAGAACCCAGCCATCTGCAGTGGTTGGACGCCGAGGGCTCCTAAGCTTTATAATACTGGCTTATGTGTTTCTGGCTCCAGCGCTCGCGCACGCCCATGGCGCGATGTCAAGTGATGAGTTGGGCCCACCTCTCTTCACGGCCGGACTCCTCGGTTTCGTCAGTTACTGGATCGTCATACTCTGGCCCTCCTCTCGTAAGAAAGACGATCCACAAGCTGGCGCGAACCCGCAAAATGGAGACGTCCCTCAGTCGCAGAGACACAGATCTAAATCGGCCTCTCGCGTAAAACGGAGGCCGTACTTGCGCGTCGTTGGGCCCGGCGAGCAGTGGCATAGCGATCAGCAAGCGAGGAGGAAAGCAAGCGATGGATAGGCGGTGGTTGATGATCTTTCTGACTCTGGCTTTGGTGGCAATGGTCAGTGTCTCTCAAGTCTTTGCGCACGGGGAAGCTGGCGACGAGCCGTTCCTCAAAAATCTGACGACGGCGTTCTACGACGTCTCAATAACGCCTACGGAAATTGAGGTTGGCCAATCAGTGACCGTCACCGGGACCGTGAAAATTCTGGAGACGTGGCCCTATACTTTACAGGACCCAGGTATGGCTGCTGTGGTGCCGGTCGTGCCCGGCCCGGTGTTCGCCTTGCAGGACCGGACCATTAACGGACTTTCTTCGATTGGTTCGTTTTTCGCTGAAAAAGGCGGCATTTATCAATTCAAGATGATGATGGTCGGGAAAGAACCTGGGCGTTGGCATGTACATCCTGGCCTTGCGGTCAAGGGAACTGGAACGCTCGTTGGTCCCGGCGAATGGGTCACGGTTCGTCCTGGGGCGAGGAAATTCGAGTTTCCTTTGACATTGTTGGGCGGTGAGACTATTGAACTCAACACCTATAGTGGGCAGTTCGTGTGGTGGTGGTCCTTTGTCGGCTTTTTGCTTGGAATGGCGTGGATGCTGTACTGGACCCTTACAAAACGGACAGTGACGAACCTCGCGGTGACGAGCCAACTCCCTCCGAATGATGATGCCCCGGATATTGGGCTTATCACGCCGCGCGATCATATGTGGATGAACATCATAGCCGGTCTGACCGTCATCCTACTCGTAGTAGGTTGGGCTTATGCAACGATGAAGCATCCTGTGCGCTGGGTGCAGCAAACGGATTGGATTTCGCCGCCCCCTATTTCTTCCGGTGAGAAAATGGCGGAAGTGCATGCCAATGGAGCCACCTATGACGATGCAACCGACACGCTCGTCATGAAACTCCAGGTCAAGAATACACTTGGCAGCGAGATCACGATCAAGCAGTTTATTATAGGAATGACGACCTTCGTAAATGGAGGGGAGCAAGAGCAGGCGAAAGCAGGACCACGTGATTTCGTTGGTCAGCTCACTGTCACTCCCAACGGTCCGATTGCGGCAGGTGAGACAAAAGAGCTGACGTTAAAGATCTCCAGCAAGATCCTCAGTGATGAACGTCTCATTCCTACGCGCGCCCCGCAGCAGTTTATTGCGGGAATTGTACGGTTTGAGAATGCGCAAGGCGGTCAGGAATTGGTAACGGTGCGTTCGGGTATCGTTCCTACTCAGTTCCGTGCGCAGTACCTTCCTTAGCCCATGATGAGGTGAGGGACTCTGTCTTTCCGCCTCATTATGGAAGTTTTGGAGCAAAGCAATGATACGAAGCCTCGCTTATTTCGCGAGTGTGCTTCTGGTTGGGATGATGCTGGGGAGCTGTTCAAAGGCGCCATTAAGTGAAGAGGAACTCCTCAAACTCTTAGCCGAGGCGGCACGGATCGGACCGTTCCAGTTTAAGCAACAAACCTGGCCCCTCATCGAGAACAAAAAGATTGTCTATTGTGGACCGATTGATGAGGTCCGAGAGGTGGGCTCCACCTCTCTTGTTCTCCTCAAGGTAGAAAAGACAGTTGCAGGAGTTCAACTTCCGTGGGAGTTGGAGACAAAAACGCCGTCTCCAGATTTTGCACAATCCCACAAAACCGGTGACCCTATATGTATAAAGGGAAATTTCGAGAGCTATATGGAGCGAGATAATAAGTATCGGGGATATATTAACGTTTCGTCATTAGAGAAACCGACGTCTTGAAAGGCGGCAAAAGAGCACATTCCTCTATAGGGATATCATGGCGTTCTCAGTCCAGAGCAGTAGGTTCCGATTTAGCGAAGAACTGCGCCAAGGAACTCTTGGCAAACGGGTCTTGATCACAGGCGCAGGCAAGGACGGAGGTCTCGGCCAAGCTTTTGCCCTGTCGGCTGGGCTCAACGGCGCCGCTGTGGTCGGGGTCCATTTCCATCGGAGTTACGTTGACGGCTTTGATCTGGTGCAGGCGCTGCGCAACGAGGGGGTTAATGCTTTCCCGGTGCAGGCTGACGTTACGAATATGGGAGATCTCTGGGCTACCCGCAGTTATGTCATTGAACAAATGGGGGGGCTCCCTCCGAATTTATTGATTTGTAATTCGGGTCTGACGGAGAAAGGCTATTCCTTTGGAAAGGCATTGCGCGAAATCGACAACGAGCCCCGTGCCATGCGGCGGGCGCGGGTGCGCCAGCACTTCATTGATAACCTGGAAGAATCGAGGCTTGTCCTCGATACGAAAATTGACGGCTTCCTCGCTACGACCCACCTGTGGGCAGGTGAGGCCATCTATCATGAGGAACCTCTTCAACTTATCTACGTCTCGTCACGCCAGGCCATCGACCCCGGCGTATCAGTTCCAGGCTACGCGATCAGCAATTGGGCAGTGCTCCAGTTGCCGAAGGTGTTAACAGTTAATCTTGGTCGCAACGCGAACTTGGTGACTGCCTCATCAATTTTGCTGCCGTTCATCCGGACCAGCATGACGGATGAATATGCAGAGAATCCCAAGGTGTTCGGCCGTTGGCAACCTCGTATGCTAGAGACGCACGAAGCAGCCGAGGCGTTTATGCAACTGCTGACTCGTCCCCAAGAAGAACTTGACCAAGGCATGTTCGAACTGCTGGTGGAAGGAAGCGCCGAGCAGGCGCACGTCACCTGGAAAAAGGTGCACCTCGATCTCCGCGAAGCTTCTTTGGATTGGAGCGAGACTCACCCTCTGCAATTTTGAGATGTAAAGCGGAGCAAATCCCACCCTACGTAGGATAAGGAGAGCGGCCATGCTGGCCCAAGAGCGGTTGGAACAACTGAAGCGGCAGAAGACTCCGTATTCGACGGAAGAGTTAGATCGGCGAGGCTGGCAGCGCTATGAGGAGATTCGCACTGACTTAGAAGCGCAGCATTACGGTGAGTTTGTCATGATCGAAGTGGATAGTGGGGATTACTTTGTCGGGGCTACACCGCCGGCGGCTCTTCATCTTGCCGAGACGGTGCATCCTGACAAAGCATTCTGCTTGGTTCGCATTGGCTATAAGGCGGTGCGCAAGCTGAGAGTGCGATGATTTGGGGACGAGTCACCGAGGCCCTTGACCCTGTGGTTGAACTCGGACTCAAGCAGGGCGACGCGATTACGGCCATCCCGGCAGTCATCGATACAGGTTTTAGTGGGATGGTGTGTCTGGCCGAACGGTATCTGGAGCAAATAGCCTTAACGTTTCGGTTCATTGAGCGCTATGAGCTGGCCAATGGAGACGTGGTGGCGCAGGATGTATTTGAAGGTCACATTGTGTTTGACGGGCAGGAGCAGGAAGTAGAACTGATTGTGACTACTTCCCACGATACGCTTATCGGCGCCGCGCTCCTTAAGAACTACACGCTCACCATTGACTATCCGGGGCAGCAAGTCAGACTCACACGAAACCGCCGCCGGACACGACGCATTGCTTGAGTCTTGCTCCGCGCCCACCACAGAGCAGAGCAAATCCTAGCCTACTGTTCCAAGGAGAGCGAATATGGGAAGAATAAGAGTGTGGTATGACAAGGAGGGGGACTTCCTCGAAGTTATTTTTCGCGATGCGAAAGGCTACATGCGTGATTTGGGGGAGGACATATTCGAGAGAGTAGACGAGCAGGGGAAAGTCATCGGATTTGCCATTTTTAACTTTTCTAAAAGAGATCGGCAGGTCGTAGAAGTACCTTTGGAACTCTCCCTCTCGCAATCCTCTTAGGGTAAAGTAGACCCCTAAGGAGTAGGTCATGAAAAAAGACTCTTTGTCTACATTGCCCCTGTGGGATCAATTCCGTAAAGCCGCACAGGAGCGGCGGCGCAATCCAGAACGCCTCCTGACTGACTACATGCGGGAGCGCCTCGAAATTTGGGAAGATCAACGATTAGATGAAGAGATTCGACGCGACGCCCAACTCAGTAGCTATCGAGAAGAGGACGGGGTAGCCATCGTGCGCCAGCATCGGCGGGAGAAGAGGGAACGGCGTGCCGCCTCGTAAGGAACGGATCGCTGTTATTGCTCACCCCATGCCTGAAGAAATTCCACACTATTCTGCATCTCCGCCGCTGATTTCGTATTAATAAGCTTTAGCAACCGGCGCATCTGTTCTCCCACAGAATAACGCTGTTGAGAAGAAAGAATCATCCCTGCATGAGATTTGTCCTGAGCAAGTAAGCTAAGGTGAAGACGATAGAAGTCAGCTACATTACAGGTATACAGCACCCGCCCCTGAGCAGTGGCGTAATCGATGTGCTCGGCATCGTCCCGCTCAATCATTCCCTCCTCAAATGCAGTGACGACGTCCACTCCACGCGCCCGGAGGGCGCGCACTAGCGCTCGATCCATGGAATCCTCATCTATGTACAAATGAATTGTCGCCATGTGTTATTGGCGAGTCGGGGAGTGTTGCTGTCTGAGCGACGTAGCCTCTGTCTCTTCGGTTGCCATATCTGTTTCTATTTCATCACGATTGGCGTGGTAATAAGCTAGGGCGGCATACACCTGTGCCAGGGTTATATGCCCAACCCGATCGCCAATCTCCTCTGGGTTGAGCCCCAGCTTGTACCAGCCAACAATGCGCCTGACCGTAACACCTGTACCAGCGATACGAGGTCGTCCACTACGTATTTCAGGTGAACGGATGATTAAGCTGCCAATATCGGTGACCGTATGCATAAGCTAGCGCCTTTCTGAGAAAGTAAAGATACGAAAAAATCTGAACCCAGACAATGAGGAGAAAGTTTCCGCGGTACGGTTGGAAAACTCGGGCAATCAGTCATCTCAGACCTCCCGTCGTTCGGGTAATTCTCCCAGCAACACCCTCTCCTATTACAAGTCCACCGTGTCAAATTCTCTAATCGAGTGTTTGAAGAAAGCGACAAGATAGTAAAGTGCGTGAATGGATGGCTGAACTTCCTTATCGTCCTCTCTGCGTTCCCTATTCTGGCGTTCGAAAGGTTTAATTTTTTGGACATTGCTAATGTTTATTACCTGTGATTCTGTTGCTCCATGCAGGAAATAATGGAAGAAAATTGGAGAGCTGTCCAAAGCGATATCGATACTTGTAAGGTATGCCGGTCTGAAAATCTCTTTGAGCGGGTCAATCATCTGCCAGGACGTCCTTGTAATCCTGGCCACCGTGGACGGCTTTTATTTATCTCGGAGGCTCCACCTGTTTTGGGTGGGTTCTGGAAGGAAGAAATAGAGGACGATTTGCGCAAGAATCTGCTCACACTGCTGAAGAAAACTGGCTTTGAGTTCCCTGTTGATGTTTATAGCCAAAAAGCGCTAGAGACCTTTCTTTGGCACGGGTTCTTTCTCGTGCAGACCTTGAAATGGCCATTTGCGCAGGGGAAAAGAAAAAAAAGACCGAGCTTCAATGATCTTGGTCCTGCCCAGCAACGTGGATTGATTGAACATTCAGTCGATGCGCATTTATGGCGCGAACTAGACCTCATTGCTCCCAGTGGTATTCTCGCATTAGGCAAAGCCGCATGGTGCGCTTGCGTGAAACTATCCCAACGGCCTTTGCCCTCGCAGAAAGGAAGCTTTGAAACGCTCGTTGAGAGAAGAGAAGACTATCAGTTAATGCATCCTAATGGCTTAATCCCTTTAAACGTCACTTATCTAGCAGTAAAGAGAAACATGAATCAGCAGGCGCGTGCACGAGCAATTGAGGAAGTCCTTAAACGCTTTTTGGAGCGAACAAGGACCGATGTGATTTAGAAAAAATTCTCACAGTGCTAGTAAAGCTGTCAACATTTCTTTAGCGTAACATTTTCTCAATAGTACTGTACCCTCTCCCTTGTCCTTTGCCCCGGTAATTCCTCCTTTTTCAAAAATTATAGCGGAAGAATGTCACAGTCAGTGAGACCGGACTCTACGGAACCTCCAAGCAGCCGATAATCTGTTCGGCGACCTCTAGCGCTTGCAGACCGTCGTGGCCGCTCACAATCGGTTCGCTGCGCTCGCGCACGGAACGCAGAAAGGCGCGGATTTCTTCTTCCAGCGCGTCTTCGCCACTGACTTCGCGTTCCTCAAAAGTGATATTAGGCAAGCTGCCTGCCGGCGGAGCGGGGTCGCGCCGGCAGATGCGAATCCGATGCTCGCCGTAATCCACTACAATGTACGTGTCTGGTTGGAAGAGTCGCATCTTGCGCTCTCGCTTGAGCGCCACACGACTCGCAGTGATATTGGCGATGCAGCCTGAAGCAAAACGTAATCTGGCGTTGGCGATATCAGGCTCTTTGGTCAGCACTGGGACCCCAAACGCTTCCATGGATGTCACTGACGAACGCACTAGACTCAAAATGACGTCGAGATCATGAATCATCAGGTCCCGTACGACATCAACGTCTGTGCCACGTTCCACAAACGGAGCCACTCGCTGGCACTCAATGAAACGCGGCGCTGTGAGCACGCCTCCGAGTGAACGGAGCGCCGGGTTAAACCGTTCGAGATGACCCACCTGGAGAATCCGGTTATGCTGCGCCGCCGCTTCAACCAGCTCACGTCCTTCAGCTCCGGTTGCCGTGAGGGGTTTCTCTACTAAAGCATCGACACCATGCTGGAGGAAATCGAGCGCAACGGCATGATGAAACTGCGTTGGTACAGCGATGCTCACGCAGTCAACTTGGTCAAGTAATTCGTGATAATCCACAAAAGCGTGCGTGTGGCATTCCTCGGCGATCGCGGTTGCGCGCGCATGATCCACATCGACCACGCCGACAAGCGTGACATCAGGCAGCGCGGCATATTTCTGTGCGTGGAAGCGGCCTAAGTAGCCGACTCCGACCACTCCCGCGCGTAAGGGCGAAGGTTCACTCATACTTTCGCAATGACTTCTTCCGCGAAATTCTCCATCTTCGGGTAGAGATCGGTGTCATAACGGGAGCGAGGAAGGAATCCTGGAGCAAAGGTCATAAGCCGATGCACGCCGGCCTCGGCAAAGCGCTTCGCCGTGTCGAGATTAAGCGGGGTCCCAGGCTCTACTCCCACAGAGATTTCAAGCTTAGTAAAGTCGCGCCCCGCTTTGTCCGTCAGTTCTTTTAATTGTGTTAATACCGGTTTGATGCTGTCCGGTGTATATCGGACCCCAAACCAACCATCGCCTAATTCAGCAGTGCGTTTCAGCGCCGGGCGACTATCGCCGCCAAAGATAATCGGAGGATGGGGTTTCTGCACAGGTTTAGGATTGAAACCTAATGGAGAAAAACTATGGAACTTGCCGGAAAACTGCGGCGTTTCTTCGGTCCACAGAGCCTTCATCATGGCCACCCACTCTCGCGTGCGCGCGGCTCGGTCTTTGAACGGCATGCCGACCGCATTGAATTCATCTTCCAGCCAACCAATGCCGATGCCAAACAGCAATCGCCCATTGGATAACACGTCAACGCTCGCCGCTGCTTTCGCGACCACCAGAGGATTGCGCAGGGGTAAGACAAAGACGCCCGTACCCAGTTTAATTGTTTTCGTACTCGCTGCGACAAAGCCGAGCGCGACAAATGGATCATGCAATGCTGCTCCAGGACCGCCGGGAAATTTTCCGTCAGTGGAGTAGGGGTAACGACTAGTGATCTCGACTGGAACTGCTAAATGCTCAGGGATCCATACCGATTCAAACCCCAAGGTCTCCGCTTTTTGCGCGACTTGCACAAGAATTTCTGGACGAGCGGTGGAGCCGCTGCCCACGCCAGTGAGTGCGAATTTCATAACGCCTCCTTCTTTCCCCCAGGCGACGAGGATATCTTTACTTCTTGCTCCCTTATGTGAAACCTTTTATATATGCAACCGGCCTGATACTTCCGGCTGCTAGAAACGTGAGGGCGAAGACTATGGACTATCCGCGACTGCGCTATATCCAGGCCTCTCCTGTAGAGGCGGACGGTAACTCTCGCATAGTGATCAGCGATCCGATTCATTTTGCCAAGAGTCCGTTGGTGGTTCCCGGAGTTGTCTATTTCATTATCAGCCACTTCGACGGACAACATTCCTTGCTAGACATCCAAGAAGCGTTTGCTCGTCAATTTGGCCAAGTGCTAGCGCGAGAAAAACTTGAAGATATTATTGAGCAAATTGATCAACATCACTATCTAGACAGTGCGCGGTTTCAACGAGAAGTCCTTGACGTTTTTTACCAAGCGCCGGTGCGAGAAATGGCGCACGCTAATAGCTGCTATTCTTCGAAGCCGGAAGAATTCACACAACAAGCCGCGGCGTTGTTTCATGGCGCGGAAGGACCGGGGCTGCCAGCTGCAACCTCTTCCTCGCCTCCATCGATACGCGGGATTATCGCTCCGCATATCGACCTGCGCTTTGGCGGCCCTTGCTATGCCTGGGCGTATAAAGAGCTGGCCGAGCGCTGCGACGCAGATCTGTTCATTCTGCTCGGAACCTCGCACTATGGCATGAATCCACAACACCTGTTCGCGGCCACAACCAAGGACTACAACACCCCGCTTGGTCCGGTCACAACGGATCGGGAGTTTCTGCGGGCTTTGCAGGAACAGTACCCGGGTGATTTGTTTGCTGAAGAGATTCTCCATCGCGTGGAGCATTCGCTAGAGTTTCAAGCGTTATTTCTCCAATACGTGCTTGGCGGCAAGCGTGATTTTGCTATTGTGCCCATCCTGGTATCGTCGTTTCATCACACCGTGTTATCACGAACGCAACCTGTCGAAGATGAGCGGATCGGCGCATTCGTCCACGCGCTGAAAGCCATAATCGCGCAGAGTGGACGGAAAGTCTGTTTTGTCGCGGGCGTGGACTTTGCCCACGTCGGTCGGCAGTTTGGCGATAAGGGTCCGATGACCAAGGAGACGATCGACTGGGTGGCGATGGAAGATCGCCGTTTGGTGCAATCGCTCGAAAAAGTTGACCATGTAGACTTTTTTAACCAGGTTGCCAAGAATGAAGATAAACGTCGCGTCTGCGGATTTGCGCCGATGTACACATTTCTCAACGTTATTGAAGCCTCGGAAGGGAAATTATTGAAATACGGTTGTGCGACCGACATGTATCCGGAATCGCTCGTCAGTTTTGCCAGTTTAGCGTTCTATTGACCTGCGATCGGCGGTGCGGTTGAGATCGGCAGCTACAGCGAAGAAAAAAATAAAGTTCTCTTGCTCTTGCTTCGCTTTCTGTTCGCTACTATAAAGGCAGAGGGAGACTTTTATGATTCTGACTCGTAGGCAAAAAGAAATCTGCGATTATCTTGAAAACTATATCGCTGCGCACGGCTATGCGCCAACGTTGGAAGAGATTGGCGCACACTTTGCGCTGTCCTCGCTTGCGACCGTCCATAAACATCTGACCAATCTCGAACGGAAAGGGGTAATCTCACGAAAGTGGAACCTTAGCCGCGCCATTGAGATTACGCCGCCGACACCAACCGCTCAGACTTTTGCGTTGCCGCTTCTTGGTCGTGTGGCTGCTGGCGCGCCTATTGAGCTGATTGAAACGCAAGATATCTTGACGATCCCGGAAGACTTCGTGCGTCGTCCTCACAATGCCTTTGCCCTGCGCGTACAAGGAGAGTCGATGATTGGCGAGGGCATTCTTGACGGAGATTTTATCGTTGTGGAAAGTCGACCCTCCGCCGATGATGGCGACACAGTTGTTGCTATTGTCAATGGGGGAGCGACGGTGAAAAAATTCTACCGTCAAGCGAGCGGCGCTATTCGGCTGCAACCGGCCAATCCGCAGATGGCCCCCCTGGTTGTACCGGAGAATGATGTAGAGGTTCGCGGGATCGTTGTGGCGGTGCTACGGAAATATGGGAAATAGTTGGGGATTCAAGCAGAATCCAAACGCGTGTCATCCATTTTTGCTAATGGCAAGAAGTTAGACGCCGCTCATGCCGTTCTCCTTATACATTCATATTCCCTATTGTCTCGTAAAATGTCCGTACTGCGACTTTAACGCTTACGGGGTGCGTAAGTGGCCGGAAGAGCAGTACGTCGAGGCTTTGGGCGCTGAACTTCGCCATTACGCCGACCAGGCGCCGTGGCAGGGAGAGACGGTCGAAACGGTCTATTTTGGCGGCGGCACCCCATCCTTATTTGCTCCTTCATCAATTGGTCGGTTGCTGCAATGGGCCGCCGACTTGTTTCCTCTCGCCTCGCATCCGGAGGTGACGCTTGAGGCTGATCCTGCGAGTGTCACTCTCGACGCCTTGCATGGTTTTCGCGCGGTCGGCGTCAACCGCTTGAGTTTTGGAGTGCAGTCTTTTCAAGACCCTCTCTTAAAAACGCTGGGGCGTTTGCACTCGGCTGAGGATGGTTTGCGAGTACTAGCCTGGGCCAGAGCGGCGCAGTTCTCTCGCATCAGTGTGGACCTAATCTTTGGCGTTCCTGGGCAGACCGTGACGCTTTTAGAGGAAGATTTGTCGCAAGCGTTTGCCGCCGCTCCTGATCACATTTCGCTTTACAATCTCACGTATGAAGAGGGCACCCCGTTCTTTACCAAGAAGAAGAACGGGCAGCTTCATCCTGTTGATGAAGACGAAGAAGTCGCCATGTACGCCTTTATTCGTGAACGCTGTCTGACTCAGGGCTATTGCCATTACGAAATCTCGAACTTCGCGCGGGCTGGATGCGCTTCCCGTCACAATTCGAATTACTGGAAGGGCGGCAGCTATCTGGGCCTGGGCGCTGGGGCGCATTCGTTTGTACGTACCCCTGGATGGGGACGACGGTGGAGTAACGAACGCAAACCGAAAGCGTACATCACTCGTGCGCTCGCTCATGGACAGACGCGCAGTTTTGACGAAACCTTGACTCGCGAACAAGCGCGCGGCGAGTTTCTCTTTCTTCACCTACGCCAGCTTGCCGGGCTTGAATTTGATGCTTTTATGGACAGGTTTGGCGTTAATCTCGCGGACGAATTCCCACACGTCCGTGACTTGGTGGCGGAAGGATTGTTGTCCGAAAACCCACAGCGCATTGCGCTTACCTCAAAGGGATTAATGATTGCTGACTCGATTTTCGCGTCGTTCTTTTGAGAATGAGCGGCTCAATTCAATGGCCGAACAAGAGCTGAAGAAAAAGCAGACTTGCGAGACTCAGGACGACAAACAGCAGCGTTCCGCTCATAAGTGCTAACGGATCGCGCAATGGAAAGCCCAGCGGTCTGCCTCGTTCAAGCACGAACAGCCACAAGCTCCAGATCCACAGAATGAAAAGAGTCAGAGCTACGACTGCCATTGTATTCTTCTCCCGAGGAAGCAGGACGGCAGGCCGCAGGCGTCCGCTCAACGGTGCCGGAATGTGATGCGTCCGCGAGTGAGATCGTAAGGAGACAGCTCTACCGTGACTGTGTCGCCGGGAAGAATCTTGATATAGAACTTGCGCATCTTTCCCGAAGCGTGCGCTAGCACAGTGACTTTGTTCTCCAACTGCACTCGAAACATTGCGTTTGGTAACGTTTCAAGCACGGTCCCCGTAACCTCAATGCCTTCTTTTGCCATATCTTATTCTGCTGGTAGCTGATCTCCATCTTTGGGTCAAGAGTCAAGGGTATTTTCCTCTCACTTCTTGTCAGAAACTGCGTTGCATTCTTTGCGGCTTCATAATATCATGCCCCGCACTTAAGCAGGGCGGAATCGTGCGGGTTGCAATCGAAGACATTAAACCAGAGCTGACAGAGCTCCATTTCACTGAGAATCCTCAAGGTCTGAATCAGCTCTTGACGAAAGATGACGAAGCTGATTATCGGCTAAATGCGCCGTTACAAATCGACTTACGTCACCTCCGCTCCGGAGACGATCTCCTATTCAGCGGTGCTATTCGAGGTGAACTTGTTGGTCAGTGCGGTCGTTGCTTGGAAGAATATCCGCTGAGGCTGTTTCGAGAATTTTCTGTCGTATTAACTCCACACCCTCCTATTGGCCGGGAAACTGAATTGAGTTACGACGAGTTGTCCGCAAGTTTTTATAGCGGAGAAACCATTGATGTATCGGCGCTCGTGTATGAGGAATCGCTTTTAGCGTTACCGATCCCGCCTCTGTGCCGAGAAGATTGTAAAGGACTCTGCTCGCAGTGTGGAGCGAACCGAAATACCGAAGAGTGTACCTGCCAGCCGACGCCGAGAGATTCGCGTTTGGCGATTCTCTCAGCTTTACGAGGCGCGTCTTCGGCGGCGAAGCAACGTCGTCACTGACGCGCCGGGTTTGCCTGTCTTTTATTGATCAGCTACGTTATGGCAAGGGATTTTCATGGGACTTCCAAAACGAAAAACATCTCAATCGAAACGTAATCAACGGCGCTCTCACGATGCGCTACGCGCGCCGCAGTGGTCAACATGTTCTCAGTGCGGCGAGCCGGTCTTACCGCATCGGGTGTGCACGAGTTGTGGGTATTACCGAGGACGGCAGGTCATCGAAGTTGGCGAAGCCGAATAACCCGCCGCGATTCTGTGTGGACTTGCATGCGACTCACGCCTTTTCGTGATTCCTTTCGTACCCCTTCCTGACAGGGATTCTAGCGCCTCATCATGTATATTGCTGTTGACGCCATGGGGGGGGATCATGCTCCCCATGCAATAGTTGAGGGGGCGTTTCTTGCCACGCAAGAGTACGGCATTGCTGTTCTCCTGGTAGGAGACCAAGAGCAAATCTTCCACGAGTTGAGGCGCGTCGGCGGAAAAGAATCTTCTCTGTTGGCTGTACGCCACGCCACTGAGAACGTCGAAATGGGAGAGTCCCCTATTGCAGCGTTGCGGCGTAAACCTGATTCTTCCTTGCAAGTTGCTATGCGAGCGGTCAAGGCTGGCGAGGCTGGCGCGGTGGTCAGTGCTGGTAACACCGGCGCTATGCTTGCACTAGCAGTGACTGTGCTTGGCAACCTTGTTGGGGTCGATCGTCCTGCTATTGTGACGGCGATTCCTGCTCTCCATGGGTATACGTATCTTCTTGACGTTGGCGCCAACATCGACTGTAAACCGCTCCAGCTCGTCCAATTCGCGGTGATGGGCGAGATCTATGCGCGGGTCGTTGGCGGCGTCGAGGCCCCACGGGTGGGCGTCTTGAGTAATGGCGAGGAGGATTCGAAAGGCACGGAGGTCACGCGGGCGGCGCACGAAATATTGAAAAAATTGCCGCTGCACTATATCGGTTACGTCGAAGGACGAGACTTGAACAACGGTAGAGTTGATGTGGTTGTTACTGACGGATTCACTGGCAATGTCGCGCTGAAGACGATGGAAGGGTTCTCTGATTTTCTGCAGGATCGTTTACGTTCCGTTTTTACTGCGCGTTGGCGGAATAAACTAGCGTATTTGTTGATCCGCCGTTCTTTTGGCGCTTTGCGCGCCGCGCTTGATCCGTCTGAAGTTGGAGGTGCTCCGCTGCTCGGCACAGATGGACTTGCCTTTATCGCGCACGGCTCTTCTTCTCCCAAAGCCATCAAAAATGCGGTGCGCGTCGCCGACCAATCTGTCCGTGGCGGCGTCAATCTCCAGATCGTCGAGAGTTTGCGCGCGTTGCCTGAAGCGGCGCTGGCTCCGGCTGAGTTGAAACGAGGTCGTAAATTTTGGGCGCAGATCAGAGAACGATTTCGCCCTTCTCGAGAAACGCATGAAAATCCGTCGACTGAAGAGCCAACGACGGAAGAGGAGAAGTCATCATGAGCCGCACCCTGGCCTTTCTCTTCCCTGGACAGGGGGCCCAAGCTGCCGGCATGGGAAAAACGCTTGCTCAACAGTTTCCCATCGCCGCGCAAGTGTTTGCCGAAGCGGACGAAGCGTTGGGGGTTAAGCTGTCAACGCTTTGCTTTGAAGGTCCGGATGATGAACTGAAGCTCACGGCTAACGCGCAACCTGCCATTGTGGCGACGAGCATCGCGGCTCTCCGTGTACTCGAACAAGAAACGGGAGCACGGCCCGCTTATGTTGCTGGGCATAGTTTAGGCGAATACTCGGCTCTTGTTGCGGTTGGCGCATTGACGTTGTCGGACGCAGTGAGCGTCGTTCGCGAACGTGGACGACTGATGCAAGAAGCCGTGCCGGTGGGTGTAGGATCGATGGCGGCGCTCTTCGGTCTGTCCGCTGAGGATGTGTCCCTTGTCTGTACAGAGGCCGCACAAGGACAAGTTGTGACCCCGGCAAACTTGAACGGGGGCGGGCAAGTTGTTGTAGCGGGACACACAGAAGCGGTTCGTCGGGCCATTACCGTCGCAAAAAGTCGCGGGGCCAAACGCGCCGTCGAGCTCGCGGTGAGCGCGCCCTTCCATTGTCCGCTGATGATGCCTGTAGCTGAGGGACTCGCGCGAGTGCTGGAAGCGGTTGCGGTTGCTCCGCTCAACGTCGGCGTGATCACCAATGTTACCGCGGAAGTGAATACCGATGCTGCGCGCGTCAAAGAACTGCTCGTGCAGCAGGTCACAGCTCCAGTACGCTGGGAAGAAAGTATGGAAAAACTGTCGATCCTTGGCTGTGAGGCGACAGTTGAGATTGGGCCAGGAAAAGTGCTTGCTGGATTGCTCAAGCGTATCGTCTCGGCATTACCTTGTGCTTCCTTTGGAGACCCCTCTAATCTTGCTGAGGCAAAGGGAGTCATAGTGTGAGCGATAGTTTGCAAGGACAAGTGGCGCTCGTGACTGGCGCGTCGCGCGGTATTGGGCGCGCCATTGCGGAGCGACTTGCTGACGAACATGCGCTAGTGTTAATCAACTATGTACAACAGCAGGCAGCGGCGGAAGAAACTCGCGCCGCTATTTTAGCCAAAGGCGGGCAAGCAGAGCTATGTCGTTTCAACGTTGTTGATGGCGCCGAAGTGACGACAGCGATACAGGCTGTTGTCGAGCGGCATGGCCGGATCGATATTTTGGTCAATAATGCGGGCTTGGCTCTCGATAATTTGTTACTGCGTCTCAAAGAGGAAGAGTGGGATCGCGTCATTGACGTAAATTTGAAGGGCGTCTTTCTCTGCACAAAAGCCGTGGTACGATTGATGCTCAAGCAAAAGGGTGGGAGGATCATCAATCTCACTTCCGTGGTGGCGCAGACTGGTAATGCTGGGCAGGCAGCGTACACAACGGCAAAAGCTGGTATCATAGGGTTCACAAAAACGATGGCGAAAGAGCTCGCGTCACGGTCCATAACAGTGAATGCAGTGGCCCCAGGATTTATCGAAACCGATATGACCGGGTCCTTGCCAGAGCAGGTCAAATCAGGATATCTGAGCCTTATTCCTGCTAACCGATGGGGGACAGCGGCTGAAGTTGCCGAACTGGTGACGTTTCTTGCTAGTCCTTTAGCTGGGTATATCACGGGACAGACCATCAACATTAACGGCGGTATGTACATGTAACAAGCAAGACGCATCGAGAAAGGTCCTACATCGGTAGAGGATGAAGTTGAGCTTGGATGCATGAGAGAGGAGCACACGAGTATGGCAGCGTCGGCGGAGGCCCGCGTAAAAGAGATCATTTGTGAACAACTTGGGGTGAGTGAAGAGGAAGTGACCCCGAGCGCGTCGTTCATCGAAGATCTGGGAGCTGATTCTTTGGACTTGGTTGAGTTAGTGATGGCCTTAGAAGAAGAGTACGATATGGAGATCTCGGACGAAGACGCAGAGAAGATCCGTACGGTTCAAGACGTCTTGAACTACATCGACGGTCATAAAAAATAATTTGTCTGTATCTATATTGGCGTTCTTCATTCCGTCTTGGAGAATCGCAGCGGCTTCGTGTTCGGGGTCCTGCGATTCGCTGTTTGTAAGCTATCCTCCTGCTTGCCGAGTTTTCTTTCTTATGGAGACATTTCATGCCTAGTGCGCTCGCCCAGCGTGATCCCGAGATTTACGCCGCCATCCAAAAAGAAATTGAAAGACAAGAGCACAATCTTGAACTTATCGCTTCGGAAAACGTGGTGAGTCAAGCAGTGCTCGACGCCCAAGGATCAGTGCTGACAAACAAATATGCAGAAGGATACCCTGGGAAACGATATTATGGCGGGTGTGAATATGTAGATATTGTTGAGCAACTTGCCATTGATCGAGCCAAGGAAATCTTTGGCGCCGAGCATGCCAACGTACAACCGCACTCCGGTGCTCAGGCCAATATGGCCGCGTATTTCTCGCAGTTACAACCTGGCGACACAATTCTGAGCATGAACCTCTCCCACGGCGGACATCTCACGCATGGCAGTCCGGTCAATTTTTCCGGCAAATTTTTTCGCGTCATTCCGTATGGGGTGCGGGAGTCTGATCAGCGCGTTGACTATGATGAAGTGGCGGTGCTTGCGCGGCAACATCGGCCTAAGATGATCGTCGCCGGTCATAGCGCGTATCCGCGCCAGATCGACCCGGCGCCATTCCGTAAGATCGCTGATGAAGTTGGCGCTCTGGTGATGGTTGATATTGCTCATTTTGCCGGTCTCGTCGCTGCTGGATTGCACCCGTCTCCAGTACCATATGCTGAAATCGTCACTACCACGACGCATAAAACTTTACGTGGACCACGGGGCGGCATGATCCTGTGCAAGCGTGATTTCGCCAAAAGCGTGGATTCTTCTGTTTTCCCTGGTAATCAAGGCGGACCCCTGATGCATGTCATTGCCGCCAAAGCGGTAGCGTTCAAAGAAGCGCTGAGCCCGGAATTCAAAGTGTACCAGCAGCAAATCTTGGCAAACGCCAAGGCATTGTCTGCCGGCTTACTCAAACACGGGTTTCGTCTTGTGTCTGGCGGAACCGATAATCATCTGATGTTGATGGATTTACGAGAGACTGAACTTACTGGAAAAGTGGCGCAAGAGACGCTCGACAAGGCGCGTATCACTGTGAATAAAAATGCAATTCCCTTTGATACCCGCTCTCCTTTTGTGACAAGCGGGGTGCGGATCGGCACGCCGGCAGTGACGAGTCGCGGTATGAAAGAACCGGAGATGACAACGGTCGCAGACTTGATTGCCCGAGCACTGCAACACGTAGGAGATGAGAAGGCGTTAGCGGCGATTGGGGATGAAGTACGAGATTTGTGTCGACAGTTTCCTCTCGCGCGATCATAACGAAAACGATGTGACGCTTATAAGGCGAGGTGAAGTAGAGGGGCAAGGACTTCACCATCAGCCTTTATTCCTAACCTATGCGGTGCCCTTTCTGTTCACATGTAGAGAATCGTGTGATTGATTCGCGCCTGAGTCGCGACGGAGACGTCACGCGCCGGCGGCGTGAATGCGCCCAATGCGAGCGGCGCTTCACTACGTATGAGCGAGTGGAAGAAATCCTCCCGCTCGTTGTGAAAAAAGATGGACGCCGAGAGACCTATGATCGTCTCAAAGTGCTCGCCGGACTGAAAAAAGCGAGTGAGAAACGGCCGATTAGCATTGCTACTCTTGAAGAGGTGGCCGATCGCATTGAACGATCTCTACAAAATCTTGGTGATAAAGAAGTACCGAGTGCAACCATTGGCGAAGAAGTGATGCGCCAGCTTTATGATCTCGACAAAGTTGCGTATGTGCGCTTTGCCTCAGTGTATCGATCATTCCAAGACCTTGATGCGTTTATGCAAGAACTAAAAGAATTGATTGACGAGCGGAGCAGTGGAGAAGACCGCAGCCTTCGTCCCCGCGCCCGTCGTCGCTCGCGATGAGCAATTATGACTGCCCAAGATCGTGACGCAACCTTTATGCAGCGTGCGTTGGATTTGGCGGCGAAAGGATTAGGTCGCACTAGCCCTAACCCTGCTGTCGGTGCGGTTATTGTTCGCGGCGAGAATGTGATTGGAGAAGGATTTCATCGTCGCGCTGGATTGCCGCATGCGGAGATTGAAGCTCTGAAACGTGTCCGAGGGGCGGTGAAAGGGGCGACATTATACGTGACCCTTGAACCATGTTCTCACCATGGTCGTACGCCGCCGTGTGCCGACGCCGTGGTTTCTGCTGGACTAAAACGGGTTGTGGTCGGCATGCTTGATCCAAATCCTCTGGTGCAAGGGCGCGGCATTCGCCGTCTTCGTCGCGCCGGGATCGAAGTCAAAACCGGAGTCTTACGCGAACGCTGTGAGCGGCTCAATGAAGATTTTACGACATTGATCCAAATTGGTAGGCCAATGGTGACCCTCAAACTCGCGGCGTCGCTAGACGGACGGATCGCGGCGGCGAGCGGCGACTCACAATGGATCAGTAACGATTTGTCCCGTCATCTCGTGCATGAGCTGCGGAACCGCATGGACGCTATTATTGTCGGAGCGGAAACTGTACGTACAGATGATCCCCAGTTGACTTGCCGTATACGAGGTGGGCGAGACCCATTACGTATCGTGCTCGATGGTCGGCTTTCAATTAACCCTAGCGCTCGCATTTGTACTCAGGACTCGACCGCAAAAACGCTGATAGTGACGACGGAAGATCAGGCGCAGAGCCGTAAACGCAAAGAGCTGGAAGAGCGGGGCGTTGAGGTCTTCTGTTTACCTGGCGAGCAAGGTCGGGTACGGTTAGTATCGCTGTTGCAGGAACTCGGGCAACGCGGGCTGAAGTCTGTACTTATTGAAGGAGGCGGCCAAGTAGCGGCTGCGGCGTTGCAAGAACGCGTCGTTGATAAGGTATTTTTCTTTTATGGACCAAAATTACTAGGGGGAGATGGGCGACCCATGATCGGCTCCCTTGGGATAGACCGGGTTGCCGCTGGGCTGAAACTTCATACAATAGAGCTGCATCGGTTCAGAGACGATATTCTGGTGACTGGATATATAAGAGGGAAAGAGAATAATCATGCCAACCGCAGGAGCCCCCGTTGAGGATGCTCTACAAGAGCTACGGGAAGGAAAAATGGTCATTCTTGTGGATGACCAAAGCGAGCAAGGCGAAGCGGATTTATGTCAGGCCGCTGAGCTGACCACGCCTTCAAGCGTGAACTTCATGGCGACTCATGGTCGTGGTCTTGTTTGCCTCGCCATGACCGAAGAGAAGCTGCGAGAACTGGGAGTGCCGCTCCTTGGCCACGGTCACTTGCCTCCGCATCAGCGTGTGTTTGGCGCTTCTATCGAAGCCCGTCGTGGGGTCACGACCGGCATTTCCGCCTATGATCGCGCCGTCACCATCACCGTTGCTGCACGTGATGACGTTGGCCCTGACGACATTGTCATGCCGGGGCACATTCATCCCGTTGTTGCCCATCGGGGCGGCGTGTTGGCGCGCTCTGGGTTATCCGAGGGCGCAGTCGATCTGACTCGACTCGCTGGACTCAAACCAGCAGCGGCGTTATGCACGATTCTCCGAGATGATGGCGACGTGGCTCAGCTTGAGGATCTCGACGAACTGGCGCGTGAACATAACCTCAAGATCGTCTGCCTCTCCGATGTGATGACACACCGACTACGCACGGAAACCCTTGTCCATCGCGTCAGTGAGGGAGATATTGTGAGCCCTTTTGGTGGAAAATTCCACGCTATCACTTATAGAACAGACGTGGATAATCACGAGCATATCGCTTTGGTGAAAGGACGCATCGGGGTGCGCGATATCGTGACAGTCCGGCTGCACTCGCAGTGTCTCACCGGCGACGTGTTTGGCTCCGAACGTTGTGACTGTGGCGACCAATTGAAACACGCCATGGAATTAATAGCAGAAGAAGGCAAGGGCGTCTTGATTTATCTCAATCAAGAAGGACGTGGCATTGGGTTGGCGAATAAAATCCGCGCTTATGCGTTACAAGATGAAGGGCTCGATACGGTAGAGGCCAATCTCCATCTGGGATTTAAAGAAGACTTGCGTGACTATGGGATCGGTGCGCAAATCCTGCGCGATCTGCGTGTTTCCAAGGTGCGTTTGTTGACCAATAACCCGCAAAAGATTAGTGGTCTGGAAGCCTACGGGGTGAAAGTGGCGGAACGAAAGCCGATTGAAATTCCTCCTCACGAGGGGAATATTCAATATCTACGTGTCAAAAAAGAGAAGCTCGGCCATTTGTTCACCGAGCTGAAACCCTTGTTGTGAGGTGAAGAAGAACATGGTGCGGGTGATTCGCGGCAAGCTTGATGCGACGGGCCTTCGGTTTGGTCTCGTGGTCTCGCAGTTCAATAACCTTGTGACCGAACGGTTGCAAGCCGGCGCTATTGATGCGCT
>JACXTT010001745.1_pt1 | contig 35719 bp, 18 predicted proteins | sample 9270951 | NCBI WGS metagenome assembly JACXTT01 (sample SAMN15532306, study PRJNA645909) | rock metagenome | isolation source: weathered quartz diorite | place: Puerto Rico | collected 2017-06-21 | reverse complement strand
TTATTCGCCAGGCGGCGGCCGTTCAGCAGCACCAGGGTCTTGTTGGCGCCGATGCCGCGCAGGTCGGCAAAGGCGGCGCCGCCGGTGGACAATCCCACCACCTGGCTGGTGCCTTGCTGCGACTGCGACATCGACAGGTTCGACATCACCTGTTCGATGGTGGTGATGCCCTGTTTCTTCAGATCGTCCATTTTGAGAACGGTGACCGGCACGGCGGTCTCGGCATCAATGCGCTTGATGGCCGAGCCGGTGATTTCAACGCGCTGGATCGGGCCGGTGGTGTCCTGGGCCAAAGCAGCTTGGGCAGCGAAGCCCAGGCCGACTGCGACGCTGCCTGAAAACATCAAGCGCAGCGAACGGGATAATACGGTTTCCATCATTTTTACAACTCCTGGTGAACTCGAATGGCGGCGACGCTAGGGGCGCCACGGCCGCGGCGCGATGCGCGGCGGCCCGGCATGACACCACCCCGGCCAAACCGCGGTCAAGGCAGCACGGCATACGTACGCGTCAGAGCAACGGAGATGTTTCGATACCGTGCAGACCTTGACACGGGAAAGTAGCGCCCGCCACTGTAGGACGGGATCGAAAACGCAGGCGTGAGTTTTGGTGATTATTTCGCAATTGCCAATTACATTTGATACAATGCGTTACATTCTAAAAATCAAAACTATTTATATTTTTTACAATCAATCTTGGCGTCTGCCAGCGCGGCAGGCGTAAAAAAACCGGACTCGAAAGTCCGGTTTTGCCGAGGTCCGCTGCGCTTATTCCGCCATGGCGAGCGCGACGGCTTCCGCAACCTTGATGCCGTCAACCGCGGCGGACAAGATCCCGCCCGCGTAGCCCGCTCCCTCTCCGGCAGGAAATAATCCTCGGGTATTCAAGCTCTGCAAATCGCCATCGTTCCTCTTGATGCGGATCGGCGAGGAGGTGCGCGTTTCCACGCCCGTGAGCAGCGCATCCTGGTGAAAATATCCCTTGATCTGCTTGTCGAAGGCGCGGAAGGCTTCGCGCATTGCGGTGATGGCGTATTCGGGCAGGGCGCCGGCCAGGTCGGTCAGGCGGATGCCCGGGGTGTAGGAGGGCACCACGCTACCGAAATCGGTGGAGGCGCGGCCGGCGACGAAATCGCCCATCAGCTGGCCGGGCGCGTCGTAGGTGCCGCCGCCCAGCGCGAAGGCGCGCTCTTCCAGCTCTCGCTGCAGGGCGATGCCGGCCAGCGGATGGCCCGGGTAATCGGCCGGCGTGATGCCGACCACGATGGCGCTGTTGGCATTTCGCTCGTTGCGCGAATACTGGCTCATGCCGTTGGTGACCACGCGGCCCGGCTCGGAAGCGGCCGCCACCACCGTGCCGCCCGGGCACATGCAGAAGCTGTACACGGAACGGCCGTTTTTGGCGTGGTGCACGAGTTTATAGTCGGCGGCGCCGAGGATCTTGTTGCCGGCATTCGGGCCGAAGCGGCAGGCGTCGATCAGCGACTGCGGGTGCTCGACCCGGAAGCCGATCGAAAACGGTTTCGCTTCGATGTAGACGCCCCGCTCATACAGCATTTCGAAGGTGTCGCGGGCGCTGTGGCCGATCGCCAGCACCAGGTGGCGGGTGGCAATGCGTTCTCCGCCGTCCAGCACCACCGCCGTGACCTGGCCTTGCGCCTCGTCCTTGCGGTCGATTTCGACGTCCACCACTTTGCTGGAAAAGCGATACTCGCCACCCAGGGCGATAATGGTTTCCCGCATCTGCTCGACCATCTTGACGAGCCGGAAGGTGCCGATGTGCGGCTTGCTGACGTACAAAATTTCGTCGGGCGCGCCGGCTTTGACGAACTCCATCAGCACCTTGCGGCCGTAGTGTTTCGGGTCCTTGATCTGGCTATACAACTTGCCATCCGAAAAGGTGCCGGCGCCACCTTCGCCGAACTGCACGTTCGACTCCGGGTTGAGCACGCGTTTTCGCCAGAAACCGAAGGTATCGACGGTGCGTTCGCGCACCTGCTTGCCCCGTTCCAGGATGATCGGCCGCAAGCCCATCTGCGCGAGCACCAGTGCGACGAACAGGCCGCAGGGCCCGGTGCCGACCACCACCGGGCGCTCGCCGGCATGGTGGCCTGCCAGGCGTTCGCCGCCGGCGACGAACTGGTAGCTGATGTCGGGCGAGGGGCTGACGTGCGCGTCGTGTTTCAGGCGCGCGAGCACGACCGCTTCATCGCGTACCGACACGTCGACCGAATAGATCAATACGATGGCGCTCTTCTTGCGGGCGTCGTAACTACGCTTGAATACTTTCAGCTCGAGCAGGTCGGCATCGACGATGCCCAGGCGCGCCAACACGCTAGCGCGCAGGGCCGGCTCGGCGTGATCGAGCGGAAGTTTGACTTCGTTAATTCGCAACATATGATTTCTGGGAGGGGGCGCAAAGGCGCTATTTTACCTGAGCGCGTTCGCGGCAAAACAGGCATGACCGGCGCTTGCGCGAAACGGCGGCGGCACGTTGCATCGCACGATGAAATTGCCCAACATCGCCCATGTCCGGGCAATTTACGGGCATCGCCGCCAAGCTACTCCTGTGACGTCAGATGGCTGCATGCGAGTGGGTCGCTTGCTGCGTCGCAGCATGGGCGCCACTTCGACTTGTCCATACAAATGTGACTGTTGTTTATATGCACGCTGAGGGGCGCCAATATTGACACTGAATCATCCGGCGTGGTTCCATGTACAACTTAAATATTGTTGATTCGTGTCAAACGATGTTTATTATTTCGTCCATTGGACGAGCGGTTTTGTAGTAGTGGGGAATAACGCAAATTCACCGTGATTTAAACGTAAAACACTTACCCAGCCGAACCACAAGTGACGCTTAAAAATTAGGAAATCACATGTTTAGAAAAACTGTTGTAGCACGTGCCTTGACCTTGGCCTTCAGCACCGCAGCCTTGACGGCTGGCGTGATGTCGCCAGCAATGGCGCAGTCAAACGCCGCAGGTAGCATTAACGGCCGCGTCGACGCACCTGCTGGCGCCACGATCAACATGCTCAACACCGACACCGGTGCGCGCCGCACGGTCACCCCGGATTCGTTGGGCCGCTACACCGCGACCTCGATGGCCCCAGGCCACTATAAGGTCGAGCTGGTCCGTAACGGCGCAGTCGTGAGCACCCAGGAAGTCGACGTCATCGTCGGCCAGGGCGTGGACGCATCGTTCGTCGCCAGCACCGGCGCTGTTCAGTCGGTCCAGGTGACCGGTCGCCGCAGCCGCATCGACGTCACCAACACCAACAACGGCGCCGTCTTCACCGCCCGTGAACTGGCCAAGCTGCCAACCACGCAGAGCGTCGCTTCGATCATTCAGCTGGCGCCGAACACCACGCGCGCCGACTCCCGTTACGCAGCCGGCGCCTCGTTCGGCGGCGGCGGTGCTTCGGAAAACTCGTACTACATCAACGGTTTCCCTGTCACCAACCCAGTCACTCAGCTGGGCGCGTCCGAACTGCCGTTCGGCGCTATTGCTCAAGCGCAAGTGCTGACTGGTGGTTTCGGTGCAGAATTCGGCCGTTCGGTCGGTGGCGTCGTCAACGTCACGACCAAGAGCGGTACCAACAACTGGGAAATCGGCGCCAGCGCCAACATCACCCCCGATTCGACCCGTTCGAAATCGAAGGATCGCTACTACGCCATGACCGGTGACCCGCAGAATGCAGCCACCGATGGTACCTTGTACCTGCAGCGTAACAACCTCAAGCGCACCGAGTCGATCGTCGGCGCTTACATCGGCGGTCCGATCATCCAGGACAAGCTGTTCATGTTCGCCGCTGTTGAAGAGCGCAAGTACGACCAGGACCGTGTCGTCGGTATCCGTACCTCGTCGTCGCTGGCCTCTACCGGCTTCGAAAAAACCCAGCAAAAAATCAGCCGTTACCTGGGCAAATTCGACTGGAATCTGACCGACGATCATCGTCTGGAAGCGACTTTCATCGGTGACGTCGGCCGCAGCGACCGTCAACTGTTTGGCTACACTTACCCGACCTCGGCTGGCGGTAACGGTGTGATCGGCGCACAGACCGCGTCGCAGCACTACAAAAACAACGCCGACTTCTCGCCATCCGTCGGCGCCGATGTCCAGATTCTGCGCTACACCGGCAACCTGACCGACAACCTTACCGTGACCGCCCTGGTCGGCGAAAGCCGCACACCGGGTTCGACCCTGTACGATCCGGTCGGCAATATCCCTGCCAATATTTTCCAGATCAGCGCACCAACCGCTGCACGCGCTCCTGGTCTGAACTATTTCAGCCCACAAGTGTTGTCGGGTGCTGTCGACAACGGCGATTCGCTCAGCAAGATCAAAGCCAAGCGTTTCGACCTGGAATACAAGCTGGGTAACCACACGATCCGTGCGGGTCTGGACAGCAACAAGCTCGAATCGTCGGCGATCGGCCAAAACTACGGCGGTGGCGGTATCTGGGTTTACTCCAAGGCGACCAACCCAACCGCCAAGATCAACTTCGGTGGTTCGCTGGCATCGCCTGCAAGCGGTGGTGGCCTGGGTACCCAGGGTTACTACGTCAGCCGCCGTATCTTCAATTCGGTCACCGATGCTGGTTCCGAACAGTCGGCACAGTACATCGAAGACAAATGGCAGATCACCAAGAACCTGCTGATCACCGGCGGTCTGCGTAACGAGAGCTTCAAGAACACCAACGGCGACGGCCAAACCTTCCTGGAAGCGAAAAATGCCGTATCGCCACGTCTGGCCGCCAGCTGGGACGTCAACGGCGATTCGAGCCTGAAGATCTACGGTAGCGCCGGTCGTTATGCCCTGCAAATCCCGACCCACCTTGCAGTGCGCGGTGCATCGCGTTCGACCCTGACCCGTCAGGCATTCACCTACACCGGCACCGATGCTTACGGTCAGCCGACCGGCCTGGTGCAGATTTCGCCTGTCTACTCGACCAACAACGAACTGGGTCAAGCGAAAGATCCGAAGACCCTCAGCGCGCTGGACATCAAGTCGACCTACCAGGATGAAGTCACCCTGGGCCTGGAAAAGGCGTTCAGCCCAAGTCTGAACATGGGCGCAAAAGTCACCTATCGCCGCCTCGGCGCGACGATCGACGACTACTGCGATCCGCGTCCGTTCGACAAGTACGCTGCAGACCACAAGATCAACACCGATAACTACGGTGGCTTCAACTGCGCTTCGTTCAATCCAGGCGAAGATGCATCGTTCCTGGTCGACTACGCTGGTACCGGCAGCAACTACACCACGGTGCATTTCACCAAGGAAGAGTTGGGCTTCGAGAAAGCGCGTCGTACCTACGCTGCTGTCGACCTGTTCGCCGAGCACCCGCTGCGCGACGGCTGGTATGGCCGTGTGAACTACACCTGGTCGCGTAGCAAAGGCAACACCGAAGGCCAGACCCGTTCGGACAATGCACAGACCGACGTCGCTGCGACCTCGACCTGGGACTTGCCTGAGCTGATGGTGAATGCCTACGGCCGTCTGCCAAATGATCGTGAACACCAGATCAAGGCCTATGGCTTCTACGACATCACCCCGTCGTGGACCGTCGGTGGTAACTTTCTGGCTGCTTCGGGTCGTCCGATCAACTGCTTCGGCGCTAACGAAGCAACCGATGCAGGCACCGTGTTCGCCAACGGCGCTTACGGCGGCGTGTTCTTTACCTGCGCCGGCAAGCCAACCCCACGCGGCACCCTGGGCACCTTGCCATGGGACGTGCGTCTGGACCTGAACCTGACCTACCGTCCAGCAACGCTGAAGGATCTGGCATTCAAGCTGGACGTCTTCAACGTGGCTAACAAGCAGACCGTGCAGACGATCGACGAGACCTACAACACCGGTACCACCGTGTCGCCGATCAGCGCCACCTACGGCCAGGTCATCAGCTACACCACCCCACGTACCGTTCGTTTCGGCGTGGAATTCAACCACAAGTTCTAATCGACTTGCAGCGCCGTGCTTGCACGGCGCCGAAAAAAAACCGCAGACTCGTCTGCGGTTTTTTTATGGGCCTTTGCTGAATACGCGGCTTACATGCCTCCCCACAAAGCCGCCAGCGCGGCCGTAGCGGCCAATGCCGCGGTTTCGGTGCGGAGAACACGCGGACCGATAGACAGGGCGATAGCGCCGGCCGCCAGCGCGGCTGCTTCTTCGCGCTCGCTGAATCCGCCTTCCGGGCCGACCATCAGGGTCAATCCCTGCGGCCGGTTGTCCTGCGCCCACCGCGCCAGCGAAATGGTGCCACGCGGCGATAACAATATGCGCGCTTGCCCGGCAGGCGCGGCCAGCCAGTGATCGTACGGAACCAAGGGCAGCAGGCGGGCCAGCCGGTTACGCCCGCTTTGTTCGGATGCCGCCACGATCACCCCTTGCCAATGCGCCTGGCGCTTTTCGGCACGCTCAGCCGACAGCTTCACGACGCTGCGCTCGGCTGCCAGCGGTTGCACGGCCGCCACCCCCAGTTCCACCGCCTTTTCGATGATCCAATCCATTTTCGCCGCTTCCGGCAGCGCCTGCGCCAAGGTGATCGCATACGGCAATTCGGATTCGCGGTCGGCGAATTCGAGCACCTCGGCGGTGGCGCCTTTCTTGTCCAGCGTGGCCAGCCTGGCGCGATACTCGCCGCCTTCGCCGTTGAACAAGGTTAGCGCCGCGCCAGGCTGGAGGCGTATTACCCAGGCGTGATGGGCGACCGCGTCCGGCAGGTCGATGGCGGCGCCGGCGGCGAGCGGCTGGGGGCAATAGAAACGGGGCATCCTGGACCTTTATTGCAGCTGAATAATGTGCCGCATTTTAAGGCGCAGCCCCCCACTCTGGTAAAATAGTTGGCTCTGCGCCGCGCGATTCGCCCGTGACGGCCCCGCAATCCCGTTCCATGACTTCACCACTTCGACCGATGAAACCTATGCAAACCACCACCAAGATGGCCAACGCGATCCGCGCGCTGGCAATGGACGCTGTCCAGAAAGCCAACTCCGGCCACCCTGGCATGCCAATGGGCATGGCCGACATCGCCGTCGCCTTGTGGGACAAGCATTACAAGCACAATCCTGCCAATCCGAAATGGGGCAACCGCGACCGCTTTCTGCTGTCGAACGGCCACGGCTCGATGCTGCATTACTCCCTGCTGCACCTGTCCGGCTACGACGTCAGCATGGACGACCTGCGCTCGTTCCGCCAGCTGCATTCGAAAACCCCGGGCCACCCTGAAGTGGACATCACCCCCGGCATCGAAACCACCACCGGCCCGCTGGGCCAGGGCCTGGCCAACGCGGTCGGCATGGCGCTTGCCGAATACCTGCTGGCCGAGCAATTCAACAAGCCCGGCCTGACCGTGGTCGACCACTATACCTACGCTTTCCTGGGTGACGGCTGCCTGATGGAAGGCATCTCCCACGAAGTGTGCTCGCTGGCCGGCACCCTGGGCCTGAAAAAACTGATCGGCCTGTACGACGACAACGGCATCTCGATCGACGGTAAAGTCGAAGGCTGGTTCACCGACGACACCCCCGCCCGTTTCGAGTCCTACGGCTGGAACGTTATCCGCGACGTCGACGGCCACAGCGTGGAAGCGGTCGATGCCGCCATCGCCCAGGCGCGTTTGTCGGATAAACCTACTTTGATCTGCTGCAAGACCATCATCGGCAAGGGTTCGCCGAACCTGCAAGGCGGCGACAAGGTCCACGGCGCCGCGCTGGGCGACAAGGAAGTCGCCGCCGTGCGCGAGCACCTGCTGTGGGATGCCGTGCCCTTCGATATTCCAGCCGACATCTACGGCGCCTGGGATGCCAAGGCCAAGGGCGCCGCTGCCGAAGCCGAATGGAACACCACCTTCACCGCATACCGCGCGCAGTTCCCGGCGGAAGCGGCCGAACTGGAGCGCCGCATGGCGGGCGACCTGCCGGAAGGTTTCGATGCCGCCCTGGCCGCATCGATTGCCGCCTGCGTCGACAAGAAAGAAAATATCGCCACCCGCAAGGCCAGCCAGAACGCCATCCAGGCGCTGGCGCCCGTGCTGCCGGAATTCCTCGGCGGTTCGGCCGATCTGACCAGCTCGAATCTGACCAACTGGAAAGAAAGCGTCAACGTCCGTTCCGGCAAACCTGGCAACCACATCAATTACGGCGTGCGCGAATTCGGCATGAGCGCCATCATGAACGGCATCGCCCTGCACGGCGGCTTCATCCCGTTTGGCGCCACCTTCCTGACCTTCTCGGACTACAGCCGCAACGCCCTGCGCATGGCAGCACTGATGAAGCTGCGTTCGATTTTCGTGTTCACCCACGATTCGATCGGCCTGGGCGAAGACGGCCCGACCCACCAGTCGGTCGAGCACGTGTCGTCCCTGCGCCTGATTCCGAACCTGGACAATTGGCGTCCGTGCGACACCGTCGAATCGGCAGTCGCCTGGGGCGCCGCCGTTCAGCGCAAGAACGGCCCGTCGACCTTGATCTTCTCGCGCCAGAACCTGCCGTTCCAGGAGAGAAGCGCAGCGCAGATCGCCGACATCGCCCGCGGCGGCTACGTCCTTCAGGATGCGGTCGACGCAAAACTGATCCTGATCGCCACCGGTTCGGAAATCGAACTGGCCGTCAAAGCCGCTGCCGCCTTAACGGAGCAGGGCATTGCCGTGCGCGTGGTGTCGATGCCGTCGACCGACGTGTTCGACCGTCAGGATGCCGCCTACAAAGCCAGCGTTTTGACGCGCGGCATTCCTCGTGTCGCCATCGAGGCGGGCGTGTCCGACTTCTGGTACAAATATGTGGGGCTGGAAGGCGCCGTGGTCGGCATCGACACCTTCGGCGAATCGGCCCCGGCGCCCGAATTGTTCAAGCATTTCGGCTTTACGGTCGATAACGTCGTGGCAAAAGCGAAGATTGTGTTGGCCCAATAAAAAAGAGCGCCGCGGCCATCCACCGCGGCGCATAAACGGTTTTTATTACTGAGGAGCAGAGAATGACGATCAAAGTTGCAATCAATGGCTATGGCCGTATCGGCCGCAACGTACTGCGCGCTTTCTACGAAGGCGGCAAGAAGCAAGACATCCAGATCGTGGCCATCAACGATCTGGGCGATGCCAAATCGAACGCCCACCTGACCCGCTACGACACCGCCCACGGCAAGTTTCCTGGCACCGTGACGGTCGAAGGCGACAATATGATCGTCAACGGCGACCCGATCCGCGTGTTCGCCCAGCGCAACCCTGCTGAAATTCCATGGGGCGAGCTGGGTGTCGATGTCGTGCTGGAATGCACCGGCTTCTTCACCACCAAGGAAAAGGCATCGGCCCACCTGAAGGGCGGCGCCAAGAAAGTCATCATCTCGGCACCGGGCGGCAAGGATGTCGACGCCACCATCGTCTACGGCGTCAACCAGGATGTGCTCAAGGCCACCGACACCGTCATCTCGAACGCTTCCTGCACCACCAACTGCCTGGCGCCGCTGGTCAAGCCGCTCAACGACGCCATCGGCCTGGAAACCGGCCTGATGACCACCGTCCACGCCTACACCAATGACCAGGTGCTGTCGGACGTCATGCACGAAGACTTGCGCCGCGCCCGTTCCGCCACCATGAGCATGATCCCGACCAAGACCGGCGCCGCTGCCGCGGTCGGCCTGGTGCTGCCGGAACTGAACGGCAAGCTGGACGGTTTTGCGATTCGCGTGCCGACCATCAACGTCTCGCTGGTCGACCTGACCTTCATCGCCAAGCGCGACACCACGGTCGAAGAAATCAACCAGCTGATGGAAAAGGCCGCCGCCGAAGGTCCTTTGAAGGGCATCCTGACCTATCAAACCGAGCCGCTGGTATCGATCGACTTCAACCACAACCCGGCATCGTCGAACTTCGATTCGACCCTGACCAAAGTGTCGGGCCGCTTGGTCAAAGTGTCGTCGTGGTATGACAACGAGTGGGGTTTCTCGAACCGCATGCTGGACACGACCGTGGCTTTGATGAACGCCAAGTAATTTTTCGGCGCATAGTAAAACCCGGACCGCGGTCCGGGTTTTTTTACGCCCGCCTATTCTTCGAACAGGCTCCGCCACAGGCTGACGACGGCCGCCGCATGACGCTCCACCAGCGCCGGATCGACCCGCGCATTGTCCTGCCCCTGCAGCCGCACCTGGTGCTGCAGCTTGCGCATGGCCCGGTAAGCGTCGGCCACCGCCGCTGCCTGCGCGGCATCGATCAGCTTCAATTCGCCGCAAGTTTTCAGCAAGGCGATATTGCCGCTGTTGGCCGTCAGCTGGGGAAAGTCGTGCGCGTGGCGCAAGACCAGGTATTGCACCATGAACTCGATGTCGATCATGCCGCCGGCATCCTGTTTCAGATCGAAACCGCTGCCGCCGGTGCGCGCGGCGTGCATGCGCCGGCGCATGTTCAACACTTCCGTTTTCAGTTCGGCGGGGTCGCGCTGGCGCGTCAGCACCTGTTCGCGGATCGCCTCGAAGCGCTCGCCGATGGCGGCGTCGCCCGCGCAGAAACGGGCGCGCGTCAGGGCCTGGTGTTCCCACACCCAGGCCGCGCCCAGCTGGTAGCGCTCGAAAGCGGCACTCGATGACACCAGCATGCCGGAAGCGCCGTCGGGGCGCAGGGCGGTGTCGATGTCGAACAGGATGCCGGCCGAGGTGTGCGCCGTCATCCAGGTGATAAAACGCTGGGCCAGCTTGGCATAGTTGGCGGGGGCATCCTGGTCGTCATCGTCGAATAGAAAGATGACGTCGAGGTCGGATACATAACCCAGCTCCTTGCCGCCCAGCTTGCCGTAGGCGATCACCGCGAAGCGCGGCACTTCGCGGTGGCGCGTCGCCACCGTCAGCCAGGCCGCCTGCACGGTGGCGTGCACAATCAGGTCGGCCAGCGCCGACAGGTAATCGGCAAGCTTTTCGACCGACAATTCACCTGCCAGGTCCAGCGCCAGCAGGCGGAACAGCTGGGCGTGATGAAAATCGCGCAGGATGTCCATCTGCCGCTCGGTGTCGCCGGGTGCGGCGTCGAGCTGGCCCTGCAATTCGGCGGCCAGCGCCGGGCAATCGGGCGCGCCGCCGCGCACCCGGTCGTCGAGCAGCTCGTCGAGCAGGATCGGGTGCTGCGCCAGGAAAGTCGCCGCCCAGCCGGAAGCGTTCATCATGCGGATCACCCGCTCCAGGGTGTGCGGATATTCGGTCAGCAGGGACAGATAGGACGAGCGCCGCGCCACCGCCTCGAAAAAGTCGAGCAGGCGCGATAAGGTGGCGCTATGGCGGCCGACGCCCGCTTCGAGCACCACGCGGGAAATCAAGGGTAGCGCTGCGTTGAGAAGCGCCAACAGGCGCGTGCGGCTCGCTTCCGGCATCGCCTGCAAGCGCGGTGCATGCCAGGTCGACAGCAGGCGCCGGGCAGCGCCGCCGGCGTCGTCGAAACCGAGGCCCGCGAGCCGTGCCTCGATGGCGGCCAGGTTGTCGAGGTCGGCTTCGCCGCCGCTCGACTGCAAATGCATGCTGTCGGGCGCTTCATCGCCGTCCTGCACCTTTTCGCTGAAGATGGCGTCGAACTGGGCGGCGACGAAGCTGCGGTGGGCGGCAAGCGCGGCCAGCAGGGCGGCCGCGTCCGGCATGCCCATCATGGCGGCAATCACTGCCCGTTCTTCGTCGCCGCCCGGCACCGTGTGGGTCTGGGCGTCGTCGCGGTATTGCAGGCGGTGTTCGAGGTTGCGCAGAAACGTGTAGGAGTCGAGCAGGGCGGCGACGGTGTCGGGCGGCAGCAATTCCTTTTCGGCCAGCACTTTCAAGGTGGCGCGGGTGGAACGCTCGCGCAGGGAAATGTCGCGGCCGCCGCGGATGAGCTGAAACACCTGCGCCAGAAATTCGATCTCGCGGATGCCGCCGCGGCCCAGCTTGACGTTGTTGCTGCGGTCGGGGTGCAGTCTTTCCTGGCGGTCGACTTCGGCGCGGATCTGGCCATGCATGGTGCGGATGGCGTCGATCACGCCGAAGTCGAGGTAGCGCCGGTACACGAAGGGGCGCACGATGGCGTCCAGTGCCGCGATGTCGGCCGGCGTGCCGGTCACCGCGCGCGCCTTGACCCAGGCATATCGCTCCCACTCGCGGCCCTGCACGATCAGGTAATGCTCGACCATCGACAGGCTGGCCACCAGCGGCCCGGAATTGCCGTTCGGCCGCAACGCCATGTCGACGCGGAATACAAAGCCGTCTTCGATCACTTCCGACAAGGATGCGATGAGTTTCTTGCCGAGGCGGCTGAAAAACTCCTGGTTGGACAAGCCTCTCTGGCCGGGGCCGGCAGCTGTATCGCCGTCTTCCGGATAAACGAAAATCAGGTCGATGTCCGACGACACGTTCAGTTCGCCGCCGCCCTGTTTGCCCATCGCCAGCACCATCAGCTGCTGCGGCAAGCCTGAATCGGCGCCGGTCGGCACGCCGTGCTGCGCCGCCATTTCTTCCATCAGGGGGGCGAGCGCGGTGGCGATGGCGAAATCGGCCAGCGCCGTCATGGTTGCCACCACTTCGGCCAAGTCGGCGCGGCCGCACAAGTCGCGCTCGATCAATGCCGCCACCACCAGGTTGCGCAATCTGCGAAGGCCGCGCGGCAGCGGCAGTTGCGCACCGCCGGCCTGGCGCTCGCGTTCCAGTTCCGCGCCGAAATCGCAGCGTTCGAGCGATAATTCAGCCAGTGCATCGACGCGCGCCCGGCGTGCCGGATCGGCGGCCAGCCAGCGCTGATAGAAGTGCGACCAGGTCGAGGGAGCGCTGCAAGGGGAGGCGGTGGTCATCGAAGGGGAAGGCGCTTGGCGCTGGCTGGGGGTGAGAGAGAAGGTCGAGACGGCACGGGCGGCGTCAACAGCGTTTCTGCCTGGCGTGCTATGCGGTAAAATTGCCCCCGCTACGGTGCGTCTAAGTACCCGTGCAGAAATTATTGTGAATTTATAGCTGAGCAGAAGGGGTGCGATGCAAGGCGCTCGCCTCGACGCAATGTTAACATTGCTAGAGGTGAGCAACACATCAGCGCGCCGCTTATGCCAGCTAGAAATCACAAGAATTTATGGGCGGGTACTTAGGTCTAGCACCACGATGGTAAGCCAGGCGGCGCCGAAGTTGCAAGCGCACGCGATCCGAACGATTCAACGTAATAATAAAGCGCCTGGAGTATTTTGAGCCTATTGATCGACAGCCAGGAGACCGAGGGCGCAGACAAGCACCCGCCGCATCCGCCCCTGGCGCAGCGCTGGCGCAATCTGCGCACCGCCTGGCGCATCTGCGATCGAGCTTCGCACCACATTCTCGGCTGGACCGTCCGCTTCGCCTTGCTGGTGTATTTTGCGTTTGCCATCCTGTTCCTGCTGCTGCGCTACGCCATCCTGCCGAACATCGACTATTACAAGGGCGATATCGAGCGCATGGCCAGCCGCGCCGTCGGCAACCAGGTGTCGATCGCCCGCATCTACGCGTCCTGGCAAGGCTTGCGGCCGAACCTGTTTCTGGGCGATGTGGTGCTGCGCGACGCCCAGGGCCGCTCCGCGCTAAGCCTGCCCAGCGTGTCGGCCACTTTTGCCTGGTGGACCCTGCTGGCGGGCGACGCCCGTTTCGAATCGCTGGAGCTGATCCGCCCGACCCTGGACGTACGCCGCGATGCCGCCGGCAAGCTCAGTGTCGCCGGCATCGTGCTCGACAACAAGCCTGGCGGCACGCCCAACGACTGGGCCTTGCGCCAGCATCACATCGTCATCCGCGAAGGCCGCATCGCCTGGACCGATATGCAGCGCGGCGCACCCACCCTCGCGCTCGACAAGGTGGAACTGACGCTGACGAATGACTGGAACCGTCACCGCCTGGCTTTGCGCGCCACGCCGCCGGCCAGCCTTGCCGCGCCGCTCGACGTGCGCGCCGATTTTACCAGTCCTCGCTTTGCCGCCAGCCGCGCCGCCGTCTCGCTGTGGAAGGGAGAGTTGTACGCCGATCTGCGCGACACCGATCTGGCCGCCTGGAAGCCGTATCTGAATTATCCTTTCGAATTAAACCAGGGCAAGGGTTCGGTACGCGCCTGGCTGAATCTCGACCAGTCGCGCCTGGCCGGTTTTACGGCCGACCTCGCCCTGGTCGGTGTCGACGCGCGGCTGGGAAGTGCGCTGCCGCCGCTGTCCTTGTCCCGGGTCAGCGGCAGATTGTCGGCCAGCGAAACGATTTCTCCCGTGGCCGCCGAAGGCACGCCCACCTTCGGCAAGCACGGCCACCGCGTCTCGCTGGACCAGTTTGCCGTGGTGACCAACGACGGCCTCAGCCTGCCGCCCACCACCTTGTACGAATCGTATTCGCCGGCCACGCGCGGCAGAGCTGAAAAAACCGTGGTCAGCGCGCAGGAGCTGGACCTGGCGCTAGTGGCCGAACTGGCCGCGCAGATGCCTCTGGCTCCTGCCGAACGCAGCCTGCTGACGGAGCTGGCGCCGCGCGGGCGCCTGCGTAATTTTTCCGCCGAATGGGAAGGTCACTATCCCGCGCTGGCCGCCTGGCGCGTGCGCGGCCAGTTGCACGACCTGGGTCTGAACGCGCGACCGGCGCGCCTGGCGCAAGCCAAGACCGCCACCACTGAAGCGGTCACGGCGATGCCGGCGATTCCCGGCTTCGACAAGTTGTCGGGCACCGTCGATGCCAGCGCGAAGGGCGGTGCGGTGATGCTCGATTCGAACGGCCTGGTGCTGCAGCTGCCCCAGTGGTTTGCCGATCCCGCCATGAAGTTCGACACGCTCGGCTTGCGCGCCCACTGGAGCTATCCGCAGCCGGATCAACTGGCGGTGAATATCGACCACTTCGACGCGGCCCAGGGCGCCCTCAAGGCCAGCCTGTACGGCAAGCATGTGTTGCCGCTGGCGCATGGCAAAGGACCGGGCGAAGCCGACCTGCACGGCAGCTTGACGGGCTTTTCGATCAAGACGCTGGACCGCTATCTGCCCATGCAAACCCCTCCCCATCTGCGCGAGTGGCTGGTGGGCGCGCTGGAAGACGGCATGCTGCAGGACACCAGCCTGCGCCTGAAGGGAGAACTCAGCCACTTTCCGTTCCAGGGCGAAGGCCAGGCCGCGCGCGGCGAATTCCGTGTCGCCGGCCGGCTGGAAAACGCCAAACTGAACTACACGCCCGGCCACTTCGGCAAGGACGGCAAAGCGCCCCTGTGGCCGCAAGCCGAGCGCATCAACGGCAGCATCGTGTTCGACCGCACGAGAATGGAAATCAAGGGAGATACGGCCGTGACTGCCGGTGTCGCCCTGAGCGGCGTCAAGGCGGTGATCCCGGACTTGCTGTCGCGCGACATGCAACTGGAAATCGACGGCAATGCGGCCGGCCCATTGCAGGAATTCCTGCGCTACGTGGCCGTCAGCCCCGTCACCGACTGGATCGGCCATTTTACGGATGACGCCCGCACCAGCAACGGCGCCCGCCTGGCCCTGAAACTACGCATGCCGCTGGCGCACCTGCTCGACACCAAGGTGCAGGGCGTGCTGCAGCTGATCAATAACGACATCGTGCTGTTCGAGGACTTGCCGCCACTGCAAGCGGCAATCGGCAAGATCGAGTTCAACGAACACGGCGTCAATTTGAACGGGGTCGGCGCCAGCTTCCTGGGCGGACCGCTGGCCTTGACCGGCGGCACCCAGAAGGACAACAGCATACTCATCAAACTGGCCGGCCAGGTCAGTGCCGACGGCCTGAAAAAGGCGTGGCCGGCGCCCAGCATCCAGCGCCTGACTTCGTATTTCAGCGGCGAGACGCGGTTTACGGGCGCCGTCGCCGTACGCGAGCACAAGGTCGAAGTGACGGTCGATTCTTCGCTGGCCGGCATGGGCCTGGCGTTTCCGGCGCCTTTGAACAAGGCCGCCGCCCTCGACACCATGCCCGTTCACTTCGTGCTCAGCGGACTGCCTACCGGCGACCCGCTGGTCGCGCGCGACGATATCCGCCTGACGGTCGGTTCGACCATCGCCGCCCGCTACCTGCGGCAGAAGCAGGGCAAGGCGCCGTGGACGGTCTTGCGCGGCGGTGTGGGCGTGAACGTGCCGGCGCCCGAACCGGACAGCGGTGTGATGTTCAACGTGAACATGAAGTCGCTCAATGTCGACCAGTGGATGGCGCTGGGCAATGCGGTGGCGGGCCCTGCGCCGGCACCGGCGCCCGCCGCGGCCGAGCCGATGGCCGCTTCCGCTGGACAGCAAGGCCTGGCGCAATTCGTCATCGCCGACGTCATGGCCGGCCGCGCCGACGAGCTGATCATCACCGAGCGCAAGCTCAACAACGTGGTGGTCGGCGTCTCGCACCAGAAATCGACCTGGCAAGCCAACGTCGACTCGCGCCAGGCGTCCGGCTACATCACCTGGAACGAGCCGGCCACCGGCCAGGGACTGGGAAAAGTGACGGCGAGATTGGCCACCCTGATCATCCCGGAATCGGCCGCGGCGGAAGTGAAGGATTTGCTGGAGGGCAGCAAGAGCGCCGCCTCCACCATTCCCGCGCTGGACATCGTCGCCGAGCGATTCGAACTGTTCAATAAATCGCTGGGCAAGCTCGAACTGGTCGCCAGCAATGAACGCGCCAGCGCCGCTTCCGCGCCGAATGTGCGCGAATGGCGCATCAACCGCCTGTCGATGGTCAATCCGGATGGCGACCTGAAAGCCACCGGCAAGTGGCTGGTGCGCGACGGCAAAAGCACCACCAACCTGAATTTTAATCTGGACATTGCGGACGCCGGTCGCTTGCTCGACCGCATGGGTTTTCCCGACACTTTGAAAAAAGGCAAAGGCAAACTGTCGGGCGATATCAGCTGGAACGGCTTGCCGTATTCCCTCGATACGCCGACCTTGTCCGGGGCCATTTCATTGAATGTCGCTGCGGGACAATTCCTCAAAAAAGATCCGGGCGCAGCCAAACTGCTGGGTGTGCTCAGCCTGCAAGCTTTACCGCGGCTATTGAAACTCGATTTCCACGATGTCTTTTCGGAAGGCCTGGCCTTCGATGGCATCAGCGCCACCGCCATTATCGCCAAGGGCGTTCTCAAAACGGAAAACTTGAAAATGTGGGGCGTCGCCGCCACTGTGTTGATGGACGGCAGTGCCGACATCGCCAACGAAACCACCAATTTGCGGGTGGTGGTGGTGCCGGAATTTAACCTGGGCACGGGGCCGCTGGTGTACGCGCTGGCGGTCAATCCCGTTATCGGCATCGGCAGCTTTTTGGCGCAATTGTTTTTGCGGGCGCCGATGATGGAAGCGCTGACCTATGAAATGAAGGTCGAGGGACCGTGGAAGGCGCCGGTGGTGACCAAGATGGCGCAGCGCACGGCGATCAAGCCGGCCGCGGCGCCGGTCGCCAAATAACAGAACAGGAAAACGCATGAGCAAAGTAGCCGCCATCCAGATGGTCTCGACCGCCGACGTCGCCACCAACATCGCCACCGCGCGCCGCCTGGTGGCCGAAGCGGCCGCCGCCGGCGCCACCCTGGTCAGCCTGCCCGAATACTGGCCCATCATGGGCTTGCAGGACACCGACAAGGTGGCGCATGCCGAACCCGATGGCGCCGGTCCCATCCAGGATTTTATGTCTGGCGCCGCCCGCGAACACGGCATCTGGCTGGCCGGCGGCACATTGCCATTGACGTCACCCAGCGCCGGCAAGGTGATGAACACGACCCTGGTCTACAACCCGCAAGGCGAAGCGGTGGGACGCTACGACAAGATTCACCTGTTCGGCTTCAACAAGGGAGATGAATCCTACGATGAAGCGCGCACCATCGTGCCGGGCGAAAACGTCGTCACCTTCGAGGCGCCATTTGGCAAGGTCGGACTGGCCGTCTGCTACGACCTGCGCTTCCCGGAACTGTTCCGCGCCATGGGCGATTGCACCCTGATGCTGGTGCCGGCCGCGTTTACTTTCACCACCGGCAGCGCGCACTGGGAAATCCTGCTGCGCGCCCGCGCCATCGAAAACCAGTGTTATGTGCTGGCGGCGGCGCAGGGCGGCACCCATGCCAACGGCCGCCGCACCTTCGGGCACAGCGTGTTGATCGATCCCTGGGGCAAGGTGACGGCCTTGCTGGAAGAGGGGGAGGGCGTGGTGATCGGTGACATCGATCAGGCGCTGATCGACAGCGTGCGCAGCAGTTTACCCGCCCTTATGCACCGCCGTCTGTAAGCCAGACTTCATAATGCGCCTATCTCCGAGGCGAGGGTGATATCAATCGGGGTCGCGTTCCCTCTGATTTTCTTGGCTTTGCCGGGAAAATTTGTCTTGTCAGCCCCACCCAAAAGCAGGTGCGTACTTTTGGCTGAGCGCTCTTATGGCACAATGAAACAATCTATTACCTGCACCAGCCGTAAGGACGCAACCATGACCCCATTTGAACCGAATCTGTCCACGCTTGCCGTGGCGAGAGATGTCCTGTTGACCCCGTTCGGTCTCGACGAATCGAAACTGCTGAAAACCCTGGGCACGATGTTCACCCACAAGGTCGATTACGCCGATCTGTATTTTCAATTTACCAAGAGCGAAGGCTGGAGCCTGGAAGAGGGCATCGTCAAGACCGGCAGCTTTTCGATCGACCAGGGCGTCGGCGTGCGCGCCGTGTCGGGCGACCGCACGGCCTTCTCGTACTCCGACGAAATCTCGGAACTGGCCCTGATGGAAGCCGCCGCGGCAACACGCACCATCGCCCGCGCCGGCAGCGGCAAGATCAAGGTGGCCGGCCAGACCGTGCCGACCGGGGGCCGCTCGCTGTACCTGCCGAACGATCCGCTCGATTCGCTCGACGCCACCGCCAAGGTCAAGCTGCTCGAGCGCGTGGAAAAAATGGCGCGCGCCAAGGATCCACGCGTGGTGCAAGTAATGGCAGGCCTGGCCGGCGAATACGACGTTGTGCTGGTGGTGCGCAGCGACGGCGTGCTGGCCGCCGACATCCGCCCGCTGGTGCGTGTATCCGTCACCGTCATCGTCGAACAGAACGGCCGCCGCGAAATGGGTTCCTCCGGCGGCGGCGGACGCTTTAATTATGGCTACTTCGACGACGCCGTGCTCGAGCAATACGCCGACGAAGCGGTCAAGGCAGCCGTCGTCAACCTCGACGCCCGTCCGGCTCCGGCCGGTCCGATGACCATCGTGCTGGGACCGGGCTGGCCTGGCGTGCTGCTGCACGAAGCCATCGGCCACGGCCTGGAAGGCGATTTCAATCGCAAGGGGTCGTCGGCCTTCTCCGGCCGCATCGGCGAGCGAGTGGCCGCCAAGGGCGTCACCGTGGTCGACGACGGTACCCTGCAAGACCGCCGCGGTTCGCTCAACATGGACGACGAGGGCAACCCGACCCAGTGCACCACATTGATCGAAGACGGCATCCTGCGCGGCTACATCCAGGACACCATGAACGCGCGCTTGATGAAAATGCCGGTGACCGGCAACGCCCGCCGCGAATCCTTCGCCCACCTGCCGATGCCCCGCATGACCAACACCTATATGCTGGGCGGCGACAAGGACCCGGCGGAAATCCTGGCCTCCGTCAAAAACGGTCTATATGCGGTCAACTTCGGCGGCGGCCAGGTCGACATCACCAACGGCAAGTTCGTCTTCTCGGCCAGCGAAGCCTACATGATCGAAAACGGTAAAGTCACCTATCCGGTCAAGGGCGCCACCTTGATCGGCAACGGTCCGGACGTCCTGAACCGGGTCTCGATGATCGGCAACGACATGCGCCTGGACTCCGGCGTGGGCGTGTGCGGCAAGGAAGGCCAAAGCGTCCCTGTCGGCGTGGGTCAGCCGACCCTTCGCATCGAAGATGTGACTGTAGGAGGAACAGGATAAAATCAAACAAAAGTACACCCCTACTTTTGTTTGGTTTGAAGTGATCTGGCTGTCGCCAGATAGGGGTGTCAAAGAAAAGTGAGAATCCACTTTTCTTTGAGTTAGTCAGATAAAAAGGCCCCGGGAAACCCGGGGCTTTTTTGGTTTACGCAACCCCGATTCAGATCCACCGTCGCCTCGGGGTTCGGCGGGTCGCCTGCGGCGCCACCCTGCCGCCCCTGTAAGGTTTGTTAAATGCAAAAGAACCTGATTCAACCGTGAAAAAGTATTGACCTGCGCTTTACAAACGAATCGTTATACGACCTCGCAGGGGCGCCGGGCGACGCCGCAGGCGGCCCGACGAACCCCGAGGCGAACTCCGATCTGAATCGGGTTTGCGTTCCCCCCAAAATGACCGGCTTCGCCGGGCGTTTTCGCCTGACTGGCTTTGCGCTTCTAAGCCGGTTTTTTCCTTGGCTTACTGACCAGTCCCAAACAAAAGTAGGTTTCCACTTTTGTTTGACTAGAATTTATGCCGAAACCCCACGCTGAGATAGCGCCCAAGAGCACCGCTGTAATCGAGCGGATTATAGGATGTGGCACCGTAGGTCAGCGGATCGAGCGGCGCTACCTTGTCGAACACGTTCTGGATGGTGGCAAACATTTCGCTGTTCGCGCCCAGGGTCCAGCGTCCCGTCAGGTCGAGCGTCGTGAACGAGGCGATGCGGCAGCCGTTGGGGGCGTCGCGGCCGTCGGCGAAGTGGGAGGCGCAGCCGTCGGGGTCGTCCTTGAACAGGACGTTCTTGATGGGAGCGCGGTAGTTGACCACGGCCGACAAGCGCCATGGCGCCAGGTCCCAGGTGGCGCCCAGGTTGACCCGGTCGTCGGGGGTGCCGATGCAGTTGGTGACGTCGCAGTTGCCGTGGGTGCCGGCAAAATCGCGGACGCTGCCGTCCTGCTCGGTGCGTTCCCACCTGAACAGGTGGGTCCACTTGATGTCCATGCCCAGGGTGCCGCGGCCCGTGCCGAGATTGAACGCGGTGCGGCCGTCCAGGTCGACGCCGCGCACCTTGGTTTGCGCCGAGTTGACGTAGCGCGCCAGCACGGCGGTGATGGCGCCTGGATCGCCGGGGATGCCGGTGGCGGTGGACGGGTCGCGCGAGACGTGGCCGGCGGCAATGGCCGCGTCGGTTTGTTCCTGGTTGATTTCGTTCTTGCGCTTGATTTGCCAGAAGTCGATCGACAGGTTGGTTCTCGGCAGCGGATCCCAGATGGCGCCGATCGAGTAGTTGCGCGATTTTTCAGGGCTCAGCGCGGGATTGGGCGAAGTGATGATGGCGATCGAGGCGGGGTCGCAGGCGGCCGTCACGCCAAGGTTGCAGCGCAGGGGATCGTTGGCGGTGGAGAAGGCGGCAAGGCCGCCGACGCCGTTTTCCGCCGCGCTCGGTGCGCGGAAACCCTTGGCGAAGTTCGCGCGCAGGGCCAGTTCGCGGACCGGCGTCCATTTGATCGCCACCTTCGGCGTGTAGGCGTTGCCGACGTCATTGAAATGGTCGGCGCGGATGGCGCCCGACAGTTCGACCGTGCTCAGTACGGGCGCCAGCACCTCGGCGTAGGCGGCGGTGACGTTGCGCGTGCCGAAATAGGCGGAGTAGCCCAGGCCGATGATGTTGCCGGTTTCGGTGCCCGAGGTGGGCGCCAGTTCGGTGCGCTCGTGGCGGTATTCGGCGCCCAGCGCCACGCCGAGCGGGCCGCCGGCCAGTTTGCCGAATTCGCGGGTGGCCTTGAAATCGATCTGGGCGATGCGCGTTTCGGCGCGGTTGGTGATGATCGGCGACAGGGCGGCGTAGATGGCCGGCGAGTTGAGGCCGGCATTTTCGGCGATGCGCCAGATGCTGCCCGGCGGCAGGGCGGCGTAGCGGGGATTCAGGCTGGCCGCGGCGACGTTGGCGGCGCTGGGGTTGAGCAGGGCGAAGGTGACGTCGCGCTGGAGGAAGCCGCCCCGTTCGTTGGCCACGCGGTTTTCCGAAAACAGCAGGGCGCTGTCGATATCCCAGTCCAGCCAGGTGCCCTTGATGCCGGCGACGGCGCGGCCGAATTTCGACTGGATGTCGCTGGTGCGGGGGCCGACATCGGCCGCCAGGTAGCGCAGGCGGGCGTCGCTGCCGAAGTAGGGGTTGTCGGGGTGGGCGGCACCCAGCGACACGCCGGCATTGCTGACCGGGCCGCCCGGATAGCCGACCGAGCCGCTGACCGTCGACGGCGTGGTCGACGAGCTCGATTCACTCCAGTAGTAATTGAGTTCGGCGTAAGCCTGCATGGCGGGCGACACCTGCCAGGTGCCGCGGCTGAATAAATTCCAGGAATTTTGCCGCGGCTGGATCTGGTCGTACTCCTGCTGCGCATCGATCAGGCAGCCGCCGCCCGGATCGCCCTGCGGGTGGCGGGTGAAATTGCGGCAGTCGGCGCCGGGAAAGGTGCGGGTAAAACCGAGACCGGCAAGGTTGCCGCGGTTGTAGTAATCGAGCGTGGCCGGATTGCGCACGTTGCCGTTGACGGCGCTGCCGGCGGCGTTGTTGGTGGTGATGGCGCCAGTGCCGCCGAGCGCCTCCTGGGCCGAGAAACCGAGGTCGCGCAGGTCGGTACGGCCGATCTGGCGGCGCTCGTCGCGGTCGCGGTTCCAGACTTCGCGCTTGCCGCCGTATTCCAGGCTGAACAGCATGTTGTACTTGTCGGTGTCGATGTTGCCGAAGCCGTGGGTGATGGCCACGCGGGCGTCGCGGCCGTCCCAGTAGCGCGATTCGCCGAAGCTGCTGCGCACGCTGGTGCCGACGAAATCGCGGCGCAGGATGACGTTGACGACGCCGGCAATGGCGTCCGAGCCATAAATGGCCGAGGCGCCGCCCTTGAGAATTTCCACCCGTTCGACGGCGTCGCTGGGGATGATGTTCAGGTCGGCGAACACTTTCTGGCCATCGTCGGCCAAGCCGTAAGGGGCGATGCGGCGGCCGTTGAGCAGCACCAGGGTGGAGGCGGCGCCCAGGCCGCGCAGGGAGATGCCGGAAGCGCCCTGGGCGAAGCCGGCGCCGAAGTTGGTCGGCACCGAGCCCTGGTTGTCGACCGCCAGGGTCTGCAGCAATTCGGCGACCGTGGTGCGGCCGGTTTTTTCGATGTCGGCGCGGTTGAGCACCTGCACGGCGGTCGAAGTTTCCGCCTCGGAACGGCGGATATTGGACCCGGTGATTTCCACGCGTGCAATCGGCTGGCCGGGCTGCGCTACCGGCTCGACCTGGGCGAAGGCGGGCGCGGTGATCAAGCCGAGTGCGGCGCCGACGCCGGCGAGGGCGCCGCCGACGTAGAGATTGCGCAGCGTCCGGGACAGTACTGTTTCATTCATGTCGAACTCCGTAGGTGAGGGCGTTTGTCACGCGGCTGGATCTGGCACAACAAATCCGGTAGGAAATGTTAAGCAGCCTCAAGGCGCGACCGGGTGGTTGAAATGTCAGCGTCGAGTTTTGCACCGCGTGACCCAAGTCGCATGAGGTAGATCAATCGGGTTTGCCTTCGCGACAAGGTGTCGGATTAGCGCAACGGGGCATGGCTGCCGCCATCAACCATGCGCGGCGAGACAAAGCGCTTGCCAAGCCGGCCGCCTTGTTGCTATAGTCGATCAACGTTTTTTGGATTCTGTTTGAAACATCTCATGCGCGCTGCCCGGTTTTTTACCTGCTTTTTTTACTTTAGCCATTCCAGCCAACAGGCGGTGGAGTAGCGGCAGGTTTTCGCAGAAGCAAAACGGAACCAGCAAGACTCGACAAACCGCCTGCCAGGGCGGTTTTTTTTCATCCCGACATTTATCAAAACTGCACGGAGAAACGCATGCAACGCACCGACGACTTACGCATCCGCGAAATGAAGGAACTGACGCCGCCCTCGCACCTGATCCGCGAGTTTGCCTGCACCGAGGAGGCGGGCACCACGGCGGCCAATGCGCGGGTGGCGCTGCACCGCATCCTGCACGGCCAGGACGACCGCCTGATGGTGGTGATCGGACCCTGTTCGATCCACGATCCGAAGGCGGCGATGGAGTATGCGCAGCGCCTGGCGGAAGTGCGCCGCCAGCACATCGGCGACCTGGAAATCGTCATGCGGGTGTACTTCGAAAAGCCCCGTACCACGGTCGGCTGGAAAGGGATGATCAACGATCCCTACATGGACAACAGTTTCAGGATCAACGACGGCCTGCGCATGGCCCGTGAACTGCTGCGCAACATCAACGAATTGGGCCTGCCGGCCGGCACCGAGTTCCTCGACGTCATCAGCCCGCAATACATCGCCGACCTGATCAGCTGGGGCGCCATCGGCGCCCGCACCACCGAGTCGCAGGTGCACCGCGAACTGGCGTCGGGCCTGTCGTGTCCGGTCGGCTTCAAGAACGGCACCGACGGCAACATCAAGATCGCCGTCGAAGCCATCAAGGCCGCCTCCCAGCCGCACCATTTCCTCTCCGTCACCAAGGGCGGCCACTCGGCCATCGTCTCGACCAACGGCAACGAGGACTGCCACATCATCCTGCGCGGCGGCAAGGCGCCCAACTACGACGCCGAAAGCGTCGACGAAGCCTGCCGCCAGATGGCAGCACAAGGGCTGGCCGCCCGCCTGATGATCGACGCCTCGCACGCCAACAGTTCCAAGAAACCGGAAAACCAGATCCCCGTCTGCGCCGACATCGCCGCCCAGGTCGCAGCCGGCTCGGACCGCATCATCGGCGTAATGGTCGAATCGAACCTGATCGCCGGCCGCCAGGATTTAGTACCCGGCAAAGAACTGGTCTACGGCCAATCCGTCACGGACGGCTGCATCGACTGGACCAGCAGCCTCGACGTCCTGGAAAACCTGGCAGCCGCGGTCCGCCAACGCCGACTCCGCCAAGACTGAGCAGTAACACCAAGCCCACCAATAAAACTATTCCCCGAGGCGAACCCAGCTCTGAATCGGGTTTGCGTAAACAGAAAAACCCCGGGTTCCCCGGGGGCTTTTCCTCTGACCAAACAAACAAAAGTAGGGGTTCACTTTTGTTTGATGCCTCAATCGGGTTTGCGTAAACAGAAAAACCCCGGGTTCCCCGGGGGCTTTTCCTCTGACCAATCCACACAAAAGTAGGTTTCCACTTTTGTGTGCCCCAAAAAAAAACCTCGGCAAAGCCGAGGTTTCTGATCAACCCAAACAAAAGTAGGGTTTCACTTTTGTTTGATCACTTAAAAGGTAAAGCGTGCGCCAGCCTTGAAGTAACGCCCAATCGCACCCGAAGCATCCATCGGGTTGTAGCTGATGCCGCCGTAGGTCAGCGGATCGAGCGGAGCGATCTTGTCGAACACGTTGTTGATCGAACCGAACAACTGGATGTTCTTGGTCAGGTTGTAACGCGCCGACAGATCGACCGCAGTGAACGATGCCAGTTTGCAGCCGTAAGGCGCTGCCGAACCGTCAGCGAAGGTCGATGCGCAGCCTGCGCCTTCATACAGGATGTTTTTCATGTCCGAACGGTAGTTGGCGGTGGCCGTCACGTTCAGCGCATTGTAGTCCCAGCCGGCGACCAGGCTGATCTTGTCCTTCGGCGTACCGGCGCAGTTCGAGGTGTCGCAATTGCCGTGGGTGCCAGCGAACTGGTACTTGACGGTTTCCGATTCGGCGCGCAGCCACGAAGCGATGTGGGTCCAGGTCAGGCCGACCGTGCCGCGGCCATAGGTGCCCAGGCCGAAGCGCTGCTTGACGTCCAGGTCGATGCCCTTGATCTCGGTGTAGCTCGAGTTGCGGTACGGCGCTTTGGAGATCAGTAAGGTGCCCGAGTTCGGGATCACGACGCCATTGGCGCCCACCAGGTTGTTATCCGCACGCACGGCGGTCGGCAGGGCTGCCGCTTCGCTGTACGCCAGCGGGTTGATCTCGTTGCTGCGCTTGATCTTCCAGGCGTCCAGCGACATGCTGGTGTTGTTCAGCGGATCCCATACCAGGCCCAGGGTGGCGCCTTTGGATTTTTCCGGGCTCAGGTCCGGGTTGCCGACCTTGACGGCGGCCACCGAAGCGGCGCAATCGTTGGTGCTGGCGCCGGCGGCAGGTACGCCACCCGGGCAACGGATCGGGTCACGCGCGGTGGCGGTGCCGGTCGATTGCGAATCGACGCCTGCTTCTGCAGGGCCTGGAGCACGGAAACCTTCCGAGTAGGTGCCGCGCAGTGCGAAGGTACGCACCGGGGTCCACTTGGCGCCCAGTTTCGGGGTAGTGGCCGAGAAGTTCTTGTACTTGTCGTAACGGGCGGCGGCGGACAGCTCGACCGTCTTGATGACCGGTGCGGCCACTTCGACGAACACGGCCGACACGTTGGTGTTGCCCTTGGCAGCCACGTAGGACGAGTTGATCGAACCGTCGATGGTGCCCGACAGCGATGGGTTGTCGAGCTTTTCGCGGCGGTGTTCGGCGCCCACTGCGACGCCGAGAGCGCCACCTGGCAGTTGGAACATTTCACGCGAAGCCTTGAAGTCGACGATGTCGAGCTTGGTGACCGAGTGCGAGGTCGCCGTCGTCACCAGCGCTGCGTACAGGGCCGGCGAGTTCTTGCTGGCCTGGGTGCCGATGTAGTACGGGAAATACGGGCTGCTCGGGGTGCCCAGCGCGGCCAGCAGCACGTTCATGTTGAGCATGTTGCTGTAGGCGAGGTCCAGCTTCGATTCCGAGTGCACATAGCCGGTGTCGAAATCCCAGCCGAACTTGTTGCCCTTGGCGCCGATGACGAAGCGGCTGAACGCATTGTCGGCCGAACGGGTGCTCGGGCCGATGTCGAAGGCGGAGTAACGCACGCGGACCGGTACGCCGTACGGGTTTTGCGGGTGGGTCGCGCCCAGCACGACGGTGGTGCCGGCGCCGGAACCGAAGTTACGTACGCCGGTCGGGTAGGTGGCGTTTGGCGGGAAAGCGATGGTCGGCGAGATCGATGGCGGCACCAGGGTGAAGGCGGTGTCGCGCTTCGAGTAACCGGCTTCGGCGTAGACCTGCAGGTCGGCGTCGATGATCTTGGTGCCGCGGGCGTACAGGTTGCCGCCGTTGATTTGCGGCTGCATCGAGCGGAACTGGTCCTGGTAGAACACGCAACCGTTGGCAGGCACAGGCTGCGGGGTGTTGGTGAACTGGTTGCAACCTGGCAGGTATTCGTAGTTCAGGGTCAGCGGGTTGCGGATTGCGCCGGTCGGAGTCGCGGTTGGAACGCCGCCACGGACGTCGCCCGAAGCAAACTGGGTGGCCAGCGGATAACCCCATGGGCGCAGGTCGCCATGGCCGATCCAGGCGCGGTCGGAGCGGTCTTTGTTCAGCAATTCATTGTTTTGATACAGCTCGGCGTTCAACAGGATGTTGTAGCCGTCGGTGTCCAGATCGCCCTTGCCCCAGGTAACCGAACCCTTTTGCATTTCGCCGTCACGGTATTTCGACTCGCCCAGTTCGATCTTGGCGGTCAGGCCCTGGTAGTTCTTTTTCAGGATGATGTTGACCACGCCGGCAATCGCGTCGGCGCCGTAGGTCGACGAAGCGCCGTCCTTGAGGATCTCGATGCGCTCAACCGCTTCCATCGGCACGGTCGACAGGTCGGTGAAGCTTTTTTGGCCGTCATCGGCGCGGGCGAACGGCGCCATGCGGCGGCCATTGAGCAGCACCAGGGTCGAAGTCGCGCCCAGGCCGCGCAGGGAGATGGCGGTCGAACCGGCGGCGAAACCATTGCCGAAGCCGGTAGGCAGCGAGCCGGCGCCGTCGGCGGTCAAGGTCTGCAGGTATTCGGCAACGGTGCCCTTGCCGGATTTGGCGAGGTCGGCAGCGGTAACCACCTGGACCGGCGAAGCGGTCTCGGCGGTTGCGCGCTTGATGCTCGAACCGGTGATTTCGACGCGCTGGACCGGGCCGGTCGGTGCTGCCTCTTGCGCCATGGCGGGCTGGGCCAGGGCGATTGCCGCCAGGGCCAGCGAAACCGCTTGGGCGATGGCTGTTTGTTTGTACATGGTAACTCCAGTAATTACGTGTTTGAAAACGGGCGCCGCGAGGCATGCATATTCGCATTGCACTTCAGAATCAGATCAATTCATCTATATTCAGGATGCAAACGCGGCAGATCGAACCAGGTGGCTGAAAGTCTTGGATGAAACAATTTTTCAGGCGTTGCCATCTGACCATCCGGGTGTAGAGGTGTCAATACCGTCTGTTTTGCCAATTTGTGGCAATACAACACATTCGCACGGGACAGCGGCCATGGCGGCATCGCTTATTGCGTCGCACCATTTCTTGTTAAGAGATGTAAGGCCGTGTAAAAAAAGATAAATCCGATGTTTTCGCGACACGATGGCGGCATTATTGTGCGACGCAACAAAATGTACATACCAAAAATATTTATTTCATATTTGTGACATGCTTGCGCTGGGAACGGCGCTGGCGTTGTGCCAAAACAACGATGCCGGCCTCGGCGCCCGGAGGTGGATTTTCCGCTGGGCACCTGGATTTGCGCTATCGTTACGGCTTCTTTCGACAGGCCCACCTGTCAGCGGCTTTTCGGATCTTGCTATGCTTGCCTTTATTTTGCGTCGCCTGTGGCAGATGCTGCCCACCATGGCGGGGGTGGTGCTGCTGGTATTTGCCCTGTTTAACTGGGTCGGCGGCGACCCCGCCTATCTGCTGGCCGGCAAAATGGCCTCCGCCGAACAAATCGCCAGCATCCGCGCCCAGCTCGGTGTCGACGAGCCGGTCTGGGTGCAACTCGGCATTTTTGTACGGCAAATCGTCACCTTCGACTTCGGCAATGCCTGGAGCACGGGCGAACCTGTAAGCAGGATCATCGGCAGCCGGCTGGGGCCGTCGCTGACGGTGCTGATTCCCTTGACCATCCTGGAAACCGTGATCGGCGTGGCGCTGGCGCTGGCCATCGCCTTTGTGCGCGGCTCGCTGTTCGACCGCGCCGTGATGATTGCCTGCACGGTCGGCATGTCGATTTCCATCCTGGTGTATATCTGTGTGCTGCAATACGGCCTGGCCTACAAGCTGGGATGGTTTCCCGTGCAAGGCTGGGGCGACACCCTGGGCACCAATCTGCTGCACTTCGCCGCTTTGCCGATCCTGATCGGCCTGGCCGTGTCGATCGCGCCCACCCTGCGCCTGTACCGCAGCTTCGTGCTCGACGAGGCCGGCCAGGACTACGTGCGCACCGCGCGCGCCAAGGGTCTGTCGGAACAGCGCATCCTGTGGGTGCACGTACTGCGCAATGCCGCCATTCCCATCATTACCCACGTGATGGCGAACCTGCCGGCACTGCTGATCGGCGCCTTTCTGCTCGAGCGCTTTTTCGGCATCCCCGGCATCGGCCGCGAAGTGATACTGGCAGTGGAAAGAAGCGATTTTCCAGTCATCAAGGCGATCACCGTGTACGTGGCCGCCGCCACCATGTTGTTCAATTTGTTGACGGACCTGCTGTACCAGGCCGTCGATCCGCGCGTGCAGCTGCAATGATGAACAGTATTTCGCACCGCGCCGGCTCGGCCGGATTATGGACGCTGGCCTGGCGCCGCCTGCGCGCCGACCGCCTGGCGATGGGCGCGCTGGCGGTGGTGGCCGCGTTTATTCTCATGCTGCTGTTGTCGGCCGCCAGCCTGATCGCCGCCGACTGGGAAAACGAAGTTGGAGTGAATTACGCACCGCCGGCATTCATCGGCGCCGCCGCCGCCGGCGATCCGGCGGCGCAAGCCGCCCAGGCGCCACTGCCGGACAATCCCTTCGATCCGCTGCTGGACGACATCAAGGCGATCCGTGCCCAGGGCGGGCACGGCGTCATCGCCCCCGAACAACGCCGGCCAACCTTGCCGTTTGGCGCCGATAAATGGGGCCATGACATCGTCAAGAAAACCATCAAGGGCGGAGAGACTTCGATCGTGGTCGGCCTGGTGGCGGCTTTTGTGGCGGTCGGGCTGGGCACCTTGTTCGGCGCCTTTGCCGGCTATTTCGGCGGCGTGGTCGACGATGTTTTTAACTGGTTCTACAGTATTTTCACGGCGATCCCGTCGATTTTGATGATCCTGACGGTGGCCGCCGTATTGCAGCACAAGGGCGTCGGCACCATCGTGCTGATCCTTGGATTGACGGGCTGGACGGGGCCGTTTCGCCTGATGCGCGCCGAATACATGAAGCACAAGGCGCGGGAATATGTGATGGCGGCCGATGCCATCGGCGCCTCGCATTTCCGTAAAATGTTTTCGCATATTTTTCCGAACGTCAGCCACGTCGCCCTGGTGCAGTTGTCGATCCTGGTGGTCGGTTTCATCAAGGCCGAGGTGATCCTGTCTTTCCTCGGCTTCGGCGTGCCGGTCGGCACCGTGTCCTGGGGCAGCATGCTCAATGAAGCGCAGAACGAACTAATACTCGGCAAGTGGTGGCAACTGACGGCCGCGGCGATCGCCATGGCGGTGCTGGTGACGGCGTTTTCCCTGCTGACCGACGCCCTGCGCGACGCCCTCGACCCCAAGCTCAAATGACCGCTTTGAATTCTTCCATGCTGCTGCAAGTGCGCGACTTGCGCGTACGCTTTCGTGTCGACAAAACCGCCACCGTCGAAGCCATCAAGGGCTTGTCCTTCGACGTGCCGCGCAACGCCACCGTGGCCCTGGTGGGCGAGTCCGGCAGCGGCAAGTCGGTCAGCTCGCTGGCCGTGATGGGGCTGCTCGACCCGGCCGTCAGCAGCATCGATGCCGCCTCGTCGATCGTGTTCGACGGCCGCGAGATCCTCGGCCTGCCGCCGGCGGAGCGCCGCAAGCTGTGCGGCAAGGACATCGCCATGATTTTCCAGGAACCGATGTCGTCCCTGAACCCGGTGTTCACGGTGGGTTCTCAGATCGGCGAAGTGTTGAAGCTGCACATGGGAATGAATGCGAAGCAGGCGCGGCGGCGCAGCATCGAGTTGCTCGATGAAGTGGGCATCCCCGATCCTGCCCGTAAAATCGACGCCTATCCCAGCCAGATGTCGGGCGGCCAGCAGCAGCGCGTGATGATCGCCATGGCAATTGCCTGCGAGCCGAAATTGCTGATCGCCGACGAGCCGACAACCGCGCTCGACGTCACCATCCAGAAGCAGATCGTCGAGCTGCTGGCGGCCCTGCAAAAACGCCGCAACATGGCGGTGCTGTTCATCACCCACGATCTCGCCCTGGTGGGAGAAATCGCCGATCACGTGATCGTCATGCGGCATGGCCTGGTGCGCGAAGCCGGCCCGGTCGAACAGATTTTCGAGCGGCCGGTTGATGCCTACACGCGTGCCCTCTTGCATTGCCGGCCGGATATCGACGAGCGGCCCTTGCGCTTGCCCGTGATCGACGATTACGTGGCGGGCGCGGTGCCGCTGCTCGGCGAGCAGCGTCGACGTGGCAGCGAGCCGGGCGACACCCCGGTGCTGGTGGTCGATGGATTATCGAAAAGTTTTTATGTGCGCGAAGGACTGTTCGGCAAGCGCGAGTTCAAGGCGGTCGACAACGTGTCGTTTACTTTAAGCAAGGGCAAGACCCTGGGCGTGGTCGGCGAATCGGGTTCCGGTAAAACCACCGTCGGCCTGACCTTGCTGCGGCTGCACCAGGCCAGCGGCGGCACGGCCATGTTCGAAGGCCGCGACCTGTTTTCGATGTCGAAATCCGAGTATCTGCCCTATAAACGGCGCATCCAGATCATTTTCCAGAATCCCTATGCGTCGCTCAATCCCCGTTACACGGTGGGGCAGATCTTGCTCGAGCCGATGCGCATCCACCAGATCGGCGCCAGCGACAGCGAGCGGCTGGCGCTGGCCGAGGCGCTGTTGCTGCGCGTCGGCATGCCGGCGCAGGCGATGCACCGCTATCCGCACGAGTTTTCCGGCGGCCAGCGCCAGAGAATCGCGATCGCCCGCTGCCTGACCATGAAGCCGGAAATCCTGGTGTGCGACGAATCGGTGTCGGCGCTCGACGTCTCGGTGCAGGCCCAGGTGCTCAATTTGCTGCAGGATTTGCAGGACGAGTTCGGCCTCTCCTACATTTTTATCTCGCACGACCTGGCGGTCGTCAAATACATCGCCGACCAGGTGATGGTGATGCATCACGGTAAAGTGGTCGAACTGGCCGATTCCGACGAGCTGTATCGAAATCCCCAGCACGCCTACACGCGCACGCTCCTGAGTGCGATTCCACGCGGCCATTAGAGGCGCCGTCGGCGGGGCAGGGCGATTAGCGCTATCATCTTCGCATGTCCCAACTTGTCCACCTGATCCAGGCCTACGGCGTGCTGATCGTCTTCGGCACCGTGCTGCTTGAGCAGATCGGCTTGCCGATTCCCGCCATGCCCATGTTGATCGTGGCCGGTGCGCTGGCGGCCGGCGGAGAAATCAGCTGGGCCGCTTGCCTGGCGGCCAGCGTGGCCGCCTGCCTGATCAGCGATTATTTCTGGTTCAAGGCCGGGCGTTTCTATGGCAAGCGGGTGCTGCGCCTGCTCTGCAAAATTTCGTTGTCGCCCGATTATTGCGTCAGCCAGACCGAAGACAAATTCCGCCGCTGGGGCGCCAAGTCCCTGGTGGTGGCCAAGTTCGTGCCCGGATTTAACACGGTGGCGCCGCCGCTGGCCGGAGCCATGGGCGCCAGCACGCAAGTGTTCCTGGCTTACAGCATTGCCGGCGCCATCTTGTGGAGCGGGGCCGGCATCGGCGCCGGCATCGTCTTCAAGGATGGCATCGAGGACGTTCTGAATACCCTGGAAACCATGGGTGGTGTCGCGCTGACCGGCCTGGCTGCGCTGCTGGCCGCTTTCGTTCTGTATAAATATGTCGAGCGCCGCCGTTTTCGCCAGAGTTTGCCGGTCGAGCGGATTCGCATGGACGAGCTGTCCGCCTTGCTCGACAGCCCGGAACCGCCCGTCATCATCGATGCGCGCAGCTTGACCGCCCAGCAACTCGAGCGTGCCATCCCCGGCGCCTTGCCGTTCTCCGCCTGCGAGCAGCGGCAATTGATGGCTTCGCTCGACAAGGAGCGGCACATCGTCGTGTATTGCAGCTGTCCGAACGATGTGACCGCCGCCCAGGTGGCGCGCCAGTTCGTGCAGAACGGGTTTCACCGGGCGAGGGCGCTGCAGGGCGGTCTCGATGCCTGGAACAAACACATGGGCGCTGAAGAACAACCATCAGCCGCAGCGGCGTCGAGCATCTGATTCCCCTCGCGTAGTAGGACTACGCAAACATGATCAATCATCTTCCTAACTGGCATTACGCTTGTCCGACGATGCCATGCGGCACAGTCAACTTGTCCTATATCTGTAGGTTTGTACCTAAACTACAAAGATTGCTTGCGTCATTACCGGGAATTCCTTAAGCTGGCGGCTCACTTATCGAATTCGCCCATGACACATTTCGACAGTCCCCGCTTGCTTGCCGACATAGGCGGCACCAATGCCCGTTTTGCGCTGGAAACGGCGCCCGGCTGCATCGAACTGATCGAGGTGTTGCCGTGCGCCAGTTACGCCTCCATCGAGCTGGCGTTGAAAGCCTACCTGGCGCTGCCGCATGTGGCGCTGCAGGCAAGTAAACCGATCCGCCATGCCGCCATCGCCATCGCCAATCCCGTTGTTGGCGACCTGGTGCGCATGACCAACCATCACTGGGAATTTTCGATTGCCGCCCTGAAGCAGGCGTGCGGCTTCGAGATCCTGTTGGTGGTCAACGACTTCAGCGCACTGGCATACTCTCTGCCGCAATTGGCCGACGGCCAGAAGCGGCAGGTCGGCGGCGGCAGCGCCCGCGCCGGCGCGCCGCTGGGCTTGCTGGGCGCCGGCACCGGGCTGGGCGTGTCCGGCCTGATTCCCTGCGGCGACAACTGGACCGCGCTGCGCAGCGAGGGCGGCCACGTCACCTTTTCCCCCGCCAATGCCACTGAAATCGCCATCCTGCAATTTGCCTGGCAGCGTTTCGAGCACGTGTCGGCCGAGCGCTTGTTGTCCGGCGTCGGCATCGAATTGATTTACAGCGCTTTGGCATCCCACCTGGGCCGGCCCGACGAGACACTGGGCGCCCCGGCCATCGTCGAGCGCGCCCTGGGCGGGCAGGACGATCTGTGCGACCAGGTGGTCGAAGCCTTTTGCGGCATGCTGGGCACGGTGGCCGGCAACCTGGCCATCACCCTCGGCGCCCAGGGCGGCATCTATATAGGCGGCGGCATCGTGCCGCGGCTGGGTGCGCGTTTTGCGGCATCGTCGTTCCGCCGCCGTTTCGAGCACAAGGGCCGCTTCGTCAGCTATCTGGCGCAGGTGCCGACCTTCGTCATCACCGCCGAATACCCGGCGTTTCTCGGCGTATCGGTGCTGCTGGCGGCGCAAATTGCCGGCAATCCGGCGCCCTGAGCTGTGGTGCGCCGGCCCACGGCGTGTGCCACTGATGGTTTTATCAGGTACAATGCTCCCAGTTTGAAGTGACGATGGCTATCGTTCTTGCGTTGCACGTGCCCGGTTTCCCGGCGGCGCGGGCCGCGAAAAAGAAGCGTTTCGCTTAAAAATCATTGGCTTTCCGCCGATTGATTGCGTGCCGGTCTCGGCGCCAGCGCCAAAAAATAAATAAAAAATTTGTACCAATCGAGCCCCAGGCCTCCCGGCCCGGCTGCCAGACACCAGTTTCAACGACAGTCGTTTGCTGTCGGCCTCGATGACGGCCGGCCCGCTGCGTTGATCGCTTTATGACGTTTTTCTCCGCATTGCCTGTGCACGATCCGCTGACGACATCGCTATGAATACTGATGAGGCCAAAAGCGTCCTCGAGACCGCGCTGCTGTGCGCGCGCGAGCCTTTGTCGGTCCACAGCATGAAGAAATTGTTTGTCGACGTGGACGACAACGGAAAGGCCTTGGGTGTCGGCGTCGACACCGACCGCATCAAGCTGATGCTCGAAGAACTGCGCCACGATTGGCAGGAGCGGGGCGTCGAACTGGTCAGCCTGGCGACCGGCTGGCGCTTTCAAAGCCGGCCGGAAATGAAGGTGTACCTGGACCGCTTGAGTCCCGAGAATCCGCCCAAGTATTCGCGGGCGACCATGGAAACCCTGGCCATCATCGCCTACCGGCAACCGGTGACGCGCGGCGATATCGAGGAGATTCGTGGCGTGACGGTCAATTCGCAGACCATCAAGATGCTCGAAGACCGCGGCTGGATCGATGTCATCGGCCACCGCGAAGTGATCGGGCGGCCCGCCTTGCTGGGGACGACCAAGCAGTTTCTCGATGATTTGGGATTGAACAGCCTGTCCCAGTTGCCACCCTTGCAGGAAGTCGCCCCCACCGGCGACGGCCGCGAGATGGCGGCGCTGGAAGCGGCATTGCAGGAAAATTTTGACAAAGCGGCGGGCAAGCATCCCGCCGGTGACGAAGGCGCGGGCGGCATTGAAGTCGCGGCCGGCTCCAATGCTTCAGCAGTTGAGGCTCCCATTGACGACCCTGCGCCAGAGACAGCTGTCGACGCTGCGCCAGGTCAGCAGAACCCAGATCTCTCAGATATAAACGATGAACACAACAATTAAACCGAACGACACCAACGCCGATACCGCCGCCGAGGCCGTTGCAGCCAAGCCGAAGCGCCGCACCAAGGCGCAGATCGAAGCGGACAACGCCGCCGGCATCACCAAGCCGCGCGCCAAGCGAGCGAAGCCGGCTGTGGGGGAGAGCGCAGCCGTTTCCGCGCAGGCGCCAGTTGCCGCCGCTGCCCCTGCCGCCGCCCCCGTCGACGATCATCCGGTGGTGCAGCGCAAGCCGCGCCCGGCCAAGGTGATTCCGGCCAAGGCCGCCGCTGCCGCAGCCGCCGCGGAAGCTGCCG